>JABAHR010003105.1_pt1 | contig 14839 bp, 13 predicted proteins | sample 7062101 | NCBI WGS metagenome assembly JABAHR01 (sample SAMN14534553, study PRJNA622989) | marine sediment metagenome | biome: marine biome [ENVO:00000428]; feature: marine pelagic biome [ENVO:01000023]; material: deep marine sediment [ENVO:00002113] | place: India: Gulf of Kutch | collected... | reverse complement strand
ATCAGCGATATTGTAAATACTGTTTAGCTCATGGGTTACAATTACAAAAGTTACTCCTAGGCTTTTTGCCAGCTGGTTTATCAGCTGGTCGAGCTCTGCGGATGTTATCGGATCAAGCCCTGCTGAGGGTTCGTCAAGAAATAAGATATCCGGGTCAAGAGCCATAGCTCTCGCAAGTGCAGCACGTTTTATCATTCCTCCGCTTAGCTCAGATGGGCTCTTATCTTCTGATCCCGTAAGACCTACAAGATTTAGCTTCATTTTTGCTATCAGCTGCATTGATTCTTTGCTTAGCTCAGTATATTGTTCAAGAGGAAGCATAACGTTTTCTAAGACAGTCATGGACCCAAATAGCGCCCCAAGCTGATAAGCAACTCCAATGTTCTTCAATATTTGAATTCTGTCTGATCCTTCAGCACGAGCAATATCTTCACCTTCAATCATAATGCTGCCACCTGCGGGTCTGTACAAGCCAATCATATGCTTTAGTAGTGTACTTTTACCGCAACCTGAGCCTCCCAGAATTACAAATTTCTCACCCTTAAATACATCAAAGCTGATATTATCTATTATGACATTATCACCATATGCAGCAGTGAAATCCTTTACGTTAATTATTGTTTCAGCCATTTATATTCCCAAAATGTAATATATTACGCCAAAAATTCCATCTACTACGATCATTAGAACAATTCCAACTACTACTGCTTTGGTGGCCGCATCACCTACTGCTGAAGGGCCTTTAGCGGCTCTAATACCGGCAAGACAACCTACCCCCGCAATAATCACAGCAAAAAATAAGGTTTTAAACAATCCTGATAGTAACATTCCATAGGTTGCAGCGTAAGTGAGCTGATTCATATAGGTGGAAAATGTGAATCCAAGCGAAAACATCACAACCAATCCGCCTAACAGCCCAAAGAGGTTTCCAAACACCGTTAGTAATGGGAGCATTAATACAGATGCAATAACTTTTGGAACTACTAAGAATGGCACTGGATCTAGCCCCATAGTATCAAGAGCGTCCAGCTCTTCATTTACTTTCATAGTACCAAGCTCAGCAGCAAACGCTGATCCGCTTCTTCCATTTACCACAAATGCAGTCATTAGAGGCCCTAGTTCTTTGAAATATGCTATTACAAGTAGATCAGCAACAAATATCTGAGCCCCATATTGTTTCATAGGAACAGCAGACTGAAATGCTATCACAAGCCCTACAAGAAAGTTAACTAGTGCAATTATAAATAGAGCGTTAGCTCCAAATTTTTCAGATGTAATTAATACATCTTTCCATCTTATTTTACGGGGACTAAGAATTGCTTGAATTAGAGCTACAGTGACACGACCGGTAAATATTATATTTACCTTGAGCTCTTCCCAAGCGTCAAAACCTGCTTTCCCAAAACGAACTATAAAATTATCTTTGTCTTTTGAATCTGCTTCCTCTGGTTCTTCAAAGTCTTTTGGGTTAAAAAGTTTATAGAGCTTTTTTATGTCATCTGATAGTCCTTCTACTTTAAAAGTGCCACCTGACTCATCTTGTTTTATCCCTAGATCTGTTATAAATGCAATCCCTGAAGCATCACAGTAATCAATACCAGATCCATCAAGAATAAGTTCTTTTGGGTTAGATTTTTTTAGCACAGAAAGAGAATTCTTCCAAATATCTGCTGTTGTGTAGGCGTTTAAAGAACCTTTTACAGTTAGTTTTAGAGTGCTGTTGTTCTCTTGAAAAGATTCAAACGTAGGTTGTGAAATATTGGCATGGGGGTTTGTCATTGTAAATATCCAAATTTACTTGATTCTGGAAAAAATTTTGGCCACTTTACTTATTTTTAGTGAGATTAACATAGAACATTAATCTCAGTCAATTTTCAGAACAAATAGACTTATAGAGCTATAAAGCTCCATTGATGCTGTAATAAATAATTGAGAAATAATAAGACACAGGAAAAACGAAAATCAGACTATCAAATCTATCTAAAACTCCACCATGTCCGGGTACTATATCGCCGGAGTCTTTGATGCCTGCTCCGCGTTTGATTGAAGATTCTACAAGATCTCCCAAAATAGCGGCAGCTGCGACTAGTAGACCAAAAGCAATTGCCCAGTCGGAACTTAGTGGATTTCCAAAAAGAAAATTAACTACGAGTCCTGTAAGTATGCATACTACTATTCCACCGACAGTGCCTTCAATTGTTTTCCCAGGGCTAATTTTAGGAGCAAGTTTGTGTCTTCCAACCATTTTTCCTGTGTAATATGCTCCTGTATCGTTTAGGAATGTACAAGCAACCGCAAATACTACGAGGAAAAATCCCAAATCTGACAGCCCCTGATTATTCTCAGCGTATGTTCTGACATTATCATATTGCCCGATGTTTCTCAGGAGTATTGCATGACCAAGCAGCCATCCTAGATATATAACCCCAAAAAGCGTGGCTCCTATGTTTGTAACTGTCTGACTGAAATCACCTTTTCTTAAGTCTAATATAAGGATTATTAATACCACTGCGGTAAAGCAAAATGTGAAGTAGTAATATCCTAGGTAGGCTGAAAATCCCAGGAGAAGTGATGATATTATTCCAAGAATTTTTTCATTCGGCAGATTCTTAGATTCGAGCAGTTTTTGATATTCAATTTGACCTACCAGTATTAGTGCAAGGAAGAATAGTAGGTATATCACTCCTCCAAGGAGGAAAATGATATACAATATAGGGACTGCAATTGCTGCTGTAATTAGTCTTTGAATTGGGTTGCTCATAGTATTATTACAGATATAATGTCCCTGAAGCAGTTAATATTGCAAATGATTCCCATCGATAGAAGGGTTATATGAATAAAAACGATTTCCAAGCTATTTATAATCCAAACGATAAACCTATGAGTGTAGTAGTTCTGCTGTCAGGTTCGGGAACAAACTTCTTGGAGATATACGAGGAGCAAAAGAGGCTAGAGGATAAGGGCCGGAAAAACTATGGTAGGGTCGATGCTGTATTCACCAATGTTCCAAATTGTATAGGTGTGCAAATAGCAAGTGAATATGGTATTCCTGTGGTTGAGTTTAGCTCTAAGACATATTTTGAGCTTATAGGTAAGGATCCTGATGATGATCAAGCAAGGGAATACTATGATGCGGCTGTAATTCATATGATTGAGCAGGTATGCAGTCCTGACCTTATAGTTCTTGCTGGTTATAGGCGTAGGCTAAGTACAGTTTTTCTGAATAGATACAAGAATAGAGTGGTTAATTTATACCCGGGCGATATTACAAAGGATTATCTTGTTAGAGGTGTAGATGCATCAGTACAGGCTCTCAGGGCAGGAGAAAATAGTCTTAAATGCACTGTTTATTTCCAAAAAGTTGATCAGCGATTCGGGCCTGCTCTCATGCAATCCGCTCCTATTTCACTTGAGGGTTTTACTGAGTCCGACAAAAATCTAATGAGTGAGAAAATCAGGGAAGAAGGAGAATGGAAAATATTCCCATATGCTGTTCACAATCTAATAGCCAAAGGCTGTATTGCTATAGATAGTGAGGATAGTTTATATATGGATGGAGTTAAATTAGAACGGGCAGGATTACAGTATGGAGGGTAAATCAATATTATTTGCCCTTAACCTTTGCCCAAGTATCTCTAAGCGTTACAGTTCTATTAAATACTTGTTCACCGTCTTCAAAACACTTTGAGTCAACTATAAAATACCCTGTTCTCTCAAACTGGTAATTAACTCCGGGTTTGGCATCAGACAAACTAGGCTCAAGATAACAATCCTTAAGTACTTTTAGAGATTCAGGGTTTAATAGTTCTATAAAATCTTTACCTTCTTTGTTATGCTCTGGGTCGGCATCAGTAAACAATCTATCGTAGAGCCTTACTTCTCTTTTGAGTCCATGCTGGGCTGATACCCAATGTATGGTTGCTTTTACTTTTCTTCCGTCTGGAGCATTCCCGCCCTTTGTTTCTGGGTCGTAAGTGCAGTGGAGCTCAATCACCTCACCATTTTCATCTTTTATTACGTCTGTGCAGGTAATGAAATATGCGTATCTAAATCTTACTTCCCTACCTGGTGCAAGACGGTAGAATTTCTTGGGAGGATCTTCCATGAAGTCTCCCCTTTCTATATACAACTCCCTTGAGAAAGGAACTTTTCTTTTCCCTGCACTCTCATCCTCAGGGTTATTTACTGCATCAAGATCTTCAGATTGATTCTCGGGGTAATTAGTGATAATTATCTTTAGAGGGTCCAATACCCCCATTATACGAAGTGCGTTTTTGTTTAAATCGTCACGTAAGCTGTGTTCAAGCAATGCTACATCAATTACGCTATCATTTTTAGTAACACCTATTGTCTCACAAAAATTCTTTATCGATGATGGAGTATAACCTCTTCTCCTTAGACCGGATATAGTCGGCATGCGCGGATCATCCCATCCAGAAACATGACCCTCTTGAACGAGTTGCATCAATTTTCTCTTGCTCAAAACGGTATATGTAAGGTTTAATCTTGCAAACTCTATCTGCCTAGGGGGATAAATCCCAAGCTCTTCTACAAACCAATTGTAAAGGGGTCTGTGGTCTTCAAATTCGAGAGTACATAGTGAATGTGTAATTTTTTCAATTGAGTCTGATTGCCCATGCGCAAAGTCGTACATGGGATATATAGACCATTTATCTGCGGTTCTATGGTGTGGCTGGTTTATAATTCTATACATGATTGGGTCGCGCATATTGATATTATCTGATCCCATATCAATTTTTGCACGAAGTACATGTTCTCCTTCTTGAAACTGACCGTTCTTCATACCTTCGAATAGTTCAAGACTTTCTTCTATTGGTCTGTGTCTGAAGGGGCTTTCTTTGCCTGGTTCACTGAGCGTTCCTCTGTACTCTCTTATTTCATCAGCATTTAGGCTATCAACATAGGCTTTTCCGTCTTTTATAAGCTTAACAGCGTAATCATATAAATTTTCAAAGTAGTCTGATGCATAATGTAACTCATCCCAGCTAAACCCAAGCCACTTTACGTCTTCCATAATGGATTCAACATATTCAGTCTCTTCTTTAGTAGGGTTAGTATCGTCAAACCTAAGATTGCATGTGCCACCGAATTCTTCTGCAACTCCAAAATTAAGGCAGATTGATTTTGCATGTCCTATATGGAGATAACCATTTGGCTCAGGTGGAAACCTAGTTGCCACCCTGCCCTCATTTTTATAATTTGCTTGGTCTTCAGTTATAATCGCCCGTATAAAATCTAGACTCTTGGTTTCCTGTTCCATATCTATCTCCAATCTGAGAGGAAATTAATATTATACGACCTAGTGCAAACATCAACGCATCTTATCTCTAATTTTTAGTCGTGAAGTTGCCTAGTACTATTAAAGCAATTAATATTATGACCCATGTACTTTCCAGCTTATAGACCAAGAAGATTGAGGAAAAACTCTATTGTGCGAGAGCTTGTTGCTGAGACCAAGCTCAGCGTAGATGATTTTATATATCCAATGTTTGTTATGCCTGGCAAAAATAAGCGGGTTCAAGTTAATTCTATGCCCGGTATCTACAAACAGACAATTGACAATCTAATTAAAGAAATACGTGAGGTAAAGAAGCTAGGTATTAAGGCCATACTCCTCTTTGGAATACCTTCACATAAAGATGAGCTAGGGTCTGAAGGGTATGACAAAGATGGAATAATCCAAAGAGCAGTTCGGGAGATAAAAAAGAAAAATAAAGACGTTATTGTCATTACAGATGTGTGTATGTGTGAGTACACAAGCCACGGTCACTGCGGGATAATAAAAGATGGGGACGTGGACAATGATGAGACCTTAGCTCATTTAGCACACATGTCTCTTACCCATGCTGAAGCTGGAGCGGATATAGTAGCTCCATCAGATATGATGGACGGGCGTGTGGGAGTAATCCGGGAAGAGCTTGATGAAAACGGATTTGAGAATGTGGCGATAATGTCATATTCAGCAAAATATGCTTCAGCCTTTTATGGGCCATTCAGAGAAGCTGCTGAGTCGCCACCACAGTTTGGCGATAGACGCACTTACCAGATGGACCCTCCAAATGTTAGAGAAGCGATCAGGGAAATTGAGCTTGATATACAAGAAGGTGCTGACATTGTTATGGTTAAACCTGCCTTGCCATATTTAGACGTTCTCCGTGCTGCCAGGGAAGAATTCGATCACCCGGTTGCAGCTTACCAAGTTAGTGGTGAGTACTCGATGGTCAAAGCTGCAGGCAAGCTTGGTTGGATTGATGAAGAGCTTGTGATGATGGAGACGCTTGTTAGCATAAAAAGAGCTGGGGCTGATTTAATACTTACCTATTTTGCAAAGGATGCTGCAAAAATTCTAAACAGATAAAAATTGATGAATTTCTTCTAAATTCTTGATTTTGTGTTGATCCCCAATAGATTCATAGTCATCATCTCTGTCCAGTACCAGTGCTTGTATGCCAAGAGATCTGGCCCCATGAAAGTCATTGTAGATGTTATCGCCAATATGGATGCACTCGTTTGGATCAGATCCAATATCTTTTAGAGCTATATGAAAGATATTCGGATCAGGTTTTGCATGACCCGCCTCGCTAGATATGACAAAACTGTCAAAATACTCATTTATCTCAAGATCGTTCATTACGTCATAAACCCGTGAATCAAAATTTGATATTATTCCAAGTTTATAACTCTTACTTTTTAAGTTTGCTAATACTTCTTTTGTTTCCGGAAAGATCGCCCATGCGTCACTTCTAAACACTTCAAATAGTTCATCAAAGTGAGCATCGAACCCATCAAACATACCAACTTCGTTGTATACATTCTCAACAATATCCCGCCAGTAATATTTCTCGAGAACTTTTCTTTCATTCTCTGATACGGAGTCGAAAGCAAGAGGAGGGGCAGTAGTGAAAGCTTTTGAGAATGCTTTTCTAAGAGCCATTGGATCTGGATCAGCACCATGTTTCTTAGCCACAGATGCATAGGTGTTTCCTAAGCCCTTCTCAATATAGAACAAGGTGTCGGCAGCATCAAAGAATATTGTATTTATATTTCTGTCGCTCATGATTATATCCTCTTTGTAGATAGAGAAGCATTAATATAGAATTACTAAGAGGAGTATATTATATGAGTGAGTGCACAGAGACAAGGGTTGTAGCAGTTTTAGATGATATGTTTTTTTCTTCCAAGATTAAAGAAGCTGCTAATCAAACTGCTGTTAACCTTACAATATTCAAAAATAGTAATGGTTTAATAGAATCATTAACCAGTGAAGCTGCCAGATTAATTATAGTTGATCTAAACTCTAAGAAATTTAACCCTTTGTCCTTGATAAAAGACATTAAATCTAATCCTGATTTGCGAGATATCCCTACAATTGGATATTTGCCCCACATAGAGGAGGAACTAAAGGTAAAGGCACTAGAAGACGGGTACGATCTTGTGATGCCACGCTCAAGATTTTCAAGAGAGTTAGTTCAAATTCTGCAAAAGTAATTTAGCCTACAGCCTGTTTATTTGTTGATGAGTCATATCCCAAATTAGGTCTAAGCCATTTTTCTGCTTCTGATACTGCTATGCCTTTACGCTTTGCATATTCTTCAATCTGGTCTTTTCCTATCTGCCCAACATGAAAGTACTTGGACTCTGGGTGGCCAAAATAAAGCCCAGCTACAGAGCTAGGGGGATATATAGCATAATTTTCAGTAAGAGTAACACCTATCTTGTTATCTACATCCAAAAGCTTCCATAGGGTTTCTTTTTCTGTATGGTCTGGACAAGCAGGATAACCCGGAGCGGGTCTTATCCCTCTGTACTTCTCCTTTATTAAATCCTCAGGAGATAAGTTCTCTTCTTTTCCAAAGCCCCAAATGTCTCTTGCCCTCTTGTGCATCATCTCAGCCAGGGCCTCAGCGATACGGTCTCCAAGGGCTTGCACCATTATGGCAGAGTAATCATCGTGTTTTTCTTTGAAAGTTTCAGCAAATTCTTCCACTTCTTCACCCGCTGTTACAACAAACCCTCCGATATAATCTCTCTTGCCCGACTCTCTAGGAGCAACAAAGTCGGACAAGCCGATGTAAGTTTCATTATCACCCTTATCTTTCTGTTGTCGGAGTGTATGAAACTTTGAAATTACTTTTTTCCCGTCATCAGAATAAACCTCGATATCATCGCCATCGCTATTAGCTGGCCAGAATGATAAGACAGCTCTTGGTCTAAAGCGTTTTTCCTTAACGATTTGATCTAACAAAGCGTTAGCATCATCAAAAATAGATTTTGCTTGCTGGCCATATTCTTTGTGCTCTAAGATTTTAGGATATACACCCTTAAGTTCCCATACCCAAAATAGTGGCGACCAATCTATATAAGGGATTATCTCTTCGACTGGAACTTCGATTATTTGTGTGTCTAGTTCTTCTGGTACCTCAATCTCCAATTCATCCCAGTTCGTTTTTAGTCCCTTAGACCTAGCATCTTCAATCGTCAAGTAATTTGTCTTCTGTTGTGTAGAGCAGTGAAGTTTACGAAGCTCTTCATGTTTTGCTTGAAGCTCGTTTGCTACTTTTTCATATTTCTCAGGGTTGAGTAAATCGTTGCAAACGTTTACAACAAGTGAGGCGTCCTGGACATGACTTACAACACCACTGTATTCGGGAGCAATCTTAATAGCAGTATGCGCCTTGCTGGTTGTAGCACCACCTATTAATAGAGGCGTATTGAAACCCTGTCTCTCCATCTCTGAGGCATTATAGATCATTTCATCAAGAGACGGTGTAATAAGACCACTAAGCCCTATAATATTGGCGTCTAGATCCTTTGCCGTTTTTAAAATATTATCGCATGCAACCATTACGCCAAGGTCTATAACTTCATAATTATTACAACCAAGTACAACAGATACAATATTTTTGCCAATATCGTGTACATCACCTTTAACAGTCGCAATTACAAACTTGCCCCTAACCTGGTCTGACCCAGACTTTGCTTTTTCAGCTTCCATAAACGGCTCAAGGTAAGCTACAGCTCTTTTCATAACGCGTGCACTTTTTACAACCTGTGGCAAAAACATTTTTCCCTCACCGAAAAGCTCACCAACTATTTTCATACCGTTCATTAGCGGCTCTTCAATTACCTCAAGGGGTTTATCATATTTTTGTCTTGCCTCTTCAGTATCTTCATCTATGTAGTCAACTATACCCTTTACAAGAGCATGTGAGAGTCTTTCTTCAACACTACCTTCTCGCCATTTCTCAGTATCTTTCTCTTTTGTTTTTTCGGTGCCTTTAACTTGTTCTGCATAATCAATAAGAGTTTCTGTGGCATCAGGATTTCTATTTAAAAGCACATCTTCAACGTTGTCGAGTAATTCTTTGTCTATATTTTCATAAACCTCGAGCATCCCAGCATTTACAATTGCCATATCCAGACCAGCTTTGATAGCATGGTATAGAAAAGCGCTGTGCATAGCTTCTCTTACTATGTTATTGCCTCGGAAGGAGAACGATATGTTGCTTATTCCACCGCTGGTTTTAGCTCCAGGGCATACTTTTTTGATTTCCCTTACAGCTTCTATAAAGTCTACGGCGTAGTTGTTATGTTCTTCAATTCCAGTTGCGACAGTGAGTACATTTGGATCGAAAATAATATCATTTGGGTCCATACCTACTTTTTCTGTGAGAAGTTTATAGGCTCTAAGACATATACGGACCTTATCTTCCTTAGTAGCGGCCTGTCCTTCTTCATCAAATGCCATCACGACCGCCGCAGCTCCATAGCGTTTAACAATCTCCGCTTGCTCAAGGAATTTTTCTTTGCCCTCTTTTAAACTTATTGAGTTCACGACCCCTTTTCCTTGAATACATTTAAGGCCTTCCTCAATAACAGTGAATTTGGAGCTGTCTATCATTATGGGAACGCGGGCAATATCTGGCTCAGATGCGATTAGGTTTAGAAATCTCCTCATACATGCCTCACCATCTAGTAATGCTTCGTCAAAGTTTATATCTATTATATTTGCGCCGTTTTCTACTTGCTGTTTTGCAACACTTAGTGCAGAGTCAAAATCGTCTTCTTTGATAAGTCTTGCAAACCTTGGTGAACCAGTAACATTAGTACGCTCTCCTACCATAATGAAAGGAGACTCCTCACCAATATTTAGCGCTTCAAGCCCGCTTAGTCTGGTTGCTTCAGATATAGTAGGAATAGTTCTTACAGGTAATTTATTGACCTTATTTACAAGCGCAGCTATATGATCGGGGGTAGTACCACAGCATCCTCCGACTATATTTATGAATCCACTCTCAGCAAATTCTTCTAAAAATCCAGACGTGTCATCCGGAGTTTCGTCATAACCAGTTTCGCTAAGTGGATTAGGCAGCCCCGCATTTGGGTAACAGCTGATATAGCAGTCAGCAATTTTAGATAGTTCTTCTATGTAAGGTCTCATTTCCTGAGCCCCTAGTGCACAATTGATACCAACACTAAGTGGCTGTGAGTGTCTGATAGAGTTCCAAAAGGCTTCAATTGTTTGTCCTGATAACGTGCGACCAGAGGCATCTGTAATGGTGACAGAGAGCATTAGCGGCAAATCCTCGGGATGTTCATCCAAGAAGTTTTTAATTCCGTAGATAGCTGCTTTTAAATTTAGAGTGTCGAAAGTTGTTTCAGCAAGTATTATATCTATCCCACCCTCTACTAGTGCTTTTACTTGCTCGTAATAAGTTTCAACTAGTTCATCAAATGTAACGCCTCTGTAAGCAGGATCGTTTACATCTGGGGAAATAGATGCAGTTTTATTTGCAGGACCAAGAGCTCCTGCAACAAAACAATTACGCTCTGGATTATTGGCCATAAACTCATCTGCAGCTCTTCTTGCAACTTCTGCCGCTGCTTTGTTGAGCTCCGGGATTATATGTTCAAGTTCGTAGTCTGATTGAGAGAGTCTGTTTGCGTTGAAAGTATTTGTTTCAATAATATCTGCACCAGCTTCTAAATAATTTTTGTGAATCTCAGTAATAATCTCCGGTCTTGTAAGACAAAGCAGGTCATTGTTGCCCTTTAAGTCTATATCGTGATCACTAAACAGCTCACCGCGAAAGTCGTCTTCTTCCAGTTTATAGCGTTGGATCATAGTACCCATAGCGCCATCTAGAAAGAGAATCCTCTCTTTGAGCAGACCATTTAATACATCATATGATTTTGAGGCAGATTTTGTCATTGTTTTATTTTACCAGACTAGGTTTTCTAATTTTAAATTTGCTTTGTTATTTAGATCTAAGCTGTCCAGTTATTTCTTAACTTACGTAGTTCAATGAAAATAGATTCTGGGTCTGTTTTGAGATTGGGATTTCTTTTTTTAAGTTCATGAATAATCGCATCCTCATCGAAGCGCATAAAAGGGTTGTATTTTTTTTCTTCACCCAACCTAGTAGGTGGTGTTTCTATATCCCGAGATTGCGCTTCCTCTATTTCTTCTAATTTATTTTTGGCAGCTTGGTTGTTAGGATCAAGATCAAGAGCAAATTTGAGATTTGTCTCGCCATAATCATGTCCAATGAACATCCTATATTCATCGGGTAGTTCTCTAATTCTAGCTAAACTTTTATATAGATCCTCGACTACTCCCCTATGTGCGGTATTGCCGCATCCTGCTAAAAATACAGTGTCGCCAACAAAGATATTGTTTCCAACTATCAGACTAATGTGCTCAGGGCAATGACCTGGAGTATGGATTACCTGAATTTCTACCTCTCCAAACTTAATTATGTCTCCTTCGTCAATAGTCTCGTATCTTGTGCCAATCAATTCTAGTCCTAAAGGATGGACAAGGGCTTTAGATATTAGAGAAAGACTTACTTTAAGTATAGGGTCATTTCCGCTTATATGATCTGGATGGCAATGGGTGTTAATCACGTACCTAACCATAAGCCCATTATCTCTAATAAAATTTAGAAGTATGATCGGGTCGATCGGATCAATTACTGCGCATTCTTTTGTTTTGTTGCACCAGATTATGTAGTTATAGTTGCTGTCGCTGTCTTCGATTTTTATTCTTGCTATTGAAAATCCGTCTTCTATATAAATATTCATATATTTCTCCTATGTGCTATTTGTAAAATAAAGATAGTTAGTATGCCATAAAATATTAAAATTATTCACTCTTTGCAGGTAAAATATATACCTATGTTAAATAATCAAGGAAATTCATCGTATATGATCAAAATCGCAAAAGGTTTTATTATTTTGCCTTTATTATTAGTCTTTGTATTAGTTGGTTGCAATAAAGAGCCTGAATATATTCCAGGACAAGGTATTCAGGGTATTCGTGAGCCGATCTTTAGGATTCTTTTATCTCCTGTGGCTTATGATGGTGCTATTGTGGTAATAGAAGGTGTCGTTCGCGATTATTCTGAGCAAAAAACAACGAATTTGGAAAATTCTGACGATATTGAGACTAATTTCAAACTATATGATACTAGAGGGAATCACATAAATATTACTATGCCCGGCAGTTGGATGATAGTTGATAATGATTACCTAATTGTGGGTGGTATTTATAGGCAGAATATAAATTTAATTGAAGCCGAACAGTTTGAAAAAGTAGAATTTAAAGAAATAGAAGAAAAAGATAAAGAGAAAGAAATAGAGAAGAGAGATGATTGGTAAACCCCTTAAAATAGAACAATAATTCTTTGACAAGGTAATGGATTAAAGGTATTTTCTAGAGCTTATTTAATACTTTAAAGAGGAATTTATGAGTTTTGTAAAAGGACTAAAATGTAAAGAATGTGGTGAAGAGTACCCTAAAGAGGCGCTACACGTATGTGATATGTGCTTCGGGCCGCTTGAGGCTGCATATAATTATGATGAAATTAAGGGTGCGATATCACGTGAGATTATAGAATCCAGAGACTATAATATCTGGCGTTATAAAGAATTATTGCCTGTGGATCAGGAGCCTACAGTGGGACTTAAAGTTGGGCATACGCCTTTAATAAAGGCAGATAACCTGGCTAAAGCCCTTGGTGTAAGCGAAATATATGTAAAGAATGACGGAGTATGTTTCCCTACTCTTTCTTTTAAGGACCGTGTGGTTTCTGTGGCTTTATCTAAAGCTAAAGAGTTCGGCTATGATACTGCTTCTTGTGCTTCTACTGGAAACTTGGCAAATGCTGTTGCTGCGCTTACTAAAGCGGGAAATATGAACAACTATATTTTTATCCCATATAACTTGGAGCAGGCAAAGATAGTCGGCACTACAGTTTATGGCGCAAATCTAGTCGGAATTAAAGGGACTTATGATGATGTTAACAGACTTTGCAGCGAGATTGCCGGCAAGTTTCCCTGGGCGTTTGTGAATATAAATATGCGTCCTTATTATGCAGAAGGGTCTAAATCGCTTGCATTTGAAGTTATGGAACAGCTAGGTTGGCGTGCGCCAAAGCATATGGTTGTACCAATGGCCAGCGGGTCGCTTTTGACAAAAGTATGGAAAGCAATAAAAGAATTTGAAATGATGGGCTTGGTTGAAGAGAATGGTACTAAAATTTACGGTGCACAAGCTAAAGGTTGCTCGCCAATTACCACAGCGCTTAAGAATAAGTGGGAGATATTTAAACCTGTCAAACCTGATACGATAGCCAAATCTCTTGCTATTGGTACTCCTGCAGATGGCTTTTATGCTATGAGAGTAATGAATGAGAGTGGTGGATGGGGAGAAGATGTAACTGATCAAGAAGTAATTGATGGAATTAAGCTGCTTGCTGAAACAGAGGGTATTTTTACAGAGACTGCTGGAGGTGTAACCATCGGAGTTGCCAAGAAGCTTATTGATCAAGGAGTACTTCCGAAGGATGAATCAATCGTCGTTGCTATAACTGGAAATGGTCTTAAAACCCAAGAAGCCATCACTGAAGATGTATCCCAGCCCCATATTATTGATGCTAATCTTGAGGAATTTGAAGAACTTTATGATAAATTAAACAACGAAAATCAAGGAGGGTCAGAAGATGCCATCAGTGCGCATACCAACACCGCTTAGAAAATTAACAGCAGATCAAGATGAGGTAAATATTAGTGCCGCTAATATTGAGTCTTTGATTGATGAACTTGAAAATCAGTACCCAGGACTTAAAGCAAGGCTTTGTGATGAGTCTGGTGAAGTCAGAAGATTCATAAACCTTTATGTGAATAATGAAGATATTCGATTTTTAAATGGGAAAGAAACTGCGCTTAATGATGATGATGTAGTTTCTATTATTCCTGCGATTGCTGGCGGTTGTTAATCTGCAGTTTATTTAAAAAGTTGGTTTAGTTTATCAAAAAACTTTTTTGATAGTGGATCATTCTCTTCTTCGCAGGCTTCTGCAAACTCCTGCAACTTTTGTTTTTGATTCTTGTTTAATTTTACAGGAATTTCTACTTTAGTTTCTATGAATAGGTCCCCTACTCCACGTCCATCTAGGCGAGGAACCCCTTTTCCTTTTAGTCTGAATGTTTGACCAGATTGTGTTCCTGCAGGAATTTTTATAGTGCTCTTTCCTTTTGGCGTAGGGATTTCGATCTCGGCTCCCAGAGTAGCTTTAACAAAACTAATAGGCACATCACAATATAAATCTTCTTTGTGCCTCTTGAAAAGTGGATGCTCTTGAATATGAACTTCTATATATAGATCTCCCTCTGGGCCGCCATTGAGACCAATCTCACCCTCTCCTCTTATCCTCAATCTAGATTCTTCTGTTATACCAGGAGGAATTTTCACTTTTACATCGTGCTCAGTTCTAATGAGTTTCTCGCCTCTGCAGTTTGTGCAGTGTTTAGTAAT
>JABAHR010000825.1_pt1 | contig 14844 bp, 10 predicted proteins | sample 7062101 | NCBI WGS metagenome assembly JABAHR01 (sample SAMN14534553, study PRJNA622989) | marine sediment metagenome | biome: marine biome [ENVO:00000428]; feature: marine pelagic biome [ENVO:01000023]; material: deep marine sediment [ENVO:00002113] | place: India: Gulf of Kutch | collected... | reverse complement strand
GGGGGCATGGGTGTCATGCAGTGCCTGATGTCTATAGTTTGATTTTCAGACAGGGCAAACCATTCTGACAACCGCCAGCAACTGCTCCGGCCTGAAAGGTTTGGTGATCCATCCTGATGCTCCTGCGGCCTTTCCCGCACTTTTCTTTTCTGGCTGAGATTCGGTCGTCAGCATGATAATCGGCATAAAACGATTGCCGGGCTTTTGTCGAATTTGTTCGATCAGACCGATACCGTCAACGCGCGGCGCGAATTTCTGGGTGCAGACGCATATTAAGCCTCTGCGAGGTCACGCCAGGACTTGAATCCGCGATGATAACGCCATGCTGATCCAGGAGTGAAAAATTGAAGCCATGTGAAACCTTGCCTATGCGTTCAATGAGAGCCTCTGTCAATCGCTGCAGGCTGACGGTGCCGAGCAACGTTCCATTCTCGAGCGGAATCGCCAAGGTAATCGAAGGTTCGACGGTAATCGTGGACAGGAACGTATCAGACCAGCGTGGTCCGGCAAGTTTTCCCTTATCAGCACTGAAAATCTTGTGAGCGGACATATCAAGCCCCAGGTAATCTTTGTAACGACTCAAACTTGATTCGGCGAGGGCCATGTGGATAACTTTATTGTCCTCATTAAGAACAAATATTGATTCGAAACTGTCTGATTGTTCCAGGGCGAGCTGCAAGTGACGGCTGATTTTTTCATCGCCGTGCAACCGGCGGTCAGAGATCATTTCCGCAACCATAAATAAAATCGAGCTGGTATCATGTAAAAACTCTCCCGCCTCGCTGCTAACGTCTTCTGCATGGGCGTTCAACAGTTCAGTGAGAGTTACGATATGTTGATTAGTGAAATACCGGAAGCTGAAGACCCCCAGAAACAGAATTGGCAACACTGTCACGACAAGAAAATTTAACAGCAGAGCCTGCTTGAATGACGCGGGGAATTTCATTTATTTTACAACCTTGAATTCACCGTCATCGACGACTGTCAGAAAGAGCTGGCGCTCGACATCACCATATTCATCAATACTGATTTTTGACTGTAGCCCCTGAAACGTATCCTTCTCTAGGAGTGCATCTCTGAGTCCGGCACGTTCCGTTGTCCTCTCCAGGCCATTAAAAAGAAATGTCGCAGCGTCATAGGCAAGGACCGTCGCAAATGAAGGGCTGTAACCGAAGCGTTCAACAAAACCCTCTTTAAAGCTGACATATTTCTGCGAATTGTCATTCACGTTAAAGCTGTGAAAAGAGATCATCCCGTCGACGGCGTGGCCACCGAAGCTGATCAGATCTGTCGTAAAAGCCCACTCGGAAGAGAACAAAGGAACATCACTGCCCAGTTTTTTTAGTTGCTGCGCCAGCATCGCCGTGTCGATTGCATTACTGAGAAACAGGACTCCGTCCGGGTTGTTAGTTAGCAAACGCTCTGCAATCGGCAGAAAATAAACATCAGGCTCTGACTTGAACTCTTCTGCAAAAACAACCTCACCATTATTCTCTACCAGAACATCACGAAAATGAGCCAACCAGGTTTCTGTGAATGCCCTGTTGGAGGCATCGTAAACAACAGCGAACTTCTGCAGGCCAAGTTGACGTGTCGCATGAATCGCGACACGTTCAGCATTCCTTGAGAGAGGAGCGGTCACCCGCAAAAAATAATCGTCCTGGCCAGAAAGCTGATCAGTCTTGACCGTCGGGCTGACCATCGTTGTTTTTCCAGAATCAACAACAGGTTTAACAACAACACCTATCGAACTTGTCATCGGGCCGATTATCGCAAGAACGTTTTCATTGATCAGTTCATTGACGGCTTTACGTGCCTCATCAGGGTTCTGCCGGTCATCCCGAACAACAAGCTCTACCTTGCGGCCACCGATTCCCCCTGCCCGGTTCACTTCTTCGACGGCATAGATCACACCATCACGACCGGCAATACCGAGGTCGGCAACCCGGCCGGTCAAACCACCGATAAAGCCAACCTTTAAAGGCGGCTCTTCAACACAACCAATCAGTAAACAACAAGTAAAGACACTCAGGAGTGAGACAAACAGGTGTGACAGGGAGCGTACTTTACAAAACAGCATACCAGTCCTCCATAATAGACAAGAAACCCGCAGTAACAGTGACCAAGAACGACCACAGCAGTTCAGCAAAAAACCTGCTTGGGATTTTATATCTTCCGATAAACAGATGGAGCCATCTGCTTCAGCGGAAGATTCAACCCGAGTAACGTCTCTGAATGGCCCAAGAAAATATACCGTCCAGAGTCAAGGTTGTTGACCAACTTACCCAACAACTTTTCCTGGGTTTGTCGATCAAAGTAAATTATAACATTACGACAGAAGATGATATCGAAAGGTTCACGGAAGCCAAAATCTTCATCCATGAAGTTGAGTCTGCGGAAACGTATCAGCGAACGCAACTCCGGCACAATGCGGACCTGTCTGCTTTCTGCATCCTTTGACTTCAAAAGATATTTCTTTTTCAGTTTTTCAGGTATAGGCTCGGCTTTGATTGAACTGTAGATCCCCTGCACCGCTTTATCGAGAACATCGGTACAGATATCCGTACCGAGGATATCAAATTTAAAATCAGGAAGATCTGCCTGATATTCCTTGAGCACCATAGCAAGTGTATAAGGCTCTTTGCCTGTTGAACAGCCGGCACTCCAGACTTTCAACGGTTGATGAATGCCGGCGCCAAACGAATTGACCAGAAAGGGCAAGCATGAATTGACCAGATAATCGAAATGGGCGGGCTCACGGAAGAAGTCTGTTTTATTGGTTGTGACGACATCAATCAGTTTGACGAGCTCTTCTGTTGAGTCTTCCTGGGAAAACACCAGCTCGGCGTATTCTTCAAAGTTGGCAAGATTGTGTTCACGCAGCCTTTTGCGCAAACGGGCCTCGAGCATGCTGCGTTTGTGAGCCGGCAACTTGATGCCGCAATGGTCGTAAACAAGGCGGCTGAAACGCTCGAAATCCTTGTCTGTCAACCTGGCATCAAACCGGCTCATGTTCGGCGGCGACTGCGCTACTTCATCCATGACAAACCCCAGTGAGAACGGTATTAATCACCAAGAACCATTTTTACAACCTTGAGCAACTGTTCGGGCTTGAACGGCTTGACAATCCAGCCGGAAGCACCTGCTTCTCGCCCCGCCTGCTTTTTTTCTTCGGAAGATTCGGTTGTCAACATCACAATAGGGGTAAACCTGTTATTGCCTGCGGCCCGTATTTCCTTGATCAGCTGCAAGCCGTCAATATTCGGCATATTGAGGTCTGTGACAATCATGTCAACCGACTCCATGTCAGCCAGTTTTTCCAAGGCGTCAGCACCATCAACGGCTTCGACAACATTGTTCCCCGAGTTACTCAGGGTCAGTTGCAAAACCTGACGAACGGTTTCGGAGTCGTCAACGATCAGAATGTTTTTGGACATGCCCTGCTCCTGCCATCAATGAATTAATCACGTCTGCCTTATAATAATGAAATCCTACACCGAAACGCTTATGCGACTATTTTCATAAAATTTTACAAGCACGCAAGAAAAGCAAAAGCTCAGCATTTTCAAGAATTTTACTTTCGGAAAACAGGCGTCTAACGAATGATTTTGATCTGTTCTCCTGGCGAGAGGATATCCGCAAGCTGTCGGCTGTTCATCCAGGCAATTTTGGGCCATAGCTCCTGCTCGACTTTCATCGATTGCAATGTCTGTTGAAGAGTCCCTGCCCTGCTGACAGACCTCACCTCTATGCGTTGTGGCTGGCGATTCAGCTTGCTCTTGTCGGTGATCGCTGCAAAACCAGCCGCTGGAATCTGCATCACATCCTTGATGGCTGCATAATCACTGCCGCTGGTCATGCCATGGAAGGCGAACACATCAGGGCCCTTCTGGTAAAGGTGTGACACAATCACCGCCTGCTTTTGACCGCTGGTTATTGTAGAAAGCAAAAGACGCAGGGGGATCCCGTTTGCAGTGGTTGTACGGCTGTCCTGGACTTTGGCGCCCGTTGCCTTGAGAAAATCATCTTCGACCTTACTGGTGCTGCTGTCGGCACGAATACTGAGCATAGAGAGGGCTTTTCCTTCCGGATGACTCAGCTGCAGGTTGTTCCCTTCACGTTCCAGCTTCCAGCCCTGCGGCACAGGCAGTTTGGCTTTGTATTGCGGGAGGTAATACCAATCACCTTCCCGGAACCCCTTGCGCGGGTCATCACCATAAACCAGACCGTCGATCTGCTGCAGGAAGATATTTCTATTAACGAGGAAGTCCCTGTGAGCAGATTTTACCTGCCACTCTTTCGCCATGGCACGCACATTCGCTTCTCGATTGACGGGATTGGGATGAGTCGAGAAAAATTCCGGCAAACGGGCAGAGTCCTGACCATCCAGCGTCGACTGTCGTTGCAAGGTAATAAAAAAATCTGCCATGCGGCCGGCATCGTATCCGGCCCGGGACGCGTATTCGACTCCAAGGGCATCGGCTTCACGTTCATCATCACGGCTGAACTTGAGGAACAGCAGGCCGGCACCGGTTTCCATGATTGGGCCCATAATATCGCCATAACTTCCCAGCAAACTCTGACCGAGGCTCAAGCCGAGAGTCGCCAGCATCATGTTGCTGTATTGCTGTGCAGAATGACGTGCTGTCACATGTCCTATTTCGTGGCCCAGAACTGCAGCAAGCTCAGCTTCATTGTTGACTGCGGCGAGCAAACCGCGGGTCACATAGATATAACCGCCGGGGGCAGCGAAAGCGTTGACGACCGGAGTATCCATGACCTTGAAACTCCAGTTCAGGCCAGGACGGTGAGAAAGCCTCCCCATCATGTTGCCAATTCCCTGCATGTAGCCCTGCAGTTGATTGTCTGCGTAGACACCGTATTGTTCGATCACGGACTTGTCTGTTTTCACGCCAAGCTGTGACTCTTGCTGCTCACTGACGAGCATGAGCTGCTGCTGCCCGGTGACCGGGTTCACCGCACAACCGCTGACAAACAGCAAAATGGCAAACGACAAAAAAACATGAACTTTAAAAAGCTGATGCATGAGGCCCTCCACGAAATGGGATGAAGAGAAGTTTACTAAAGAGTCGCTGAGGAAACAAACGTTTTAGCCTCGCAATCGGTCTCAATTTCTGCTGTAGCAGGCTTCATGCTGTAGCACCACAAAACCTTTGCAAGCAGGTTTCACTATGATAATCTGACTTTAATTCAATGTAATATACTTTTGGAGGGACATTCGATTATGAAACAGACTGCGATCAAATTAAGCGCCAGAGGTTGTCTGGCATTTTTCCTGGCTACCATACCGTTCTCATCCGCTCTCGCAGCCGAATTAACAGAAAGAGACTGGATGATTGCCCTCGTCGATGCCCTGGGGTGGTCCTATGGCCTCCCCGACGAACCTCAGGATCCAGACTATATCAATATCCTGACAGGCAATCGGGAGTTTCGTTTTGAGGCTGAAGATATCTACGATAAAAGAAAAGATAACATCTCCGTTATGTCTTTTATCAACTTTGGTGACTTCAGTGGTAAAGGGTGGGTACATAATGCGAGGACACCATCGGATGTTCACCTGACTTTTAACCTGCCGCTCGCCGGCGAGTACACTGTGAAAGCGAAACTGCGAAAATCTGAACATCAATTTAAAATCGGCGAGAAGATCAAACGCGTAGAAGCTGGCCAGAAATTTGAAGAGGTGAGTCTAGGATCGCTTTTACTGCAAGCAGGACCTCAGGAAATTATTGTTACTCTGCCACCCGGTGGATCTATTGATTACATTAGCCTCTCTGCTCCAAATTCTGCCATGATTATCCCGGCCGACGGGTGGACGCCGGACAAGGCCCTATCATGGGGTGTCATCAACACAACCTTGTTGCAACTATTCAAGTGCTCGGAGGTCTTTCCTCTTTCCACGGATCCTATTGTTCTAGAGGCAGAGGAGTTTCAACAAACCGGCACAAAAATTGTCTCAATTCCACATCTTGGCCTCCCAAGTTCAGGTCAATGGTTAAGGGCAGAGACATCAGAGGCGCAAGTTCGCATTCCACTCGAATCAATAGAGACAGGTTTTTACGACGTTACGCTAAGGGGGATTGGAGATTACCTCAGAGTCGTTCTCGGCGGGCATCAAACAATTGAAATTAATGCTAAAGCATATTTGGACAATTACACTTTTGCTGCTCTTTATTTTGCCGGCGGGCAAACAGATATCCTGGTAACACTTCCACCAAGCGCAGGGATTGACCAGATAACACTCACAAGGAATCAAGTCGATTATGACAAGCTGCCAACCCTGTTCGGTTTAGAACAATATCTCGCCCCCACGGCTAGCGACCTCGACACAATCATAACCCTTCTGGCAGCTTTCGGCGTCGAACGTTAATTTCGATGCCAAAATTGCTGCTGGCCGCATATGCGACCGGCATTGTCATGGCGTACTTTGTTGCGCCATGGGAGGCATCCGGTCTTTTTACCGTTGCAGGCATCCTCCTGCTGTTATGGTTTCTTCTGCGCAATACTGCATTTGCGTGGGTGCCCTTTCTGGGAATGCTTTTTTTATCCGGGCTCATCAATACCCACGAACAACTTGAGCCCCCCACGGGCGTAACGCACATCAGCCGACAAACAAACAATTCGTATTACCTGGTCGAAGCCCTTGTCGAAACGGTTGAACAAAGAGCAGCCGGTGGATACAAAATTCTGACAGAAGCACGACAGATATTTTCTGAGAACAGGCAATCATCATTGCATGTTGACGGCAAGGTCCTCCTGTATATCAAACAGGGTGAAATCAAGGTTCGCCCGGGGCAGATCATTCGATGGCGCTCCAGGTTGCGTAAACCTTATCGCTTTGGCAATCCGGGAGAATTTGATTATCCACTCTACCTGGCCGCAAAAAACATTTACGTGACAGCATTTGTGAATGATGCAGTAAATGTCGTTGCCATAGAAAACCACCCGGCAAGAAAGGCCTCCGGCATTGAAAACCTTCGCCTTGAGTTAGCAGAAAAAATAGAAGAAGCAATGCCGGAGAATCAGGCCGCGCTGCAGCAATCATTATTGCTTGGGATGCGTGCCGGCATCAGTACAGGTCAACGTCAAACTCTTGCCGAAAGCGGGATTGCCCACCTTTTTGCAATCTCCGGACTGCATTTCGGTCTGCTGGCTTTATTGTTTTTTCAGGCCGGAAAATACATGTATACCCGTAGCCAAAGGTTGATGCTTTGGCGACCGCCACAAAAAGTCATCCCTTTATTACTGATTATCCCCCTCGCAGGCTATCTCATGCTCACTGGCAACGCCTGGGCAACTAGACGGGCGTTCCTGATGGTTTCAATCGTCGCAGGTCTTATTGTCTGCGATCGAAGGATTGCACCATTCAACTTACTGGCGATGGTTGGCCTGGTCATTCTGCTTTATAACCCGTTGGCTCTTTTCCAGGCCGGCTTCCAGTTGTCCTTCGCAGGAGTTACCGGCATCCTCGCCTGGATGCCTGACCTTCAAAAGAGACTTACCGGTGTACCAGCACGGCTGCGCTGGTTATTACTACTCTTCCTGACAACCCTTTGCGCGACATTGGCAACAGCGCCGGTATTGATCTGGCATTTCCATCAACTCTCTCCCGCCGGTCTGATCACCAACCTGGTGGCGATTCCCTTGATTGCCTGGGGTGCCGTCCCTACAGGATTGTGTGCCCTGGCAACACTACCTCTTGCATCCGAACTTGCCGAAGCTCTGCTGGGAGTATCAGCCGATTTGATCTCCTTAACATTTGAAATTGCTAAAATCATCAGCAGTTGGCCTGCCTTGCAAGCAATCCCCATCTATCTTACGGCAACAGACCTTGTTTTACTGTGCAGCGCACTATTAAGTTTTTTACCTCTGAACAACTTAAAACACCGCTGGCAGATACGGCTGACAACCATACTGATTTCTTTGACAGCAGTATTCTTCCTGTCTCCACAAAAAGCACCTTTTCAAGTCACGGCATTTAGTGTCGGCCAGGGCGATGCCACCCTGATCAGCGTATCAGAAGATACTCATTACCTGGTTGATGGTGGCGGCTTGCCTCGATCCAGTATAGACCCGGGTGAAGATCTGATTGCTCCGGCCCTGGGTAGAATGGGTGTCAAACAACTCGATGGGATCATTGCAACCCACAGCCATCCGGACCACAGCTCCGGTTTGACCTTCATCGCGACGCGGTTCCCGACAAAAAGTTTTTATTATGCAGGAGATTTAAAAGCTTACCCAGATGAGCTGCAAACGGCCCTGAAAAAGCACAAAGTCGCGGCCGTTCAAGTTCCCGGAGGATGGACTGAAATATTCGCTGAACGGACAAAGAGGATCAGCCTGTTTGTTCCCGATCAAAAATCACGCAATATCAACGAACGCTCTATTATAACGTATACCAGCGATGCCGGCACTGGAGTGCTCTTGACAGCAGATGCCGGCAATCCAGTCTTAGAACAGTTAAAAAAGTCAGGTCTGCCTGGAAAGGTCGACCTGCTAAAGCTGCCTCACCACGGCAGTCGTCATGCACAACCGGGCGACTTTCTCAAATGGTTAAAACCTGAAATGTCTTTTGTTTCTTCGGGACGAGGGAACAGCTACGGGTTTCCTCACAACGAGGCCATACTCGCATGTAATGAGAACCAGTCACACTTGTACAGAACGGACCAACACGGGATGATTAAATTCATTTATTTCAAGGGTCGCTGGCAGGTGACATCTGACACTATAAATCTTGCCCCGCTCATTTCGATCCGCAAAAAGGCTTTATAATTGACTATTTTCAATGATTTTGGTAGCTTGAGTTCTTGATTTCAACAAGGGATAGCCATGTCCAAACCCCGAATACTCATTGTCGATGACGAAGTCTTCTTCCGCCGGCTCTTTACCGAAATTCTTTCGGAAGGAGACCAGTATCATATTGAAGCCGTTGGTTCAGGTAAAGAGGCTCTCGATTATTTGACCCGCAACAAGGTCGACGTGATTCTGACTGACATGGTCATGCCTGAAATCTGCGGGCTTGAGCTGATACGTCGCACTCGCTCGTTTGATCCTGCACCGGACATTGTCCTTGCCACCGGCAACGCCACAGTTGAAACCGCCATTCAAGCCCTCAAGGGTGGTGCCCGTGACTACCTGCTCAAGCCATGCAACCCGGAACAACTTCGTCATACGATTAAAAGCTGCCTCGAGCAGCGTCGCCTGCTCAATGAAAACAGTCTTTTGCAAAGCCAGATCCGTTTATATCAGCGAGGACAGAACCTCGCCGGACAACTAAATGTGGAGACCCTCTTCCAGGAATCCCTTTCGACCCTTCTCCAGGAATTGGGTCATGGGCGCGGCTTGGCATACCTGCTCAACCAAGGGGTCATCAGCCACATCGGCGCTAATGGATTTGAAGATGAAGAGGCCAGGCTGCTGGCTGAGATTCTTTCGAAGCAGACGGCAGACATCATGCAACCGACAACGCTGCAGGCAGAGAGCTGTCCTGGCTTGACGGAAGCTTTTGCAGATATTTCAAAGTTGTGGGTCTTCCCGATGCACACCCAGAATGACGAACACGGTGCCCTGGTTCTTTGTAATCCGGCCAAAGAGGAGCTTCCGGAAGAACTCCCCGTTGAAAGCCTGACGTTCCTTGCCGAACAGGTTGCGCTCGGGTTTAACAATGCCTGTCAGTTCGAGGGAGCACGGGAACTTATTTATACTGATGACCTCACCGGACTCTATAATCATCGCTACCTGCACATCGCTCTCGAGCAGGAGATCAGACGCTCTGAACGATATGGCCTTGAGTTCTCGCTGGCCTTTATTGATCTCGATCTTTTCAAGGGGATTAATGATGAACATGGTCACCTGATTGGCAGTGGTGTTTTGCGCCAGGTCAGTGAACTTCTCCGTGAATGTGTTCGTGATGCAGACATGCTGTTCCGCTATGGTGGTGACGAATTTACTGCCCTGCTGGTTGAAACGGATACCCGCGGCGCCAAGATTGTCGCGGAAAGAATCCGCTCCGGAATTGAAACCTTCGAGTTTTCCACGGGGCATGGCAAGATCGGCAGGTTAACGGCAACAGTTGGCCATGCGACCTACCCGATTCACGCCACCACCAAAGACCAGATGATTGAACTGGCAGACAAGGCCATGTACCTCGGCAAAAGCGACCGCAACGCAACCCGCAGTGCTTCGGAGGTTCGCAACACATGATCGGGCGCGCCCTGGCTGCCTTGGCCTTGGGCGGCTTACTCAGCATAACATTCCCGGCTGGCACCTCACTGGCTGAGGCTTCCCGCGAACCAGAAACATCCCCCGAAATCATAGAACGCTACCGGCAGGTCCTGGCAACAGATGCGGACAACCTGAGTTTGCATTATTTGCTGGGTGTCGCGTTGCTGCAGAATGGCCGCAACGTCGAAGCGTTCAAGGAGCTAACCACCGCTTATCCGGCATATCAGGAGAGCGTTGAAGCTCACTACAATCTTGCTCTGGCGTCATTACGCCTGAATGATCTGGTCAGCGCAGAACTTTATCTCGACCAGGCAATCTCTCTCGGGGCCGACAAGATGCAGGGCATCTATCCGCTTGCGACTCTCTATTTCAACATGGCCATCGCCAGCCAGAAGCATGGCGACCTTAACGAAGCGATCCGTTATTTTCATCGAGCGCTGCTTTTTGACCCGGAACGTTATGAAGTTTACCGTCAATTGGGCGACATCTACACCCAGCAGGGAGAGATCGACCTGGCAATCAAAGCGTTTCATTCTTACCTTGAAAAGTTCCCGGATGATCCTGTCAGCCGCGACTACCTGTTTGCCCTGGAATTCAACCGTGCACAGGATTATCTCGCTGCAGAAGACTTTACTAAAGCCAGGCAGGGATTTAGTGCCGCTCTCGAGTTGCAACCAGGAAGTCCAACGGCGCTTTATTACCTCGGCTATCTGGAATATATCGATCAACAGCCACAACAGGCGGCATTACTGCTTGGCGAGGCATACAATAATGCGAGTTCGGAACTGCAGCAGACAATAAAACCACTACTCTACAACACTGCACTCTCGCTTCGTGAATCTCGAAAGTTCAGTCAGGCGCTTGACGCCGTGTCTGCTCTTGCAGAACAAAAAAACGCACTTTTTAATGAACTCAACCTGGCGGGGATACTGGCTCTGGATACCAACCAATACCGTCTTGCCCAGCAATACTTGTTGCGTGCCATTGAGCTCAACCCGGAGCACTCCGGAGCGAGACAAAACCTGATTATAGCTGAAGCCGGCGCTTTCGGGGAATGGTTGACTCTCAGCAGGCAAAGACTTAAAGAAGGTCGGTTGAGTGCCGCCGAAAACGCCCTGGCAAAGGCGGCGCAATTACAGTCTGGAAACTCCAAGGTGGCCACTTTGAAAAGCCGTATAGCACAGCAACGGCTTGCAAATGCAGCAGATCAGTTTTTCAAGGCCCGCATAGCCCTTGAATCGGGTGACCTGCCCGTAGCACTTGATCACGTCAATGCCGGTCTCGCAATCAAGCCGAATGATCGTGACGGTCTTATGTTGCGTCAGGAAATAAGTGATGCAATGGCTGTCGACCTTGACAAACTCCTTGCAGCAGGTCTGCAGGATCTCCAATCCGGAAACCTCGGCAGCGCCGACCAGGCTTTTCGGAAAATCCTGGCCATTGCTCCGCAACACCAGGAAACCCTTGCCGCAAAAGATCAACTCATTCAGGCCAGGAAGGAACAACGTCTCGAGTTACAGCGTAATGGACAGCGAGCCATCGATTCCGGGCAAACGGAACGAGCGATCCAGCTCTTCAACCAACTCCTGGCTATGGACCCGGAGAACATGTCTGCAAAGCAGGGACTGAACAGCGCCAGACAGATGCTCTCTAACCGAGTGGATGAACTTATACGTAACGGCCGTCAGGCAGCAGACCGCGGAGAATACTCTAAAGCCCGACAGTGGTTCGTGCAAGCCCGAAGCATCGAAGATACCAAACGGACACAGTCTGAGCTGAAAGCCCTGTCAAGAGAGATCACTGCCAAGGCGGATAAATATGCCGAACAGGCTAACAGGGCTGTTGTAAAGAACAACCTTTCACAGGCAAAAAAACTTTACGCCAAAGCCCTGGCGCTTGACCCCGGGCATGAAGCATCTATCGTCGGGCAAAAAGCCCTGGCAGCAAAAACCGAGCAGATCATCTCAACCAGGCTGAAGCGTGCTGATAATGCTTTCAGGAAAGGCGCCTACCCAGAGGCAATCAAGGTCTACCGAGCGGTACTCGATTTGGATGCCAACCAGACAGCAGCGATTGACGGGCTAAAAAGATGTCGAGAAGCACAAGCCGAGGAGCTCGCGCAGCTGGTAGAAAATGGTGAAACAGCACTAGACAATGGTGATTTTGAAACGGCAGAAGAGATGCTCACAAAGGCACTACAACAGGATGCTTATCACAAACAGGCACTACAACTGAGACAAAAACTCGACCTGATGCAACAGGCTGGCGCACAACCCGGTGACGAACAGAAGCTTTATTTACAAGGCGTTGCCTATTATACCCAGGGGAAATACACAGAAGCGATCAAGTCGTGGGAAACGGTTCTCTTATTGGACCCCGATCATGAAAAATCCCGGCAGAACATCACCAAAGCCCGGTTGAAGATGCGGCACCTCAAGGAGTTCAGTGGTGACTAGACTGATCAGCAGGTTCTCCAGCCTGCGCTTCAAATTTGCCCTGGCCCTTGCCCTGTTCAGCAGTATTTTGATGGTTGCCGTCATGTTGCTACTGGAACAACGGCTACGCGAGACCCTTGTCCAGGAAAGTATCGACAAGGGTTTGGGTATTGCCCAGGGGCTCGCGTTTAACACCGAAGACCCGTTGTTGACAGGTGATGATCTCTACCTCTTCTCCGCCGTCAAGAACGCCATTCGTTCAGCGGGAGTCACCTATGCACAGATTCTCGACCGTAACAGAATTATCCGCGCTGACACGAAAATGGACCGGGTCGGTACTAGCTACCAAGCTCCGGCAGACATGGTGCCGATTAAAGAAACTGCGCAATTCAGCGTCTTCAGAAGATACGGCCCGAATGACGTCGGTATCTTGGACCTGCAGGTACCGATTGTCACCCTTGGTGATCAAGCGGTCCGTATCGGGGAGATACACCTCGGTCTTTCAGAATCTCTGATCAACGAAAACATCTTAAAGATGCGCATGTATCTCGGTGGCCTGGCCGTTATTGCATTATTGGTTGGCGCCATAGGTGCGGCCATCCTGGCCGGAATGCTGGTTGGACCATTGACGGCCATCATGCGGGGAGTCAAGGCGGTCGGTGATGGCAATCTGGAACAGAATATCAACCTCAATCGCAATGACGAGTTAGGTGTATTAGCTGACGCATTCAACGATATGGCTGCAAACTTGCGGGATAAAGAGTTTATAAAAAACACCTTTGAACGCTATGTGAGCAAACCACTGGCAAACCAGATTCTCGAGAAAAAAGACGAATTGCAACTCGGTGGTGAAGTCCGTGAGGTCACCATTCTTTTTTCCGATATTCGCCGTTTTACATCTCTGGCAGAGAAACTGTCACCCGAACAGGTGGTAGCGATCCTCAACGATTACTTTACCCGCATGATTAATGTGGTCAGTCGTTACGAAGGCATGGTCGACAAATTGATGGGTGACTCGGTCATGGCGCTGTTCGGTGCACCGATCAGCCTCGGTGACGAACCGCTGCGCGCCATTCAGTGTGCATTGCAAATGCAGCATGAAGGCACTCTGTTTAATCAGGCACAGAAAGAGAAAGGCCTGCCTGAACTGCCGATGGGGATTGGCATTAATACCGGGACGGTAGTTGCCGGCAATATCGGTTCATCAACCAAAATGGAATATACGGTCATTGGTGATGAGGTCAATATTGCGGCCCGTATGCAGGGCGTTGCCCGGCCCGGTGAAGTCCTCATTTCAGAGAAAACCTACCAAATGGTTGCTGATAATGTTCGCGTGAGCGCTCTTGAGCCCATTACTTTCAAAGGCAAAAATACTGTTGTAGCGGTTTACCGGGTTGACGGGCTGGTCGATAACGAGTAAAAAGCCCTACGCATTAACTTTTACAAGAAAAGGCATGTTTAACGCGGAGTCGCAAAGACGCGGCAAAAAGCATTAACCGATTGTTTATCTATTTTCTCTGCAACTCCGCATCTCTGCGTTAACAATCGGTTTTTGTCTTTACAATACGAGGAGTAATCACAAAGTGAGCATTTCCGGCATTAAGGGCATGAATGACATCCTGCCTGGTGACATCGAGACCTGGCAACATCTCGAAGAGCAGGCCCGCAAGGTTTTCGGTGCTTTTGGGTATCGGGAAATCAGGGTCCCGGTTGTCGAGAAAACAGAGCTTTTTTGTCGATCCATCGGTGAAACGACCGATATTGTTGAAAAAGAGATGTACACCTTCGAAGACAAGGGCGGCACCTCGATGACGCTCCGCCCGGAGGGCACCGCTCCAGTAATGCGTTCTTTCATTCAGCACAAACTTTACAATCAGGATCCGGTCTCGAAACTCTATTATATCGGCCCGATGTTTCGCCATGAGCGCCCCCAGAAAGGCCGCTACCGCCAGTTTCATCAAATCGGCGCCGAAGTCCTCGGTATTGACGACCCGAAAATTGATGCTCAGGTTCTGGCAATGCTCGATCAATATTTTAAAACAACGGGAATTCCGGATGTCGCCCTGCAGGTCAACTCGCTCGGCTGTCCGGAGTGCCGCCCGGACTATCGTCAGGCCCTGATCAGCTTCCTGGAAGAACGCCTTGAGAGCCTTTGTGCAGATTGTCA
>JABAHR010022143.1_pt1 | contig 14887 bp, 16 predicted proteins | sample 7062101 | NCBI WGS metagenome assembly JABAHR01 (sample SAMN14534553, study PRJNA622989) | marine sediment metagenome | biome: marine biome [ENVO:00000428]; feature: marine pelagic biome [ENVO:01000023]; material: deep marine sediment [ENVO:00002113] | place: India: Gulf of Kutch | collected... | reverse complement strand
TTGCCGGTCTTTTCGAGAGCCTCATGGATCTCGGCTACATGCGAGTCGTGCGTGACCTCCATGGCAATGACCTTGATGTCGTACTTGCCGGCCAGTTCGAACACCCAGGGCAGGCAGCTCTTGCCGTGCCCCTGGAAGGAGTAGGGATTGGTGCGTGGCTTGTAGGCACCCATGCGCGTGCATTGCTGCCCGTGCTCCTTGAGCGCCTTCATCATGGTTTCCACGTGTTCCGGCGTGTCCACGGCGCACAGCCCGGCAAACACGTTGAGGTTGTCCTGGCCGAAGCGCACCCCGTTGTAGTCGAAATAGGTGGGCCGCTTGTCGTCATGGTGGCGCCCGAGCACGCGGTACTCCTCGGAGACGCGTACCACGCGCTCCACGCAGGGCAGGCTGGCCATGTCCTCAACCTGCAGGGAAGCCGTGTCGCCAACCAGGTAGATCTCGGTCAGGACCTGCTGGGTGCCTTTCTCGTCATGCACCCGGCTCTGTATGTTTTTCAGGTTGGACAGGAATTCGAGCAGTTGCCGGTACTCGGCACCATCCTTGTCGGTGTCCGGGGCCAGGATCAGAATCATCGGGTGTTTTTCCTGTTGTTGCTGATTAGCGAAACACTAGCATGAACAAAGCCTTGCTGCCTAGCGTGTCGCGGCTGCCGGTAGTCAGTCACGGAAGCGGGTGAGCAGGCCCTGGTAGGCGTCGATGCGGCGGTCACGCAGGAACGGCCAGATGCGCCGCACCTGCTCGGTGCGTGCAAGGTCGAGTTCACTGACCAGGGTTTCCGCACGGTCGACGGCAGCCTGTGCCAGTACCTCGCCCTGCGCGCCGATGACGCTGCTGCTACCCCAGAACCGGATGCCGCCGGTTTGCCCGGAAGCATCCGCTTCATGTCCGGTGCGGTTGCAGGTCAGCACCGGCAGGCAGTTGCTGATGGCGTGGCCGCGCTGCACGGTGAGCCAGGCCTCGCGCTGACGTTGCTGTTCCTCCGCACTGTCGCTGCTTTCCCAGCCGATGGCGGTGGGGTAGAGCAGCAGGTCGGCGCCGGCCAGCGCCATCAGGCGCGCCGCCTCGGGGTACCACTGGTCCCAGCAGACCAGTACGCCGAGTCTGCCAACGGCGGTATCGATGGGCTGGAATCCCAGGTCGCCGGGCGTGAAGTAGAACTTTTCATAATAGCCCGGATCATCCGGGATATGCATCTTGCGGTAGCGGCCGGCTATGCCGCCGTCGGCGTCCAGCACTACCGCGGTGTTGTGGTAGAGACCCGTGGCGCGCTTTTCGAACAGGGATGCAACCACCACCAGTTGCAGATCGGCAGCCAGTTTGCCGAGCAGCTCGGTGGTCGGCCCGGGGACGGGCTCGGCAAGCTCGAAATTCGCCACCTCCTCGGTCTGGCAGAAATAGCGGCTGCGATGCAGTTCCTGCAGCAACACCAGCCTTGCACCCTGCGCGGCGGCCTGCTCGATACCGGCCACGCTGGCCGCCAGGTTTTCATCCGGGTCGTCCGAGCAGGCATGCTGCACCAGACCCACTGTCAACGTGTTTGCGTTCATCTCAGCTACTCACGGCCGGGAGCACTCCCGCGGGCAGCTGCATTGTAGCGCAATGCAGGCTGCCGTATTGCCGGATCAGCGGCAGGCAGTTGATCGGTACGATCTCGCGATCCGGGAAACAGCCGGCGATCGCCTGCCGTGCCATGTCATCGGCAGCATCATCGTAGACCGGCAGCAGAACGGCATCGTTGATGACGAGAAAATTCGCATAACTGGCCGGCAGGCGCCTGCCGTGTTCGTCGTGAACCGGGCGCGGTATCGGCAGCGGGACCAGCCGGTAGGGTTGCCCGGCGCCCGTGCGGAACTCATGCAACTGCCTTTCCATGGCGGCCAGCTCCGGGTGGTTGACATCCTGCGGGTCGGGGCACCGGGTGTAGGCAATGGTATCCCCGTCGCAGAACCGTGCCAGCATGTCGACATGCGCATCGGTGTCATCGCCGGCCAGTTCGCCATGTTCCAGCCACAGCACCCGTGCAATCCCCAGCTGCCGCGCAAACCACTCTTCCAGCGCGGCACGATCCATGCCGGGATTGCGTGTCGGTGCCAGCAGGCAACGGCTGGTGGTCAGCAGCGTGCCGCATCCGTCCACGTCAATGCTGCCACCCTCCAGCACGAGGTCATGCCGCCGGTAGCCGGCGTTACCGAACAGGCCGGCCCGGTACAGCGTAGCGGTGATCCTGTCGTCCAGCGCTGCCTGGTACTTTTCACCCCAGGCGTTGAACGCGCAGTCATGCAGCACCAGTTCCCCGTCACCGGCGGTCGTGAGCGGGCCGTAATCGCGCACCCAGGTGTCGTTGGACGGCACACAGGCAAGCAGGATGTTGTGTGCCGGAATGCCCGCCGCATCCAGGCGAGCGCGGACTTCATCCCGGTGGGCCGCGTCGTAACAGATTACCAGCAGCCGTTCGCGGGCGCTGATAGCCCGCGCGATCTCCAGGTAGACCGGTTCGATACGGTCCAGGGTGTCTTTCCAGTCGCTGTGTTTGTGCGGCCAGGTGACCAGCACCCCGGACTGGGACGCGAATTCAGGAATCAGCACCTGGCAAAACCTGTCTCATGTCTGTCTCCCGGGTTTGTTGCAGCCCGCTCATGGGGCATAGGCTACACCACAGGCGCGGCAATGCGCCATGAACCACAAGCGCCACGTTCACGGGCGCGGGAAATGATGTGACGGGGTTTCACCGATGCTGGCCGGTCCCGTGACCGGCCAGGACAGCGCAGGATGTGGGGGCTCAGTTGCCCGCGCGGTGGACGACGGAATGGACCACGCGGTCATGCTCGAAGAACACGGAGAAACCGGCGTAGTCCCAGCGCGTGATCGGCGGCTGTGACGGGCCACCCGAGACAGAGACAACCGGGTGCTCGGTCTGCGGGCTGCCGAACTGCTCCCGCACCTGTGACATGGTCACGCCGCTTTTGGGGGTCGGGGTCGAGGCCGCTGCGGGCAGCGTGTCCACCAGCAGCACATCCGCGCCTGCCGGCAGGGCGGTCGCCAGGGCCAGGGCCAGGCCAAGCAGCGTTGAGCGGATATGGTTCATAGCTATCTCCTTGATAAAATGGTATTTTATATACCTCATCCAGTGACTGCACTATAGCATTCAGCATTAAAATACAGAAGCTGACAGCTATATAATGTGATGGATATCACCCGGCAGTCTTCCATGGTGCAGGTTATCGGCAGGAAGGCCCGGATTCTGTAAAGCACATCGGAGTGGCCGCCATCAGCCGGATCCCCGCACAGCGTTTTTGCGTCGCGCCCATGCTCGACTGGACCGACCGGCACTGCCGCTATCTGCTGCGCCTGATCAGCCGGCATGCGCTGCTGTACACGGAAATGGTAACCACCGGTGCCCTGCTGCACGGCGACTCCGCCCGCCACCTGCGCCACGACCGGAGCGAGCACCCGCTGGCACTGCAGCTTGGCGGCAGTGCGCCTGCTGAGCTGGCCGAATGTGCACGCATCGGCGCGGACAGCGGGTTTGATGAGATCAACCTGAACGTCGGTTGCCCCAGCGACCGGGTGCAGTCCGGGCGCTTCGGTGCCTGCCTGATGGCCGAGCCGCAGCTGGTCGCGGATTGCGTGGCGGCCATGGCCGGCGTGATTGCCATACCGGTTAGCGTCAAGACCCGTATCGGTATCGACGACAGGGATTCCTACGCAGAGCTGAGCCGCTTTATCGAGACGGTTGCCGCTGCAGGTTGCAGCAGCTTTGTCATCCATGCGCGCAAGGCCCACCTGAAGGGGCTCAGCCCGAAGGAGAACCGTACCATCCCGCCACTCAGGTACGAGTATGCCTGGCAGCTGAAGCGCGATTTCCCGCAGCTGACGATCGTTGTCAACGGCGGTATCAACGACCTGGACGCGGCGGAACGGCAACTGCAGCACGTCGACGGCGTCATGCTGGGGCGTGCCGCCTACCACGACCCCTACCTGCTGGCAGCGGTCGACCGGCGATTTTTCGGGGACCCGCACCCGGTGCCGACCCGCGAGCAGGTGGTCGAGGCGATGCTGCCCTATATCGAGCAGGAACTGGCCGCCGGCACACCACTCAAACACATCACGCGCCACATGCTCGGCCTGTTCCAGGGCAGGCCGGGCGCCCGCCGCTGGCGGCGCCAGCTGAGCGAACGGGCGCCGCGACGGGGCGCCGCTGGCGAGGTCGTGGAACAGGCGCTGTCCGTCATCCGGCGCATGGATGGCGCTGCCAGCGAAGCGTCCGGACACGGGCAATCCGGGCAGCCGAAGCGTGTGCAGCAGGCATGACGAGCAACCGGCGACGCCTGCTGATGCTGCTCGTGCTGGCCTGTGGCGTGGCCGCAGCCTGGTTGCTGCGCGAGCGGATATCCGTGGAATCCCTGACCGGCTGGGTCGTTCAGCTGGGCTGGACAGCACCGCTGGTCTTTATTGCCTGTTTTGCCATCGCCACCGTGTTTTTCATGCCGGGCACCCTGTTCACACTGGCAGGAGGCGTGCTGTTCGGGCCGCTGTTCGGCACCCTGTACAACCTGATCGGCGCCACCATCGGTGCCACGCTGGCCTTCGTCACCTCGCGTTACCTCGCGCAGGACTGGGTCGCGCAGCGCACCGGCAAACGCCTGCGGCAACTGGTCGAGGGCGTGGAGGACGAGGGCTGGCGTTTTGTTGCGCTGGTAAGATTGACACCCTTTGTCCCGTTTAACCTGCTGAACTACGCGCTGGGCCTGACTCGCATCCGCCTGTCGCATTACGTCATGACGTCGTTCGTTTTCATGGCGCCCAGCGGTGCAGCGTATACCTACCTGGGTTATGCCGGGCGCGAGCTGATCGGGAATGGCGGAGATGTCGTCAGCAAGGCATTGCTGGCCATCGTGGTGGTGGTCAGCGTCGCATTCGTGTCACATGTCATGATGTATGTTAACCACAGGCGCAGGGAAAGACAGGAAAGGATCAGACAGTGAGAAGACAGGATCTGGCAATCATCGGTGGCGGTCCCGGCGGACTGGTCGTCGCCAGTGTCGCGGCACAGCTCGGCCTGCGCGTCACGCTGGTCGAGAAATCCGACCTGCTCGGCGGGGACTGCCTGCACACCGGCTGCGTACCCAGCAAGACGCTGCTGCACATGGCGCAGGTGGCACAGACTGCGCGTACCGGCGTGCAGGACGGCCTGCTGTCAGTCATGCCGGAGATCGATTTCGGCACGGCCATCGACCGCGTGCAGCAGGTTATCGAAACCATCCAGCAGCACGATGATCCGGAACGCTTCCGCGGTTATGGCTGCGAGGTGCGCTTTGGCAAGGCAGTGTTTATCAGCCCGCAAGAGCTGGCCGTGGAAGGGGACATCATCCGTGCCCGGCGCTTTGTCATCGCCACCGGTTCCACGCCGTTCGTGCCGCCGATCCCGGGGCTGGAAGAGGCGGGCTTCGACACCAACGAGACCATCTTCCGGCGCCGCCAGCTGCCGGAACGGCTTGCAGTGCTGGGCGGCGGCCCGGTCGGCGTGGAGCTGGCCCAGGCATTTGCCCGTCTCGGCAGCCGCGTGACCCTTGTCGAAATGGCCGAACGCGTGCTGTCCATGAACGACCCCGAGGTTTCACAGGCACTGCAGCAGTGTCTGCAGGACGAAGGCGTGCAGGTCAAGACCGGCGTCAGCGTGCAGGGCGTACGCCGTGACGGCGACAGCCGCCAGCTGCAGCTCGATAACGGAGAGACCGTGGAGTGCGAACGTATCCTGGTGGCAACCGGGCGCCGTCCCGCGGTACATAACCTGGGGCTGGGCGAGGCCGGAGTCACCTTCAGCAACAAGGGTATCGAGGTCGATCGCAGGCTGCGCACATCACAGAAGCACATCTACGCGGTCGGCGATGTGTGCGGTCCGCTGGCATTCACCCACATGGCGGAGTACCAGGCCGGGGTCGCGCTGGCCAACATCGTGTTCCGCGTGCCGAGGAAAACCGACTACCGCGTGGTGCCGGCCGTGGTGTATACCGATCCCGAGGTCGCCACGCTCGGGCTCAACCGGGCACAGGCGGATGCACAGGGAATCCGGTATGATGTAGCCGAATTCCCCATGGCCGATCTCGACCGCGCAGTGACCGAGAGCCGCACCCGTGGATTCGCACGCATCCTGATCAGCAAGGGGCGCATCCTCGGCGCCAGCATCATCGGACCGCGTGCCGGTGAACTGGTGCATGAACTTGCGCTTGCCATGCGGGTCAATGCAAAGGTGAAAGAGATAAGCGAACTGGTGCATGCCTACCCGTCCTATGCGCAGGTCAACCGGCGCACCATCAACAGTCACTATGCACACCTGCTGCAGTCGCGCAAGGCACGCATACTGGTATGGCTGCTGAACCGGCTGTTGCCCTGAACAAGACGAGACAGACAGAACATGCACGCAACACTGCCATTACTGATCGAGACGGATTTCCCCCGCATCACGCGTGACCGGCTGGAAACCCTGCAGGTCAACCTGGGCTACCTCTGTAACCAGTCCTGCCTGCACTGTCATGTCAACGCGGGCCCGAAACGTACCGAGGTGATGAGTGCAGAGACGGCGGATGCGGTGATTGCCTGCCTCGACGCACAGCACATCAGCACCCTCGACCTCACCGGCGGGGCGCCGGAACTCAACCCGGAATTTCGCCGCCTGGTGCGCGCGGCGCGCGCGTGTGGCGTCGAGGTCATCGACCGTTGCAACCTCACCGTGCTGCTCGAGCCGGGGCAGCAGGACACGGTTGACTTCCTGGCCTCGAACCAGGTCAAGGTTGTTGCCTCACTTCCCTGTTATCTGGAGGAAAATGTCGATAACCAGCGCGGCGAGGGGGTGTTCGGGGACAGCCTCGCGGCACTCAGGCAGCTGAACGAAGCGGGGTACGGCCGGCCCGATAGCGGCCTGCAGCTGGACCTGGTGTTCAATCCCCAGGGCGCGTCGCTGCCGCCACCGCAACAGTCGCTGGAAGCGGACTACAAAAAGCATCTCGGTGAACAGTACGGCGTGGTATTCAACCGGCTGCTGACCCTCGCCAATATGCCCATCAAGCGCTTTGGCAGCACGCTGGTCAGCCACGGTGAATTCGACGCCTACATGCAGTTGCTGAAACAGGCGCACCAGGACGACAACCTTGCCTCGGTCATGTGTCGTTCACTGGTGAGCGTCGACTGGCAGGGTTTCATCTACGACTGCGACTTCAACCAGATGCTGGGCATGCCGCTGCGGTGTAACGGGAAACGGCGCATGCACATATCGGAACTTGCCGGACGTGACCTGCAGGGCTGCGACATACAGGTTGCCGACCATTGCTATGCCTGCACCGCGGGGCAGGGATCGAGCTGCGGCGGGGCACTGGAAAGCTAGAGAACAGCGGAGTTATCAGAGATGAACATAGAACACAGCGTTCGGGAACGCTACACCATGGGTGCGCAGGAACGCCAGGAAGCACTGTGCTGCCCGGTTGATTACGACAGCGGCCTGCTGGCCATGCTGCCGCGGGAGATCATCGAGCGGGATTACGGCTGCGGAGATCCGTCACGATACGTACGCGCAGGCGACACGGTCCTGGACCTGGGCTCCGGTGGCGGCAAGATCTGCTACATGGCGGCGCAGCTGGTCGGCAGCGAGGGCAGGGTGATCGGTGTCGATATGAACGACGAGATGCTTGCGCTGGCGCGCAGCCACCAGGCAGAGATGGCGCAGCGCCTCGGTAATGACCGTGTCAGTTTCCACAAGGGCCGTATCCAGGACCTGGCGCTCGATATCGACGCGCTCTCGCAATACCTCGAATCGCACCCGGTCAACAGCCATGCCGGTTACCTGGCGCTCAGGCAATGGGAGGACCGCCAGCGGCACGAGCATCCGATGATCGCGGATGATTCCGTCGACCTGGTCATCTCCAACTGCGTGCTCAACCTGGTGGCCGATGAACAGAAACAGCAGCTGGTCAGCGAGATCTTCCGGGTGCTGAAACCCGGCGGGCGGGTTGCCATATCCGACATCGTCAGCGACCGCCCGGTCAGCGACGACATGAAGCGCGATCCGGAACTCTGGAGCGGATGCATCTCCGGCGCCTTCCAGGAGCAGGAGTTTCTCGATGCCTTTGCCGATGCCGGCTTCCACGCGGTGTGCTATGACAAGTGGGAAAACACCCCCTGGCGCGTGATCAACGGTATCGAGTTCCGCTCCGTTACGCTGACCGCCTGCCGTCCGCGTACGCTGACCGGCAGCCCGGGCGGCAACACACTCATGTACCGGGGACCGTTTGTCACCGTTACCGATGACGCGGGCGAGACCTGGCAGCGCGGCCGGCGCGTCGGCGTGTCGGCAGCGACCCACGCGCGGCTGACCGGGGCCGGCTACGAAAATGCCTTCATTGACCTGTCGGGCGAGACGGGCGACAGCTGCTGTGATCCCATCCCTGTCGCCGGCCAGGACTGCTGCTCACCAGGCCCGGTCAAAAGCGGTGGCTGTTGCTGATCGACCGACCCTGTCGGTCATCATCCCGGTCCTCGACGAGGCCGCGACCATCGGCGACACGCTGCGGTCATTGCAGCCGTTGCGCGACAACGGCGTCGAGGTGATCGTGGTCGACGGCGGCAGCCGCGACAACACCCCGGAGCTGGCCCGCGCCATGGCCGACCGTGTCATTGGCAGTACTCGGGGCCGTGCTGTGCAGATGCAGGCCGGTGCACAAGCGGCGCGTGGCTCGATCCTGTGGTTCCTGCATGCCGACACGCTGGCCCCGCGCAATGCCGACTGCCTGATCCGGCAGGCCCTGCTCGACGGCGCTGCCTGCTGGGGACGTTTCGATGTCAGGTTCCGGGAGGCGCGCGGCCTGCTGCGCCTCGTTGCCTGGTCCATGAACAAGCGCTCACGCCTGTCCGGGATCGCCACCGGTGACCAGGGCATCTTCGTCGAACGCAGCTGCTTCGAACAGACGGGCGGTTTCCCGCCCATTCCGCTCATGGAAGACATCGCGCTGTGCCGGGCGCTGAAACGGCTGTCAGCGCCGGCTTGTCCGGACCAGTACCTCGAGACATCGGCACGCCGCTGGCTGCAACATGGCACGGTGCGCACCATCCTGCTCATGTGGGGACTGCGACTGGGTTATTTCCTGGGTATCAGTCCGCAGCGGCTGGCCAGCTACTATGCCGTGCACCGCTCATGAAATACCCGCGGGCGAGACTGCTGATCTTCAGCAAGGCCCCCGAACCCGGCGCGGTCAAGACACGCCTGATCCCGGTCCTGGGTGCCGAGGGCGCCGCACGTCTGTATGCCGGCCTGCTGGACAGCTGTATCGAGAAAAGCGCGGCTGCGCGACTCTGCCCGGTGACGCTGTGCTGCAGCCCGTCGGCCAGCCATGCGCATTTCCGGCAACTGGAACAGCGCTTCGGGGTCGATCTGGTAGAGCAGGCAGGCGGTGATCTCGGTGCGCGCATGTCGCAGGCGCTGTACTTCGCCCTCGAGGAGAGCAGCCCGGTACTGCTGGCCGGCGCTGACTGTCCCGCGCTGAGTGCAGCCGACCTCGAGACCGGGCTGGAACAACTCGAGGCCGGCAGCGACGTGGTGCTGGGCCCGGCAACGGACGGCGGCTATTACCTGATCGGCATGCAAACGCACCATGCCGGCCTGTTCGATGCCATCCCGTGGGGTACCGCCGCGGTGCTGGAGCAGACCCGCCAGCGCATCCGCGACGCGGGGCTGAGCTGCCACGAACTGCCGCCGCACACGGACCTGGACACACCTGCCGATTACCGTGCCTGGCTGGCCGCACAGGCCGGCAGCGGCTAGCCCCGCCGGGGTTCTACGCCAGGACGGCGCCTCCCGCTGGCACAAACCCGCTTTGTGAACTATAAGTTATTGAGTGGAGTTAAAAGGCCGCAAATATTCTTCGCTGCCGCGACCGGCAAGGAGGTAGACCATGAGACGGTTGTATTTTTTAATTCCTGATACCGACAGCGCCAAGACCATCGTGGATGAACTGCTGCTGGCTCGCATCGAGGCACGTCACATCCACATTGCCGCAAAGGATCACCATGCACTGGTCACCGCCAACCTGCCGGAGGCCAACCTGCTGCAGGAAAGCGACTTTGTACCGGCCGTGGAGCGCGGACTCGCAATCGGCGGTGCAACGGGCATCCTTGCCGGCGTGGCCGCCATCACCCTGCCGGGCGTCGGCCTGGCCCTCGGTGGCGGTGCCATCCTGGGTATCGGCCTGGCAGGGGCCGGCCTGGGAGCCTGGGTATCCGGCATGATCGGCATCTCGGTGCCGAGTTCACGGCTGACCGAGTTCGAGGCTGCCATCGGCGAGGGACAGCTGCTGATGATGGTGGATGTGCCCAAGGGCGAGGTGGACAAGATCACGGAGCTGGTCAGGAGCCGTCACCCGGAGGCGCATGTCGAGGGCACGGAACCGGTCATACCCGCGTTCCCGTAACGAGTGCTGTAGCGTTACCAGGCGCCTGCACCCGGTGTGCAGGCGTTTTTTATTTCCGTGTAGGACTTCTGTCCAATATTCAACGGCTTTCATTCCATGGACAATGCAGGTATCGGGTTATCTGTAGCGAATGAACAGGCATGAAGCAACGCAGAAAAATAACAGACCGGCGCGTGGCGGATAACAAGCTGCTGCGTTCCGGCAAGGGTAACCGGCGCGTCAGGGCGTGTCGCCGGCTCAACAACATTGCCGTCGAGTGGATCCCGTTCAGCCTTGTCCATACGCATCCGCACACGCGCAATGTATTCAGGGAATTCAAGTTAAACGGCTAGATCGCGCATCATTGCCACGTGCAGGATGCCTGCCTCTGTGAACCTTTCCCCGTACTCCATGAATCCTGCCCGCCGGTAAAAGCCGGCCACCTTGACCTGTGCATGCAGGTAGACCCGTTGCTGTCCGCGCGCGGCAGCCGCTGCAAGCAACCCGGCCAGCAGGCCCTGACCGACCCCGCGGCCGCGCCACCCCGGCAGTACCGCCATGCGACCGATGCGGCCATCCGGCAGCAGGCGGCCGGTACCAATCGGGGTACCGCTCCTGTCCCGTGCCAGGACATGGCTGCATTCGGGGTCGAGCCCGTCCCACTCCAGCCCGGGCGGGATGGCCTGTTCAGCGACGAACACGGCGTTGCGCACCGAGCGGATGGCAGCGGCATCCTGCGGCCAGTCCGCGCGGCTGACGGTGTAACTCGTACAGTCGTGCACCGCTGACCCGGCCGGCTTCAGATCTGCTTTGCCTGCTGGCCGGCGTTGCCGGTATAGGTGGCGGGAGTCAGTGCGGCAAGTTCGGTCTTTACCGCTTCGGGCAGGTCCAGTGTTTCGATGAAGGCCCGCAGGGTCTCGCGGTTTACCTCGCGGTCGCGGGTCAGGTCCTTGAGCTTTTCATAGGGCTTCTCGATACCGTAGCGGCGCATCACGGTCTGCAGGGCCTCTGCGAGCACTTCCCAGCTGTTGTCCAGGTCCTCCAGGGTGCGCTGTTCGTTGAGCTGCAGCTTGCCGATCCCCTTGAGGCAGGATTCAAAACCGATGACGCAGTGCCCGACGGCCACGCCGATATTGCGCAGCACGGTCGAATCGGTGAGGTCGCGCTGCCAGCGCGAGACCGGCAGCTTGGCGGCAAAGTGGTCGAGCAGGGCGTTGGCAACGCCCAGGTTGCCTTCGGAGTTCTCGAAATCGATCGGGTTGACCTTGTGCGGCATGGTGGAAGAGCCCACCTCGCCGGCGACCGTTTTCTGCCTGAAGTAACCAAGCGAGATATAGCCCCATACATCGCGGCAGAAATCGATCAGCACCGTGTTGAAGCGTGCCTGTGCATCGAACAGTTCGGCCATGTAGTCATGCGGTTCGATCTGGGTGGTCCAGGGATTGCACTCCAGCCCCAGGTCGCTGATGAAGCGGGCGGAGAACGCTGCCCAGTCGATCTGCGGGTAGGCCACCAGGTGGGCATTGTAGTTGCCGACGGCGCCGTTCATCTTGCCGAGCATCGGGATGGCTGCGATCTGCTCGCGCTGACGGTGCAGGCGCGCGCTGACGTTGGCCATTTCCTTGCCGACCGTGGTGGGCGATGCCGTCTGGCCGTGCGTGCGTGCCAGCATCGGCTTGTCGGCATAGTCATGTGCCAATCCGCTGATGGCACGGATCACGTCATCGAGCAGCGGCAGCAACGACTGGTTGCGTGCCTCGCGCAGCATCAGGGCATAGGACAGGTTGTTGATGTCCTCGGAAGTGCAGGCAAAGTGGAAGAATTCGCTGATCGCCTCCAGCTCCTCGTTACCGGCAATCTTCTCCTTGAGGAAGTACTCGACAGCCTTGACGTCGTGATTGGTGGTGCGCTCGATGTTCTTGACGCGCTGCGCGTCCTGCTCGCCGAACTTCTCGATGATGTCGTTCAGCACCTTGTCGGCATGTCCGCTCAATGCCGGGACCTCCCCGATCTCCGCGTTGGCTGCCAGCGCCTGCAGCCAGCGTACTTCAACGATCACGCGGTGCCGGATCAGGCCGAACTCGCTGAAAATCGGTCGCAGTGCGGCGGTCTTCGACCCGTAGCGTCCATCGACCGGGGAAATGGCATTGAGCTGTGACAAGTCCATGGGAACCTCGCAGGTTGCAGGTCAGGCGGCCAGTTGCCGCAGCACGTAATGCAGGATGCCGCCGTGGCAATAATATTCGAACTCCTGGGGGGTATCGATGCGCACACGCACCTCGAAGGTGGTGCTGGTGCCATCCGCTGCCGTCGCGGTTACCGTGGTCACCGCTTTCAGGCCGTCCTGGAGTCCGGCGATATCGAAGCTTTCGCTGCCGGTCAGTCCGAGACTGTCTGCAGATTCGCCGTCCCGGAACTGCAGCGGCAGGATGCCCATGCCGACCAGGTTGGAGCGGTGGATGCGCTCGTAGCTCTCCGCGATGACCGCGCGCACGCCGAGCAGGCGCGGCCCCTTGGCGGCCCAGTCACGCGATGAGCCGGAACCGTATTCCTTGCCGGCGATCACGATCAACGGCACGTTCGCGCTGCGGTATTTTTCCGAGGCATCGAAGATGCTCATCTGTTCACCGCCCGGCTGGTAGGTCGTGAACCCGCCCTCGGTGCCGGGCGCCAGGCGGTTGCGCAGCCGGATGTTGGCGAAGGTGCCACGCATCATCACCTCGTGGTTGCCGCGGCGCGAACCCAGCGAGTTGAAATCCGCCGCCGCCACGCCCTGCTGTTCCAGGTAGATACCGGCCGGACTGTTGGCCTTGATGGCGCCGGCCGGCGAGATGTGGTCGGTGGTGACCGAGTCGCCCAGCAGCGCCAGTACACGCGCAGCACGGATGTCCGACAGTTCGGCGGGCTGTGCCGTCATGCCGTCGAAATAGGGTGGTTTGCGGATGTAGGTCGAATCGGCCACCCACTCGTACTGTTGTGCTTCCGGTGACGCCAGCTCGTTCCAGCGTGCCTCGCCACCGAACACCTCGGCATAACTGCTGCTGAATTCCTCGCGGTCGACACTGCCGGAAATCGCCGCGCGGATTTCCTGCTGGGAAGGCCAGACATCCCTCAGGTAGACGGGGTTGCCGTCGTTACCGGTGCCCAGCGGCTCGTTCTGTATGTCGATATCCATGCGCCCGGCCAGGGCATAGGCCACCACCAGGGGCGGCGAGGCCAGGTAGTTCATGCGCACCTCGGCATGCACCCGGCCCTCGAAGTTGCGGTTGCCGGACAGCACCGAGCAGACCGACAGGTCGCCCTCGCTGACGGCCTTCGACACCGCTTCCGGCAGCGGTCCGGAGTTGCCGATACAGGTCGTGCAGCCGTAGCCCACAGTATGAAATCCCAGTGCCTGCAGCGCATTCGTCAGTCCGGCCTTCTCGAGGTAGTCGGTCACCACGCGCGAGCCGGGCGCCAGCGAGGTCTTGACCCAGGGCTTGACGCGCAGACCGCGCTCCATCGCCTTCTTGGCCACCAGGCCGGCGCCGATCATCACCGAGGGATTGGAGGTATTGGTGCACGAGGTGATGGCTGCAATCACCACGGCACCGTCATTGAGCTCGACCTGCTGATCGCCGATGCTGGTGGTAACCGGGTGGCTGACAATGCTGCGCTCGGCCTTGAGTGCCCCGAGCGCCTGCAGGAATAGGGGTTTCGCTGATTTCAGCGGCACGCGGTCCTGCGGCCGTTTCGGTCCGGCCAGGCTGGGTTCGACGCTGGCCAGGTCCAGTTCGACGACGCTGCTGTAGGCGGCCTCGGCGGCGCCGGGCTCGCGGAACATCTGCTGTTCACGCGCGTAGGCCTCGACCAGCGCAACCTGGTCCGCGCTGCGGCCGCTCAGGCGCAGGTAGGCCAGCGTTTCCGCGTCGACCGGGAAGAGTCCGCAGGTCGCGCCGTATTCCGGCGCCATGTTGGCAATGGTCGCGCGGTCGGCCAGCGACAGGTGGTCGAGGCCGTCGCCGAAGAACTCGACGAACTTGCCGACCACGCCTTGCTTGCGCAGCATCTCCACGACCGTCAGCACCAGGTCCGTTGCCGTGGCGCCTTCCGGCAGGTTGCCGTGCAGCCGGAATCCCACCACCTGCGGTATCAGCATGGAGATCGGCTGGCCGAGCATGGCCGCCTCCGCCTCGATACCGCCGACACCCCAGCCCAGCACACCGAGGCCGTTGATCATGGTGGTGTGCGAATCGGTACCCACCAGGGTATCCGGGTAGGCCTGCGTGGTCCCGTCAACATCCTTCTCGAACACGACGCGCGCCAGGTACTCGAGGTTGACCTGGTGCACGATGCCGGTGTCCGGCGGCACCACCTTGAAGTTGGTCGAATGCCTTCTGCCCCCAGCGCAGGAAACTGTAGCGCTCCTGGTTGCGCCGGAATTCGATGACGTTGTTGAGATCAAGCGC
>JABAHR010009518.1_pt2 | contig 14892 bp, 14 predicted proteins | sample 7062101 | NCBI WGS metagenome assembly JABAHR01 (sample SAMN14534553, study PRJNA622989) | marine sediment metagenome | biome: marine biome [ENVO:00000428]; feature: marine pelagic biome [ENVO:01000023]; material: deep marine sediment [ENVO:00002113] | place: India: Gulf of Kutch | collected... | reverse complement strand
TGCGAGGTCAGCCAGGGCCTGCAGGCGTATACCGACCTCAACGCAGCGGTCTGCGGCATCAGCGGCGACAACCCGTTTGCCCAGGAAGCCTGGGCCCAGAAAGAAGGCATCACGGTCCCCCTGCTCTCGGACTACGACCACAGCGTGGCTCGGGCATACGACGTCGCATACGACAGTTTCCTGCCTGCCAAGAACCTCGACATGGGCGGAGTCCCGAAACGCTCGGCGTTCGTCGTCGACAAGAGCGGCGTGATCCAGTACGCCGAGTCCAGCGACAATCCGGGTCAGCTGCCAGATTTCGCCGCCATCCAGGCGAAACTGGCCGAGCTCGGGTAGCAACCCGAAGTCCGCGAGTTGCCAGCGCGGGTGACATATAACCCGTGCATCAGCCGGGTGAACCGGCTAGAGTGAACCGCCATGGAGCATTCGGGCACGTTTGCACCGTTGCTCGTGGTGGTCGGGCTGGCGTTCCTGGTCCCGCTCGTCCTGTCACGGTTTAAACGGCTGCGGGTTCCGATCGTTGTCGGCGAGATCATTGCCGGCATGATCGTCGGCCGCAGCGGCCTCGGCATCGTCGGTCACGAGAACCAGTTGCTGGAGTTGTTGGCCGAGCTGGGGTTTGTGTTCCTGATGTTCTTGTCGGGGATGGAAGTGGATTTCTCCGCCCTGACCGGCTCGCGGGATCCCCGCTACCGCAAGGACAACCAGCCGCGCGGCCCGCTCTTTCTCGGCGTCAGCTCGTTTGCCCTCACGCTCGGTCTTTCGGCGTTGGCCGGCCTGGCCCTCGCCAAGCTCGGCCTGGTAGAAAACCCGTGGATGATGGGGCTGATCCTGTCGACCACCTCGCTGGGCGTGGTGGTCCCGGTGCTCAAGGAACACGGTTTGAGCAACGGCCGGTTCGGCCAGGCGATCCTGATTGCCGGCCTGGTCGCCGACTTTGCCACCATGCTGCTGATCACGGTCCTGGTGGCGTTTCTTTCCCAGGGGGCCGCGGCGCGGATCCTCCTGATCGGGGTCTTGTTCGGGGCGTTCTTCGCAATGCATCGGCTCGGGATCGTGATCAACCGGATCAAGGCGATCCGCGTCACGCTGGAGGAACTCAGTCATGCCACCGCCCAGATCAAGGTCCGCGGCACGTTCACCTTGATCCTGTTGTTCGTCGCCCTGTCCGAGGTGATCGGCGCGGAAGTGATCCTCGGCGCGTTCATCGCCGGCGCGATCCTCGCCCTGCTCCGCACCGAGCGCGAACAGGGTCTGCTGCACCAGCTCGAGGGGATCGGGTTTGGGTTCTTTATCCCGGTCTTTTTCATCATGGTCGGCGTGGATTTCAACCTGCCGGCCCTGGTCAACTCGCGCGGGGCGCTCTGGCTGTTGCCGCTGTTGCTGGTTTCGGCGGTGGCGGTGAAGATGGTGCCGGCGCTGGTGTTTCGGCTCACGTTCGGCTGGCGGGACACCCTGGCCGCCGGCGTGATCCTCTCGGCGCGGTTATCGCTGATCATCGCCGCCGCCGAGATCGGCACCGAGCTCGGGATCGTCAGCGAGTCGGTCAACTCGGCGATTATCCTGGTGGCGATCGTGACGGTCACCGCAGCGCCGCCGTTGTTCCTGCGGTTGGTGCCGTGGCGCGACCCGACCAAGGAGCATCACCTCGCGGTGGTGATCGGGGCGGGCGAACTCGGGCTGCAGGTGGCCGAGCAGTTGCGCGCTCATCATGAGAAGGTGGTGGTGGTCGACGGCGACCCGGAACGCGCGCGGCGGGCCATCCAACACGGGTTTGCCCTCGTTGTCGCCACGGCCCACGAACCGAGCGACGAACTGGCGATGGTGTTGGCCAAGGCCGAAACGGTGGTTTGCACGTACAACGACACGGATCTCAGCTACCGGATCTGTCATTTTCTCAGGACCGAGTTCGGCGTGGACAACCTGGTCGCCCAGGTCGCCGAGCCGGCGGAACTGGCGCGGTTCAAGGAACTCGGGGTGACCACGATGAACCCGGCGATGGATCGGGCGGCGTTGATGGTGTTGCTGGCGCGCAACCCGGCCACCTTCGCGTTGCTGTCGCGCACCGACGACGACAAGGAAGTCTGGGAAGTGGTCCTGCGCAACATCGAACATGTCGGCGTCAACCTGCGCGACCTGCGCCTGCCGGGGGATGTGCTGGTGGTTGCCCTGCGCCGCAACGGCGAATTGCTGGTTCCCCATGGCGATACCCGGCTGGAGATGGGCGACCGGATCACGCTGGTTGGTTCGCTGGACACGATCCAGACCGCGCGCGGGATGCTGCTCTAAGGCGCCGATTGCTCCGCGGCAGGCGGATCCGGCGCCCCGGCTGACAAGCATTATTCCATTGCAATCCGGGGGGGACTAGCGGTAGGCTCTCGCCCGAAGCCATGGAAGCGATGTGAGCATGCCATCGCATAAACCCCAAGGACAGGAGGAAAAAGATGCAGGAAATGTGGACTAGCTTCTCGGAGCAGGTAGGCACCTACCTGCCGCAGTTACTGGTCGCCATCGCGGTTTTGATCGTCGGCACGCTGGTCGCCTTTGTGGTCGCTGCGATCATCCGCGGCGTGCTGCACCGCACGACGCTGGACGACAAACTGGCCCGGGTCTTGGTGGGCGAGGATCGCGCCGCGAAGTTCCCGATCGAGGAATGGATCGGACGCGGGGTCTTTGTGCTGATCATGATCTTCGTGCTGGTGGCGTTCTTCCAGAAACTCGGCCTGACCGAGATCACCGAGCCGTTGAAAAACATGCTTACGGAGCTGTTTGAATTCGGCCCGAACCTGGTCGGGGCGGCGTTGTTGCTGTTGATCGCCTGGATCCTGGCCAGCGTGTTGCGCCTGCTCGTCGTCAGGGCCCTGAGCGCCATCAAGATCGACGAACGGCTCAACCAGAAAGTCGGGGCGCCGGGCGAGAAACAGCTCAGCCTGACTCAACCGCTCGGCAGCACCGTGTACTGGCTGACCTTCGCGTTGTTCTTGCCGGCCATCCTGGACACGCTGGCGCTGGAGGGCCCGCTCGAACCGGTGACCGCGATGTTCAACAAGGTCATCGGGTTCCTGCCCAACCTCGTGGCCGCCGCGGTGATCCTGCTGATCGGCTGGATTGTCGCCCGGGTCGTGCAGCGGATCGTGAGCAACCTGCTCGCCGCCGTCGGGCTCGACGGTCTCAGCGACCGCGTGGGGATCGGCACCGCGCTCGGCAAACAGAAACTGTCGGACGTGATCGGCCTGGTCGTGTACGTCCTGATCCTGATCCCGGTATTGATCTCCGCCCTGAACGCGCTGGAGATCGAGGCGATCACCGCCCCGGCAACCGATATGCTGGGCAAGATCTTCGAGGCGTTGCCGAATATCTTCGCCGCCGGCCTGATCCTGGTCGTGGCGTATTTCGTCGGCCGCGTTGTCGCCGGGCTGGTGGCCAACCTGCTCAAGGGGATCGGGTTCAACAGCATCCTCAACAAGCTGGGCATTGGCGCCGAGATCCGCGAAGGCCAACAGGGTCCGTCCGACGTTGTCGGACACCTGGTCCTGGTCGCGATCCTGTTGTTCGCGTCCATGGAAGCGGCCGAGCTGCTCGCGTTCGCTGCCCTGGCCGAGTTGATCTCCGAGTTCCTCGCGTTCGCCGGTCACATTGTGCTCGGCGTGGTGATTCTCGGGATCGGCTTGTTCCTGGCCAACCTGGCCGCCAACACCATCCGCACCAGCCAACACGCCAATGCCGGGTTCCTGGCCACGGCCGCCCGGGTCGCGATCATTATCCTGACCGCGGCGATGGCGTTGCGGCAGATGGAGCTGGCCAACGAGATCATCAACATCGCCTTCGGCATGCTGCTCGGGGCCGTGGCGGTGGCGGTCGCGATCGCGTTTGGCATCGGTGGCAAGGATATCGCCGCCCAAATGCTCAACGAATGGCGCGGCAAATGCAACTCAAGCAGGCAGGATCAACCGTAGCCGGTCGTTCATCACCGGAATCAGAGAGAGGGGGGTGCGGCTTTCCGCGCCCCCCTTTTTCTTTGGGGGTCAGCAGTGGTTTAATTCACCCGCTTGGCCCGGTCCGCCGGATCCATCACCGGCGGGGAGACAGGCTGTTTGCGCCGTTTCCAGGCGCCAAACAGGAGGGTGGCCAGCGCGAGCAGCAACTCGTCCAGCAGCGGGATCAGGTCCGGCACGATGAGATCCACCACGAGCAGGACCGCCGCGATGACAAACAGCCAGGGCCAGCGCAGGCCGGCCGCCCAGCGGGTAAAAGCATTGGTCGCGGGGTTCATCGGGCGGGGCGGATTCTAGGGGAGTTCGGGCGGGAATGCAAATCGCCGCTTGACGATGGGGGGTGATCGGAGTAAAACCGCCGCGTGACGGGAGGTGCTCGGTGTTTCTTTATCCTGCGGGTAATTGGCCGAGCCGACCTGTACCGGGGAAAGGCCCTCGAATTTTAGATGCTCGATAATGTTTTTAACTATTTTTCTACCGATATCGGGATCGATCTGGGGACAGCGAACACGCTGGTGTACGTGCGTGATCGCGGGATAGTGTTGCGAGAACCGAGCGTGGTGGCGATCCAGGCGGGTACCAGCCACGTTCTGGCAGTGGGCGANNTCGGTAAGGTGCACAACCGTCGGTACGGCATCAAACCGCGAGTGATCGTGGCGGTACCGAGCGGGATTACCGAGGTGGAACGACGCGCCGTGAAGGACAGCGCGACCCATGCCGGGGCGCGCAAAGTCTATTTAATCGAAGAACCGATGGCAGCCGCCATCGGGGTCGGCCTGCCAGTGCAGGAACCGGCCGGTAACATGATCGTGGATATTGGCGGTGGCACCACCGAGGTGGCCCTGATCAGCCTGGCGGGCGTGGTGCTCTGTCGCAGTGTGCGCGTGGCAGGAGACGAACTGGATGAAGCGATCATCCAGTACATGAAACGAGCGTATAATTTAATGATCGGAGAGCGGATGGCCGAAGACATCAAGACCAAGATCGGCTCGGCTTACCCGCTCGAACAGGAACTGACGATGGAGGTCAAGGGACGCGACTTGGTGGCCGGTTTGCCCAAGACGCTGACGGTGACCTCCGACGAGATCCGTGAAGCGTTGCAGGAGCCGATCACGACGGTAATCGAGAGCGTGCGGGTGACCCTCGAACGGTGCCCGCCCGAGTTGGCAGCTGACCTGGTTGACCGCGGCATCATGCTCGCCGGTGGCGGGGCGCTGATCAAGAACCTGGACCGCTTGCTCGCGGAGGAAACCGGGTTGCCGGTTCACGTGGCCGACGACCCGCTCAGCGCGGTGGCGATGGGCACCGGCGTGGTCCTCCAAGAACTGGGGTATCTCGAGATGCTCAGCCGCAGCAGCGCCTAGGCGGTCGATCACCGACCGGGTGGCGCTGTCGCAGCTGGTTTCCTGTGGACCGGGGATCGACCCGCGACCCCCTGACCCCGATCAGACCCCCGCTCGTTACCTCCCCTGCCCCGCTCACCGGACCGCGCTTCGGCTCGGTCGTTGAACCGTGTGAGTGAAAATTGAAACAAAAAGACTGGGTGATTATCGGTCTGCTGGCTTTGGGCTGGATCATTTTCCTGGGCCAGCCAACCGGTGTGTCCGGCCAGCTGCGCGCCCTGTTCGCCCGGCTCGGCACCCCGCTGGTGAAGCTGGGCGACGCGATCCCCACCGTCGCCTCCCGCCGGGTCCTGGCCAAGACCAACGCGGTCCTGGTCGCCGAGAACAAGTTATTGAAACAGCGTTTGCTGCATATCGAGGAAGCCATCCGCGAAAACCAGCGTCTGCAACGCCTGGTCGATCTCAAACCGCGCCTGGCGCGAAAGACCATCGGGGCACGCGTGATCGGCCGCGACACCTCCAACTGGTGGCGCAGTATCCAGATCGACCGCGGGGAAGCGGACCAGGTAACACCCGGTCGGCCCGTGGTCACGGATCGCGGGCTGGTCGGCCGGGTGACCGAGGTGAGCGAAAACGAAAGCCGGGTTCTCTTACTGCTCGACCCGACCTGCAGCGTCTGGGCTGTGCTCGCCGACTCGCGCGAACCCGGCATGGTCGGCGGCAGCGCCCGGGCATTCACCCGCCGGCCAATCCTCGAGATGACCTACGTGGCGCGGGCCGCCGACGTTGCGCCGGGCGAAACGGTGGTGACCTCGAACGATGGCCCGGTCTTTCCGGCGGGCCTGCCGATTGGCACGGTGCTGGACGGCGGCCCGGACGAGGAAACCGGTTTGTACCAGCGCCTGCAACTGGACCCCGTCGTCGATTTCCGGCGCTTGGAAGAGGTCATGGTGATTTTGGAAACCGAATGAACAAGACCCGACAACAGAACCCGCGCCGAGGCCGGTTGATATCATGAAGCAACTTGCCTTGTACCTGGGTTGCCTGCTGTTCTGCGCCTCGTTACAGGCGATGCTGCCGACGGCGTGGTGGGCGGGCGGGTTGCGCCTGGAACTGGTACCGTCCCTCGTGACGTTCGGGGCACTCACGTTCCGCACCCCGCGGGCGCGGGTCGGGTTCGCCGTGGTGGCCGGCCTGGCCCAGGACGCGTTCTCCGCGGCGACACCGTACGGGATCAGCGCCCTGGCATATGGCCTGGCCGCCTTCGGGTTAACCCGTTGGGAACGGTGGCTCGATCGTGACCTGCCCTGGATCCAGTCGGGCGCCGCGGTGTTCGTGTCGGTCACCGCCGGCGGACTGGCGATCCTGGCCCGCGGCTGGATCAGCGCCGGCAGTGTTCCCAAGCTGCTACTGCTCGGGTTGATCAGTGGGTTGCTGGCGCCGTTGTTGTTCGCCGCGATGAACTATCTCGGCCAGACTTTCGAGAGGAGGCTCGCCTGATGCTGATCCTCAGCCGACCTTACACCCGCCAGAATCCGCGCCTGACAGCGTTACGGGTGATCGTGAGCATCTCGTTGGTGCTGTTGGTGCTGGCGCTGATGAAGACCCAGATCGTCCAGGGCGCCCGCTACGGCAGCCGGGAGGAGAAACAATCAATGCGGCGGATCCGCATCCCGTCGGCGCGCGGCGAGATCGTGGACCGGCACGGCCAGATCCTGGCCAACAACCGGCCGAGCTACGATATCGTGATCTATCTTGAACAACTCCAGCCGCAGTCCAAGCGCGAGGACATCGTCGGCAACGCTTCCCGCTGTCTGCGCGCGTTGAGCGCCACCCTCGGAATGCCGGTTACCTTGAGCGACCGGGATGTCCGAATCCACTACCGTTACCGTCGTCCCATCCCGCTGACGGTCTGGCGTGATCTCGGCACGCCGCAGGTGGCCACGTTTGCCGAGCGGGCCAGTGACCTGCCCGGTGCGGACCTGATGGTGACCCCGGTACGCGAATATCCGCAGGGTTCCCTCGCCGCTCACGTGCTGGGATTCGTCGGCAAAGCCGATCCGGAGCAAGACGCGGACCTGCAGAAATATTATTACTACCAGCCGGACAAGACCGGTCGCCAGGGCGTGGAGCGGGCGTGTGATGATCACCTGCGCGGCGCCCCGGGCGGACGCAGCATCCGCGTCAGTCCCGGCGGCACGCTGGTTGGGGAGGTTGGCAGGAAACCGGCCACCCGCGGTCAGCGGGTCGTGCTCACGCTCGATACGCGCATCCAGCGACTTGCCGAGGACGCGCTGCGATCGGTGTCGTTGCCGGCCGGCAAGACATTGCGAGGATCCGTGGTGGTGCTCCAGGCCCAGACCGGCGACGTGCTGGCGATGGCTTCGTTGCCAACGTTTGATCCCAACCTGTTCAACCCGGGCACGCCAGCCGAACCAATTCAGGCGCTGTTTTCCAATCCGGACAAACCGATGCTCAACCGGGCGTATGGCGGTCTCTACGCGCCGGGGTCGACGTTCAAACCGATCACCCTGCTGGCCGGCTTGAAAACCGGACGGATGGCACCCGGACACCGGGTCAACTGCGAGGGCTCGCTGCGGATCGGCAACTGGAAACGACCGTTTGGGTGCTGGAAACGGACCGGCCACGGGGTGATGGACGCGAGCGCGGCCATGAAACAGTCGTGTGATGTCTGGTTTTATGTCGAGGGCATGGCGACCGGCGTCGAGGCCATCGGGGCGATGGCACGCGAGCTGGGTCTCGGCCAGGGTACCGGGCTGGATATCGGCAACGAATACGACGGTCTCGTGCCGAGCCCGCGCTGGAAACAAAATCAACGCGGCGAAGACTGGTGGAACGGGGACACCGCCCAGCTCTCGATCGGACAGAGCTTTCTCCTGGTCACCCCGCTCCAGATGGCGGTGGTCACCGCCGCGCTGGCCAATGGCGGCAAGGTCCTGCAACCGTACGTGGTCAGCCGCATCGAAAACAACTCGGGCGAAACAATAGAAACCACCAGACCTCGTCTTCGACACCAGGTGGCCGTTGCCCGCAGCGACCTCGAGATTACCCGCCGTACCATGCTGGCCGCGGTGCGCGACAGCGATGGCACCGCGCACCGGGCTGCAGTCCGCGGCCTATCGGTGGCGGGTAAGACCGGCACGGCGGAGTTTGACCTGTACGAGAACGGGGAACGAAACCGCATCAACCGCGCCTGGTTTATCGGGTTTGCCCCGTACGACAATCCGGAGATCGCGTTGGCGTTGGTGATCGAGGACGCCACCAGCGGCGGTCAAACCGCGGCCCCGGTTGCCGGCGAGATCTTCGCCGGTATCTTCGGGAAAACCGCCACGCGGGTCGGGGCCAGGAACGAATATGCCGACTAGAACCACGAACGATTAATTGACGATGAACTGGCGCGACACGTTCAAAACCTTGAAACGCCTGGACTGGGTCCTGGTGGGGGCGATGGGTGTGCTGGCCGTGTTGAGTGTGCTGTTCATTTACAGCGCCTCGTACCGCGGCCCGGACCAGCCGGTACCGGATTATTACCGGATGCAGATAATTTGGTTCGCGATGGGCCTGGCACTGTTCCTGATCGCGGCCCTGGTTGATTACCGCCTGGTTTGCCAGTGGGCCACCATCTGGTACCTGCTGGGCATTGCCTCGCTGTTGTTGGTGCTGGCGATTGGCAAAAAGGTTCACGGCTCCCGATCCTGGCTGGGCTGGGGCGGGCTGGGCATCCAGCCATCGGAATTCGTCAAGCTCGCCGTGATCGTGGCGGTGGCCTACTACCTGTTCCATCGCTCAAACGAGTTGCGCCGACGCTGGGGCACAGTGTGGACCGCACTGGGGTTGGCGGGCGTGCCCGTGGTATTGATCCTGGCCCAGCCGGATCTCGGGTCGGCGATGGTGCTGGTCCCGATTTGTTTTGTCCTGGCGTTCGTGGCGGGGGTGCGGGTCAAACACCTGGTCCTGGTAACATTGATGGGGTTGATGCTGGCGCCGTTGGCCTGGACGCAACTGACNNTGGTGTTTCTTGATCCGGATAAGGATCCGCTGGGTGCCGGCTGGAACCTGAACCAGTCGCTGATCGCGGTTGGCTCGGGTGGGCTGACGGGGAAAGGATATCTGCAGGGCACCCAGAACCTGCTGGGCTACCTGCCGCGGACGGTGACCCCCAATGATTTTCTGTTTAGCGTGATTGCCGAGGAGAAAGGATTTATCGGCGGCGTGGTTGTGGTGACAGTGTACGCGGTGATTTTGTTTCGCGGACTACGGATTGCGGGCGAGGCCCGCGATCGGCTCGGGTTGTTGATGGCTACCGGGGTGGTGGCCATGTTGTTTTGTCACGTGTTTATCAATATCGGCATGACCATTGGGCTGATGCCCATTACCGGTCTGCCGTTGCCCCTGCTCAGTTATGGCGGCTCATTCGTATTGGCCAGCATGACCGCACTCGGGTTGTTACAGAATGTATGGATTCATCGGAGGACTTATTAAATGGAAGCAATCAAGACGATTATCAAGAAGGGCGAAGAAATGTTAACCAAACGCCGTCCCAAACGCGTGTTCAAGGAGGTCCTCGTCAACGCCGAGGCGCTCGAGAACCGCGTGGCCCTGCTCGAGGACGGCCAGCTCGAGGTGTTTAATAACACGGCAACCACCGAGAAACGGATCGTGGCCAGCGTGTTCAAGGGCCGCATCCGCAACCTCGAACCCGGCCTGAAAGCCGCGTTTGTCGATATCGGTTTCGAGAAGAACGCGTTCCTGCACTACTGGGATATCATCCCGGAATCGCTGGCTGACCGGATCGAAGTCGTTGAACAAGAAGACGAGAGCGGCAAACCCGTCAAGAAACCGCAAAAGAAAATCACCCAGAAGGATATCCCCCAGATGTACCCGCCGGGTTCGGAGGTGATTGTCCAGGTGGTCAAGGGCCCGATCGGGACCAAGGGACCGCGGGTCACGACCAACATCAGCATCCCCGGCCGGTTCCTGGTGCTGATGCCGTTCAACCCGCTGCGGGGGATCTCCCGCAAAATCGACAAGGACCGCGAACGCCAACGGCTCAAGAAAATTCTCCAGCGATTGGATATCCCCGACGGGATGGGCATCATCGTGCGGACCGCCGGGGACGGCCAACGGAAACGCTTTTTCGTGCGGGACCTGGAGATCCTGTTGAAAACCTGGCGGCAGATGGAACAGAACATCAAGGACCACAAAACCCCGTCCTGTGTCTTCCAGGAACCGGACCTGATCGAGCGCACGGTCCGCGACTTTCTCACCGAGGAAGTGGACCGGATCGTGGTGGACAACGAACACGCCCACGACCGGGTCCGTAACCTGGTCGGCGAAATCAGCCGCCGCGCGCGCGGCAACGTGAAACTCTACAAGGAACCGTCGCCCATCTTCGTCAAGTTCAACGTCGAACGCCAGATCGAGAACGCATTTCGGCGCCAGGTCTGGCTCAAGTCCGGCGGTTATATCTGCATCGATGAAACCGAAGCGCTGGTCTCGATCGACGTCAATACCGGCCGACACAAGTCCCAGAAAGATCTGGATACCACCATCGTCCAGACCAACCAGGAAGCTGCCGACGAGATCTGTCGCCAGCTGCGTCTCCGCAACATCGGCGGCCTGATCGTGGTCGATTTCATCGACATGCGCAGTCGCAGCGATCAGCAAAAGATTACCCAGCGGATGCGCGAGGGCGTGAAACGTGACAAGGCCAAGACGCGGATCCTGCAGATTTCCCAGCTCGGTCTGCTGGAGATGACCCGCCAACGACACAGCGAGAGCATGACCAGCGCGGTCTACGAGGATTGCTCGTACTGCAAGGGTAAAGGCCTCGTCAAGAGCGCCTTGTCGATGTCGGTCGAGATCCAGCGCAAGATCGGCGAGGTGTTGCGGCGACTCCGCGAACAGGGCAAGGCAGAACAACCGCAGCTCCGCATCTATGTCCACCCGGAAGTGCTGGACCGGTTGCGGCGGGAAGATGAAGAGGTCCTCGTCGAAATGGAACGGCGCCTGAACGGCAAACTCAGTTTTCGCGCTGACCCGACATTCCATTTCGAGCAATTCAAGATCACCGACACGGTGAGCGGCAAGGAACTGGGGTGATCCGGCGCGGCAGACAATGCCGTACGCCCGGCGGGTGCGCGGTTCGCTGCCTGGTCGCATGCCTGGCGTTGCTGGTCCCGGTCATGCCGACGGTGCCGGCCGAGGACCCGCCACGCACACTGGAACCGCCGTCGGTAGCGACCTATGACGCGTTCACCCAGTATGCCCGGTTCCTCGAGGTTGTCATCGAGAACTACCTCGACCCGGCCGGTTTGCAACAGCTCAACCAGCACACCGCCGCCGCCTTGCGCGCGTTCCTCCAGTCGCTCGACGAGGAAGCGGACCTGTTCACCGCCGATGAGCGCGCATCGCCAGCGGCGAAGCGCGCCAAGGATCCGGTCGTGGCGTTCGGCGCCACCCTGGCCTTGGACCAGGGTTACCCGGTCGTGGTCACCCCCCGCGACGGCACACCGGCCCAGCGGGTTGGGTTACTCGCCGGTGAAACCATCACCGCCATCAACGATGAGCCGATTCGCGGCCGGCGATTGCACGAGATCCGCCGCCAACTCGATGGACCGCCGGACACGCAGTTCATCCTCACCATCCTCGATCCCACCCGCGGCTCGCGCAGCATCGTGGTCAAGCGACTTCGCGATGCCGCGGCGACCCCGGCCCGGATGCAGCGGTTGGCGCCGGACCTGGTCTACCTGCGCATACCGGCCCTGGTATTCCCGGTTGCGGAGAGCCTGCACCAGTTTGCTGAGCAGATCCGGGAAGAACGCATCCGCGCCGCGATCCTCGATCTGCGTAACAACCCCGGCGGACCGCTCAACGCGGCGGTGGTCGCGGTCAGCCTGTTCATGCCGGCCCGGCAAGAGATCGTGTCGCTGGTCCATCCCTCACAGGATAACGAGGCGCCGTTCGTCAGCAGCAACCCGCACCCCCTGAACCTGCGCCTCGCGATCCTCGTCAACGACGGCACCGCCAACGAGGCCGAGGTGTTTGCCGCCGCGCTGCGCCGCCACCAGGCCGCCCGCTTGGTGGGGACCCGGACGTATGGCCGCGGCCGCGTGTTCTCCACGTTCCGGCTGCCCGACGGTGCCCGGGTCCGGCTGCCGACGGCCTACTACCGCACGCCGGTTGGCGATCGCCTGGACCAGGGCGGCCTGGAGCCGGACGAAACAGTGACCTTGCTGCGGGAAACCGAGCGCGCCCTGGCCGGGTCTGGCTATGGCGCATTCGACTGGACCCGTCAGCGGGAGCAGGTCCTCGAAACAGATCGGCAGTTGGCCCGGGCCGTGGAGATCCTGACCCGGTAACATCCCGTGCCGGTGGCGGCACCCTCCGCGATTGCACTCCCCGGGCTCTCACGCTACAGTACCGCCCGGTGAACGAAACCCGCCTGATAGAGCTGCTGGACGCGGTGCGCGCCGGCAACGTCCCGGTCGAGCGGGCCGTGCGCCGGCTAAAATCGCTCGCCATCCACGACCTGGAATTCGCCCGCGTGGATGGCCACCGCGCGCTGCGCCAGGGATTCCCGGAAGTGATTTATGCCGACGGCAAAACACCGGCCCAGGTCGTCAAGATCGCCCGCACCATCCTGCGCCACGGCGGCAACTTGCTGGCCACCCGCGTCTCCCGCGACACCGCGCGAGCACTGAAACGCGCCTTTCCCCGCGCGAAACACCACCGCGATGCCGCGGCGGTCACGGTGATCCGGAAACGGCTACCGCAACAACCGGGGATCATCGCCGTGTTGTGCGCCGGCACGACCGATATCCCGGTCGCGGCCGAGGCCGCGGTCACCGCCGAAATCATGGGCAACCGGGTGAAAACATTTTACGACGTGGGCGTGGCCGGCCTGCATCGGTTGCTGGCCATCAACGAAGAACTGCTCGCTGCCCGGGTCCTGGTCGTCGTGGCCGGCATGGAAGGCGCCCTGCCGAGCGTGGTGGCCGGGCTGGTGGACCGCCCGGTCATTGCCGTGCCGACCTCCGTCGGGTACGGCGCATCCTTCGGCGGGATGGCGGCCCTGCTCGCCATGCTCAACTCCTGCGCCAGCGGCGTGACCGTGGTCAACATCGACAACGGCTTCGGCGCCGCCTTCGCCGCCACCCGCATCAACCGGGGGGGGGCGTGAAGGTCCTCTACCTCGACACCTTCTCCGGCATCTCCGGCGACATGTTCCTCGGCCTGCTAGCAGACCTCGGCGTCGACATGGCCGCCATCGAGGACCAGGTGCGNNGCTGATGAACCGCCCATGAAACTGCTCTACCTCGATTGTTTCAGCGGAGTCAGCGGCGATATGTTGCTGGGGGCCCTGCTCGATCTCGGGCTGTCGCTGGACGAGCTGCGCGCCCAACTCGGGCGGGTGGGCTTGCCGGGATACGAGATCACCGCTGAAGCGGTCACCCGCCAAACCATCGCCGCAACGAAATTCGACTGCCACGAAACCAACCCCGCCGGCCATCATCATCGCGGCTATACCGCGATCGCGGAGTTGATCGCGGCCAGCGATCTGTCACCGGCCGTGCAATCGCGGGCCACCGCGGTCTTTCGCCGGCTGGGCGAGGCCGAGGCAAAGGTCCACGGCGTCACGCTCGAAAAGATTCATTTCCACGAAGTCGGCGCGGTCGATTCGATTGTCGATATTGTCGGGGCCTGTATCGGTCTCGCGATTCTCGGGATTGAACGGGTCGAGGCGTTACCGCCCCCGCTCGGCCGTGGTTTTGTCGAGACCGCGCACGGACGGTTCCCGGTCCCGGCCCCGGCAACCCTGGAACTCCTCCGCGGCATCCCCACCACGCCATCCGAGGTCAGCGCCGAACTCGTCACGCCGACCGGTGCGGCGTTGCTGGTCGAGTTCGCCGCCCGGTTTGGTCCGGCGCCCACGATGATCATTGAGAAAATTGGGTACGGAGCCGGCAGTCGCGACCTGGAACCCACCCCGAACGTGCTCCGCGCGGTGTTGGGCGAGACCATCACCGCCGGTTCAGACTCGGCCGACGAGGTCGACCTGCTCGAGACCAATCTCGATGACATGAACCCGGAACTTTTTGGCGATGTGATGGAACGGTTGTTTGCCGGCGGCGCCCTTGATGTCTGGTTGAGCCCGATCCAGATGAAAAAGAACCGGCCGGGGACGTTGCTGTCGTTGCTCTGCAACCGGGCCGATACCAGGCGGTTGGCCGACCTGGTCCTGGCCCATACCACGAGTTTCGGCGTGCGGATCCAGCCGGCGCGGCGGGAAACGCTCAGCCGCGAACAAACCACCGTCACCACCCGGTTTGGCGAGGTCAGGATCAAGCTCGGCCGGCGCCACGGGAAACTGGTCCGCTGCAGCCCGGAATATGAATCCTGTCGCCAGGTCGCTGCCGCGGCGCAGGTCACCACGAACGAGGTCTACGCGGCAGCCACCGCCGCGGCCCTGGAGATGGAACACCATGATTGATCAGGAACTGCTCGACATCCTCGCCTGCCCGAAATGCAAG
>JABAHR010005323.1_pt2 | contig 14900 bp, 15 predicted proteins | sample 7062101 | NCBI WGS metagenome assembly JABAHR01 (sample SAMN14534553, study PRJNA622989) | marine sediment metagenome | biome: marine biome [ENVO:00000428]; feature: marine pelagic biome [ENVO:01000023]; material: deep marine sediment [ENVO:00002113] | place: India: Gulf of Kutch | collected... | reverse complement strand
CCGCGCATCTGGCCGGCCACGTAGGTGAAGGAGATGAAGATCAGGCAGATGACCGCGACCGTGCGGGCCGCGTTGGAATAGTAGCGGTCGCCGACGAACTCCGGCACCGTGTACTGGCCGAACTTGCGCAGGTAGGGCGCCAGCAGCAGGGCCAGCAGGACGTAGCCGCCGGTCCAGCCCATCAGGTAGACGGAGCCGTCGTAGCCGAGGAAAGCGATGAGCCCCGCCATCGAGATGAAAGAAGCCGCCGACATCCAGTCCGCGGCCGTGGCCATGCCGTTGGCCACGGGGTGGACGTGCTTGCCGGCCACGTAGAAGTCGCCCGTGCTTCGCGCCCTCGAGCGGATCGCGATAACGATGTACAGCGCAAACGTCAGACCGACGACGACGAAGGTCAGGGTCCTCAGATCCATTACGAGCCTTCCCCGTCGTCACGCTCCCCGACGCCGAACCGGCGGTCCAGGGTGTTCATGCGCCGTGCGTAGTAGAAGATCAGAACCAGGAAGACGTAGATGGAGCCCTGCTGCGCGAACCAGAAGCCCAGCTTGAACCCGAAGAAGGGCAGCCTGTTGAGCACGTCCACCAGCAGGATGCCGAAGCCGTAGGACACGATGAACCAGATGATCAGGCACAGGCCGACCAGGCGGAGATTGGCCCGCCAGTAGGCCTGCCGGTCCGCGCTCAGCCGTTCTTCAGGTGTTCGTTCCTGGTTCGCCATGCCCGTCGGTTCGTTGCGCAAAGCGCCAAGAATAATCGCCCGCGGGCCATTTTTGGAAGTGCGGGCGATTGGCGGGGCTCGCCGACCAGCGCGGTGCAGCCGCCGGTTACGGATGCTCGGCCGGCGGCTTGCGGGGGGGGTCTTCAGGCGGGGTGAGCGTCCTCATCCGGGCGCTCTCCGATTGCGGCAGCGACTTCTCGGATCACCCCGAGGAAATCCTCGACGTCCTCCGGCCTCGTACGCCAGTTCGAGAACGCCGGGCGGAAAATGGTACGCGGGCCGAGCCTGGAAGTGCCGACCAGGAAACGTCCGTCCTCCAGCACGGCTTCGCCGAGCCTGAGATTGAATGCGTCGAGTTGCTGCTCGTCCATGCCCCCGGGGTTGTAGCGGAAGGGCACGATGTTGAGCTGGACCTCGGCAAGTCGCTCGAAGTCAGATGCCTCGTCGATGAGTTCGGCGCAATACTGCGCGATGTCCAGGCAGTGTTCGACGATGCGCCGGTGGCCGTCGCGGCCGTAGGCCTTGAGCGTCGCCCAGACGGCGAAACTCCGGCCCCGCCGCGAACTCTCCGGGCCGATGGCGCCCAGCGTCGGCCGCGGATCGTCCTCGGCGGGCAGGTAGTCAGCGGAATAACGAAAGGCGCGCGCCATCAGGCCATGGTCGCGCACGAAGGCGTAACCGGAGTCGTAGGGCACGTTGAGCCACTTGTGCCCGTCCACGGTGATCGAATCGGCCATCTCGACGCCCCGGACCAGGTGGGCGGTCCGCGGTGACACGGCTGCGAACAGGCCGAACGCCCCGTCCACGTGCACCCAGCAATTGTGCCGCCGGGCGATGCTGATCATGGCCTCGGCAGGGTCGAAATCCCCGGTATTGACCTCGCCGGCGTTGACCACGACGAGCGCGGGCGCTCCGCCCAGCGCCTCCAGGCCGCGCTCGAAGGCCTCGAGGTCGATCCGCCCGGTTGCGTCGGCGCTGAATTCGCGGATATTTTCGCGGCCGATGCCCTGCAGGGACAGGACCTTGCGGGTCGCGGCATGCACGTAGCCCGAGGTCAGCACCGGCATCTGCGGCATGCCCGAGAGGCCGGTCTCTGAAACGTCGAATCCCAGTTGCTCGCCCCACCATTGCCGCGCCGCGGCCAGGCAGGTGAAGTTGGCCATGGTCGCGCCGGTGACCATCACGCCCGTCATGCCGGCGGGGATGCCGAGCAGCTCCTTCAGCCACTCCAGGGCCTGTACTTCCATGCGCACGCCGACCGGGGAGACGACCCAGGTGTAGGTGATGACATCGAATGCGGCCGCTACCAGGTCGGCGCCGTGCGCAGCCGGGGTGTTGCCGCCGATGACGAAGTGGTAGCAACGCGGACCTGCCGTGTTGGCCCCCGCCCGGGCCTGCAGGTCGAGCAACTGCTCCAGCGTGGCCCTCGCCCCGGCGCCGGAACCGGGCAGGGGTTCGTCCAGGCACTCCAGCGCGGCGTCCGCCTCCCTCGACAGGGCCGGGCGTTCATCAGCCCCGGCGATGGCCGCGTGCAGACCGCCGGCCAGTTGTTCGACCAGGGCCTCGGCTTCCTGCCGCAGCCCGTCCTGGACCCAGCGGTCCACTTCGTATGTATCGTTTTTCATGGCTGGGAAGGTTGCCCGAACGGTCGGCTTTTGTCATCCTCGGTTCGACGCGGGCCAGGATGATACTGGTCGCAATTCCCGGGAGTAGCCATGCTGGAAAGGATTCGGAAACTCGAAGCCACCGCCCTGCGCCTCGAACCGGACGGCACGGCGCGCAAACTGCTGCTGCGACAGGCGGAAGCCTACGCCGAACGGTTTCTGGACGGCCTGGCAGGCGGCAGGACCTACGTCCGGGACGAAGGGGCCAGCCTGTCGCTCGACGGTGAGCCGGGAGAGGAAGGCGTGCCATTCGATTCCCTGCTCGAAAACCTGGCGCAATCGGTCGACGGGCCCGGCATCAATCCCGCTTCGGGCGGGCACATGGGATACATTCCGGGGGGTGGCATCTTCCCCTCGGCGCTGGGCGGTTACCTGGCGGGCGTGGCCAATAGGTATTCCGGGGTGGCCTTCGCCTCGCCGGGCGCGGCGCGCATGGAGATGGAACTGGTCCGCTGGATGTCAGAACTGGTGGGCTACCCGGCAGGCGCGGGCGGCGACCTGACGTCCGGCGGCAGCATCGCCAACCTGACCGGGCTGGTCACGGCCCGGGAGGGCATGGAACTCAAGGCCGCGGACCTCCCGGGGGCCAGCATCTACCTGACCGGGCAGGTGCATCATTGCGTGGACAAGTCGCTGCGCGTGGCCGGCCTCCATGAATGCCCGCGGCGCGTGGTGCCCATGGATTCCTGCTATCGCATGGACGTGGATGCGCTGCGGCGCTTGGTGCGGAAGGACCGCGCGGAGGGCCTGAGGCCCTGGCTGGTCGTGGCCTCGGCCGGAACGACCGACACGGGCGCGGTGGATCCCCTGCCCGCGATCGCCGAAATCGCACGGGAGGAGGGGCTTTGGCTGCACCTCGACGCCGCCTACGGAGGCTTCTTCCAGTTGTGCGAGGAAGGCCGTGCCGTGCTGCAGGGCATGGATGCGGCAGATTCCATCGTCATGGACCCGCACAAGGGCCTGTTCCTGCCGTATGGAACAGGCGCTGTCCTGGTGCGCGACGTGGATGTCCTGGCCCACGCCCACGCCTACGAGGCCAACTACATGCAGGACGCGCGGCAACAGGCATACGGCTACGCGCCGGCCGACCTGTCGGCGGAACTGAGCCGGCCGTTTCGGGGGCTGGGCCTCTGGCTGCCCCTGAAGCTGTTCGGACTGGCGCCGTTCCGGGCGGCGCTTGCAGAAAAGATCTGGCTGACCCGCTATTTCCACGAGCGCATCGCGGCGGAGCCGGGCTTCGAGGCAGGCCCGGGACCGGACCTTTCCGTGGCCACCTACCGCTACGTGCCTGAGCGGGGCGACGCCGACGCGTTCAACCGCCGGCTTTTGCAGTCCGTGCACGAGGACGGCAAGGTATTCATCACCTCGACCATGCTGGACGGAAGATACACCCTGAGGCTGGCGGTGCTGCATTTCCGCACCCACCTGGAGACAGTGGATTACCTGCTGGACCTGCTGGTCGACAAGGCGAGGGAACTGGGCAATGAATGACAGCGGTCCGACGGGCAAGGCCCCACCAGGCTGGGCGGCGGCCACGGCGCGATTCACGGGATACATGGTGGAGGATTTCCTGGGTGGCCCGCGCCCGTGGAAATTCGCCTGGGTGATCAATTTCCAGAAGGTCGGGACCTTTTTCTTCCTGGGGCTCCTCATGTGGTGGCACGGCAACACCTCCATGGCCGCCTGGGTATACCTGGCGATGCATGGCAGTTACGGCCTGGTCTGGTTCCTCAAGGACATCGCCTTCCCGGACCCGGCCTGGCAGAAACGCATCACGATCGGGGGCGGGTGCATGGCGTTCGCCAGCGTGCTCGGCTGGTACTGGGTGTTCGGCTGGCTGCTCATCGCGGGCGCTTCGCAACCGTCGTACCCCTTGCCTGACGGGGCCTGGTTCGCGCTCTGCACCAGCCTGTGCATCCTGGGCTGCGCGGTCATGATCGCCGCGGACGCGCAGAAGTTTTTCGTGTTGCGGGAACGCCCCGGCCTGATCACCGACGGCATGTTCCGCCATGTGCGCCATCCCAATTACCTGGGTGAGATCATGATCTACGGCAGCTTCGCGCTGATGGTCTGGCACTGGCTGCCGGTGCTGGTGCTGGCGTGGGTCTGGACGGGCGTATTCGCCGTCAACATGATCATGAAGGAGGCCAGCCTGTCCCGGCACCCGGGTTGGGCGGAATACCGGGACCGCACCCGCTGGCTGATTCCGGGTTTGCTGTGAACAGGGCATCGTCATGAAAATCCGGACTGCGGAAATCGGCGACCTGCCGGCGCTGACCGTCCTGTGGGAGGAGTTCATGGATTTTCACGCGGACCTGGATCCCAGCCACATGCGCAGCGAGGGCGCCGCGGATCGCTGGGTCGCCTACGTGGCGGGAATCCTGGGCGATACTTCCCACCGGGTCCTGGTGGCCCAGGAGGGAACGGAGCTATCGGGATACACCGTCGCCCTCATCCGGGAATATCCGCCGATTTTTGAATTCGGGACCTTCGGATTCATCCAGGAAATCGCCGTTGCGGCACACCGGCGCCGCCGGGGTGTCGCACGGGCGCTGCTGGACGCGGTGGAGGCCTGGCTGCGCGAGTCGGGCGTGCCGAACGCCCAGGTCAGGGTCGATGTCGGCAACGAGGCCTCGCGGTCGTTGTTCCGGGGGGCCGGCTTCGAACCGTTCGTGGAAACGCTGATCAAGGCGTACTGACGCGGCGCCACCCCCGTGATCCCGGGGATTTGCAGGCGCGGTCTCGGTCCGAGGGGTTATACTGATGGTTCGGATCAGCTTGCAGCAATCCTTGGGAGGCTGACATGAGCGAGACCAAAGTAGGCACGGTAACCCACTATTTCAATCACCTGCACGTTGCGGCCCTGGACATCACCGATGGTGAACTCCACACGGGCGACACCATCCACATCAAGGGCCACACCTCGGACTTCGAGCAGAAGGTCGAGTCGATGCAGATCGAGCATGAATCGGTGGAGGTCGCCAGGTCCGGCGACCAGATCGGCATCAAGGTTATCGAGCACGCCAGGGAACACGATACCGTTTACCTGGTTCATTGAACGCTGCCATCCGGACGGCAGCTACCCGTCGCCATGCTGGCGGGTCCTGAACGCGAGCCCGGCTGTCGGGAACGGGGATTATTCGCCTTCCCAGTAATCCACCTGCGTGTCATCGCTCTTCATCATCAGCCGACACCTGTTGGGGAAGCCGGCCTCGTTTTCGCCCTCGAGCACCTGGACCACGCCCTTCCTGTCCGAATCGGGGACCGCGTGGGGACGGGCCGGATTCACAACATGCTGGCCGTGGTCTATACCAGTCGCGGTAAGTACGAAGAGGCGGCATACAGGGAATATATCGCGGCCGCGGGCGATTCCTGACCGCCGGGGCCGGGCCTTGATCCAGCGACTCGCAGCCGACGCCCTCTTGATCCTGCACCTGCTGTTCGTCGTCGCCGTCGTGCTCGGCGGTTTGCCGGTGTTGCGGTGGCCGCGGCTCGCCTGGATTCACCTGCCCGTGGTCGCCTGGGGCTTCACGGTGGAGCTGACCGGCTGGATCTGCCCCTTGACGCCTCTGGAGCAGCGATTGCGGCTGGCCGCGGGGGAGGGCGGTTACCAGGGCGGATTCATCGACCATTACCTGGTCCCGCTGCTGTACCCGGAGGGGCTCACGACCGCCACGCGCATGTTGTATGCTGCGCTGGTCCTCGGTATCAACCTGGCGATTTATCGGCACCTGTGGCGGAAACGCGTCGCGCGTCGCACCGGTGGCGGCTGAGCCGGAACCGGCCCGGGCGATTCTCTGTTAAATTAGCGGGACCGGCGAGCGGCGGAGGGACAGAACGATGATGATGGACCACCTGCAGAACCCCAACGAGATCACCCGCGAATCGCTGGTCCGGATCCTCGAGATCATGCACCGGCTGGCGGCTCCCGAGGCCATGCCGGAGCTGTTGCGCGAAATCATCGAGGTCGGCAAGGTGGCCATCGTGGCGGAGGCCGGCGTCCTCTGGCTCTGCGATCGAGTCAACGAGGACCTGGTCATGGTGGCCCCGGCCTTCGACCCGCCGGTCCGCCTGAAACTCGACCAGGGCTGGGCCGGCCGGTGCGCGACGAGCCACGAAATTTCCAACATTCATGAATGTCGTGAGGACGGGTTGTTCAGGGAGTACCCTGTGCAGGTTCCCGGATTCGAAACCCGTTCCATCCTGAACGTGCCCATACTGGGCCAGGACGACACCCTGCTGGGCGTCATGCAATGGCTGGGCGCCGCCGTCGGGCAGTTCGACGAGCACGACGAGTGGGTGGGCCCGGCGCTGGCTGCCCAGGCGGCCGTGGCCATCCAGCATTCCTACATGACCGACGAACTGCTGGCCAACGCCATCCTCGAGCAGGAGGTTGCGGTTGCGCGGGAAATCCAGATGAGCACGCTGCCGCGTGAAATGCCCGAGGTGCCCGGGTACGACGTCCACGGCCATTTCCTGCCCACCGACCATACCGGCGGCGATCTCTTCGATCTGGTGATGCTGGACGGCCAGCTGTTCATGCTCTTGGGCGACGCCACGGGGCACGGTTTCGGCCCGGCCCTGTCAGCCACCCAGATGCAGGCCATGATGCGGGTGTCGTTTCGTCTCGGAGCAGACCTGGACACGGCCTATGCCCAGGTCAACAACCAGCTCGCCGAAGACCTTCCGGACGATCGCTTCATCACCGCATTCATGGGCTTCCTGGACCCTGCGAGCCACGAGGTGCAGTTCCATTCCGGGGGGCAGGGGCCGATCCTGCATTTCCGCGCCGGGCCCGGAACCTGCGACTGGTACAAGCCGACCAACTTTCCCGTGGGCATCATGGAACTCGATGGCAGCGACCGGGCCAGTCGGTTGAACCTGGAGCCGGGCGACGTGCTGGCCCTGATATCGGACGGTGTTTACGAGTACGCCGACGAAGGTGGCGAACAGTTCGGCGAGGAAAGGGTCGCCGCGCTGTTCGCCGAGTCGGGTCACCTCCCCATGTCGGAGCTGGCGCAGAAACTGGTCGATGCCGCTTTCGCATTCGGCGGCGATGCGCCGCAGGCCGACGACATCACCCTGGTGCTGGTCAGGCGGCTGCCCGCCTGAGAACCGCAGGGTATTTTTTGACGCAATAAGCCTTCCTCTGCGGTAGGATAAAGAGTGGTTGCGGATGGCCGCAGCAGGGGAGGGCGGCGAGCCATGCAAAAAAAGTTCAGCAGGAATTTCAGCGAACTCGCGGAAATCGTGGCTTTCACCGAACGGTTCTTCACAGACGAGAGCGTTGATCCCTCGCTACGGCCCATCGTCGATCTCTGCGTCGAGGAACTGTTCGTCAACATGGTGACCTACGATACCGAGACCGAGCAGGACATCCTGCTGGAAATGCACCCGCATGAACTGGGCGTGGAGGTCAGCCTGACCGACTACGATGTCGAGCGCTTCGATCCGAGGAACGGTCCGGCGGTGGACGTGGACGCACCGATCGAGGAGCGTGAACCGGGCGGGCTGGGCCTGTACCTGGTGTTGAAGATGGTCGACTCCATCCATTACGAGTACCGCAACCGCACGAGCAAGATCACCTTTATCGCGGAAAGGAAGCAAGGAGATGTTTGAAATCGGGTTCAGCGAAGCGGGCACCGTGGCCGTGGCCGGCCGGCTGGATGCCGCCCAGGCACCCCGCGCGCAGGAATTCCTCGACCAGGTCGCCGATCGCTGCGTGCTGGACCTGGGCGCGCTGGAATATATCTCCAGCGCCGGCCTGGGCGTGCTGCTCAGGACCCACAAGCGCCTGATGGCCAGTGGCAGCGGCCTCAAGCTGGTGAAAGTCAATAACCATATCAATGACATATTCAGCTATTCCGGCTTCGACAAGTTATTCGAAATCGAGACAGCCTGAGCGCAGGCGCGGGTGGCTCGTTCCGGCCGGCCGGTCGTCCGGCCGCTTTCATGACTTTTGTCATACAAAAAAATCCAACCTTTTCGGTCGGCGGCGGTAGTTATGCATAAGGACAGTGACACCGCTCTGCTGGAAGACTGCAAGAACGGCGATCGCAAGGCGCTCGACTCACTGGTCCGAAGGTACGAACGCCCGGTGTACAACGCAGCGTTCCGAATGCTGGGCAATCCTGACGAGGCGGCCGACGTGACGCAGACTGTATTTCTGAAAGCCTTCGAAAATCTCGACCGATTCGATCCGAAGTACCGGTTTTTCAGCTGGATCTACCGGATCGCCGTCAATGAATCCATCAACCAGTTCAACCGCAACAAGCGGGCTGAACCGCTGGCCGATAACGAGGCCTCCAGTGAGCCCGGTCCCGAAAGGGCCGTCGAGTCCGGCCTCATCAACGAGGAATTGCAGGCCGCGCTCATGGCCTTGCACGAGGATCACCGGGCCGTGATCGTATTACGGCATTTCACCGGATACAGTTACAGGCAGATCGGCGAGATACTGGATATCCCCGAGAAAACCGTGAAATCCAGGTTGTTCTCGGCGCGCCAGAAGATGCGTGACCGCCTGGAGAGAAGGGGGGTATTTTCGGCATGATCGACGAACGTACCATCGAACTCATCCACGGCGGGCTGGACGGCGAACTGGACAGTGACGGCGCCGCGGAACTCGAATGGCGCCTGGAACGATCGGAAGAGGCCCGCCGTTATCACGACAGGATGGCCGAGCTTTCGGACGCAATGGAGGGCTTGTCCCTGCAGGAGCTGCCCGACAGCCTGCACCGTGACATCGTACAGGGCATCGAATTACCCGGTGCGCGGCCCGGGGCGCGCCGATCGGCAGGCTCGTTCTTCGGGCGGTTGCCGGTGCTGGCGCGCTACGGTCTGCCCGCGGCAGCGGCCGTGCTGATCGCCGTGGGCATGTATGAGTTCCGGCCAGCCCCGGGCGATGGCCAGGAATACTCCAACATGTCCGGTACCGTCATGCCCGCCCCCCGGGAAGGCGGGCCGCCGCTCATGGACAGCCATTCCTTTGAGCTGGACAGCCTCAGCGGTGCGATCCGGCTCGTGGAGCGCGACGACGGCCTGACGCTCGAGGTGTCGCTGGACGCCGGGGCCCAGGGCGCGGTTCTGCTGGAAATGGTCGGCGAATACGTCCGTTTCGATAAGCTCGAGTCCTTGCAGGGCGATCCGGGCCTGGTCGAGGTCGCCGAGCGGGCGATCAGGGTGCAGGGCGTGGGACACCAGCGTTTCGAGGTGCGGTTGTATCGCGATGCCGCGGATCACAATATGGATTCGGTCATCGGCCTGAGCATATCCAGCGACGGTAAGTTATTGAATTCAGGGGAACTGGTCATTGATTGACCGGTTTGGGGTGCATGGCGCCAACTTTTATGGCGTGAACAGGTATATAGTTTTAGAGACAACGAGTCTCGCTTCAATAGAACCACAGGAGTAGGGCGATGAGCAGTATGAATTCACGAATGACCTGGATGGTGGCCGTGTTTGCGGTGGTTATCGCAGCGGTCGCCTACGTCGGTATCAAGTTCCCGGTTGCCGAGGACAGCGCACGCGGCACCATCATGGCGGCGGAGCGGTACCGGGGCGACCAGCTCTCGAGCGATGACATTTCGCTGGGAGACGACGCGGTGGCGCAGATGATGCAGACCGACCTGTTCGGGGCCATCGTCAGCGACGAGGCTTTCACGGAGGCCTTTAACTCCGCGCTGAACAACAGTGAAGCCTTCGGCGCCCTGCTGGCCAACAACGAGGCCTTCGGAGCACTCCTGGCCAACAGCGACGCCTGGGGCGCGATGCTGTCCAGCAGCGAGGCCTGGGGCGTTGCGATGTCCAACAGCGAGGCCTGGGGCGCGATGTTGTCCAACAGCGAGGCCTGGGGCGCGATGCTGGCCAACAGCGAGGCCTGGGGCGCTGCCCTGGCTAACAGCGACGCCTGGGGTGCGATGCTGTCCAACAGCGAGGCCTTCGGCGCCATGCTGTCCAGCAGCGAGGCCTGGGGCGCGATGCTGTCCAGCAGCGAGGCCTGGGGCGTTGCGATGTCCAACAGCGAGGCCTTCGGCGCGATGTTTGCCAACAGCGAGGCCTTTGGCGCCATGTTGTCCAACAGCGAGGCCTTCGGCGCTGCAATGGGCAATGCGGAAGCCTTCAGGATCGCTTCGCAGAATCGCGAGGCGTTCAATGACAGCGTCCGCAGCAGCGAAGCCTTCCGCACGGCCATGCAGAGCAACGAAGCCTTCCAGTCGGCCTGGGCCAACAACGAAGCCTTCCGCGGCGCGCTGGCCAACAGCGAAGCCTTCCGCGGCGCGCTGGCCAACAGCGAGGCGTTCCGCGGTGCGCTGCGCAACAGCGAGGCCTTCCGCGGTGTGCTGAACAACAGCGAAGCCTTCCGCGGTGCCATGTCCCGCTCAGAAGCCTTCCGTGGCGCGCTGGCCAACAGCGAGGCGTTCCGCGGTGCGATGCGCAACAGCGAGGCCTTCCGCGGCGTGCTGAACAACAGCGAAGCCTTCCGGGGCGCGATGCGCAACAACGAAGCCTTCCGCGGTGCGCTGGCCAACTCAGAGGCCTTCCGTGGCGCGATGCGCAACAGCGAGGCCTTCCGCGGTGCGCTGGCCAATTCCGAGGCCTTCCGTGGCGCCCTGGCCAACTCCGAGGCCTTCCGTGGCGCGATGCGCAACAGCGAGGCCTTCCGCGGCGCGCTGGCCAACAGCGAAGCTTTCCGCGGGGCCATCCGCAACAGTGAAGCCTTCCGCGGTGCGCTGGCCAATTCCGAGGCCTTCCGCGGCGCCGTCGCCAGCTCGGAAGCCTTCCGCGGCGCGCTGATGCAGAGTGAAGCCTTCCGCGGCGCCATGGCGAACAGCGAGGCGTTCCGGTCGGCAATGAACAACAGCGAGGCCTTCCGCGAGGCACTGCGTAACAGCCAGCAATAATCGCTCATTGATTCCAGTGTGAATGGCCGCCTGCATGTTTCATGCAGGCGGCTTTTTTCATGTGCCGGGAAAGCAATTCAAACAATTCATAGTATGCTTTAGCGAAGACCGGCTTCGAGGGAGTAACGGCATGAGGAAGTTTACACTTAAGATCCTGGTGTGCATGGCCATGGCAACCGGGCCATGTCTCGCGGACTCCGTCGGGCTGAGCGTGCTCGAGACCGAGGAGCTCCGCCTGTTGTATTCCGATCCGTTCCAGACTTACCTCGTACCGCACGTCACGCGCAGCTACCACAACTCCCTGGCGTTCCAGAAGGACATTTTCGATTGGACCCCGTACGAGAAGCCGACCATCCTGCTGACGGATTTCTCGGATTATGGCAACGCCGGCGCCCTGGTCTCCCCCCACAACATGGTGATCATCGACATCGCACCGCACAGCCGCACGCTGGAAACCACGCCCAGCAGCGAGCGGTTTTTCCAGTTGATGAACCACGAACTGGTGCACATCGCCAACCTCGACGTTTCCAACGAGAACGACCGCAAGTGGCGGAGGTTTTTTCGCGGTAAACCGCGCCAGATCCCCGAACATCCCGAGACCATCCTCTACAACTTCCTGGCCACGCCCCGCATGAACGTCCCACGCTGGTACACCGAGGGCAGCGCGGTATTCATGGAAACCTGGATGTCCAGCGGCATCGGCCGGGCCCAGGGCGCCTACGACGAGATGGTGTTTCGCGCAATGGTCCGGGACGATGCCCATTTCTACAGCAACCTCGGTCTGGTTTCGGAAGGCACGGCAGCGAATTTCCAGGTTGGCGTCAACGCCTATCTTTACGGTGCCCGCTTCATGAGTTACCTGGCCTACAACCACACTCCGGGTGACGTCGTCGAGTGGTTGCAGCGCGGCGAAGACAGCGAACGCTACTATGCCCGGCAGTTCCAGGGCGTATTCGGCAAACCCCTGGAAGCAGCCTGGGACGACTGGATCGCCTGGGAACGTGATTTCCAGGCCGCCAACCTCCGCTCCGTGCGGGAAAACGAGCTGACCGAGACCCGACCGCTGGTCGAACAGGCCCTTGGCTCCGTATCACGCTCCTTCTACGATCCGGACTTGAAATCGATGATCGGCGCATTCCGTTATCCCGGCGTCGTGGCCCATGCCGGACGCCTTTCCCTGGAGAACGGCGAGATCGAGCACCTGACGGACATCAAGGGCCCCATGCTGTACAAGGTCACCTCGACGGCCTACGACCCGTCCGCGAAGACCCTGTTCTACTCCGCCGATAACCTGGCCTACCGCGACCTGATGGCGGTAGACGTGCAGTCCGGTGAAAGCACCATGCTGATCGAGGACGCCCGGGTGGGTGACCTGGTGTTCAATCCCGCCGATCGCTCCCTGCTGGGACTGCGCCATCTCAACGGATTGGTGTCACTGGTTAGCATCCCGCACCCGTACGACAACTGGAACCTGGTCCACACGTGGCCGCACGGCCAGATCCCCTACGAACTCGACGTTTCGCCCGACGGCACACTGGTGTCGCTGTCGGTGGGCGAGATCAGCGGCGACCAGTACCTTCGAATCTTCCGCCTGGAGGACCTGCGCGCGGGACGGGCGGAGCCGGTGCAGCAGTTCGATTTCAGCCCGGCGATCCCGGAGGGATTCGTATTCTCCCGGGATGGGCGATACCTTTATGGAAGCTCCTACTACACCGGCGTTTCCAATATCTTTCGTTACGAGGTGGCCACCGGTGAAATCGAGGCCGTCAGCAACGCCGAGACCGGGTATTTCCGGCCGATACCGCTGGAAGACGGGTCGCTGATCGTCTTCGAATACACGGGCGCAGGGTTCCTGCCAACACTGTTGGACCCGGAGCCGCTCGAACACCTCAGCGCCATCACGTTCCTCGGCACGCAGATCGCGAACAGGCACCAGGTCGTTCGGGACTGGTCAGTGGTGAATTCCCTGCGGGACCAGCCCTATGAGGAGATCATTACGCACGAGGGCGATTACCACGCCCCCGGCGAGCTTGGCCTGGTTTCCGCCGTGCCGATCTTCGAGGGGTACAAGGACTTCGAGGCGGCGGGCTGGTTCATGCGCTTCCAGGATCCCGCGCTGCTGCGCCAGCTGGACATCACCGCCAGCTATTCCTGGGACGACGAACTGCCCTCGAGCGAGAAACTGCATGCGCGTGTCGATTACCAAACGAGCAACTGGAACCTCAGCTACTGGCACAACGATGCGGATTTCTACGACCTGTTCGGCCCCACCGAGCGCAGCCGCAAGGGCGACGCCTTCCTGATCGGCTACCGCAAGTCGCTGATCTACGATGAACCGCGCAGGCTGTCCATGTCGGCCGGCCTGGACTATTACACCGGCCTGGATACCCTGCCGGACAACCAGAACGTCGCGGTCTTCGTTTACGAGGACATACTCAAGGCCCACCTCGGTTTCGACTACACGAACACCCGCCGCTCCCTGGGCGCGGTGGACCATGAAAAAGGCTTCCGGTGGAACGTGGACCTGTCGGTGGATCACGCGCGCGGCGAGGTCATCCCGAAGCTGCGCGCCGGCTTCGACTTCGGTTTCGCCCTGCCGTGGAAACACTCCTCGGTCTGGTTCTACACCGACACCGGCACCGCCGATGGTGACCGCGAGATCCCGCTGACCAACTATTACTTCGGTGGTTACGGCAACAACTACGTGGACGACGGCGGCGTCAAGCGCTACCGCGAGTACTACTCGATGCCCGGCTGGGAGATCGGCGAGGTCGGGGCCAAGGAATTCGTCAAGACGGTGGTGGAATGGAACCTCCCGCCCAAGCGGTTCAAGGAGGTCGGCAAGCCCAGCTTCTTCCTGAAATCAATACGTCCGGCCCTGTTTGCGAGCGCGCTGGTGGCGAACCCGGACAAGAGCTTCGAGCGGACCGTCACCAGCATCGGGTTCCAGGTGGACCTGAACTTCACGCTGGTCCACCGCCTGCCCATGGTTTTGTCGGTGGGGTACGCGGCCGGCTACGAGGATGGCGACAAGCACGACGACGAGTGGATGGTTTCGTTGAAGATCCTGTGACCGGGGGGGCGTTTCGGGCAAGATGGACGCCTTCATGTACGTGCGAATGACAGGTATCCGGCGACCATGAACGGTGAACTGCTGCTGAAGGCGCCGGTCGGCCTGTTGCCGGTGCTCATGTTCCTGGTGGCGCTGTTGTGGATGGACAGCTACAAGCTGGTTCGCCTCAAGACCGTGCTCTGGGTCATCGCGACGGGCGGCGCCTGCACGGTGGCGGCCTATTTCGCCAACGGCCACCTCAACGACTGGCTGCGCTTCGAGTTCACGTACTTTTCCCGCTATGCCGCCCCGGTCGTCGAGGAGGGCCTCAAGGCGCTGGTCATCGTGTGGCTGTTCCGCACCCACCGCATCGGTTTCCTGGTGGACAGTGCGATCATGGGCTTCGCCGTGGGGGCCGGCTTCGCCCTGGTGGAAAACGTCATTTACCTCTACGGGGAAGGTCACGCCAACCTGGGCGTGTGGATCGTGCGGGGCTTCGGTACGGCGGTGATGCACGGTGGCGTCATGGCCATATTCGGCATCATGTCGCAGACGCTGACCGAGCG
>JABAHR010009903.1_pt2 | contig 14910 bp, 14 predicted proteins | sample 7062101 | NCBI WGS metagenome assembly JABAHR01 (sample SAMN14534553, study PRJNA622989) | marine sediment metagenome | biome: marine biome [ENVO:00000428]; feature: marine pelagic biome [ENVO:01000023]; material: deep marine sediment [ENVO:00002113] | place: India: Gulf of Kutch | collected... | reverse complement strand
CCGTTCGGCGACGGCGGCGCGTCGGACCGGCGAAAACCGCCCGCAAGTCGCCCGTCCTTGAAGCTGATGTAGTCCGGTCCCCAGTCCTGAAACTCCCAGCCCATCAACTCGGCAAAAAAGTCCCTTGCCCTCGCGGGGTCAGTAACCGGGATTTCGATATAGTCGATTCGATTCTCCGCTTGCATAGTGTATTCCCCCTTGTGTTTAGAGCCCCTTCAGCCTGAGCACGGGGCGCTCAGCGTCGATGGTCACCGTACCGAACTCGCCCTGTATTTCGTAGCGCCCGTTGTCGTCGCGCTGCATGCCGTTGATGGCACCGTGGCCGAGCCCGCTCACGAAGCTCTTGATGTCGTCGCTGCCCTTGGAGCCGTCCATGGAAACGCCCGTGCAAAATGGGAATTCGANNGGCAGGGCGCGGCTTCTCGTAGAACGGATGCTCCGGCAACAACAGCATGTCGCTGTCGATGAACAGCGTATCCGCTTCCAGGCGCCAGGTAAGTACGAAGGAACCGGTGAGATCAACACCGGCAAACTCGCGAAGCATGCGCCAGTCGACCGTTGCACTATCGTCGGGCATCGGCAGGGTCCTGCCCGATTGCTCTCAGAAAGCCGGCCTTGTCCGCCGGCGACACCAGGATCCGCCGTCTACCGTACTGGATTCGCAACCGGTCGAGCGACAGCGCCGGAGAGGACAGCGGGTTGCGCGTCGGTTCCACGGATTCTATAGCGTCAACGGGCACCTTCCACCGAAACGGGCCGCACGCGATGCGCAGGGTGTTTCCGTCCACCGTGTAGTGTGTGCCGATCAACATGGACCCGAGCAACCCGACGATCACCAGTGCCGCCATTACCAGGGTGGTCGCTTCGAGCGCGGTGTCCGTCTGCGTGGCCGCGACACTCATGACGACGACTTCGAAGACCATGACCGCAATCAGAAGGTAAAGCAGCCAGCGATCGACCTTCGACTTGAATCGTTTCGACGCCATAGCGGCCCATATTCGGCCGGCCAAACCCGGGCTGTCAAGCAGACGCAGCTGTCGCTGCCCTTGTTCCGGGAACCGGCTTCGCTCAGCACGCGAACTCGATGCGGTAGAGCCTGACGTCGTGATCGTCTCCCGGCATCCGGATCGGTCTTATGTAGCGCATGCCCAGCTTCTCGAGCAAGCCGATCGAAGCCTCGTTGTGCGGCGAGACGATCGCGGTTACACACGACAGTCCCAGCGCGTCTCGCGCATGCTCGAGCACGGTTGCGGACGCTTCGAAACCGTAGCCCATGCCACAGAAATCCGGCAGGATCGCGAAACCGATATCGGGCTCTTCGAGACCATCGCGGCGAAACAGCCCACAGATACCCATGTCCACGCCATCCGCGCGCCGCCGGACAAGAAACGGGCCGTACCCGTATTCCGTGTATAGACTGAGAGGCCCGGCTTCGACGGCCGCTCTTGCCTGCTCCAGGGAGCGGATGCCGCGGTCGCCCACGTAGCGCACGAACGCCGGGTCGTTCCAGACCGCGAACATCATCGGCGTATCGTCCAGCGTCAGCCAGCGCAGTTCGAGCCTCTCGGTTTTCAATACGGGACCTTGCATCGTCGGTTGCGGAGATTTCCCAGACGCGTCAGAGGAACTCGACCAGCCCGGTCGCGAGCGAGTATTCTGCACCGACAACCAAGAACCCGTCATTCTCGATAAGCCGCCGAATGGTGTCCGATCCGCTGCAAATGGACTCGACGGCATGGCGGACGTATTCGCGGCCGGCCAGTTGCGCGATCTCCGCGGAGTCGCGGCCACCGCCGAGCTCCACGGCACGCTCCGCTGCCGGCCGGATCTTCTCGATCAGCAGACGAAGGTTTTCGGGCTTCGGCTCCACGCCGGTTTGCACCGCGGCAAGCGCTGCATTGATGGCGCCACAGCCGGTATGGCCGAGTACGACGACCAGTCGCGCACCGAAATTCTCGGCAGCGAACTCGATGCTCGCCATCTGTGTGCAGGATATAACGTTCCCCGCGACTCGTATCACGAACAGCTCGCCCGGTCCCTGGTCGAAGACGATCTCGACAGGTACCCGGGAGTCGGAGCAGCCAACCACGATCGCGAAAGGATCCTGCCCCGCAACGAGCCGCTCGCGGGGTACCCGCTGGTGTTGCGGCCCGCGCTCCGGCTCGTCCGTCACAAATCGGGCGTTACCTTCCCGCAATCGCAGCAGCGCTTCCCGGGCGGTGATCATCCCTGCACCCCCAGGCAGCTGGACTCGATACCCTTTCGCGCGAGATGGAAACTGTCGGGCACTCGTCAATGCCTCCCGTGTGGCCTTACCCAGATCCAGCTCATCGCCACGACGATCGCAAACAGCGTATAAGCCACGGCGAAAACCCAGGCCGGAGCTCGATAGTATAGGATTGCCTCGAGCCAGTGCGAAACGAAACTGCCGGCGTACGTCGTATCGCCGGCCTTGTCACGCAGATACATCTCGAGCCTCGTCAGTGGACAGATGACACCGAGCCACGCCTGTAGCACGACGACGCCGATCGCGGCGAGATGGATGACGCGGAACCACCAGTTGCGCACCCAGCCCCACGACAGCTGCCTGCCCGCAAGGATCAAGAGCAGCCCGACCACGACGAACACGACGAACAGCACGTGTAAGAGAAGCACTGCGTCCGCTGCCAGCAGGTACGGCATGGCCGTCAGCCTAGCCTGCGAATCCCGATCCTGTCGCGAATCTCGGCGAGAAACGGCGCGGAGCGTGCGCGTGCCTTCTCGGCACCCTTCTGCAGCTCCGTTTCGACGATTCCGGGGTTGGCGATGAGCCGCTCATACTCTTCCCGCGCGGGCTTCAGCTGCTGGTTGATGTTTTCGAACAGCAGCTGCTTCATCTCGCCCCAGCCGATGCCCTCTGCGTATCGCTTCGCGATGGCATTCGTCTCTTCCTCGGTCGCGAACGCCTTGTAGATCTCGAACAGCGTGCTGTCCTCGGTCTCCTTGGGCTCGCCGGGCTCGAGGCTGTTGGTCTTGATCTTCATGATCAGCTTGCGCAGGCGCTTCTCGCCCGCAAACAGGGGGATCGTGTTGTTGTAGCTCTTGGACATCTTGCGACCGTCGAGGCCTTTCAGCACCGCCGTGTGCTCGCCGATAACAGGGGCCGGAAGCACGAACGTTTCGCCGTAGTTGTGATTGAATCGCTGCGCGATGTCGCGCGCCATCTCGACGTGCTGCTTCTGGTCGCGCCCCACCGGCACCTTCGTCGACCTGAACATGAGGATGTCCGCCGCCATCAGGATCGGGTAGCTGTAGAGCGCCATCATGACGCCCTTGTCGGGGTCGGCGTTGCCGCGTTCTTCGTTGGCCTGGACCGCCGCCTTGTAGGAATGCGCGCGGTTCATGAGACCCTTGGCCGTCATCCCGGTCAGTATCCAGGTCAGCTCCGGGATCTCCGGGATATCCGACTGGCGGTAGAAATACGCGCGGTCGGTATCGAGCCCCAGCGCCATCCAGGAAGCCGCGATCTCGAGCGTCGACCCGGCGATTCTGTCGGGGTCCTCGTTCTTGGCGAGCGAGTGATAATCGGCCAGGAAATAGAAATGCTCCGTCGACGGATCCTTGCTTGCCTCGATTCCCGGTCGAATTGCTCCGACGTAGTTACCAATATGTGGCGTGCCGGTCGTCGTGATACCGGTCAGGTAAATGTCCTTGGTCATCTTCAGTAGCCGGCTGCCTGGCCGTCCTTCCTGACCTCCGAGGCGCCATAGTACACGCCCTGCACGGAATCGCGCAGAATCGCCTGGTAACCGCCGAAGCTCCCGTCGCTGTCCCCGAGCTTGTGGCCCAGCCCTTCGAGCGCGCTCCGCGTCTTCTCACTGAAACCGCGTTCCAGGTAAAGAGTGCCGCCATCCGTCATGCGCTCACCGGTCGGTTGCGAGGATCCGCCGTGGCGAACGCGGGCGGCGTCGCCTGCTTCCTGCAGGTTCATGCCGAAATCGAGCATGTTCACGATGATCTGCACGTGGCCCTGCGGCTGCATGGCCCCGCCCATGACGCCGAAACTCATCAGCGGCTCGCCGTCTTTCATGACGAACGCGGGAATGATGGTGTGGAACGGACGCTTGCCTGGCTGCAGTGCATTCGCATGGTCGGTCTCGAGGCTGAAGAGCTCAGCACGGTCCTGCAGCATGAAGCCCAGGTCGCCCGGGATCATGCCGGACCCCATGCCGCGGAAATTACTCTGGATCAGGGACACCATATTGCCTTCCTTGTCCGCGACGGTGAGGTAGATGGTATCGCCCTCTTCCAGCTTCGCATCGCCGGCGGGCAGGCTCTTCGCGGCGTGCTTCGTGGAGATCAGCTCGCGGCGCGCGGCAGCATAGTCCTTCGAAATCAGCACCTCCACCGGAACATCGGTGAAATCCATATCCGCGTAATACCGCGCACGATCCTCGTAGGCCAGCTTCTTCGCTTCCACGAAGAGGTGAATGTACTCAGCGCTCCCAAAGCCCATGGAACCGATTTCGTACGCTTCCAGGATATTGAGTATCTGCAGTGCAGCAATACCCTGGCCGCTCGGCGGCAATTCATAGACATCCCAGCCGCGGTAGTTCGTCGACACGGGGTCCACCCACTCGGAACGGTGGTTCGCGAGATCCTCGTAGCGCAGCAGGCCGCCCTGTTTTTTCATGAACGCATCGATCACTTTCGCGATCTTGCCCCTGTAGAACACGTCGCGGCCGCCCTCCGCGATCATCTCGTAGGTCTTCGCGAGCCGGGGGTTCCTGAAGATCTCGCCCTTCTTCGGCGTATCGCCGCCCGGCATGTAGGTGTCGGCAAAACCGGGGTACTTGGCGACGTAAGGCTTGTTCCGCGCCATGTAATAGGCGATTACTTCCGACACCGGGAATCCTTCCCGCGCATAGCGGATCGCCGGGGCGAGGATCTCGTCCATCGGGAGGCGCCCGTAGCGGCCGTGCAGTTCGTACCAGCCGTCGACCGCGCCCGGCACGCTGACGGGCAGCGGGCCGAGCGGCGGGACGGCGTCCATACCCTGCTCGCGGAAATACTCGATGGTCATCAGCGCCGGCGCGCGCCCCGACGCGTTGAGGCCCGCCAGCTGGCGATTTTCTGCGTCCCAGACGATGGCGAACAGATCGCCACCGATGCCGCAGCCGGTTGGCTCCATCAGTCCCAGTGCCGCGTTTGCCGCGATCGCAGCGTCCACAGCCGTACCGCCTGCCTTGAGAATATCCAGGGCAACCTGTGTTGCCAGCGGCTGGCTGGTCGCCGCGATACCGTGCGGCGCGATGACTTCCGAACGGGATGCGTGAGGCAATCCGGCAACGCGATCGTAGGCCGCAATACCCTCGGCCATGACCCCACTTCCCGACATCAGAAACAAGATTCCTCCCAGCCCATACAATCGCCTCATCAGGCCCTCCGCGAGATTCCAGAGGCCGACAATAATGCCTAGTTTGGGGTTCGATTTAAACTCGTACAAGCGATCGGGTACCGGTATGATCGAGACCATGGAACTGGACTTCAGCGACAGGAACAACGAACTCGGGCACCTCTATCCGCAACATGTCGATGAGATCTGCCAGCGCCATGATCACGCACTGGATCGCGCCGGCGCATCGCACGCGGTTATCTTCTCCGGCGCACCGAAGTTTGCATTTCTCGACGACAACGCATACCCGTTTCGCGCCAATCCGCATTTCGTCGGCTGGGTGCCTTTGACCCGATTGCCGCTATCCTACATCGTCCATTCGCCCGGTGAGACACCGATTCTCATCTATTACCAGCCGCGCGACTACTGGCATCCGGTACCCGGTAGCCCTGACGGTTACTGGACGTCGCAATTCGATATCCGCATCGTGCACGAACTCGACGATGTCGTCGCGCACCTGCCGGAAGACCGTGAGAAATGCATTCTCATCGGCGAGGTCGAGGATGGGAAGCATGCATTCGGTATAGAGCGCGTAAACCCGAAGACAGCGATCAATATCCTCCACTTTGCCCGCGGTTCATCGAAGACCCCGTACGAACTCGCCTGCATGCGTCTCGCGTCGCGTCGCGGCGTGCTCGGTCACCTCGCGGCGTCCGCAGCCTTCGACGAAGGTCTGTCTGAATTCGCCATCCACCAGGCTTTCTGCAACGCGACCAGGCACGCCGAAAGCGAACTGCCTTACAGCAATATCATTGGCCTGAACGAACACGGCGCCATCCTGCATTACACGGACCTCGATCGAGAGCCGCCCCGGAAGTTGCGGTCGTTCCTGATCGACGCGGGCGCCCAGGTTCACGGATATGCATCCGACATCACACGCACCTACAGCAACGGCGATGAGCGATTCTCCGAGCTCGTCGCACGCATGCAGTCGCTGCAGGAAAACCTCGTCAGCCGCATCCGGGCCGGCGTCGACTACCGGGAGTTGCAAATCGAAACGCATCGGCTCACGGCAGGCGTGCTGATCGATGCCGGGCTCGCTTCCGGTGACCCGGAACTGCTGTTGTCGTCAGGCGTCACCAGCGCATTCATGCCACACGGTATCGGCCACCTGCTCGGCATACAGGTTCATGACGTCGCCGGCTTCATGGCAGACGAAAGCGGCACGACGATCGACCCGCCGAGCGGTCACCCGTACTTGCGGCTGACGCGTGGACTCGAGGAAGACATGGTGCTCACGGTCGAGCCGGGACTCTATATCATCGACATGCTCCTCGACGAGCTGCACGGCACGCCCGCAGAAGCGCTGGTCAACTGGGACACCGTGGAAGCACTGCGGCCCTTCGGCGGCATCCGCATCGAGGACAATGTGCGCGTCCTCGCGGACGGTTGCGAGAACCTGACCCGGGACGCTTTCGCCGAGCTCGGGTAGGCCCTCCGTAATACCCCTGTAACACGACCGATGCAGCATCGGGATTCGCGCGCGAAAATCGTGCACGGCTTTCGTACACCTGCGTAATCATGGTGCGCCCGGCGCAACCGCCAACCGGGTTAGCATTTTTTTCTTCATGTATTTCAATAACCTGGAAGGCGACGGGCAGCGTCGACCCCGCAGATAATCTGGTACGCATCCTGCAATCATCGGCCATGACTCCGATCAACCGAAACCTGTCGCTGCGCGGACTGCGGACCTTCTGTGTCGCCGCGGAGTACGAGAGCTTCCGCGAAACCGCCGATAAGCTGTTCATCACGGCATCGGCGGTCAGTCACCAGATAAAGAACCTCGAGGAAGAACTGGGCCAGAAATTATTCGAGCGCACGAGTCGTTCGCTGATTCTCACCGATGCGGGACACTCGCTGCTCCGCGACATCAAGCCGTTGATCACGCGTCTGGACGAGGTCGCCGCGCGGCACCGGGTAGCCGCAACGCGCAGCACCTTGAGCATTTCCGTACAACCGTTTTTTGCGAGCGAAGTGTTCATTCCCAGGCTGCCGGAATTCACTCGCACCCATCCAGACATCGACATCAAGGTGGACACGAGCGACGAATCCGCGGAGAAGCACCCGACGACGGCAGACGTGTCGATACGGGTATTCCGTTCGGCGCCGGCCGGCTTCGCCTCCGACAGGCTATTCCCGCTGCGCCTGATACCGGCCGCCTCCCCCGAGCTCTGCGAAAAGATGGTAATCGACGAGACCTCGATATCCGGCGATGTACCGCTGCTCGTACACGACAGCCGACCTACCGCATGGCGGCAATGGTCGCAGTCATCCGGCATAGACGTACCGCGAGGCGCAAGCATCATCCGACTCGACTCTATGATCGCCATCGCACGGGCGGCGGAACGCGGACTCGGGGCGGCGCTCGTGCCCGTACAGCTCAGCGACGCCTGGTTCGAATCCGGTAGTCTCGTGCCGCTGTCCAATCACGAACTGCCGACACGCGATGCGTATTACTTCGTCTGCCGCAGCGGAGACGCAGACAATGAGACTATCCGGACACTGAGGCGCTGGGTGTTACAGAGTTTCGACGGTTGCCGGTGAATTTTTTTCACGGTTCGAGCGATTTTTTTTCGTTTGCGGCCTGCTGATGCCGGCCCTACTGTTTCCGCGACGAAATGGTTTGCGACCCTGAAGTCGCAAGAAATCCTCAAATCGTTTGGAGAGAAAATCATGAAACCAGAAAGGAAGCTCGGTCGCTTTACACGACTGTCTCGCCCGCTTGCGCTCCTCGCATCGCTCGTCGTCGCTGCACCGCTCAACGCCGAGGAGTCCGACCACGCCTACACGATGACCGTGATTGTCGACGCAGCGCACGGCAGCAAGGTGGCCGCAGGGAAGTACGAGCGCGCAATCGAGAAGATCACGGCTGCGAAGCGCAGCGGGGACATCTACTCGAAGCAGACCAATCTCTGTGTCGCGTATACGAAGACGGGCGCGCTGGACAAGGCGACCACAGCCTGCGAAGCCGCGCTCGCAATAATGCTCGACGGCGGTAAATCGCGCAGCACCTACTTCGCGCCTGCGAAGGCCGACAAGCTGGACCGCTTATACCTGGCCCTCGCCCTTTCGAATATGGGCGTCCTGCAGGCCGCCAAGGGCAGCACCGACATGGCACGCGAGACCTTCCTGGAGGCAGTTGGGTTGGATACCGGGCTGTCAGCACCGAAGATCAATCTCGCGCGTCTTGCCAAAGGGTGAGTTAGACACCAAGTGCATGAGCAGTAACGATCATCGGTCCCCCAAGGACGGCAACGACCATCGATGATCATCCGGCGGCCCGCATCTCCCCCCTGCGGGCCGCCATTTTTTCAGGAGCCGCTTTCCGCTTCGGTCGCCCTCGCCTTCGCCTTGAGCTCTTTCTTCACGCGGGCGCCCCGGCGCTCCAGCGTCGGACGAAGCGCCCTTCCGAGCCACGGCATGAGGTAGCTTACCGTGGTCAGGACGCCGCTTATCGCAGGTATCGCCTGTTCGCGCTGGTTGTTACCGCACAGGTCGAGAATGACCTGAGCTACTTCTTCCGCCGAACTCATCGGCTGCGAAAACGTCAGGTCGGAAGTCGTGTCGATATCCGCCAGAATGAATTGCGTCGAGATCGGACCGGGCGACACCACGGCGAGTTTGACACCGGAATCCCGTATTTCCTCGGCCAGTGCAAACGTGAATGCGCGCAGGCCAAACTTGCTCGCAGAGTACGCGGCACTCCCGGGCACCGGCGTGCGCCCAGCGAGCGACGCAACATTGATAATAGCGCCGCCGCCAGCCTCGCGAATGTGCGGTAGCGCGAGGCGCGTCAGCATGATCGGCGCCCTGAGATTCACGTCGATCGTCCGGGCGAGGTCATCGGCACTGGTCGACTCGACGTTACCCCGCGCGTGGAAGCCGGCGTTGTTCACCAGCACGTCGATACGGCCGAATTCGAACTGCGTCTTCTTTAACAGGTCGACGCAGCCGCCCGCATCGGAAACGTCCATCGGAAATATCTCGACACGCGCCCTGTCGCGGAGTTCCGCCGCGACCGCCTCCAGGTTCTTGCGGTTGCGGGCCACCAGCATGAGATTCGCACCTGCTTGCGCAAACAGCCGCGCGGCTGCCGCGCCGACGCCCTCGGAGCCACCGGTGACGATGACCGTCTTGTCTTTGAAGATCATCGACGCATCTTATGCGATGCAGGGGCGATCTAAAAGCCGATAATGCGCTTCATCTTTCGCAGGAACGACGACTCCCAGCCATCGACTTCGAGCTGCTCCGGATCGAACTTTATGGCCGGCATCGTCGTATCGGGGCACACCGGCTCATTCGCCGCGGCATCCTCCGGCCGTAATTCCAGGCTGGCGTTGCGGCGGTCGGCGGCGTCGGTAAGACCATCGACCGCGAGGCTCAGGTAGGGCAACACCTCGTCATCGACGATGTCATCAAGAAACACGGCATCCGGGTCGAAGGCGTCCTTCGACAGGATGACGCAATCATCGAATGGCCTGTCCTTGCTGATCGTGTCGTCCCAGGTACGGCAGAATTCTCACTTTAGTGCGCCCGGTCATTATTGGCTGTGAGCATGCTCACAGCTGCGGGAATTTCTGGTCTTTTCTTATATTTCAATAAGTAAAGAAGTAACCCGGACTCCCGGCTAGCGTTATGTAAAACTGCTGGCTTGCGGCTTCTCTCGACCTCGCAGCCGGCTGCCGGCGATTGTAACGATTTGTTGTGCGTGACATTTTTCCCACCGTAAGGAGTAAACTGGTGTGTCGTTTTTGATTGTCGGTGTCGCCGCGCGACCGGTCCTACGTGAACATGCACAGCCCGAAGTCCATAACAACAATGATCTTGGCCCTGCCGCTGTTCGCCGCCTGCGACGACGAGCCACCAACCCGTCCTGCGGGCGGTTGGGGTGGCGCAGCGACGGTGGTGACGGAGCAGATCGACTTGCGTCCCCTGGTCGACGAGATCGAGGCGCTGGGCACCGCAAAAGCCAACGAGTCGGTCGAGATTCGTCCGCGAATCTCGAGCCTGGTCACCCGCATCCTGTTCGAGGAAGGTCAGTTCGTGGAAGAAGGCGACCTGCTCGTCGAACTGGAGAACAGCGAGATCCGGGCCGGCCTCGCGCTCGCGGAAGCTTCCCTCTCCGAAAGCCGCAGCCTTTACAACCGCAGCAAGGAACTCGAGTCGACACAGGCGATCTCGGCATCCAGCCTCGAAGCGCTGCACGCGCAGGTCAAGGTGGACGAGGCGAACGTCGAGGCCGCGCGCGCGAAGTTGAGTCACACCCGGGTCCGCGCGCCGTTCTCGGGGCGCATCGGCCTCAGGCGGGTGAGCCCCGGCAGCTTCGTGAACACGGATTCGGTCATCACGACGCTCGATGACGTCAGCGTCATCAAGCTCGATTTTTCGGTCCCCGAGACCTTCGTCAACGTCGTCAGGCAGGGTATGAACATCGTCGCCCACAGCCTCGTATTTCCGGAGCGGGACTTCAACGGCACCGTCGCGAGCATCGATACGCGCCTCGACCCGGTCTCGCGCGCGGTCGAGGTACGTGCCGTGATCCCGAATGACGATGGACTCCTGAAGCCAGGCATGTTCATGACCGTCGACCTGCAGCGCGACCGCGGCGACGTGATGATGGCCCCGGAGCAGGCGATCGTGCCGGAGGGGTCGCGGCAGTACGTGTACGTCGTCAGCGACGGCCTGGTCGAAAAGCGCCAGGTGCAGTTGGGACGCAGGATTCCGGGCTACGTGGTCATCGTCGAGGGCCTTGCCGCGGGAGAGCGTGTCGTGACGGAAGGTACCCACAAGGTGCGCGACGGTGCCCGGGTCGAGACCCTCGAAGCGAAGGCCGCTTTGAGCGAAGCGCCTGCCGGCGCTCAATAATTCCATGCTGATATCCGATGTCTCGGTCCGCCGTCCGGTTTTTGCCGCGGTCATATCGCTGATCCTCGTGATCATCGGTGCGATGTCGGTGGGCAGCATGCCGATCCGCGAGTTCCCGGACATCGAGCGCCCGATCGTTTCGATCACGACCGACTACCGGGGCGCGGCATCCGACATCGTCGAACGGCGCGTGACCCAGCTGCTCGAGGACCAGCTTGCCGGCATTGCCGGCATCACCAAGATATCGTCGGTCAGCTACGACGAGCGCTCGATCATCACGCTCGAATTCACGCGCGACCGCGACATCGATGATGCCGCGAACGATGTCCGTGACCGGGTGTCGAGCGTACTCGGCATCCTCCCCGACGAGTCGGATCCGCCGCAGATCAGCAAGCAGGATGCCGGCGCCGAGACCTCGATGTGGATCAGCGTGTCGAGCAGCACGCGCTCGATCATGGAGGTTTCGGACTTCGCGGAACGCTACATCGTCGATGCCCTGTCCGCCGTGGACGGCGTGGCACGCGTCCGCAACAGCGGTCTGCGGCGGCCGGCCATGCGCATCTGGATCGACACGAAGCGCCTCGCGGCCCGCGAACTGACCGTCGCGGACATCGAGGATGCGCTGCGCCGGGAAAACGTGCAGATACCGTCGGGCCGCCTGGAATCCACGGCGCGAGAGTTCACGCTGCGGACCAATACCGGCTTCCAGTCGGTCAGCGATTTCGAACAGCTCGTCCTCAGGCAGGCAGAGGGCGACTACATGATCCGCCTCGGCGAGGTCGCCGATATCGAGTTCGCGCCGGAGGACTCCCGCACCTACTCGGCCACCGACGGCGGTGCCGACATGAGCCTCGGCATCGTCCCCCAGGCTCAGGCCAACCTGCTGCAGGTCAATACCGACGTTGCAGGACGTCTCGACGAGCTGCAGGCGTCGATGCCACCCGACATCGAGCTGGGGACCATTATCGACACCGCGGTGTTCATACGCGCCTCCCTGCTGGAAGTCGGCAAGGCCCTGGCGATCGCCCTGGGCCTTGTGCTGATCGTGATCTATGCCTTTATCGGCACCGTGCGCGCGACCATCATCCCGGCCGTCACCATCCCGATTTCGATCGTGGCCGCTTTCACCGTCATGGCGGGTCTCGGCTACTCGATCAACACGCTCACGCTGCTCGGCTTCGTGCTCGCGATCGGCCTCGTGGTCGACGATGCCATCGTCGTGCTCGAGAATATCGTACGGCGCATCGAGGGCAAGGAGCCGACGCTGCTGGCCGCCGTCAACGGCAGCCGCGAGATCGGCTTTGCCGTCATTGCCACCACGCTGGTTCTCATCGCGGTGATACTCCCGGTCTCTTTCATGCCCGGCAACATCGGCGACATCTTCAACGAGTTCGGTATCTCGCTCGCGGCCGCCGTCGCATTCTCGAGCCTCGTCGCTCTGACGCTGGTGCCGATGCTGACATCCAAGCTTTTCCACGACAATCGCCTGCATCGCGGCCGCTTCGCTCGCTTCGTCGACAGCCTGTTCAAGCGGCTGTCGTCCGCGTACGAGCGCGCCCTGCGGCGCGTGTCGGCACACCCGGTCCTGGTCATCGCGGCTGCGCTGGCGATGTTCCTCGGCAGCCTGCTGCTGCTCGACAGGCTGCCGGCCGAATTCATGCCACGCGAAGACCGGGGCCTCGCTATGGCGTTGATCCAGGCGCCGGACGGCTCCAGCCTCGACTACACCGTGGGCTACATCAAGCAGGTCGAGGAGATCATACTTGCAGACAAAGACAAGGGCGATGTGCTGCGGGTGCTCGGTCGTTCCGGGAGCTGGCGCGCCGGTGCCGACGTAAATGTCGGCCGGGTCCTGGCGCCGCTCGAAGTCTGGTCGAAACGCGAGCGTTCCGCGCAGGAACTCGTTTCGAGCTGGAACCGCCAGTTTGCGGAGTTGCCGGGCGCGCAGGTCTTCGCGTTCGCGCCGGGCGCGTGGGCGATCGGCCAGAGTTCGCGCCCGCTCAACATCGTCCTGGGGGGAACGGACTACGACGAACTGGCGCAGTGGCGCGACATCGTCATGGAAGAAGCGGCCAAGCTGCCCGGACTGTCTAACCTGCAGTCCGATTACAACGAACGCAAACCGAAGATCGACGTCTTCGTCGACCGCGACCGGGCCGCGGACCTCGGGGTGTCCCTCTCCAACGTCGGCAGGACGCTCGAAACGATACTCGGCTCCCGGATCGTGACGACGTTTATCCGCGACGGCGAGGAGTACCGGGTCATCCTGCAGGGCGCCGATGAACGCCGCCAGACGCCCAGCGATCTCGAGACCATCTACGTGCGCTCGCAGACCTCGGGCGCGCTGGTCCCGCTGTCCAACCTGGTGCGGCTGGAGGAAATCGCGGGCCCGGTCGACCTTCGGCGCTTCGACCGGATGCGCTCGATAACCATCAGCGCCAGCCTCGCGAACGACTACTCGCTGGGCGACGCGCTCGCCGCGCTCGAGCGCATCGTGCGCGACAACCTGCCGAACTCCGTCAGGCTGGGTTACGACGGCGAATCCCGCGACTTCAAGGCGACGGGCAGTTCCATCTACATGACGTTTCTCCTGGCGCTGGTGATTGCCTACCTCGTGCTCGCCGCGCAGTTCGAGAGCTTCAAGCATCCGCTGATCATCATGACGACCGTGCCGCTGGCCGTCACCGGCGCTTTGATAGGACTCTGGTTCTTCGGCTCGACAATCAACATCTACAGCCAGATCGGCGCCATCATGCTGATCGGTCTTGCAGCCAAGAACGGTATCCTGATCGTCGAGTTCGCCAACCAGCTGCGCGACCGTGGCGAAGACTATCGCGAGGCCGTAATCCATGCTGCCCGGACGCGGCTGCGGCCGGTGCTTATGACGAGCATGTGCACAGCATTCGGCTCGATCCCGCTGCTGCTCGCCTCTGGGGCCGGCGAACTGTCGCGCCAGTCTATCGGCGCGGTCGTCTTCTTCGGCGTTACGTTTTCCGTGCTGCTGACACTGATCGTCGTCCCGACCGTCTACATGCTGATCGCAAAGAACACGCACTCGCCGGAGTACGTGTCGCAGCTCATCGACAAGCTCGCGTCGTCGCCCGGGAACCGCCAGGCATCGGAAACCTGATCCGGGGCGGGCCGCCAGTCGCAATGCTCAAACTGCTGCTCGCCGCCGTCGCCTGTTACGCCTTGCTGGCGCTGGTGGTCTATCTCATGCAGGCCCACATGCTTTACCTCCCGGACGTTCCCGGACGATCGCTGGACCGAACACCGGCCGACATCGGCGCCGATTACACGGATGTCTCGATCCGAGCGAGCGATGGGGTCCGGCTCCATGGCTGGTTCCTTCCCGGCGGCTCCGATCGCGTGCTGCTGTTCTTTCACGGCAACGCGGGCAACATCTCGCATCGGCTGGAATCGATCCGCCAGTTCCTGCAACTCGGGCTGTCCGTGCTGATCATCGACTACCGGGGTTACGGGCAAAGCGAAGGCCGCACGACCGAGCAGGGCATATACCGCGACGCCGACGCGGCCTGGCAATACCTCGTGGAAACCAGCGGCACGCCGGAGGAGCGCATCCTGCTGTTCGGCCGCTCCATGGGCGCGTC
>JABAHR010007083.1_pt1 | contig 14923 bp, 13 predicted proteins | sample 7062101 | NCBI WGS metagenome assembly JABAHR01 (sample SAMN14534553, study PRJNA622989) | marine sediment metagenome | biome: marine biome [ENVO:00000428]; feature: marine pelagic biome [ENVO:01000023]; material: deep marine sediment [ENVO:00002113] | place: India: Gulf of Kutch | collected... | reverse complement strand
CTATGAATTCCTTGATATGGTGTCGCGCCGTATCATCAACGAGGTCCCGCATATTTCGCGCGTGGCCTATGACATCTCGGGCAAGCCGCCGGCCACCATCGAGTGGGAATAGCCCAGTAACTCATAATCCGGGGGCAGTATGCTTAATCGGACCTGTAATTAAGTATACTGTCTCGGTATTACCCCCGAATTACTGCTGTCCCCGGATTCGTTTCTCGCAATGACAACCGATCTATCCGACGAACACTGGATGCAGCAGGCGCTGCTGCTTGCAAAACGGGCGGCCGCAGCCGGTGAGGTGCCGGTCGGAGCGGTGCTGGTCGCGAACGGGGCGCCCGTAGCCGAAGGCTGGAACCAGCCCGTCGGCAGCCAGGATCCCACCGCCCATGCCGAGGTGATGTGCCTGCGCGCGGCCGGGCAGGCGCTGGGCAACTACCGGCTGATGGACAGCACGCTGTACGTGACGCTGGAGCCCTGCCTGATGTGCGTCGGTGCGCTGGTGCATGCACGGGTCGCGCGGGTGGTGTTCGGCGCCTTCGATCCCAAGAGCGGGGCGGTCAGCAGCCGGTGCCGCGGCTTCGAGTTGCCGGGGCTGAACCACCGGGTCGAGGCGGCCGGCGGAGTGCTGGCCGACCCGTGCGGGGAGCTGTTGCGGGATTTCTTTCGTGAACGGCGCGGCAGGTGATACCGGTCAAGTTCATTGCTGCCGGATCGGGGTAGAATATTTTTACACAGTTGCAAAAGCAGGAAGACAGCTAATGATGATGATTGCTAAACGCCTTCTGACGGCATGTATCATGTTGTTGGGCATGCAGGGCGCGTACGCTGACACGGACGCGAACGCAAAGCAGAAAGTCGACTATCCCCCGGTGACGGTCGATATGACCCTGCAGAAGGTCTCCCGGCATGTCTATTTCGTGCAGGGCGAACCGGGCGTCGCCACGGACAACGAGGGATTCATTTCCAATGCCGGTGTGATCATTACCGGTGCGGGTGTGGTCATCTTCGATGCGCTGGGCTCACCGTCGCTGGCCCACCGGCTGCTGGAGAAGATTCGCGAGATCACCCAGGAGCCGGTGGTGCGCGTGCTGGTCAGCCACTACCATGCCGACCACATCTATGGCCTGCAGGTCTTTGAGGATCTCGATGCGGAGATCCTGGCGCCGGTCGGATCCGATCTCTACCTTGCCTCGGAAACCGCCCGGGAACGCCTGGATGAACGTCGTTTCACGCTGGATCCCTGGGTGAACGACGATACGCGGCTGGTCTACCCGGACCGGATGCTGGAAGAGGGCACCCGCTTCAGCCTGGGGGACGTAGACTTCACCGTGACAGTAGTGGGTAATGCCCATTCGGAGGGCGATATGACGCTGTATGTCGAGCCCGACCGGGTGTTGTTCTCCGGCGATATCATTTTCGAGGGCAGGGTGCCGTTTCTCGGTGACTCGAACACCAAAAACTGGTCACAGATCCTGCGGCGCATGGAAAACGAGAAACTGGTGGCACTGGTTCCCGGTCATGGCGGTGTGGCCGAAAAGCCGAACGAGGCCATCAGCCTGACAAGGCGCTATATCGATTTCCTGCGCGGGCAAATGAGCCAGGCCGTGCACAACCTGGTGCCGTTTGACGAGGTATACCAGGAAATCGACTGGTCCGAGTTCGAGGGACTGCCGGCATTTGCCGAGGCCAACCGCCGCAATGCCTACCAGGTGTATCTTTCGCTGGAAGATGAACTGCTGGGCAAGATGTAGACCCCGGCCTTACAGGGCGGGCGAGTCGAACTGCACCGGCCCGCGCTGCTGGCTGTTCCCGGCCACTTCCTGATCCGTGAGCCAGACCAGGATGTCATAGTAGGTGCGGATGTTTTCCACGTAGCGTACCGGTTCACGGCCGCGTGCGTAGCCATAACGCGTCTGCTTGAACCATTTCTCCTTGCTGAGCAGCGGCAGGTTTTTCTTGACGTCCACCCACCGGTCCGGGTCGCCCTTGTTCTTGAGCGTCAGCTTGCGGGCATCCTCCAGGTGACCCAGTCCGACATTGTAGGCGGCCAGCGCCAGCCAGGTACGGTCCGGTTCCGGGATGTGGTCCGGCAGCCGGTCCGTCATGCGCACCAGGTACTCTGCACCGCCACGGATGCTTTGCGCGGGGTCGCTGCGGTTCTCGATGCCGAGGTCCTTGGCCGCATTGCGGGTCAGCATCATCAGTCCGCGTACGCCGGTGGGGGAGACAGCGCCCGGGTCCCAGTGTGATTCCTGGTAACCCATGGCGGCGAGCAGCCGCCAGTCGATACCGGTATCTTCAGCGGCCTCCAGAAACAGCTCCCGGAATTCAGGCAGCCGTTGTTCGACATGGGCCTGGTAACGCCGGGTTCCGACATAGTCGAATGTCTCGATGTGCCCGAAATAGCGCTCGATCAGCTGTTCCAGCGTGCCATCCTGTTCAATCAGCTTGAAGAAGGAGGATGCCGCCAGGTACAGGCTGTTGTCCTTGCTTTTCGGGAAGGCCCACGCCAGCGGCTGGGGCACGTCCAGGTCGAAGGCGGGCTTGAGCTCCGGGTAGTAGTGCCGGTTCACCGCGATTTCATGCGAGTCTGCCACCGTGTAATCGATCATCTGCTGCCAAACCAGCGCCAGCAGTTCCTCGCTGCTCTGTTCCGCCGCTGCGTCCCAGTCGAGATCCGGATATTCCTGTTGCAGCGTTTCAAGGTGTTCCTCGTGACTGCTGCCGGAAACGACCTCGAGCGTGCCGGTCAGGTCCGCGGGGGACCGCGGGCGCCTGGAACCGCTGCGGTACACCACCTGCGGGATGATATGGTGATAAACCGGCCCAAAGCGTACCTTTTCGCGGCGTTTTTCGGTTACCGTGAGGCCGGCTGCCGCGAGGTGCGCATCACCCAGGGCCACCAGCGGCAGGATGTTGTTGAAGTTGGGCGGAATCACGATGTGCAGTTCCACGCCCAGGTAATCGGCGAACCGTTTGGCCAGTTCGTACTCGAAGCCGGTTGACCCGTCAGGCCCCTCGTAGTAGGTGGTGGCGCTGTTGCGGGTGATCACAATGAGTTCGTTTTGCTGCTGGATCTGTTCCAGCAGTGAACGCTGTGGCTCGCATGCCGTCACCCCGATACCGAGCATGACGACCACCAGCCACACAGGCATGGCAGTCGCTGCGCTGCATGCGCTAGAATGTGCAGCCGCGATTACACGTTGTAACCGCGCCAGGCGTGGGACCGCTTGTGGTGACTGTTCGCTCATGCCTGTACTGATTATATACCCGACTCATTATGTGGTTATAATACCCTATCAGGCAGTAAACAGTTCAAGTTTATAGGATAGATCCTCACTTTTCCGGAGAGGTACCGAAGCGGTCATACCGGCACCGACTCGAAATCGGTTGGGGGCATTACGCCCCACGCGGGTTCGAATCCCGCCCTCTCCGCCAAATGAATAAGCCTAACTACCTGAGCTAAAAGGTAGTTAGGCTTTCTTCAAAATTTCTGTCCCACCAGTTGTCCCACCACCTGGAATTCACTGGTCAAACTCGCGGTTAAGCGGCGGGAGCTAGAGCAGCCCCCGCTCCGCAAAACTTACCGGCTCATCCACGCCGACGATGATGTGATCCAGCACCCGGATGTCCACCAGACCAAGAGCATCCGTCAGCCGCCGTGTAAGGCGTATATCTGCCCGGCTGGGCTCCGTAACCCCAGAGGGGTGGTTGTGGGCTAGGATGACCGCAGCGGCGTTGTGCTCCAGTGCCCTGCGTACCACCTCCCGAGGATGGACGGATGCCCCATCGATGGTGCCCTGGAACATCACCTCGAACTCCAGCATCCGGTGGCGGTTATCCAGGAACACCACTGAGAACACCTCGGAGGGCAGTCTGGCCATGCGCAGCTTCAGGAAGGTCATCACATCCTCCGGTCGCTGAAATGCCTGCATGGACGGTCGAGCCAGCCGCTCGATCAGGATCTCATCGGCCTGGGCGATGATGTCATCCCCAGAGACCGGGAAGTTGATGTCGTACTCGCCCGTGGCTTCATCTCGAATAAAGACGTTCATTTGTGATCTCCTTGAGTTAAGAATCACAAATCACGACTTCCATGCGCGAGCATGCGAGCGCCAAGCGGACGCGTTTTACATAGTCATCGATTATGCGGCGAAGCGAACAGTTGCGGAGCAATTGCGCATAATCCGTGATTATGTAACACGCAGGCCGCAGGGTCGGGATGGGGCCCCCGCGAAGCTCTTTAATGCCGGCTGGGGTCTGATTGTGCAGCGGCGCATGAGCGATGCGTATGCGCCGATTGTCCTGCTGCGCCGGTCGCTGTTGATAACGATCGGTATGTCTGCCATAGCCGTTATCCTGGCTTCACTGTATATAGCGGGTACGATCACACGTCCGATCACGCGCCTCACCCGGGTGGCCAGCCGCATCAGTGGCGGGGCGCTCGAGGAACGTGCCGATGTGAGCACGAACGACGAGGTTGGTATCCTCGCGCATGCCTTCAACCAGATGACGGAGCACCTGGTTGACGATATCACCGAGCGAAAACAGGCCGAGGAAAAGTTCCATGCCTTGCTGAAATCGGCGCCTGATGCCATCGTGATCATCGATCAGGGCGGGCATATAACGCTTGCCAACCTGCGCGCCGAGCTGCTGTTCGGTTATGAAAGTCAGGAACTGATCGGAAAGCACGTCGAGATGCTGATCCCCGAGCGCAACCGCCAGCGGGATGTGTTCATGTACCAGGCCTTCGTTGACGAGCCGCGTTTCCGGCCGATGTCGGATGATCTTGACCTGTACGGACTGCACAAGGACGGGACAGAGATACCGATCGAGATCAGCCTTGCCCCCATCGATACACGCGAAGGGCTGCTGGTTGCCAGTGCTATCAGGGATATTACCGACCGCAAGCAGGCAGAAGCGCGCCTGCTGCAGCAGGCCAATTACGATGCCCTGACCGGACTGCCCAACCGCTCGCTGGCAGTCGATCGGCTGTCACAGGCGCTGGCGCATGCCCGCAGGGTGCGCGAATGTGTTGCCGTCATGTTTCTCGATATCGACCGCTTCAAGAATGTCAATGACACACTCGGACATGCCGCTGGAGACAAGCTGCTGACGGACGTGGCCCATCGCCTGCGCCACTGCGCACGAACAGACGACACGGTGGCACGCCTGGGTGGTGACGAGTTCCTGGTGATACTCTCCGGGCTGGAGACGGTGGCTTCGTCACGGACCGTTGCCGAGAAGATCATCGATTCAATGAGCAGTCCCTTTGCCCGCCTGGACGGACGCGAACTGTTCCTGGGTGCCAGTATCGGTGTCACCGGTTTCCCCGAGGACGGCGATGATCCGGATGTGCTGCTGCGCAATGCCGATGCAGCCATGTACCGTGCGAAAGAGGCCGGTCGCAATACCTTCCGCTTCTTCACGCCCGAGATGAACATCCAGCTGCTCAAGCGCCTGGAAATAGAGTCGCATCTGCGCTACGCCGTGAACAAGGGGGAACTCCAGCTGCATTTCCAGCCCCAGGTCGATATCAATGACGGCAGGCTGGTCGGTGCCGAGGCCCTGCTGCGCTGGCACAATCCCGAGCTGGGTAACATTCCACCCGACGAGTTCATCCCGCTGGCGGAAGAGACCGGTCTCATCAGCGAGATCGGCGAGTGGGTGCTGATGCAGGCCTGCAGCACGGCCAGCGCATGGCAGGGGCGGGCGGGTGACCCGATTCGCGTGTCGGTCAATATCTCGCCGGTTCAGTTCAGGGGCGGAGATCTCGTGTCGACGGTATCGCGTGCACTGCGCGAGAGCGGCCTGCCTGCTTCGTTGCTGGAGCTGGAGATCACGGAGCGGGTGCTGGTGGAGGACAACCCGAACACCAGCCGTATCCTGAATGACCTGAAACGCATGGGGATACGGCTCTCGCTGGATGACTTCGGCAAGGGTTATTCCTCGCTCAGTTACCTGAAGCGGTTCCCGTTCGATGTGCTCAAGATAGACCGTAGCTTTGTATCAAGCGTGACGGTGGATCTCGAGGACGCGGCCCTGTGCAAGGCGATCACCGCCATGGCAAACAGCCTGAACCTGCAGGTCGTGGCGGAGGGTGTGGAAACGCTGGACCAGTGGGAATACCTGCATGTCCATGGTGCCGACCTGGTGCAGGGCTACTACATCAGCAGGCCGCTGGCAAAAGATGATTTCCTGCGCTTCATTGCAGATACAGACAGGTTGCTTGGCAGCCGGCTTGAAGCGAACTGACCGGACGGGTTATTCCAGTCCGGCGATCATGGCCAGCCGCACCAGTTCGGTAGGCGAGGTGGCCTGCATCTTGGTCATCAGGTTGGCGCGATGCAGTTCGACGGTCTTGACGCTGATGCCCAGTTCCTGGGCGATGGCCTTGTTCTGCAACGAGCGAATGACATAACCCATGACCTCGCGTTCCCGGGGCGTGAGTACCAGTGCGCGCTGCCTGATCTCCTCGACACGTTCCTGCTGGCGCCGGTTGTCCCTGTCATAGGCAATGGCACCCTGTACGCGCTCGAGCATGAGTGCATCGTTGTAGGGCTTTTCGATGAAGTCCCAGGCGCCGGCCTTCATGGCGCGTACCGCCATGGAAACATCCGCGTGTCCGGTTACGATAATGACCGGGATATCAGCACCGCACTCCCTGAGTTTTGCGTGCAGTTCCATGCCGTTGATTTCGGGCATGCGTACGTCCGTCACGACACAGCCCGGGTCCCCGACCTGGTACTGGTCGAGGAACTCCACCCCGTTTTCAAATACGCGCACCGTCTGGCCGGCTGACTCGATGAGCCACTTGAGCGATTCCCGCGCCAGGCGGTCGTCATCGATGATGTAAACGAGGGGTTGCATGGTTCAGGCGGCCCTGTATATCGGGAGTTCGAAGGAGAATTCGGCGCCACCCCCGGCCAGGCTCCTGGCATGGATGCTGCCGTCATGGGACTCGACGATGGAACGGCTGATCGACAGCCCGATCCCCATGCCGTCCGGCTTGGTGGAGTAGAAGGCATCGAAGATCTTCGGCAGCGCCTCCTGCGGTACGCCGTGACCGGTATCGGTGGCGGTCAACTGCACGGTTTCACCGTTCTTGCGCGTGGTTATCTTCAGGTGGCGCTTGTTGCTGTCAACCATGTCCATGGCGTCGATACTGTTGCGTATAAAGTTCAGGATGACTTGCTCAAGCTGGATCATGTTGCCTAACACGGGCGGCAGATCGTCGTCCAGGTCGAGCTCGATCCCGACGTCGTGGTGGCGAGCCTCGAGCATGACCAGTGCCGTGATATTGTGTACCGCCCTGTTCAGGTCCATCAGGCTGCGTTCGGCACTGTCCTTTTGCACGAACTCGCGGATGTTGCGGATGATATTGGCAGCCAGCGTGGCGCCCTCGATGGTCTTCTCGATCCCGTCGACGATCTTCTCGGGTTCGTTCCTGCCCTCGCGCAGCAGGCGCAGGCAGCCGCTGCCGTAGTTGATCGCGCCGGTCAGCGGCTGGTTCAGTTCGTGCGCAAGACTGGCTGCCATCTCTCCGATTGTACTCATACGCGAGACGCGCGCCAGTTCCGACTGGTGTTGCTGTTGTGACTCGGAGGCAATCTGCCGTTCCATTTCATCCCCGATCCACTGCGCCATGACCTTGAGCAGTTCCAGGTCCCAGTTGCTGAAAGGCTGCTTGCGCGCCTGTGTGCCGGCAAACTCAAGCGTGCAGTGCACGCGTCCTTCCACCAGCACTGCCGTGCCCAGGTAACTGTGCAGGCCCGGCACCCGGAATTCCGGGGAAAGTGCCCTTGCTGCACCCAGATCCGGTATATCGAGCGGCTGTCCATGCAGCTCGATCAGCTGCTGTGCGCCCAGCGGGTTGAGTGGCCCGGGTGTTTCCGGGATCAGTTCGGGTGCGCCGGAAGTCTTGCAGTTGCATACCCCCTGATCGTTGCGCTCGGCGCTGGACAATACCGCAACAGGCAGACCGAAATATTCCCGTCCCGTGTCCAGCAGGCGGGACAACCGTTCTTCATGCGAGAGTTCCGGGGCACTGGTGATGCGCACCAGTTCACGCAATGCGACACGGCTTCTTTCCAGGCCCTCGTTGGTGGCCCTCAGGTCCTCCGTGCGAGACGCGACCTGCTCCTCCAGGGTGTCCCGGTAGCGGGCGAGCTTCTGCTGGGACCGCTCGCGCTCCCTGATTTCGCGACGCAGGTCGCGCTCGGTGTCCTTGAGCTTGTGGTTGGTTCTCGAAATATACCCGTTGACCAGCAACAGGAAGCCGAGCAGCAGGCCGATGCCGACGAACCACCAGGCGTAGCGCTTGAGCATGCCGATAAACGAGACCTGGCGCAGCGCCTCGTAGGGACCTACATGCAGCGCCTGCATCAGGTCATGCACCGGCGAGTAGTCCAGCGGCACCGTCCAGCCGGCCATGCGAGCGGTACTGGCAGCCGGGTGGCTGGACGGCATCGACAGCAGCGCCTGGGCTACACGCGTGGCCAGCTCGCGCGGGGCGTTTTTCGTCATCGCGAACGGCCATTCGGGATACAGCCGGGTACTGAGCGGGAAGGGGGTGCCCGTATCCTGCAGATGCAGGACACGGAACGTGTCCGCCGCGACCTTGCCACTCTCGATCATGCGGGCCAGCGTCTCCGCCCGGACCGTCGCTGCATCGACCTCGCCGCCCTCCACGGCCATGATGATCTTGTCCTGCGGGAAACCGGCAAAACGCAGCTCGGTGAAGTCCCTGAACGGGTCGATGCCGTGTTCCTTCAGTTCGCGCCAGGCCATCTGGAAGCCGCCGAAGGCGTTCTGGCGCACTGCCATGAAGGACTTGCCCTTCAGATCGGCCAGCTGCATGATGTCGGACCGGTCGGCACGGGTGAAGATCACGGCACCATAGCGCACGCGTGTCTGGTTGCCCTCCCGGGTCTGCATGGTGGCAATACGGGAAATGCCATGACTGGTTTCCAGGCTGACATAGTTTCCCGGATTGGTGAGCGTGAAGTGGACGTATCCGTCCTGGATGGCGCGGGGCAATTCATCCAGGTTGACCGGTACGATCTCGAAACGGTGGCTGGTGATGCGCTGCGACAGGTAGTCCGCCGTGGGAGACCAGCGCTGCAATGCCTGTTCCTTGCCGCGATAGGCGAGCACGCCGATCCTCACCACCTCGGGTTCATCGGCAGGCAGGTCTGCGCGCACGGGTGTACCCGCCAGCAGCACGGCAAACAGTAACAGCGCCAGCACACGACACCCTGGATGGATTGAGCCGATCATCTTGTCCGGGCAGGATTGGCTGCCCATGCTCCCCGCTTCGTTATTATCCCCGTTACGCAGTTGCGGGATTTTTCCCGTGCCCTGCTTTTTTTATATTAAAAGTGATCGAAAAAGCCTGTCAAAGGATACCGATCTCTTTTCATTCAACCGGTTAAGTATGATGGCGAGATTGCCATACGGCAATGAGGCAATTCCCCGGTCGCGCTCGGATATTACCCGGGTCAGGCCGGTCGTTGCTGTAAACGAACATTTAAAGTCAGGCAGTTATCGGCGGCAGCACGGTAGATACGCGTGTTTTCCGGACACTACCCGGTTTTCGGCGCTTTCCGCAATGCTGTTGCGGCAGCGAGAGCTGGTTTGCAGGGCTGATAGCGCCCCGACGACTGCAGCCACGGGTGGCTGCCGGCCGTTCATGCCGGTGCTGTCCGAGCATGTGCGGGTTTCGTATTTGCACTGCCAGCGCGGCAGGAGACATCCCGGGTACCGGTTCGACTGGCGTCCTGTTGGCCAGGCCGCCGGTTTGCGGCTTGTTTTGACCGCTTGCGACGCGCATCATGCAGGTCATCCCCACCTGTCAGGACGTAAGCAGGCTGTCGCATGGCAGCTGCATTCCCGCGCAGGGCGGGAAACAGCGTGCAGGTTCGGATCCCGGCTGACACGCACTGCCGACCGGAAGGGTGTCAGACAGTTGTCAAATGAGTGCTGACGATGGAAGCAACCGGCTTTTTGCCCCGACAACAGTTCGATTCATTACTGCGCGTACTTGAAGGGTATGGCTATCGCACGATTGCCCCCGTTTTCCGTGACGGGACGGTCGTCTACAGCGATGTTTCCGATGCCGCACAGTTGCCTGCAGGACTGGCACTGGAAGCGGCACCCGGCAGCGTGCGTGCCAGCTGGACGGAGTCACCGCGCATGTTCGCCTGGGCCAACGGACCCCAGGCCATCAAGCCCTTTCTGTTCAGGCCGCGCGAGCAGCTCTGGTCGGTTGCGCGCGGGCAGGACGGGTCGCTGGTGTTCCGGGACGATGCCGCGGAACCGGGCCTGCTGGCCATAGTTGGCGTGCGCAGCTGTGATCTTGCCGCGCTGGCGCTGCAGGACCGGCATTTTATCGAGGGCGATACCGCCGACCCCCATTATGCCGCCCGGCGCAGGCAACTGTTGCTGGTGGCCGTCAACTGTACCCACCCGGCCGCGACCTGTTTCTGTGCCTCCACCGGCGACGGGCCGGCCGCGGAGAGCGGTTATGACCTGCTGATGGATGAGCTGGATGATGGTTTTATCCTGCAGGCAGGCAGCGACCGGGGCAGGAGCCTGATGCAGGAACTGCCGCTGCTGCCGGTAGATGACGCCTGGCAGGACGAGGCGCGGGCTGCCACCAGCGCGGCTGCCGCGAGCCAGCAACGCTCGATCCCGCCAGGCGACCTGTTCGAGGCGCTGTCGGCGCGGCGCGAACATCCACGCTGGGAAGCAGTGGCCGAGCGCTGCCTGTCCTGCGGCAGCTGCACCCAGGTCTGCCCGACCTGTTTCTGCAGCAGCGAGCAGGAAGAGCCGCAACTCGACGGTGCGGCGAGCGTGCATGTCCGGCAATGGGATTCCTGTTTCAGCGAGGGGCACAGCTACATCCACGGGCTGGTCATACGCCGCGAGGTACGGCATCGCTACCGGCAGTGGCTGACCCACAAGCTGGGCAGCTGGCATCGTCAGTACGGACGCAGTGGCTGTGTCGGCTGCGGGCGCTGTATCGCCTGGTGTCCCGCGGGGATCGATTTCTGTGCAGAGGTGAACGGCTTGCTGGGAGAACACGGTGACGACTGAACGCGCCATTCCCATGCAGGCGGAGGTCGTCCAGCGCACCGCCGAGTCGGGGAATATCTTCACCCTGTCGCTGCGGCTGACGGATCCGGCGCGGCATGACGNNATGACGAATATCACTTCGTGCCGGGCCAGTTCAACATGCTGTATCTCTATGGTGTCGGTGAGATACCGGTGTCCATTGCCCAGGACCCGGAACGGCCGGGTTTGTTGCAGCACACCATTCGCGCTGTCGGGCGCGTGACACGCGGCATGGCCGCCCTGCAGGAAGGCGATCGTATCGGTATCCGCGGGCCGTTCGGCCGCGGCTGGCCGATGGGCCGGCTGGGAGGGCGGGACGTGCTCATCGTCACCGGCGGGCTGGGCTGCGCGCCGGTGCTGCCGGTGATCAAGCAGGTGATCCATCAGCGTGAGGACTACGGGCGCGTGGCCATATTGCAGGGCGTCAAGCACAGCAACGACATGATCTGGAAGGAACGCTATGCCGCCTGGGCACGGCTGCCGGATACCCAGGTACTGCTGGCGGCCGATGTCGCCGCGCCCGGCTGGCAGGGCATATCCGGACAGGTGACGGCGCTGTTCGACCGGCTGGAGATGGATGCCGGCAACACCTGCACCATGGTGTGCGGTCCGGAACCCATGATGGTTGCCTCTGCAAAAGAGCTGCTGGCGGGCGGCTATCGCAGCGATGACATCTGGCTGAGCATGGAACGTAACATGCAGTGTGCCATCGGTCACTGCGGCCATTGCCAGTACGGGGAAACCTTTGTCTGCAGGAACGGGCCGGTATTCCCCTATCCGGAGATCCAGCACCTGCTGGGAGGGCGAGGACTGTGAAGCCGCGCATCGCCGTACACAAGTTCAGCTCCTGCGACGGCTGCCAGCTGGCCTTCCTGAATGCCGGCGTTGACCTGCTGACACTGGGCAGCCTGGTCGAGATCGTGCACTTTGCCGAGGCGGGTGCGGTCGACATGCAGACGCCGGTGGCCATCTCCTTCGTGGAAGGCAGTATCAACACCCGGGCCGACATGGAACGCATACGGCAGGTACGTGCCAGCAGCGATTACCTGGTGACCATCGGTGCCTGCGCAACGGCAGGAGGGCTGCAGGCGCTGCGCAATTTTTCCGGGGCCGACGCCTGGCACGCCGATATCTACGCCAGCCCGGAATACCTGGACAGCCTGGACAAGGTCACTCCCGTGCGTGAGCATGTGCATGTCGACTTCGAACTCTGGGGCTGCCCGGTCAACACGGCACAGGTGCTGGCCGCCACGCGTTCGCTGCTGTTCGGCGTGGTCCCCGCACGACAGACGGAAAAGGTGTGCATGGAATGCAAGCGCCGGCAGGTCGTGTGTGTCATGGTGGCCGGCGGGAAACCGTGTCTCGGCCCGGTGACACGCAGCGGTTGCGGCGCCCTGTGTCCGCGCTTCGGGCGCGACTGCTACGGCTGCTATGGCCCCGCGGAATCGCCGAATACCGCCGCCCTGGGAGAACGCCTTGCCGGGCTCGGCCTTGTCGATGCACAGCTTGTACGGCGCTTCCGGGGTATCAACAGCCAGGCCGGTGCCTTCCTCGAGGCTGGCAGCAAGTGGAGTGATGCAGATGAGTGAACAGCGCCACGTGCAGATCCGTGTGCCGGTGCTGGCGCGCATCGAGGGCGAGGGTGCGCTGGATATCTCGATCCAGGGACAACGCATCGAGTCGCTGCAGCTCAGTATCTACGAGCCGCCACGCCTGTTCGAGAAATTCCTGCAGGGTCGCGAGTATCACGAGGTGCCGGACATGGTGGCGCGCATCTGCGGCATCTGCCCGGTGGCCTACCAGATGAGTGCCGTGCAGGCGCTGGAACAGGCGTTCGGCTGCGATCCGGGCGAAGCCATGCGCCGCTGGCGGCGGCTGTTCTACTGCGGCGAATGGATACAGAGCCACGCCCTGCATATCCACCTGCTGGCGGCGCCCGACTTCCTCGGTTTCAACAGCGTGATCGAGATGGCGCAGCGCTTCCCGGACGAGGTGCGGCGCGGTCTGCAACTGCAGGCCGTCGGCAACGAGATCATCGCGCTGCTCGGCGGGCGTTCCGTGCACCCGGTCGGGGTCTGTGCGGGCGGCTTCCACCACCTGCCGGATGCCGAGGCGGTCGCCGGGCTGCTGGCGTCGCTGCATTCGGTGCGCGAACAGGCTGTCGCGCTGGTAGGCTGGACGGCCGGCCTGGACCTGCCGGATGACCGGCAGACGTTCTGCAGCGTGGCGCTGGTGCATGCCGATGAATATGCCATGTATCAGGGCAGGATCTGTTCCGACCAGGGGCTGGATATCCCGATCGAGGAATATGAACAGCATTTCAGCGAATTCCAGGTGCCGTATTCAACCGCCCTGCATGCCAGCCTGCATGGCAAGCCCTACCTGGTAGGCCCGCTGGCGCGTCTGAACCTGTCTTATGAACGCCTGCCGGCACCGGTGCGCGAGGTGGCCGCGGCAGCGGGCATCACTTTCCCGAGCAGCAACATGTTCCACAGTATCGTGGCGCGCGCCATCGAGATCCTGTTTGCCGTGGACGAGGCGATCGCCATCCTGGAGGCGCCGCCGGCAGGGGAACCCGCGGCCGTGGACATCAGTCCCCGCGCCGGCACCGGCTTTGGCTGTACCGAGGCGCCGCGCGGCCTGCTCTGGCATCGCTATGGCGTGGATGACGCTGGCCAGATACTGGATGCCCGCATCGTGCCGCCGACCAGCCAGAACCAGCCGCGCATGGAGCAGGACCTGAGAACGTCGCTGGAGGCCTACGGCCTGCAGCATGAAGAGGCGGAGCTCAGGCTGCACGCGGAGAAGGTGATACGCAACTACGATCCGTGCATCTCCTGTGCAACGCACTTCCTGCGGCTCAATGTGTCGAGAAGCGAGTGACCTGCAGGGTCGCAATCATTGGCATCGGTTCGGCGCGGGGCAACGACCGTCTCGGCTGGGATCTTATCGACAGGCTGCAGGCGGATGATTTCGAGTCGCGCTTTGCTAACGGCACGGTCTCCCTGCTGACCTGCCGGTTCCCGGCCCAGCTGGTTCAGCTGATGGAGGCATGCGAGCACGCGCTGGTGATCGACGCGGTCCGGCAGCCTGCCGGGCAGCTCAGCGAATTCACCCGGCAGGACCTGCTGCTGTCCGGAGACATCTGTTCGACGCACGGCATGGGTGTCGGCGAGGCGCTGGCGCTGGCGGATGTCCTGTTGCCGGATCCGGTGCCGGTCAGGATCCTGGGGATCGGCGCCGGGTGCCGGGACGAGGACGCCATGCCCGATGTCGATGCGCTGATGCCGGAAGTTGCAGACTGGCTGAGCGGCGCCATCGAGTCAGCCTGCAAGGGGTGACAGCGCCATGCGGCTCGAGATGCGCATCACCCGCACGCCCGTGTGGCCGGGACGACACACGCACAGCTGCCTGGAAAACAATATAAGATATTGTATTATATGGTAAATACCAGGTTACCCGGAGGGCCTGCCAGGCATTCTGAACGCATGACCTGCAAAACCCGCCGACAGTTTGAACCACTACCTGTTCTGGTTTACTCTTGCGCGTCACATTCGGGAGAGCGGAGACCACGGAAACTGCTCACAGTAAACCGTCTTTGTTCCGGAGAGGTGTCCGAGTGGTTGAAGGAGCACGCCTGGAAAGTGTGTATACGGTAACGTATCGAGGGTTCGAATCCCTCTCTCTCCGCCAATAACGCAAAAGGCCCCATCCGGGGCCTTTTGCGTTATCAGCAGAGGGGTTCGAACCCTCGATATGTCTTTATTATAAACAAGTTGGTTCGACAAAATCGCCGGGAGCGATTTTG
>JABAHR010000267.1_pt2 | contig 14923 bp, 13 predicted proteins | sample 7062101 | NCBI WGS metagenome assembly JABAHR01 (sample SAMN14534553, study PRJNA622989) | marine sediment metagenome | biome: marine biome [ENVO:00000428]; feature: marine pelagic biome [ENVO:01000023]; material: deep marine sediment [ENVO:00002113] | place: India: Gulf of Kutch | collected... | reverse complement strand
GGGCGAGAAGCTCACCGATCCCCTGTTCACGCCGAGCGAGGAAAATCCGCACGCACCCGAGCTCGAGAAGCTGCCGCTCATCGTCGTCGTCGTCGACGAGCTCGCCGACCTCATGATGACCACCGGAAAGAAGGTGGAGCAGCTGATTGCCCGGCTCGCGCAGAAGGCGCGCGCCTCCGGCGTGCACCTGATTCTCGCCACGCAACGCCCGTCGGTGGACGTCATCACGGGCCTCATCAAGGCCAATATTCCCTGCCGCATCGCGTTCCAGGTCTCGGCGAAGGTGGATTCGCGCACGGTCATCGACCAGATGGGCGCGGAGAGCCTGCTCGGCCACGGCGACATGCTGTATATCGGCCCGGGTACCTCGAATCTGGTCCGCGTTCACGGCGCCTTCGTATCGGATCAGGAAGTGCACCGCGTCGTCAATCATCTGCGCAAGCAGGGCAGGCCCGCCTACCTGGAGGGTATTCTCGACGGCAGCAACGAGGATGCGGCGAGCCTCGTCATCCCCGGCATGACTTCCGTGCAGGGTGCCGATGCCGAGAGCGATCCGCTCTACGATCAGGCGGTTTACATCGTCACCGACACCCGGCGCGCTTCCATCTCCGGGGTGCAGCGGCGTCTCAAGATCGGCTACAACCGTGCCGCGCGCATGCTCGAGCAGATGGAGGAGACCGGCATCGTCGGGCCGCTGCAGTCGAACGGCGCGCGCGAGGTGCTGGCGCCGCCACCGCCGTCAGGGTAGATTTCAGCGCCGATGGCGCGTGCCATCGCGTCCCGGCCGGGTCGGCGGGCCAGTGAGGCATTGGCGGTGAGAGCAATTGTTGTCGTTTTCCTTGGCGCGCTGGCGGCGCCGGCGCTTGCGCTCGACGGGCCGGCGCGGCTGCACGCGTTTCTCGACCAGGTTCACTCGCTGCGCGCGGATTTCCAGCAGAGCGTCTTCGACGAGGACGCGCGCCCGCTCGACGCGTCCAGCGGCAAGGTCTACATCGCGCGCCCCGGGCGTTTCCGATGGGACTACACCGAGCCCTACGCTCAGGAGATCGTCGGCGACGGCGAGCAGGTCTGGGTTTACGACAGCGAGCTCGAGCAGGTCACGGTGAGGCCGCTCGGCGACGCGCTCGGCGATACTCCGGTGATGCTGTTGAGCTCCGACGAGCCCGTGGAGCACAGCTTCGAAGTGCGTGCCGTGGAAGGCAGCGGGGGCTTCGAGTGGGCGGAGCTCACGCCGCTCGGCGAGCAGGTGAGCTTCAAGCGCATCCGTCTCGGCTTCGATGGTGAAACGCTCAGGCTCATGGAGCTCGAGGACGCCTTCGGACAGCTCACGCGGTTGCGTTTTGAGCAGGTCGAGCGTAATCCGGAGCTGGATCCGGCGCTGTTCGTGTTCACCCCGCCGGAGGGCGCGGACGTCTTCAGCAACTGATCGGCGCAGGCAATGCGCCGGCCCCCGGCCGCTAGCTGTCGGCCGGCTCGTCGTTTTGATCCAGGGCGTCGATAGCGCCAATCTGACCACCGAGCACACTGCGGATCTCGTCGAACTCGGTGTGCAGCTTGTCCGCGACCTCGAGCTTCTGCTCGAGCTCGAGCTTGGCTTTCTGAATCTGGGCCTTCTGGCGGGCGACCTTGTCGGCCAGCGCTTTGAGTCGATTGTACTGCTCCGCGAGCTTGGCCTGGTTCGCGCCCTGATTCTGCATCCAGCGCGCGCGGGCGGCGTCGACCTGCTTCTTGATGACAATCATGGTCGCCTTCTTGAGCTGCTCCTTCCAATCGGCGAGCTGCTGCTCGCAGCGACGGCGTTCCGCCTCGACGAGGCGCTTGAGCAGTGATTCCACGCTGGCGAGCGCTTCGGGCAGCTCGATGTCGGTGCCCGCGGCGCTTTCGGCGGCTTCCTCGGCAGCGGGTTGCTCGGGGGCGGCCTTTTCGCGCACCGTGGCCGGGCGCCCGCCCGTGGCGCGGCGCTCGGCGGAGACCGCCTCGGCGAGATCCCGGTCGAAGCGCGACTCGCTCAGGTCGAACGAGTCGGCGTCCTGGCTTTCGGTTTGAGCAGGTTTCTGCTGGGCCGCCTCCTTCTGGCGGCCGATTTCATTGATGAGCTCCTTGAGGCTGCGGCCCAGGTTGGTATCGCCGAGGACGTCGTGAGACGCCTCGCCGTTGCCCGGGGTCCGCCCGTCGCCGCCCGCTCCGGATTTGCCGGCCACGGTCAGGATTTCACTTTTTCGTCCATAACACGCATACCATAGCGGGTTGCCGAATTGCTTCGAGGACGTAAATAACGGAACGCAGTAGAATTTTAGGTCATGGGGGCTGCGATCATCGGGAATGTGGCGCAGTTCTCACTAATGGTGCGGACAACGAGTGACGGGAGGAGACCAGGAATGACCAATCGTGTGACTGAGGCCCTGTGGAAAGCGCGAACCGACGGCGGATTGGTCGCCGTCGAGGACTCGGAGTGGCCGGTCGACGAGGCCGCCGCCTACGCCATGCAGGAGCAGGTGACGGCGCTGTTCGATGCCGAGATCGTGGGCTGGAAGCTGGGGGCTACGAACGAGAAGACGCTGGCGTTGCTCGGTGTCGAGCGGCCCTTCGTCGGCCCGCTGCTCTCGATCCACTTTCATGCCATGGACGAGGCGCTGCCCGTTTATCCCGAGCACGGACCCGCGCTCGAGACGGAGTTCCTGGTGGCGCTGGCGGCGGATCTGCCACCGCGCGATGAGCCCTACACCGACGAGGACGTGGCCAACGCGGTCGACTACGTCGGTCCCGCCTTCGAGGTCGTCGGCTGCCGATGCGCGGCCGGGTTTCAAAAGTCCGGCCTGATGCTGCTCGCGGACGGCGCCGTCAACGTGGCGGTCATCGAGGGCACGGCGGGGACCGGGTGGCGCGACGCCGATCTTTCCGATCACCGCCTGAGGGTCGAGCTGAACGGCGCCGAGGCCGCCACCGGCTCGAGCAACCTCCTGATGTGGGGCAATCCCTTCGGCGCCGTCGCCTACCTCGCGAACCATCCGCGCGTGGCGCAGCGCGGGCTGCGCAAGGGTGACCGCATCATGACCGGGACCTGCGGCGGGCTCTTGCCCCTCGCGTCCGGGGACACCGCCGCAGCCGACTTCGGCGTGCTCGGCAGCGTGCGAATGAGCGTCGCCTGAGCCGCGCGCGGCGCTCGAAGCTAGCGGCAGCAAGCACGCAGGAACGTTGTCACCGCCTGCTTCAGCTCCGAGTGTCCCATGATGTCGTGGGATCCGTCGGGGATGACGATCGATCGCGAGCCACCCACTTTCCGCTCGACGGTGCAGGGGGTCGCACCGTAGAGCTCGTCCTTGGCCCCGACAACGGCGAGAACCGGCACGCCGTCGGGGGCGCGCGGTAAGCTGCGTTTCTTCTCGGTGTCCCACGAGCATTTTCCGGCCACGATAATGTGCGCGGCGAACCCAGGCCCGTCCCACCGGGCGACGGTTCTCGCGCCCTGGCTGTTGCCCATCAGAACGATGCGCTCCTGATCGATCCACGGAAGCTTCCGGATACGCTCGAGCGCGTAGGCCAGCTCCTCGCGGCGCATTTCGAGCGAGCTGCCCTGGCAGGAATAGCCGGGCCGTGCAAACGCATCGGGCTCGAACACGGCATAGCCCTCGGTCATCAGCAGAATACGATACCCCATGGCACCGCGTATGAGCCCGGAGCAGCCGTGCAGAAACAGTACGGCCGGGGCTTTCGCACCCGCCTTGACGTGCGTGGCCGCGACTTCCGTCCATGGGGGATCGATGATGCGGGCGGGGTCCTTGTGCGGATATGCGAACACGTAGGGAGAGCCGTCCCTCGTTATCGTGTCCGGAATCAAATGGTGTCCCCAAAGCCAGGTCGCTGCCACCGGCGTTACGCCGTCCGGCAGCGCGCTATGGTGACTCGCCACGTTTGCGGCGCTCAGCGTCAGCGCCAGGAGCACGATGACCGATCGAGATCGGCACGATCTCGAACTGTAATTCGTTTTCATCGACGTCGCTCCCCGCACGCAATGAGAACGCGGACGGAAGGTTACGGGCAGTGCGCCGGATCTCTTCCGGCGCATGCCCGTCCACCGATGCAGAATTACTCGAGGCCCGCCTTCACGCGATCCCAGGCCGCGTCCGCCGCGACGACCTCGGGCGTGTCCGAGGACCAGCCTATCCTCTGCCGCTCGCTGTAGAAGAGATACAGCTTACCGTCGACCATGCGCCAGACGCGTGGATTGATCATGGAATTGCCACCGCCGTGGGGCACGGCGGAGGCGCAGTAGCCGCCGTACTGGGGGATGTACCTCAGCGGGTCTTCCTTGAACATCTGCAGGTGCTCGGCGTTGGCAAAATGCCATTCCGATCCGAGGTATTCGTAGGAGAATTCCCCGGTGCCCTTCACGGCCCGGTCCATGGTGAAGTATGCGACCGGGTCGTAGCCTCCGATAGCGAGTCCGTCCCAGTCGGTATTGACGGTGCTCTTGGCAAAGGCCCCTGCGCCGAAAAGCGCCAGGGACACTGCCAGGGTCGCGGGGACAAGAAATCGGCAAGGTTTCATCGTCTAATCTCCTCCTGCGCTCGGCAGGCGTCGATGCTCGGCAATATGGGCCGATGGCCCGATGTTCGCAAGCCGCGGGCATGTACAATCTCTTCAATCTGTCCCATCGTCCTGTCGAGGCGAGGAAACGGTTGCAGCCCGTCGGCGTAGGATCATCACAGCACGGGGGCACGGAAAAGACGTGACGGAAACTTAACGATTTTTCGTCGGTCGATTAAGTATCTTAAAATCAATGACTTGCGGCTCGTGCGCAGGACTCGGAATCGAGCAGCGCGAGTCACCGACCAGACATGCAAGGCAATCGGTCAGCCCCCTCGGATACTGCTCCCGGCGCTTTCACGGTGGCCGGCTGGCACATCGATGCCACCACGCACCGAATCAGCAGGGACGGTGACAGCATCAAGCTCGAGCCGAGAACCATCGCGGTGCTCGTCTATCTGGCCGGCCGCGCCGGCCAGGCGGTCACCCGGGAGGAGCTGGAGCGGGAGGTCTGGGCCGGGATGGTGGTCGGCTATGACGCGCTCAGCAATGCCATCACCAAGCTGCGCAAGGCGTTCAGCGACGATTCCAGGCACCCCCGGATAATCGAGACCATTCCCAAGGTCGGCTACCGCTTGATTGCCGAGGTAGGCGCGCCGCAGGCAACGCATCGAGCATTTCCGACAAGGGACACCGGTCTCGAGCGAAAGCTGGCGGCCATTGTCTATGCCGATGTCGCCAGCTACAGCCGCCTCAGCGGCGAGGACGAGATCGGCACCCATCGGACCTTGAGCGCCTATCTCGACTGCATGACCGATGCGGTGCAGCGCTACGGCGGCGTCGTCGTGCACTTTGCCGGTGATGCCGTTCTCGCCGAGTTCGCGACGGTTACCGACGCCGTCACCTGCGCGGTTGCCGTGCAGCGCGAGCTCGCGGAGCGCAACCGGGAAGTGCCAAAGGCAAGCAGGCTCGAGTTCCGCATCGGCGTCAACCTCGGGGAAGTCATCGTCGACCGCAACGACATCTACGGTGACGGCGTGAACATCGCTGCGCGCCTCGAGGCCCTCGCCGAGCCGGGAGGGGTATGCATCTCCGGAGCGGTACACGACGCCGTCGGCAACAAGCTTCCCCTCGACTACGATTATCTCGGCGAGCAGTCGGTCAAGAACATCGCCAAGCCGGTGCGCGCCTATCGTGCGCGCTTGAAGCCCGGTGTGGTCCCACCACCCCCGTCGCAGGTGTCGAGACCTCGATCGTCTCGACGCACGAAGGCGCTTGCCGCGCTCGCCGCCGTTCTCATGGTCTTCGCCGGCGGATTGATTATCTGGCTCGAGCCCTGGGTCCCCGTCGAGGAGCCGGCCTCCGTGCAGCGCATGGTATTCCCCCTGCCCGATGTGCCGTCCATTACGGTCTTACCTTTCACGAGCCTGAGCGACGCACCGGAGCAGGCGTACTTCAGTGACGGCATCACCGAAGATCTGATTACGGATTTATCCAAGATCTCCGGCCTGTTCGTTATCGCGCCCAACACGTCCTTCTCCTACAAGGACAAGTCCGTTCCGGTGCGCCAGGTTGCCGAGGAGCTGGGTGTGCGCTACGTGCTCGAAGGCAGCGTGAGACGGATGGCGGGACAGGTTCGTATCAATGCGCAGCTCATCGACGCCACCACCGGCAGGCACCTGTGGGCCGATCGATACGATGGCAAGGACGCGGATATCTTCGCGCTGCAGGATCGGGTGATCGGGAAGATCGTCGCGGCGCTCAAGCTGAGCCTTACCGACGAAGAGCGAATCCAGCTCGCCCGCATACCGACGCGCAATCTCGAGGCCTACGACTACTATCTGAGAGCCGACCGGCTTCTCTACAAGTACCGCGGATCGCACCGAGTGGAGGGCATGTCCCTCTATCAGCGGGCCATCGATCTGGATCAGGAGTTCGCGGATGCGTACGCGGGACTCGCGGAGTCCTTGTATGTGGTCTGGCGGGACAGCAGCGACGACATCCTTCCGGGTCCGGTGGCGCGCAGACGGGCCTACGACGCGGCCAGCCGTGCCCTCGCGCTCGATCCACGCAACGCCCGGTCGTATGCCGTGCTGGCGTTGCTGCAATCCGCCGAAGGCCGGCACGACGACGCTATCGCCTCGGTGGAGAAGGGGATTTTGCTGGATCCGAGCAATGCCAGGTCCTACCGATATCTAGCGAACATTCTCGTGCTGGCCGGTGATCACGAGCGTGCCATGGCGGCGATGGAGACGGCGCTGCGGCTCGATCCGAAGCCGGCCGCGCAGTTCTACGCCGATCTCGGACTGGTGCTGTTCTTCAACCGTCGGTTCGATGAGGCGCTCGAAGCGCTCGAGAAGGCGCGTGAGATGGGCGCCGAGCCGTGGGAGGCGCTGATCACGGCTTACGGGCAGCTCGACCGCCCGGAAGATGCGCAGTCGATCTTCGACGCCGAGGTCCTCGGAAGACGACCTTTTGCCAATCTCTCCTATTACCGTGCTCTGTATGCGAATCACAGGGTCGAAGCCGATCTCGAGCTACGCATCGGGGCAATGAGACGCGCCGGAATCCCGAGCTGGGCCTACGGCTTCGAGCCGCCGCTCGAGGAACGGCTCGACAGTACGGCCCTCGAGGCGGTGACCGTCGGTCGGGCGTGGTCGGGAGCTACGTTGGGTGGGATACGGTTCTTTCAGCAGTTCACCGACGATGGACAGGTGGTGCTGCGGGACGAAAGATCCCTGCTGACCGGTAAGGCCTGGATGGAAGGTAATCGACTCTGCACCGAGTTCCCGGCGTCGCTCATACTGCGCAAGGATTGCGGTTACGTGTACCGCCATCCTGCGGGCACCGCGGACGAGCAGAATGAATACGTGCGGGTTGCTCTCGGCGAAGTCTACTTCTTCTCGGTTGCCCGTTGATTCGATGCGGGTCGTGATGACTCGGCGCGCGAAGGGCGGTCGATCGAGAGAGTTTCAGCGCGGCGACAGCGCTGCATCCAACGCGGGTACGGCCGCCAGCAGGCCGATGGCGTGCGCCTGGCTGCGTAATTCTTCGAGCCGGGCTGGCAGCGCCTCGTCGCGGGTGTTCCGACCAAAGGCGGCCAGGGCGCGGCCCCGCGCAATATAGAAGTCGTACCTCGGCAGGGGTTCCGGTTGGCAGTAGGTCTCGAGTGCCGAGGCGTAGCGTTCGACCTCGTCCCAGTCCCGCCACGCCAGGCAGGCTTCCATGGCCGTTCGGTAGAAGGCGAAATAATTATGACCGACGCATCCGCCCGCGAGGATCTGCTCGCCTTCTGCGAGCGCACGCCGGCCTTCGTCCTGATCCTCACAGGCCAGCGCGAGAATGCTGAGGACCCAGGGACCGAGAAAGCCGATGCTGGTCTCGCGTGAGATCTCGACCGCCTCGCGCATCAACTCGATGGTCTCGGGGCCTCGGCCGTTGCGCGCAAGCTGCACGCGTGCCAGGAAGATCATGAGAAAAGGCTTGAAGCGGTTGGCTCCGAGCGTCTCTGCGATATCCAGTCCGCGCTCGATGTGCTGCATGGCGGCATCGTGGTCGGCCAGCTCGACGAGCGTGCGGCTCGCCGTGAGGCGGGCCACCATCTCGGCGCGCAGGTAGCCGATTTCGACCGCCGAATCGACGGCCTCGATGGCATCGTTGTAGGCCTCTCTGACCTCGTTCATGTAGAAGCGGGTCCAGGCGACCATGTACTGGTTGCCGACTGCGATGTGCAGGTAGTTGTGCTCTCTCGACAGCGCGATGCAGCGTTTGAAGTAATCGAGAGAGGTGCGCATGCGGCCGCGCGAATAATGCGCGTCTCCAAGCCCGCTCAAGGCGCGCGCTTCGTTCTCCGTGTCGCCGGCCTTCTGCGCATAGAGCAGCGCTTTCTCGTGCTCTTCGAGGCAGCCGTTCACGTTCCCGAGCGGGAAGTACAGATTGCCGCGCAGATGGTGGATGCGGGCAAGCTCCCGGTCGAGGCTCTCCTGGCCGGCGAGCTGCTGCGCCTCGTCGAGTGCTGCGAAAGCGCCGTCGTAGTCGTCGGTGACGCGCATGCCTTCGGCAATGCCGATCAGTGCGCGACACCGGCCCACCGCGTCCTCGGTGATGTCGAGGGCCTTTCGGTAGGTGTTCATGGACATGAGCACCGAGCCCTGATCGTGCAGGAGCTCGCCCGCCTTCAGCCAGTAGCCGATGGCCTGCTTGGGAAGCCCGGCTTCGGTGTAGTGGTGCGCGAGCAGCGCGGGCTCCGTACCGGTCGTTTTCGGAAAGCGCTCCTCGAGCACCTGCGCGATGCGTCGGTGATACTGCTGGCGGGTGCTGCGCAGCAGCGAGGCGTAGGCTGCATCCTGCACGAGCGCGTGCTTGAACTCGTAGCTGATGTTCGGCGCCAGCCCGTGCCGGTACACGAGCTCGGCGTCGACGAGCTGGGTGAGGGCGTCGTCGAGCTCGGCCCGATCGAGCTCCGCCACCGCCACCAGCAGCTCCTCGCTGAAACGCCGCCCGATGGTCGCCGCGAGCTGGGCGACCTCCTTGACCGGCGCCAGCCGGTCGAGGCGCGCCATGAGCGAGTCCTGCAGCGATGCCGGTACCGCCAGCGCCGGCAGCGGGCCGTTGAGGGCGTAGCGATCGCCGGCATCGTCGAGCAGTCCGGACTCGAGCACGGTCTTGGTCAGCTCCTCGACGAAAAGCGGCACGCCGTCGGTCTTTTGAACGATCTGATTGAGCAGCTCGTCGGGCAACGCCTTGCCGCCGGTGACCTTGAGAACCATGTTCGCGGTCTCGCGGCGGCTGAGACGGTTCAGCGTGATCACCGTCACCTGGCCGTGCCCGCCCCACGGTGATTCGAACTCGAGCCGGAAGGTGATCACGAGCACGACCGGCAGGCGTGCGATGCGTTCGATGATGAGATCGAGGAGCTCGCGGGTCGACGCATCGATCCAGTGCACGTCCTCGACCACCATCAGCACCGGGCTCTCCGACGCCATGCGCTCGACCATCGTCATCAGCGCCTCGAGCGTCTTGGTCATCGCTTCGCCGGGAGGCAGCGCCAGGGGCGGATAACGACCCTCGGTGGACACCGACAGCAAGGCCGCGAGCACCGGCGCGTACTCGCGCAGGGGCAGGCCGAAGCGGGTCAGCGTCTGATCCAGCTTGTCGAGCTTTTGCACGGGGCTGTCGTCTTTCTCGAAACGCAGGGCCCGCTCGAGCTGCTCCACCACCGGATGCAGCGCCGTGTTCTGGTGGTAGGGCGAGCAGAAGTAGAGGATGCGGTTGTGCAGCTCGCCCTTGATGCGCTCCTGGAATCCCTTGAGGATACGCGACTTGCCGACACCGGCCTCGCCGGAGAGCAGCACCACCTGGCCGTCACCCTCACCGGCGAGCTGCCAGCGCCGCACCAGCAGACCGATCTCCTCCTCGCGCCCCACGAGCGGCGTGACGCCGCGTATCGCCGCGGCCTCGAAGCGGCTCTCGGCGTCGCTCTCGCCGAGCACCCGCCAGGCCTGCAGCGGCTCGGACATGCCCCTCAGGTGCAGATCGACGAGCGGCTGGTACTCGAACAGCCCACCGACCAGCTGGTGGGTGCTCGCAGAGATCACGAGCGAGCCGGGCTGCGCGGCGTTCTGCAGGCGGGCGGCGAGATTCGGCGTCTCTCCGACGACGGCGCGTTCCTCCGCGGCGCCCTTGCCGATGATCTCGCCGGCGACCACGAGCCCGGTGGCGATGCCCACGCGCACGGAGATGGCGAGGCCGGGTCGGGGCTCGAGGTTCGCGGCCGCCTGCACGACGCCGAGCCCGGCGCGCACCGCGCGTTCCGCGTCGTCCTCGTGCGCCTGGGGATAGCCGAAGTAGGCCAGCACGCCGTCACCGATGTAGCGCGCGATGAAGCCGTCGAAACGCTCGATGACCTGCGCGCAGCACCCGTGGTAGGCGTTCATGACCTCGCGCAGGTCTTCCGGATCGAGCTGCTCGGAGAGCGCGGTGGACCCGACCAGATCGCAGAACATGACGGTGAGCTGGCGGCGCTCCGCGTCGGGGGCGCTCTCCTCACGTGGCTCCTTGACCACGGCTTGCGGGGTCGATCGCCGATCATCGGCGACCGCTGCGGCGGCCTTGGGCGGCGCCGGCGCCGCAGCGATGGGAACCCCGCAACCGCCGCAGAATGCTTCGCCGGGCTCGTTGGAGAAGCCGCAGGAGGCGCAAACCAGCGCCAGCGGGGCGCCGCAGGCGGCGCAGAAGCGTCTCCCTTCCCGGTTATCCGACTGGCACTTGGGGCAATGTATCGAGGTCAATTTCTCGGCGAGGGCGTTGAAGCGTGGAGGCTCGGAGAATGCGTTGTCGATCCCGCAGCGTCAAGCAACGCACCTGTCTATGCCGTTTGCCCTGGAAACCTGCCGGCGAAACCCCGAAACTTGTCGGGTTTCCGTGTCTCCGAGAGTGGCTGAGATCAGGTGGCGAATCGACTGAATCCGGATCTTTTTGACCAGGCCGGCAACGGGCTCGACTCAGACGCTGCCCGTGACGGCCCGCTCGCCGATCGCATGCGTCCGAGGACCCTGGACGAGTTCGTCGGCCAGGGGCACCTGCTGGGAGAGGGGAAGCCGCTCAGGCGTCTCATCGAGGCCGGCAAGGTGCACTCGATGATCTTCTGGGGACCGCCGGGCACCGGCAAGACGACGCTCGCGCGCCTCATCGCGCGACACGCCGAGGCGCAGTTCCTGACCCTCTCGGCGGTCCTCTCGGGCGTCAAGGACATCCGCGCGGCGGTCGAGCAGGCAAAGCTCCACAGGCAGGCGAGCGGCGGCGACACCATTCTGTTCGTCGACGAGGTGCACCGGTTCAACAAGGCGCAGCAGGACGCCTTCCTGCCCCACGTGGAGGACGGCACGCTGATCTTCATCGGCGCCACCACCGAGAACCCGTCCTTCGAGGTCATCGGCGCATTGCTCTCGCGCGCGCGTGTCTACGTGCTGAAAGCGCTGACGCGCGACGATATCAGCGTGGTCATTCGCCGCGCGCTCGGCGACGCCGAGCGCGGGGTAGGGCGGGGACGCATCGTCATGAGTGACGCGCTCGTCGCGATGCTCGCCGATGCCGCCGACGGGGACGCGCGGCGCGCGCTCAATCTGCTCGAGGTGGCCGCGGCCCTCGCCGAGGAGCGCGAGGGCGAAGCCGAGATCGACGAGGCGCTGCTCGCCATGGTCCTCGCCGGCGGCGCCGCGCGCCGATTCGACAAAGGCGGCGACAGCTTCTACGACCAGATCTCTGCGCTGCACAAGGCGATCCGCGGCTCCGCTCCGGATGCGGGCCTGTACTGGCTCGCGCGCATGCTCGATGGCGGCTGCGATCCGCTCTACATCGCCCGAAGGCTCGTGCGGGCCGCCTCGGAGGACATCGGCACGGCGGATCCGCGCGCGCTCACCACGGCGCTCGATGCGTGGGACGTGCAGGTGCGTCTCGGCAGCCCGGAAGGGGAGCTCGCCCTCGCTCAAGCCGTCGTGTACCTGGCCTGCGCGCCGAAGAGCAACGCCGTCTACAAGGCCTTCGGCGCGGCTACGGCGGACGCCAAGTCGGAGGGCTCCCTGGAGGTGCCGGTGCACCTGAGAAACGCCCCCACCGGACTGATGGAAAAGCTCGGTCACGGCAGGCACTACCGCTACGCCCACGACGAGCCCGAAGGCTATGCCGCCGGCGAGCGCTACTTCCCTGATCAGATGGATGAAAGACGCTATTATTCGCCGTCCGATCGCGGGCTCGAGGCGCGCATCGCGGAGCGGCTGGCGCATCTGCGCGCGCTCGATCGGGCCTATCGCAAGGATCACGACGAGGAGAAGTGACGTCGTCAGGGTGACGGTTCGCGACGATGCTCGACCCTAATCTTTTTCGCAGGGATCTCGACGAGACCGCGGCGCGGCTGCGCCGGCGCGGCTTCGATCTGCCCGCCGAGCGCATCGCGGCGCTGGAGGGTGAGCGCAAGCAGCTGCAGGTGCGCACCCAGGAGCTGCAGAATGAGCGCAACACGCGATCGAAAGCCATCGGCAAGGCCAAGGCCGGTGGTGAGGACATCGCGCCGCTGGTCGCAGAGGTCTCGCGCCTGGGCGACGAGCTGAAAGCGCACGAATCGAGCCTGCAGGGTGTGCAGGATGAAATCGAGAGCATCGCGCTCGGCGTTCCCAATCTGCCCCACGAGAGCGTGCCCGAGGGCACGGACGAGGCCGACAACCGCGAGGAGCGCCGCTGGGGCGAGCCGCCCCGGTTCGAATTCGAGCCCAAGGATCACGTGGATCTGGGCGCGGCCGGCGAGGCGATGGACTTTGCTCTCGCCAGCCAGCTCGCCGGGAGCCGTTTCGTCGTGCTCAAGGGAGCGCTCGCGCGGCTGCACCGCGCGCTCGCCCAGTTCATGATCGATCTGCACACGAGCGAGCACGGCTACCTGGAGGCCAATACGCCCGTGCTGGTGAACACCCAGACCCTGATCGGCACGGGTCAGCTGCCCAAGTTCGGCGCCGATCTGTTCCACCTCGACGGCGAGGACTACTACCTGCTGCCCACCGCGGAGGTGACGCTCACCAATTTCGCCGCCGATCGCATCCTCGATGCCGATGCGCTGCCCATGAAGCTCGTCGCGCACACCCCGTGCTTTCGCAGCGAGGCCGGCTCTTATGGCAAGGACACCCGCGGCATGCTGCGCCAGCACCAGTTCGAGAAGGTCGAGCTCGTGCACGTCGTGCATCCGGACAAATCCTACGAAGCGCTCGAGGAGCTCGTCGGCCACGCCGAGACCGTGCTCCAGCGCCTCGGCTTACCCTACCGGGTGGTGACGCTGTGCACCGGCGACATGGGCTTCGCCGCCGCCAAGACCTACGACATCGAGGTGTGGCTGCCCGGCCAGGATCGCTACCGGGAGATCTCGTCCTGCAGCAACTGCGAGTCTTATCAGGCGCGCCGCATGAAGGCGCGCTTCCGAAACCCCGACACCGGCAAACCCGAGTTCGTGCACACCCTGAACGGCTCCGGGCTCGCCGTCGGCCGCACCTTGATTGCAGTCATGGAGAACAACCAGCGCCAGGATGGCACCATCGCGGTACCCGAGGCGCTGCGCGTTTACATGGGGGGCGTGAGCGAGATCGCGCCCGCTTAGATCGGGCGGGGCGGGCGCCGCGCAAACGTGCGCGATTCAGACGAGCTGCATCAGCAGCAGCACGAACAGCACGATAAGCCCAATCGGAAATAGAAACGACATCCACTGGGCAGGGGTCCCCTTCGGGCTCTCCTTCATCATGTGCCTGGCCCGGGGAAACAGAAAGATCAACATCATCACAATCAGCGCGGCAGCGCCGATTTTCATCCACAGGTCCATCGGATCAGACTCCTCCTCTCCCCGAAACGAAATGCCCCGGCCGGAGCCGGGGCATTTTCGAATGAGTCGACTCGCCCGGGCGATCAGTCATCGCCGCTCGCGAATCCCAGCAGATGCAGCAGGCTGACGAAGATGTTGAACATGCTGATGTACAACCCAACCGTCATCAGGAGATAGTTGGCGTTGCGTCCTTCGTGCACCATGCGGCTCGTGTCGTGAAGGATGAAGCCGCTCATCAGCAGGATCACGAGCGCCGATATCGCGAGACTCATGGCCGGGATCTGCAGGAAGATATTGGCGAGCGCCGCCAGCAGCACCACGATCAGGCCCGAAATCAGAAACCCGCCGAGGAAGCTGAAGTCCTTGCGCGTCGTCAGCGCGTATCCCGAGAGACCCAGGAAGATTGCGCCGGTGCCGCCGAGGGCGACGCCCACGATCTGCGGCCCGTTCGCCAACGACAGGTAGGCATTCAGGAGCGGGCCGAGGGCGAAGCCCATGAGCCCGGTTATGGCAAAGACCACCCAGAGGCCGTTCGCGGAATTCGCCATGCGCGGCAGGACGAACCACATCATCACGAACGCACCGCCTATGCCCAGCAGATAGGTCATCGGCGGCATGGCCAGGACGGTGGACACGCCCGCCATGACCGCGCTGAACAGCAGCGTCATCGACAGCAATGTGTAGGTGTTGCGGATGACCTTATTGGTTGCCAGTACCGCTTCGGTGGTCCGCGCAGGTACGTAGTTAGGCGTAGCCATAAGGGGTAACCTCCTGATTTTCAAGCTTTTCTCCCGCTTATTATGGGGCCGCGGGAGACGATTTCAAGGCCTATGGCGGATCATACGCGAGCGGAGTCGAGAATCAATCGTATTACCAGAGCTTAATGTTAGCGCCCGGATGGCGGCGAATGCCCTGAATCCGCTGACCCAGCCGCCGAGCAGCGGCCGTCGCCTTCGCGGTTTGCGCCGATTTTCTGTATGCTGCCCACCCCCCGGAGAGGTGGCTGAGTGGTCGAAAGCGGCGGTCTTGAAAACCGTT
>JABAHR010000907.1_pt3 | contig 14924 bp, 15 predicted proteins | sample 7062101 | NCBI WGS metagenome assembly JABAHR01 (sample SAMN14534553, study PRJNA622989) | marine sediment metagenome | biome: marine biome [ENVO:00000428]; feature: marine pelagic biome [ENVO:01000023]; material: deep marine sediment [ENVO:00002113] | place: India: Gulf of Kutch | collected... | reverse complement strand
ACTGCATTCGATTCAGGTATCGAATAAGCTGCGTCCACTAACAGTTGCCCTGCCAAGAGTCCGAATGCACTCACGACGAATATTGGCTACTGCGCTACTGTCTCTCGCGGCTGCGATTTCTTGGCGAACGGCTGCGGCGGACGTACGAACTTTCGAATCGCCGACCTATCAAGGTTCACCGCTGAGCTATTGCAACATCAGCGGCGATCTTTGCGGCGAGGAGATCGCGCGCCGTTGGTGCATAAACGAGGGCTACGAGACAGTCAGTAACTGGAGGCTCGAGGAAGGTGCTGGTGCCGTCGTCGGGCCGAACGTCGCATCGCAACTCGGCTTCACTCATATCACGTGCAGCCGCACCGATAGCGAGTTCATGGCGCCGACTTTGGGCTCGTTCGCCCGTGCCACCGTGTTTGCGCCGAACGGCCGCTCGGTTGCAACCGTCGTATCTCCTACGCAGTACTACTTGACTCTGCCCGGATGCCATCAGCGCGAGCCCGGCGTCTTCATGTGCGAGAGCGTTCGTGATTATCAGCATTGCAGAACGCTTTATCGCTCCGGCAAGGTCTTCGGTTGCCGCGCGGGCGTTGCTTTCGGCAGCAGATTCGCGACTCCGAGCTCGGTGACCCCCGCGGACTATGATCTGCGAGTGGATTCTTCGGCGACCGCAACTGTAGAGCACGGCGAGCGCGGGCAAGGCCGTCTGCGCGGCGCAGCGGAGTTCAGCCTGGCCTTCTCGGAATCGCCCATACCCGACGGCAAGATGTGCCTGCAGCGGGACCGCTACGTCTATCATTCGACCGGGCCGATGGGTGGCATGGAAGGCATCGAAGACACCGCGGATTGCACGCGCGCCATAGACGGTTCCTTCGAGCCCAATGAGGACGATCTGATCAGAGCATACGACCTCTGCAGCGCGCGAGACGCTTGGGGTCAAACGATCGAGCAGTCCATCGATCTGCTGGTAGCCGGACTCTTTCACGTGGCGGACTCCGATATCATCGATATTGCATGGCTCGGTCCCGAGGATATCGACATCATTGCGCCGTACGTGACCGTAAAAGCGCCGATGACGGTGCGTTGCAAGCAGTAGCGGCCGCAGGGCTCTCAGAACACGAATAAAAAAGCGGGCTCGCGTCGCCGGCGCAGCTCCGCCTCTCGATGACGGACGCGATGCATGCATCGCCGCGGGGCGATCGAAGTGTGCGACACTTTAGGCATGCAGGATAACGCTCGAAGATTTCGGGCGGCCGATACGAAAGCGGGCAGATCTTGAGTCGAAGATGATTTACGAGGGTTCTTGTCACTGCAGTGCCGTGAAATTCGAGGTGGAGGCGCCGGAATCGGTCGAGTGCCAGGAATGCAACTGCTCGATATGCCGTATGACGGGATACCTGCATTTGATCGTGCGGGCGGACGATTTTTCACTCCTCGCCGGCCGGGAAGAGCTCGTGACGTACAGCTTCAATACGGATACTGCACGCCACATGTTCTGCAGAACCTGCGGCATCAAGTCTTTCTACGTACCGCGCTCGAACCCCGACGGGTATTCGGTGAACGTGCGTTGCCTGAGCCCGCAACCCAAGCAACTGAAGATCATGCCGTTCGATGGAGTGAACTGGGAGGCCGGTGCAGCGGCGCTTGCGCACTTGAGCAAATAACATGAAGGCGAATCGATGGCGACTGAAACACCGGCCGCGATGGCGCCCTGACGAGCGGGGGGCGGCGCGTTGATCCGGGACGCATTGAGGCTCGTATCGAGTTGCGTCGCTGCTTGCGCGCTGTTGAGCTCTCCGATTCCCGCAAGCGCCCAGGTCGAGAGCCCGGATCGCGCGGAGTCGAGCCCCGCGCCGCGCAGAGCCGATGGGCGGCCCGATCTTTCGGGCATCTGGAACAAGCGAATCACGGTAAACAGCGCGGCGGGCATGGAGCTGCCGTTTACGGATTACGGCAGGCAGAGGTTCGAAGCTGCAAAGGACGAGATCGATCCTCAGGCCAGATGCGTGTTTCCGGGCGTGCCCAGGATCATGAACGTCCCGTATCCCTTTCAGATCGTGCAGCTCGACGACAAGCTCGTGTTCCTTTACGAGGCGCTGCACAATTTTCGGCTCATCCATACCGATGGCCGCTCACCGCCCGATGATCTGGTCCCGGCCCTGATGGGGCACTCCGTTGGACGTTGGGACGGCGACGTGCTCATAATCGAGACCGTCGGTTTGACGGACCGGACGTGGCTCGACGATTTCGGCAANNGAAATGACGGTGATCGAGAGATACGAGCGGCTCGATTACGATACGCTGGCCTTCGATTACACGGTGAACGACCCCAAGATGTATAAGGAGCCATGGACCGTTCCGCGCCGCTTGATCCCGTTGGCGCCGCCGGATTGGGAGTTGATGGAATACGCATGCACGGATTACAACAGAGTGGTCGACGACGGATTGCTCGGCCCGGGCGGCGTGCCCGAGCGGCAACGATGATGTATGTGTTGCGACGCTGCAGCCGAATTCTCGTCGTGAGCGCTTGCGCACTAGCCGTCGTTGCGCCGGCTCTCGCGCATCACTCTCGTGCGGCGACTTTCGATCCGGATCACAAAGTCACGCTGCACGGCGTCGTAACGAGCCTAGAGTGGCGCAATCCGCATATCTGGGTCTTCTTCGACGTAGAAGGGGACGATGGACGGACGATCAACTGGGGCTGCGAAGGCGCTGCGCCGAACGCGCTCTTCCGGCGCGGCTGGCGGCCCGATTCGCTGCGCCCCGGCGACCGGGTCACGATCGATGGTGAGGTCGCGCGCAACGGCACGGCCAACTGCAACATGCGCTCGGTAATGCTGACCGACGGCACACGCGTGTTCGCCGGCGACGCGGGGGATGCCGATGACCCGAACCGTTGAGGACCCATGAGAGCGTCGACGATCGCCATATTGCTGATTGCGNNCGGCCATCGCGGTGCCTCGGCCGGGCGCCGCGCAGCAGGATGCCAGCGTCAGACGGCTCGACACGAGCCAATCGATTACGTTCTTCATAGCAGACGGAGAGCCCGACTCGCAGTTCGTCGCCGGTGACCGGGAGCTTGCGCTATGGGCGCTGCGTGCCTGGGAACGCAGCGCCGGCGGCGCTCTGGAGTTCGTGCCCGCCGACGAGGAAGAGGCTCTAATCAGAGTCTATTTCGTTCCCGCGGGATTTGGGCAGTACGGCGAGATGCGGCCGCTGATCGTCGACGGCCGGCGAGGTGCCGCCGTTTATGTGCGGCCCGACACGCGCGCGTTGGGCCCGGATATTGCCCTCGCCGCGGGCAACGACTCGTTGCTGCGCGACTCGATCGTGTACCTGACTTGCCTGCACGAGCTCGGCCATGCCGTCGGGCTTCTTCATACCGCCGAATTCGAGGACGTCATGTATGCCTTCGGATACGGTGGCGATATTCCCGGCTTCTTCGCCCGTTATCGGGACCAGCTCGAGGACCGCGACGATATTCGCAGAGTCTCGGGCATCTCCGCAGGCGATTTGCGCCAGCTCGACGCGCTGTACCGTTGACCAGGGCTCAATCCCGGTACTCGGCGCCCTCGTGATCGAGAAGCCAGCGTTTGCGGTCAACGCCACCGGCGTAGCCGGCGATTCGTTTGTCCGCCGCGATGACTCGATGGCACGGCACGACTATGCCGATGGGATTGTTTCGATTGGCCGAGCCGACCGCGCGCGCGGCACCGGGATGACCGATTCTCGCCGCGAGCTCGGCATACGATTCGGTCCGTCCGCTCGGTATCTCGCGTAGCGCCCGCCAGACCTTGCGCTGGAACGGCGTGCCGTCCACAACGACCGGTAAGCCCGATAACGCGTCCAGATCGCCGCCAAAGTATCTGCGCAATGCTCGCCCGTAAACCGTTCGCTCGAAAGACTTGGTCCCACGCGTGCGGGCCTCGGCTCGCCGCCGGTTCTTTGAGCGTGCGAAGCTCACGGCGTGCAGGCCGTCATCGCTCCATACGACCTCGAGCGGGCCGATCGGCGTATTTATCAACGCTTCTTCGATCAGTGATGTTGCGTTCATTAGGTGTTCCTTCGAATCAAGTCAAGGTTTTCCAAAGATAGGCCACCGCGTAGCCACGCCACGGGCGCCAGCGTTCGGCGCGTCTTGCGAGTTGCCGGGCGTTGCCCGCGTCCGCGGCTTTGATCACTCCGAGATCGGTGCCGAGAAATGCGTCGGGATCGCGCAGAGCCCGCAATGCAACGTAGTCGGCCGTCCACGGTCCGATGCCGCGTATCTCGAGGAGCCGCTCGCGAGCCGTGTCGAAGTCCATCCCCATGTCGATCAGCTGCGGATCGTCGGCGAACAAGGCCGCCACGCGCGCAAGCGTGTCTGCTCGCGCCCGAGTGAGCCCGGCTTTGCCGAGATCGCGGCCGACGAGATCCACGGGACGCGGAAAAAGAAGCGTGGGCGCGGCGCTGCCATGGCCGCAAACCGCCTCATCGAGCGGCCGCCCATGGCGAGCGACGAGGCGTCCAAGCACGGTGGTGGCGGCCTGCACCGAAATCTGCTGACCGACTATCGCTCTGACGAGCATCTCGAAGACGTCCCAGCAGCCCGGTATCCGCAGGCCCGGGTGGCGTCTCACGACTCGTCTCAACAACCGGTCCTGCGCGAGGTGCTCGCCGATATCTGCGGGCGCCGCATCGAGGTCGAAAAAGTCGCGCACGCGGCGCACAGCGCCGGGCAGAATCGTTGGACGATCCAGCCGGAACTGCGCTTCTAGCCGATTGCGTTCCATATCGGGNNTATCGGGCGTCACGGTCAGTGTGCCTGCCGCATCGCCGATGGATATTGCGCGTGAGTACGAAAGACCCGTCACGGACTCGAGACCCGAGATGCTACGCGCACGAAAATAGTCCAGCAGCGAGCTCCAGTCGTAGGGCGGGCGATACGCCAGATGGAATCTGTAGACTTGGCACGCGTCGCCGGTACGGCCGCCGTCCCGCCCCGATCGGCGGCGCACCTCGCTCGGTGTCTGAGCAAAGGCGGCGCGCGTCGCGTCGTTGAAGCGGCGTACGCTGCCGAACCCGGAAGCGAGCGCAACGTCTGCGACCGGCACCTCGGTTTCGAGCAGCAGCTGCCGCGCCGTCGCCAGCCGCTCCGTTTGCATGATCGCCACCGGAGTCGCACCTAGATGCTCGTTGAAGAGGCGGCGTAGATGGCGGTCGGTGACGCCGACTCGTGAGGCGAGCGACTGCACGGACGCCGCGTCTTCGACCGGATCGCAGATGATGCGTAGCGCACGCCGGACCGTGCTTTCGGTCCCGAGCCAGGCCGCTGAGCCCGGGGCAGTCTCGGGCCGGCAGCGCAAGCAGGCCCTATATCCCGACGACTCGGCCGCCGCGGCCGTGCCGACGAAGCTGCAATTTTCGAATCGAGGCGTGCGCGCGGGACACACGGGCCGACAATAGATCCGCGTGGAAGCGACGCAGACGAAAAACCGGCCGTCGAATCGGGAGTCGCGCGCCTTGAGGGCGACGTGACATTCTTTGCGCGACAAATCCATGCGGCTACGATAGCGCGAAAGGTAAGGCCTGTCTGGCCATTTTCGGACATCGCTGCGGCTGGGCGTCGTTGCCCGCTCGCGCCGTAACGGGGGTAGAATCCGTCATCCGGCCGGTCCAGGGCCTGGAGGAAGAATAAGAATGCTGAGGCTAACTCCCCTATTGGCGGCGCTGTTCTTTTCGATAACCGCCGGCGCACAGGATCTCGTCATCACGAATGCACGAATCATCGTCGGCAACGGTGTCGTCATCGAGAGCGGCTCGGTCGTCGTGACGGAAGGGCGCATCTCCATCGTTGGCCCCGGGACGCTGTCGGGCGAGGGTATGCAGATCGACGCCAATAGGATGACGGTGATGCCCGGTTACATCGATGCCCACCGTCACGTCATCGACGGCAACGCGGGGGCATGGCTGCGTGCCCAGTCGGTTCAACGGATGCAGGAGTATCTCGACGCAGGCTTCACAACGCTACTGTCGGGCGGCGACGATACGAACGGCATCGTGGAGCTGCGCAGGCGTCTTGCCGACGGCGAGCTTGCAGGACCCCGGCTCCTGGTCTCGGGCTCGCCGGTGCCCGTGACGACATCGCCCGATGAGGCGCGAGCGGCGGTGCGCGCCCTGGCAAGGGCCAATGTCGACGCCGTCAAATCCGTTTACAACTCGACGCCCGACGGTCAGGCACGCGCCACGTTACAGGCCATCGTGGACGAGGCCGACCGCCTGCGGATCCCGACGATCGTGCATGCGGTCACCGTCGAGGATACGTTCGATGCGGTCGCCGTAGGCGTTTCACGCCTCGTGCATACGCCGCATACGGGAATTCTCGACGAGTTCGGCGCGCGCCGGATCGCATCGGCGGGCATTCCGATGACATCGACACTGGGTGTCTTTCTGCCGCTGTTCGGCGAGGACGACTCGTTGCGGTGGCGCGATGGCAGCCCGTTTCCCGAAGACGGCATCCAGCGCGCGGGGCAAGGCCCCGTCAACGCGCGCCATCTCTGGGACGCAGGTATTCTTTACGGCTTCGGGACGGATACCCGTTTTCATCCCCGCGAATCGCTCGCTCACGAGCTCAAGGCGCTGCAGATACTGTTCTCGCCGCGCGACATCGTTCAGATACTCACGATAAATGCCGCGAGATTCATGGGGATCGATACGGAAGTCGGCACGCTCGAGACGGGCAAGCTGGCGGATCTGGTCATCGTGGCCGGCGATCCGCTGCGCAACGTCAGCGATCTGCTCAACGTGCGTATCGTCGTTCAAGGCGGTGAGGTCGTCGCGCGCAGCCTTTGACTCTACAAGGTGTCCGGCATGGGTGAATTCGACGGCAAGGTCGCATTGGTAACCGGCGGTGGCGCTGGCATCGGCCGGGCAACGGCCCTCGCTTTCGCGCGCGAGGGTGCCAAGGTGGTCATCGGCAACCGCAACGAGGAGCGCGGCCTGGAAGTTTTGGATTTGATAGCCGACGCCGGCGGTGAAGCGAGCTTCTGCCGAACCGACGTGCGCGTGGCCTCGGAGGTCGAGGCTCTGGTAGATCACGCCGTCGAGACTTACGGAGCGCTCGACATTGCGTTCAACAATGCCGGCGTGGCGGCTGCTCTGAGCCCGATTGCGCAGATGCCGGAAGAGACGTACGACGCCATCATCGATACCAACGTCAAAGGTGTCTGGTTGGCCTTGAGATTCGAATTACGGCAGATGCTCGAGCAAGGGCGCGGCGTAATCGTCAATAACGCTTCGGTCGGAGGCGTGCGCGGTGCACGTTTCGGCATGGCAGCTTATACCGCCTCGAAGCACGCCGTGGTCGGCCTCACGCGCTGCGCTGCGCTCGAGAACGCGCGCAAGGGCATCAGGGTCAATGCCGTGGCGCCCGCCGTAGTCGAAACCGAAATGGGTACGGATTTCGCGGGGGAATTGGAATTGTCGATGGAGGAGTTCGGTCGCCGGCATCCGCTCGGCAGGGTCGGCCAGCCCGAGGAGGTTGCCGAGGCCGTGCTCTGGCTATGCTCCGACAAGGCCTCGTTCGTGACGGGCGAAGTCCTGATGGTCGATGGCGGCATGACCGCTTGAAAGAATCCGCTATTCGGTGCGTATGACGTCGAATGCCGGCACGGGCGCGGTGAAGAAGCCGACCCCATTCATGCGGCCTGCGCCCGGCAGGTTGTCGAGCATTCGCTCGAGCTCGGCACGCTGGACCGGGTCCGGCACGTGCTCGTTGATCACTGTCCGCGCGTGCTCGGGATCCGTGAATGCGAGCCGTCGTACGAGGTTCGTCACGGCCCGGCTACGTGCAGCATCGCTGCTGTAAAAACTCAGTGTTGAATCGAGCAGCGATGCGTCGGCCGCTGTGCCTACGAGCGCAGTGAGCGCCGTGTCCCGCGCCTGTCCGCGCGGCATGTTCTGCACCCAGGTGCGGGCCGCCACCGGATCCGTGCGTGCCCATACGGCGACGACCTGGGCAGCGGCTGCAGCGGCCTGACCATCGTCGAGACTCGCGCTGCTCAGCATCTCGGCGGCTCGGGCCGGGTCATACATCGCAGCAGACTGAATGATCGCTTGCATCGCCGTGTCGTAGCCCGGCTCGTTCTGGTACTGGCTCAGCCAATCGAGCGCCCGTTGCGAATCCTGCTGCGCATAGCCGGAGGCGACGGCCGCGATCCAGCTTTCGCGGGCAGCGACCGGTATCTGCGGCGTCAGATCGGCGGCCAGCTGCGCATCTCGACGAACGAGACCGCTCGCCAGCCGCAGGAACGCGCTCGGGTCTATGCGGCTACCGTTTGCGATTGCCCAGGAAAGCGCCTCGTTCGGGGCAGTCTGCGACCATCCGCCGAGAAAGACATTGAGGAACTGCTGCTGCGAATCGTTATCTGCCATGGCGAGCAGCTGATCGGCAACGGCAACCTGTTGATTGCCTGCGTCCCGCGAAAGGTTGATGAGCATCGGCATGATCGTCTCCATGCGGGCTTGCAGAGAGCCTGCCGTGTTGCTGTCAACGATGAGACCGAGTGCGCGGCTCGGATCCGACTCCGCAATGGCCGCATAGACCGCGCCCTCGAGTCGAGGAGTCGCTGAACCGAGCGACGCGAGCCAGCCTAACGCGGCATCCGGGTCCTGCCTGGCATAGCCTTGCGCCGCGCTCATTAGCAGCGCTTGACGTTCGATGCCGAGCGGCAGCGATTCGGCATACGCGATTGCCGCGAGCGGCTCGGACGCGGCCCACTGCTGGACGGCGCGTTGCTTGAGCCCCAGCGCCGTGGTGCCCGGCAATGCGCCGTTCAAGCCTACGAACTGAACCGGCTCTACGATCCCGGCGGGACCGCTGAATGCCATCGAGAGACCGAGCTGCTGCTGCAGAGAATCCTCGAATCGATCGATGTATTGCAGAGCGACCGCGGGCGACGTGCGTGCCAGCTCCGCGACGAGGGCATTCGTAAACAGCGTTCGGCTGGCTTGGTCGGTGATGCGCTCCGACTCGATGAATGCGGCATCGGGACTCTGCTGCGCCCAGATCGTAGCGATCCTCTGGATACTTGCGTTGCGCGCGCCAGCGTCACGCAAGCTCAATGCATACTCCAGCGCATCGTAGGGCGAGGATCTGGCCTGCAGCTCGAGCGCCTCGACTTGCAGCTGCGCCGACTCGCTTTCGGGCAAGGCCGCGAGCACGCGAGACGTATTCAGGCTGTTAGCGCCGAGGTCCTGCAGGATGGCGAGCGCAATGGCCCGCCGCTCGGCTGCCGTGCCCGTCGTGCTGAGCGTGGACAACGCTGCCTCGAGCTCGTCCTCGGCCCAACGCTGAAATAGGGGCGCCAAGTCCGGCGCCGCCAATCCGAGGCCCGCGGAGACCTGCACACCGCGGCGCGGATCCAGCTCCGCAAGCCGGCTCAGGACGATCTCGAGAGCCAATCGGCGTGCGCGAGGATTTGCGATCGAGATGGCATCTTCGAGCAGCGCGGCGGTCGAGTCGAAATCGGATTGCGCCACGAGCCCGTAAAGCGCCGCCTGCGATAGCGTGCTGGAATCGGCCAGCCGCCCATTCGTACGGACATCCCTGCCGCCGGCCGGTAATCGCGTTTCGCCGGATGGGCCGGATCCGCCATTTGGAGTAAGGGCCGCGGGTAGCGACCGGACGCTCGATTCGTCTTCGGCCACAAGATAGTAGGTAGCACCACTACCGACGATGAGCCCGAGAACTACACTGATTAACATCTTTCGCATCGCTGTTTCCTAGTGCGCGGACACGAAGCCAATCTCTCCCGATTCGAAACGCTGCCCCTCAGGCTGAACATTCCAATGTGGAACGGGTTCATTGTATTCGACATCCCGGCCGGCGCTGCGGTTCAACGCGGCGATGCTTGGTCACACTCGTAGCGGCGGACGCCGGAGTCGCGGCGTTAAACGGGGTCGACGCCCGCGCGCAGGCAAAAGTATTCCCAGGTACGATCGACGGCCAGTGGCGAGAATTGAGTTTCCGCCGAGCGGCTGATCTCGCCGGCGCTCAGCGGCACGGGCCGGCCGATTTCCTCGGCTCTGAGCAATATGTCGGCATTGACCTGAAGATAGACCGAGGTCAGGACGGCGCGCTTGATATTCTCAGCGGTTACGACGGCGCCGTGACCGCGCATCAGCAGGCAGGTATTGTCGCCGAGAGCCGCGGCGAGATTCCGGCCCTGCTCGATGGTGCGTACGAGCATGTCGGTGTCGCCATACGAATCGCGAATGTCCCAGACGGGAATCTCGGAGCCGATGACGGATGCCGTGTGCACGACGGGCGTCAGTGGCGCGTCGGTAATCGTAAACGGTAAAACGCCGTATGCGTGATGGTGAACGACCGAATTGACATCCGCGCGTGCCGCATAAACGGCCGCATGGATCATTCGCTCGCCATAGGGTCTTCGGCCGCGGCCGTCGATGGCATTGCCCTCGAGATCGAACTCCATGAGATCGTCGTGCTCGACAAACGCCGGGCTTCTCGAGCGCGACATGACGAAGCGTTCGGGGTCTCGCGGATCGCGGATGCTGACGTGGCCGAATGCGTCGACGACGTCTTCGTTCGCAAGAATCCGATTTGCCGCGACGAGGCGCTCGAACTCGACCAGCTCCGGAAGGGCTGCCCCCCGCGAAGCGCTCTGCGCGCGGACGAGCCGCGCCGGCATTGCCGCACAGCCGATCAAGGCGGACCCGGCGATCAGCAGCTTGCGGCGCGAGACGTCTTCGATCGGTTTCATACGGTCGTGGCAGTAGCGTGCAATGTAATCGTGTAAGCCATATTAATTGCCGTGCTCTCGCAGCGTCCAGTTGGTCTCTGCCGCGACCCTCATGTGGGCCTACTGCGCCGGCCGCACGGCCGCGTATTCGATCTCGCCGAGCGTTGCGCGCTCCGGCGCCAACGAAGTATCGCCTGCCGGGAAGCCGGCGAACTGCAGCATGAAGCTCAGGACATCGGCGGCAGCGTCGGCCGGCATGACGACCGGGCTCTCCGGCGGCATGGCGCGTATGCGGTCCGTGATAGCGAGCAGAGATTGGCGATTCCAGTTTTGTGCAAAGGACGGCCCGCTGAGCGGCGGCGCCATTTCGAGACCCTGGAGGGCACCGCCATGGCAGGCAGCGCACTGTGTCGCGTAGATCAGCGCGCCTTCGGCGGCTTGCGCGGCCGTGTAGACACCGTCCCAAACGGAAATTTCGTAATCGCTGCGCTCCTGCGAAACCGGGAAGAGCCTTGCCGCGGCCGACGGCCGGCTCGGGTCCGGAAGGCGGTAGCTGATGATGGCTCCAGGGTAACCCGCACCGCTGATCGCGAGCGCAATGTGCTGCGCGCCGTCTACGGTGTAGGTGATCGGCGAGCCGCTCTGCGGCGCCGGCATGTAGACCGCGCCGACCTCATCGCCCGTTGCCTTGTCGTACGCACGGAGCATCGCGCCGCGCCGTCCACTCGGCGTGGGTCCGAAGCTCGGCTCGCCGACAACGAGCAGCGTCTTGGTCACGACCGGTGCGACGAAGCCGTCGCGGCCCGTGCGCGGTATCTCCAAGCCCTGCAGGTCCGGGTGATCGCGCACGGATTCCGGCGTCTCGCCGTTGGCTACTTCCCAGACGATCTCGCCCGTCTGCATATCCACGGCCGAAATCGTGCCGTAGGGAGGCTTCAGCAGGGGCAAGCCGCGCACGCTCATGTCCGCGGCGAACGGCACACCGGCGACGGTGATGCGATCCGCTGCCGGCCCCTGTCTGAGCTCGCGTATCGGGTTTGTCGCAAGCCCGGAACCGTATGGCATATCGTCGCTCGGCTGCGGAACGACGCTCATGGTACGGACGTTCCAGCTCGCAGGCACGAAGAGCAAGCCCATCTCCGGATCGTATGCTGCGCCGGGCCAATTGGTGCCGCCCATCGGCAAGAGCGCGGCTAGCGGGCCCTCGCGGCTGCTGAGCATCGGCGGCGTATANNTCTTCGATGAACTCGAGCGCCTGTGCCCTGAGCTCCGGCGTGAAATCGATGAGATCGTCCACAGTGAGTCTTTCGCGGCCCACGACGATAGTCGGCACGGGCTGCGTCGGCGAATACCATTCACCGGGCACGTTTCCGGGCGGGAAGGGCTGTTCTTCGATGGGGAACACTGGCTCACCCGTTTCCCGATCGAGCACGAAGACGTAGGTTTGCTTGGTTGCCTGCGCGAGCGCTTTTATCGTGCGGCCTTCGTGCTCAATATCGAGCAGCACCGGTGGCGCGGATATGTCGTAGTCCCAGATCGGATGGTGAACGAGCTGAAAGTGCCATCTGCGCTCGCCGGTACGGTAGTCGACGGCCACGATGCTCTCGCCGTATAGATTGTCGCCGGGCCGTGTACCGCCGTAGTAGTCGCCGGTAGGCGACTCGACGGGCAGATAGGCGAGACCCAATTCAGGGTCGACGGCGATCTGAGTCCATACGCCGGTGTTGCCCGTGTAGGCCGCGGAGCCCCCGAGCCAGGTCTCGTTGCCCGGCTCGCCGGCCTGCGGAATCGTGTGAAAGATCCAGAGCCGCTCGCCGCTTCTCGCATCGAAGCCACGCACATAACCTTTGACGTTGCTGCGGGACGGCGGGTTTGCGCCGCCATCGTGAGCCGCACCCACGATGACGACGTCGTCTACGACCGTGGGCGCTGCATTGAGGCCCACGCGCGCAGTTTCGAGATCGAGCTCTTGATCGAAATTCAGCTTCAGGTCGACGATCCCGCCCTCACCGAAAGTGGTGACGGGACGGCCCGTCGACGCATCGAGTGAAATGAGCCGGTAGCCGGGAGTTACGTAGAGGATTCGATCGTCGCCCTCACCGTCACTCCAGTAGGCGAGCCCGCGGCCCGATAGACGCCGCGGCGCGTTCAGGCCGCGCGCGCCTTCGTCGAGCCGGTACACCCACAGCATCTCGCCGCTCAGGGCGTCGAGTGCCACGACTGCGCGGCGCGCACCCGCGGTGGTGTAGAGCACGCCGTCTTTGACGAGCGGGGTGCNNCAGGCAACCTCGAGCTTGCCGAAATTCGCCGCGTCGATCTGATCGAGTGGCGAATAACGCGTATGCCCGAGATCCCCGCCGTAAGTCGGCCACTCACCCGAGAGAGCGCCGTCTTGCGCAATTATCTCGTTCGAGCCGAGACCCAGCATGCAGATACAGCAGGCGGAAGACACGTAAATTAGGCGTAGCGGAGCTTTGATCATGTGCGTTTCTTATTGATTGGCTGTGACTTCCCCGAGCGCAGCAGAGTATCTCACGACATGCCTCGATGCACGACGCAGAGTCGAGCATGCGTTTCGGTGCCGAACTTTGTTAATGTGGGCCGGGCGAGGACGCGGCTCGGGCCGCCGATTCGCGGGGAAGTCACTCACTAATACGAACGGAAAACACAATGAAATACCTTGGAATGTTAGCTGCGCTGGTCGTCGCAGCAGTCACGTACANNGGGCGCCGATGCCCACTGTCAGATGCTGGCCGAGGACGCCGGCGCCGGCAATCGCACGTGGCGTGCGTATCTGTCGACCGAAGCGCCGAACGGCCGTGGCCAGAGCGCTCGTCAACGGATCGGCTTCGGTCCGTGGTACAACGCCAATGGCGATTTGATCGCATCGAATCCCGACGATCTGCATACCTATAATCGCTCGATCCATAAGTTCTCGGCCATCGACGAGAACGGCAACCTCATCAATGGTGTCGGCGACAGCCCGAATCGTCACGACATCCTGACGGGATCGATGGGTGATGGCATGGCATTCTTCCCGGACGATGCCGATCACACGTGCAACAACTGGACGAGCAGCGACGAGGGCAGCGCCAGCGTCGGGCATCACGATCGTCACGGTGGCGGCAACGTGTCGTGGAACGCCGCGCATGCGACGCCGGGTTGCAGCCAGGCAGCGTTCCGTCAGACTGGCGGCGACGGCCTCTTCTACTGCTTCGCGGCTGACTGAGTAAGACGCATCTGACTATTGGCCGCGATCTCGGTCGGTCTTCGTTGCCGATACGAGATCGCGGCCGCTTGCGCAAAGGCGAGGCGCCACTGCCTGTGCCGGGCAAGACGCTACGCGTTCACTCGCCCCCCTCGGCCGGTACCTGGAACAAGAGCCCCAAATTGATATTGCCGTGATCGGCCGGCAGCTGTAGGTCGCCGCCCGGATTTCCGGGATTCAGATTGGATGCCGTGTCGTCCGGAGGGAAGAGCACCAGGCTCTCGAGAAAGTCGATGATCACGTCACGGTCGTTTTCGCTCAATCGCTCATAGGCCTGCGTCACGCGTGCTGCCTCGCCGCTGTGCCGGCGGATGACGGCGTCGAGATTCACGCTTCGACCGTCGTGACCGTAGGGTGCGCTGTTGCCGACGCCCCAAAGCGGCTCGGTGACGTGCATCTCGATTCTCGAGCCGTCGAAATCGCGCTCATGGAAGCCCGGCCCGAGGTTGTGACGCTTGAGATCGGTGAAAATATTTTCGATGACGTAAGGCTGTCCCAACGGCAACAGTTGGGGATACGCGTCGCCATCCTCTGTCACTCCGAACAACGGGTAGACCTCGGCGTACAGGTCGTTGAAGATGCCGCGCTCGGGGTCGTAAAGCGTCTCTACGTCGGCGACGCGGCGGTCGTTCTCGATACGAAGATCCTTTACGTGGCAGGAGGTGCAGCCGATGTTTTCCATCAATCGCAGTCCTCGCCGCGCCCGCTCGCTCACGGCGTATTGCCCTGGCTTGAAGTAGTTGAGCAGGTAAAACTCCAGATGGTCGATCAGCGCGGGGTCGATCTCGGCGAATACGCCGTCACCGTCGGGGTCCGACAGCGCCTCGCAGGCCGGCGGTCTCGCGAACTCGTCCTCCGTAGGGTCGAATACGAAGCCCGCGGGGCTGATCATCGTTTGCGGGTCGTCGGGATCCGTCACC
>JABAHR010016146.1_pt6 | contig 14947 bp, 15 predicted proteins | sample 7062101 | NCBI WGS metagenome assembly JABAHR01 (sample SAMN14534553, study PRJNA622989) | marine sediment metagenome | biome: marine biome [ENVO:00000428]; feature: marine pelagic biome [ENVO:01000023]; material: deep marine sediment [ENVO:00002113] | place: India: Gulf of Kutch | collected... | reverse complement strand
CGTTAAAGCGATCACATAACCCGCCCTACCCGGCACCGAAGCAAAGTGTGACGACGTTCTCATTTCGAACGCTTCCGAGCTGCTCGAACCACAATCGTTTTCACGTAATCGCTCCGATCGATCGTTCATCGAATAAACCCTGCAGCAGTTCAACGACACGATGCTTACATGACAAATATGCTGCGTCGAACTGTCGCCGTTTCAAGACGTCGCAAATTTTCGACATTACGAAGCGATTTTTTTTGTGCTCTACTTTTTTCCCACTCACGAGAGCATTACATCGCCAACAGGATTTGGGTCATGATGAGCAGGACGCGTTTAAGTTCGATTTGCGATTCGTTGACACGACGACTCTGCAACCAATTAGTTATCTGCATCACGCTCTTAATTACAACGGCGCCGATGGCGCAAGCAGGTCAAATCGAGCGTGAGCAAGCGTTTCGCATTCACAACCGACTCGCCGGTGTGCCGCCGAGCGATACTGTTCTGGCGCTAATGGAAGCTGATTTGAATGCCCCGAGCTCGGATCCGATAGCTGCCGCGCGCAGGGCAATGGATAACCCGAATTTCTATACCGTCACGGTGAAGAATTTCGCAGCGCCGTGGACGAACCGTGATCAATCCGTATTCGTTCCGCTCAACGATTACACGACACTCGTGATCGGAATGGTCAGGGATGGTGTCCCATTCACGGAGATCCTGTCGGCCGACATGTTGTACGTACACGCCGGCCAGCCGCTGCCGAGCCCGAACAGCAACGCTCACTACAGCAACCTCGAGCAGGCGATGCGAGATCCGAACTTCGATCCGCAAACCGACCTCGTACAGACGACGCAGTCGGCTGCCTACGGAACACCGTCAACCGCTACGGCCGGCGCAATGACAACTCGCGCCGCGGCCGAAGCCTTTTTTGTTGCGGGCACGAACCGAGCAATGTTCCGGTTCACTCTCATGAATCACATGTGCACGGATCTCGAGGGCGTTCACGACACAACGATTGTTCCGGATCGAATTCGTCAAGACGTGTCTCGCAGCCCTGGTGGTGACAGCCGTGTCTTCATGAACAACTGCATCGGTTGTCACGCCGGCATGGATCCGCTCGCACAAGCTTTCGCCTACTACGATTACGATGAAGTGCTCGGCCGCATGCTCTACACGGATGGCACGGTGGCAAGCAAGTACTTCAACAACGACACGACGTTCGAAGACGGCTTCATTACGCCGGACGACGAATGGAACAACTATTGGCGAGTTGGTCAGAACGCCAACTTGGGCTGGGACATCAATCTGCCCGGCAACGGTAACGGCGCGAAAACCCTCGGCCAGGAGCTCGCGGCGACGCAAGCGTTCGCGCAGTGCCAGGTTACGAAAGTCTTTCGCAACGTCTGCCTGCGAGACCCGGTCGACAGCTTCGACCGCGCAGAGATCGCAACCATGACGGGCAATCTCACGGGTGCCTACGGCTACGACCTCAAAGCAGTCTTCGCCGCCTCGGCCGCCTATTGCATGGGCAACTGAGACAGGTGGAAAGAGCAATGAAGCAAGTTAGTCATAGCCTCCTGTTGCCAACGAATAGCGCACAGAGCAAGCTGCGCGCCCTAGCGGGCGCCGGCTTGTTGCTCCTGCTCGCGGCATGTGCGGGTGGAGGCAGTGGTGCGGATACGCAGGCCAACGCCCCGACAGGCGGGCCGACGATCTCGAGCTACACGGGTCCGGCACCGGCGACGGCCGATGTTCAGTCGTTCAAGATCAATCTTTACGACAATATCCGCGGCAGCAACCGCTGCGGCGCCTGCCATAGCGTCACAGGCGGCCAGGCACCGATGTTCGCGCGCAGCGACGACGTCAATCTCGCCTATGCCGAAGCTAACCCTGTGGTCGATCTCGTCGTACCTTCCGATTCACGCATCGTTCAGAAGGTAGCCGGCGGCCACAACTGCTGGCTCACGAGTGATCAAGCCTGCGCCGACATTCTGACGACGTGGGTTACGAACTGGGCCGGTGCGCTAGCGACGGGTGGCGGTCGCACGATTGTGCTGGAACCACCGCTCGTAACGCGCGACCCTGGATCGAGTCGGCACTTTCCAACGGATTCAAGTCTGTTCGAGGCGACCGTGTATCCCCTGCTCACGCAGTACTGCTCCGGTTGCCACGCGTCCGACGCCAACTTCGTCCAATCCCCGTTCTTCGCAGAGAACGGTAGCGCGCAGGCAGCTGCAATTGCCTACGAAGCTGTGAAGCCCAAGATCGATCTCAATGCGACGTCGAGCTCACGTCTCGTCGTTCGCCTGCGCGACGAGTTTCACAACTGTTGGACGACGGACTGCGCCAATGACGCAGCCGCCATGTTGACACAGATCGACGCATTCGCCGCTGGCGTGCCGATCGATGTCGTCAACCCGCTGTTTGTGACGAGCAGGGCTTCGACGCTTTACGAAGGCACGGTGGCTTCGGGCGGTAATCGCTATGAGGCGAACGTCATCGCGCTGTACGAGTTCAAGACGGGCCAAGGCCTCACGGCATTCGACACGAGCGGCGTCGACCCCGCGCTCGATCTGACGCTCTCTGGCTCGGTCGACTGGTTCGGCGGTTGGGGTCTGAACTTCTCGGGCGGCAAGGCTCAAGCCTTACCGGTACCCAGCGCCAAGCTATCCACCGCGATCCAGGCCACGGGCGAATACTCGATCGAGGCTTGGGTCACTCCAGGCAATGTCGTGCAGGAGGACACACGCATCGTCAGCTACTCGGGAAGCGACACGACTCGCAACTTCAACCTCGGTCAGACGATGTACAACTACGACTTCTTCAACCGGACGAGCACGTCCGATGCCAACGGTAATCCGCAGTTGTCGACACCCGACGCCGCGGAGGTGCTGCAGGCCACGTTGCAACACGTCGTCGTGAACTACGATCCGATCGCAGGCCGCACGATTTACGTCAATGGCGTCCTGGTGAGCACCCCGGACCCCGCGCCGGGCGGCACCCTTGCCTCTTGGCAGGATAACTACGCATTTGTTCTCGGCAACGAGGTCTCGGGGGCCATTCCCTGGACGGGCGTCATCCGCCTCGTCGCGATTCACAACCGCGCGCTTACGCCAGCGCAGATCCTGCAGAACTACGAAGCCGGTGTCGGCGAGAAATTCTTCGTGCTGTTTGGCGTCGAGCACCAGATTAACGTACCGGAGAGCTACATCGTCTTCGAGGCCGCCCAGTACGACTCCTGGGGCTATTTGTTCCGTAATCCGTTCTTTATAAGTCTCGATGGCGCAGCGCAGCCCGATGGCATCGACATCCAGGGCCTCAGAATCGGTATCAACGGTCAGGAGGCGTCGGTCGGCCAAGCCTTTGCGAATCTGTCCGAGACGATTGCCACGGGCGTATACGACCCGGCGACAGGGCAATCTCTGCAAACGCTGGGTACGGTGCTCCCACTCGAGCGCGGCCCCGACTTCGACGAGTTCTTCCTGACATTCGACTTGCTCGGCGGCAGGAGCTACTCGCGGCCGATCCCGGCGACACCGCCTCCGGCGACACCGCAGGATCTGGCACCAATGTCGGACATCGGCGTGCGAACCTTCGATGAGATCAACGCGACGCTCTCGACGATCACGGGTGTTCCGATGTCCGATCCGGTAATCGAGACAACCTACGATCGGATTCGACAATCGCTGCCGACGGTCGAGGAGATCGAAGCTTTCCTTTCGTCGCACCAGATGGCTATCGCGCAGCTCTCGATTCTCTACTGCGCGGCACTCATCGACGATACCGTGCTGCGAGTGGACCCCGATTATGGTTTCCCAGGATTCCCGTTCACGGCCAACGTTACGACGGCGTATCCGGCAAGCCAAGACTTGCTCCTCGAGCCGTTGCTCGACCGCGTGCTCGGCACAACGGTCAACTTCATCGGCACGCAGCCCGATCGAACGACCGTGAAGACCGAGCTCGAGGAGCTCATCAACGGAATACCGACGGACATCACTCGCCCGGGCCTCGCCGATGGCGGCGGCGACCAGGCACGGACACGAACGATCGCCAAATCGGTTTGCGCGGCACTGCTCGGCAGCGCTGCCATGCTCGTGCAGTAATTCGACTAGAGGTGAAAGCGCTATGCTGATTCGTAGCCGACGCAAGAAACGAAACTACGACGCACCACAGCGTCATCAGAGCCACAACCGGCCGATGACGCGCCGCGAGCTCATCGGCCAGGGCTTTCTGGCCGGCTCCGCGACCGTGCTCGGCGGCGGCGTCTTCAGCCTGTTCAGCAACCCGCGTGCCGCATACGCCCAGCTCGCGGCTGATCTCGATCCGCTGCGCGCGGCCTGCGGAATCAATGTGTTCGGTGCGGGCAAGATTCCATTCATCTGCTTCGATCTCGCTGGCGGCGCGAACATGGCCGGCTCCAACGTTCTCGTCGGCCAGCAAGGCGGACAGATGGACGATCTGAGCACGGCGGGTTACAACAAAATGGGCTTGCCCGGCGACATGGTGCCCTCGGCCATCGACCCGAATACGAATCTCGATCACCGCGACACACGGCTCGGATTGGGCTTTCACACCGACAGTGCCTTCTTGAGAGGCATGTTCGGCTCGATCAAGACGGCGGGTCTCGAGAACAATGTCAACGGCGCAGTCATTCCGGCACGCTCGGATAACGACACCGGAAACAACCCGCACAACCCGATGTACGGCATCCAACGTGCGGGTGCCGAAGGGTCGATTCTCTCACTCTGCGGATCGCGCAACAGCGAATCGGGCGGCAACTCGATGGCGCCGATATCGCTCATCAATCCCGAGTTTCGGCCGACGAAGGTCGATCGGCCGAGCGACGTCACGGGCCTCGTCGATACCGGCGAGCTGTTGAACTTGCTCAATGAAGACGACGCGTTGGCCGTCATGGAATCGATCTACCGGCTCAGCGACCAGAAGATGGGCCGTGTCAGCACGGGATTGAATTTTCCCGACCCGAACAACGTCCCGCTGACGCGCGATGAGGTCGTCGAGGATCTCGTGCGCTGCGGCTATCTGAGCGCAGCCGATATTGCCGATCGGTTCTCCGATCCTGGCGCGCTCGACCCGGCGCAGGACACGAACATCGTCGGCGGCGCGAACTCGATTTTCACGGCCGCCGAGTTCAATGACGGCGGACGCGACGGCGACGAGTTCCGCAAGACGGCCTCTGTCATGAAGATGGTCATCGACGGCTATGCGGGCGCAGGCTGCATCACGATGGGCGGCTACGATTACCACGGCGGCGCACGCGCCGAGGGCGAGGTCAAGGACTTCCGCGCCGGCCGCTGCATGGGCGCCTGCCTCGAGTACGCCTCGCGGGCGAATAACGGCCTCGGTGTGCCGCTCATGATGTACGTCTTCAGCGACGGCTCGCTGTCGTCTAACGGCGTCATCGACGACTCGGTCGACGGCCGCGGCAAGGGCGAATGGACGAGCGACAACAGCTCGACGGCGGCGTCGTTCTTCCTTGTCTACAGTCCGCTGCGCCGGCCGGCACTGTTTCAGAGCGGTCTAGACGGCCTGCCTCCGGAGCAGCACCAACAGCTCGGCTACTTCACGGCCGGCGGCGACGTCGTGCGCAGCGGCACGCCCGGTGCAAACAACGTGAACCAGCTCGTGCAGATGGTGCTGTTGAATTACATGGCGCTACACAATCAGAACGGAGATTTCGCGACGAATGCATTCTTCCCTGCGCACGGGCTCGGCGACAACACGAGCCTCGATAGACTCACGGCGTTCGAGGCGATCTGTAATCAGACGATCTCGAATTTGATCTGACCAATCTAGCGAGCCTCTCTAAGCGCTCGTTCGGCGGGGACGCGTTTGACCAGGTACGGTCGTGCGCGTCACCCGCCGATTTCTTTTCCGCGCTTTCATCGCACCGTGACACTCATATAATGCGCTGATGACCGAGCTCCACAGCCTCCTGGCTTGCCCTCGCTGCGACAAGGTGCTCGATGAGATCGAAGCGGGTCATCGCTGCACTGGTTGCAAAGTCGATTTCCCGGCACTCGCAGGTATCCCGTGGCTCTTCTCTGAACCAAATTTCTCTCGCGCGGAGTGGCGACAGCGACTGGATTTTCTACTTCGGCGGTTCGAGCACGATGGTCAGCGAATCGATCAGGTGCTGACAGAGCAAGACGATCTGTTGCCGCTTACACGTCAGCGCCTGGAGTCACGCAAGGCCGCGCTCACGGATCAATCTCAGCGCCTTCGCACATTGCTCGGGCCCCTCGAGCTCGATACGTCCTCGACGAGCTACGAGGTGTACCTGGCCTTACGCACGCAATTACCGCCGGACCAGGGACTGACAACGTACTACCCCAACCTCCACCGTGATTGGTGCTGGGGACAGGCAGAAAACGACGCCGCGCTCGAGCTGTTGGCTCCGGGACTAGAGGATCTGGACGCCGAGTTCAACGTGCTCGTGCTCGGCTCCGGCGCCGGGCGCCTTGCCTACGATATTCATAACACGCGCTCGCCTGCGATTACGGTCGCGCTCGATTTCAATCCGCTCCTCCAACTCGTACTGCAGCATATGGCCAAAGGCGAGACCGTGGAGCTTTACGAGTTTCCGCTCGCGCCACGCACGCTCGACGATCACGCCGTTCTGCGCGAGCACCGAGCGCCGGCCGCCAGCCGACCGGGACTCTACGCCGTTCTCGGCGACGCGCTTAGAGCGCCGTTCAAGAACGGATCCTTCGACATTGTGGTTACACCATGGCTCGTGGATATCGTGCCAGACGACTTCGCAACGTTGTGCCAACGGATCAACCGCTTGCTTGCCAAGCAGGGCCGCTGGCTGAACTTCGGCTCACTGCAATTCGGCCACGCCGACTTCGAGCGACAGTACAGCCCGGAGGAATGCGGTGCTCTGATCGAAGCCGCCGGTTTCACTCCGCCCCAGACGCGCGAAGCGTCCATTCCGTACCTGAGCTCACCCGCGAGCCGCCATGGAAGACAGGAAACCGTGCTCGCATGGCAGGCGGTCAAGAACCGCAAGATCAAACAGCCCGATCGTTTCGAGGCTTTGCCCGATTGGCTCGTCAAGGGCGCCGATCCTGTCCCGATGCTCGACGCGTTCCGCGTGCAGGCCGCAACGACCCGCATCTATGCCGGGCTCATGGCACTCATCGACGGTAAGCGCTCGCTCAAGGACATAGCCAAGATACTGGTCAGCCAACGCGTCCTGAGCCCGACCGACGCGGAGCCGGCCGTTCGCAAGTTTCTGACGAGGATGTACCAAGACAGTCAGCGCGGCCAGCGTCTATGACCAAGCGGCGTCCAGGGTCTCCTGCATCGCCCTGCGCAGCCACGCAACGAAACTCTGCAGATCCGGATCCTCCGCGCGCCGTCGCGAGCAGACGAAATAGTAGTTGAACTGCGAGCGCACGCCGACCGGGAACGGTCGCACGAGCCGACCGGCCGTCAGGTCATCGGCGACGAGTAAGTCTCGCGCCATCGCAACTCCCTGCCCTTCGACGGCCGCCTGAAGGATCACCGAGAAGTCGTTGCTCAAGCCTGCCTCCCAGCGCGCGGATTGGATGCCGTTAGCCTCTAGCCAGGGTTGCCATTCGTCCCACGGCGGCTTGTCACCGAAGAGCTTGAACTTCAGCACGTCGCGCGGGTTCTCGAGACGCTCGGCGATATCGGGCGTGCAAACGGGCGAGACGCGCTCCACGACGAGCGGCTCTACATGGACGTCGGGCCATCGTCCACGACCAAAGCGGATACCCGCGTCCACATCCGTGTCTCGCTCGAAGTCGAGCGTGTCGTAAGAGGTCCCAAGCCAGATCTCGAGCGCGGGATGCTGCTCCTGAAAGCCGTGCATCCTCGGAATCAGCCACCGTGCGGCGAATGACGGCAACACGGTCAACGAGAGCCGTGGCGAGCTGCCGCGCTCGCGAATACGCGCCGTGCCCTGGCGGATCATTCGCAGGCCATCGTCGACGAACTCCCGATACTGCTGGCCGGCCTCAGTGAGCGCGAGCTGACGCCCACGTCGGTGGAACAGCGCTTGGCCGAGCTCGTCCTCGAGTTGCTTGATCTGCCGACTCACGGCGCCCTGCGTAACGTGTAACCGTTCGGCGGCGCGCGTGAAGCTCAGCTCCCGCGCAACCGTCTCGAACATCCGCACGGCGTTCAAAGATGGTAGGTCACGTGCCATTACAAAATCTCATGCTTTACCGTACTAGATTTATATTTTTCAATATCTTATGGACTGTAATATTAGATCTACTCAGAACGCAACCGGAGTCGAGCATGCGCCTTCTTAACATAATCATTCTCTCGTCGCTCGCGGTCGCGAGCCTAAGCAGCCAGGCGGGCGAAATTGAGCGCGTTCGGGTGGGTCTACTGGCTGGGCTCGAGCGCCCACTGACCGTCAGCGCCGCAGCGTTCGCCGTCAGCGAATCGCTCAAGCCGAGGGTGAATCGGACTGAGCCGGGTCTGTGCCACCATCAACCGGCCATGAGCGAGAGAACGCCCGTGGAGATACCTTTGAGCTCGGCGTGGATCTCAGTCAGCACTGACAGTGCGATCGACTCCGGCGAGTCTGCGCCGATCGTAAGCCCCACCGGTCCCTTGAGCCTCGATCGAAGCACCTCAGCCGATGCGCCGAGCTCATCGAGCAGTCGCTCACGGCGCGCACCTGGACCGAGGACGCCCAGATAGGCAGCCGGCACGCGCTCGAGCTGCGCAAGATAGGTTCTGTCGGTGACCAGGTGATGGCTCATGACGACGATCGCGTCGAACTGATCGAGCGCAAAAACCGATGCCAGCTCATCGGGACGAATGAGCTCGGCGCGCTCGGCAGCGGAAAAATCACCCTGCTCGAGATAGGCCGGTCGATGATCAGCTACCGTGACGAGCCAGCCGAGCCCCGCGGCGAATCTCACGAGCGGCACCGCATCGAGACCCGCACCAAGGACGAGCAGCCGCGGAATGGGTATCAACGGTGAATAGAGCACCTGCACGCCGTCGGACCCTGCCTCGAGCGTAGTTTTCTTCTGCACCTGCGCGGCTTTACAGCCCGGCGTGAACTGTGCGACGCGGGTAGGCTCGAGTTGCCACACGCTCCTAGCATCGCCGTCCCAGATCAGTGTTGCCCCGCTGGCTAAATCCGACTCCCCGCCTTCGACGACGACTGCCATTCCGGCTGTCGCGACGCCCAGCAGGCCATCGGCAATCGAAGCGAACGGCTCGTAGCCCGTCTCCGCGGAAAGCTGCTGCAGAAAGACGCGAATCAGTCCGTTGCAGCCGACACCGAGGCCCCAGAGATCCTCGCCGTCGTCTCGCATGTCATAGGTCACGGTCGCCGCGTTGCCGGTCTCGAGCACCTTACGGGCGCGCTCGGCCAGATCTCCCTCGAGGCAACCACCGCTGACGAGGCCCTGATAATCGCCATTCGCCGCGACGAGAATCCGATGCCCGGCTTTCGTGTACGTCGAGCCGAGCGTGTCGTAAACGGTTGCGAGCACCATCGGCTCGCCGCTCTCTCGCCACTCGCTGAAGCGCTGGATGATGCCGTGGGTACTCATCGGAAGCGGAGCATAGCAGCTTCGCAGGCGCATCGTGCTCGGCGCCCACAGCCGCAAGTTGCGCCCGGCAAAGCGGCGCCTTAGACTGCCAGGCTTCGCGTGGCCGCGTCTCAGCGAGCCACTGACCCACTGAGAAGGAAACCAAGTGAAACGTGCAGGCCGAGATGAAGCCGAGCAAGCGGTCCGAACGCTGCTGAGTTGGATTGGGGATGATCCCGATAGGGAGGGACTCAGGGGAACACCGGCGCGCGTCGTGCGTGCGTTTGAGGACTGGTTTAGCGGATACAACGACGACCCAATCGAGTTTCTGCGCCGCACCTTCTACGAGGTGGACGGCTACGATGAGATGGTCGTGCTCCGAGACATCAGCTTCGAGTCACATTGCGAGCATCACATGGCACCGATCATCGGCAAGGTTCACGTCGGCTATTTGCCCAATCGAAACGTCGTCGGTATCAGCAAGCTGGCACGCGTTGTCGAAACGTTTGCCCGTCGGTTGCAGGTGCAGGAAACGATGACTGCGCAGATCGCCCATTGCATTCAGGATGTGCTGGAGCCCAAGGGTGTCGGAGTCGTCGTCGAGGGCGTACATCAGTGCATGACCACGCGCGGAATTCACAAGCCTGGTGTTGCGATGATCACGAGCCAACTGCTCGGTGACTTTCGCTCGGATCCGCGTACGCGCGCCGAGTTTCTCAATATAATCGACCGGGCCCATCTGGGCGGTTGAACTCGGGCCGTGAGCGCGCAACGGATCCGGCCGCAGGATTTCGCGTGAAACGAATACCGCAGATCAAGAGCCTCATGACGCCGTTTCCGTACTCGATCGGCGAGACGGCGCCGCTCGAGGAAGCCCAGGCGTTCATGCGTGCAAAGAGGATTCGCCACCTACCTGTCACGCGTGAAGGCGTCCCGATCGGCATGATCACCGACCGAGACATCAAACTCGTCCTCGGCCCGGACTTCGCCTACCCCGAGCCTGGCGAGCTCACCGTTGAGCAGGTCATGATCAAAGAGGTCTACGCCGTCGACCTCGGTGAGCGTGTCGACAATGTGCTCGCGCACATGGCCGAGCACCACCTCGGATCAGCGCTCGTGACAAAGAAAGGGAAGCTGGTCGGCGTGTTCACGGCGACAGATGCGTGCGAGGCGTTCGCTACGCACCTGCGGGAGGAATTCGGTCCTCACGGCGGCAACTTGATTGCCTGAGTCCGGATATCGGACCCGGCACACCGAACCTCGAGTTAGCGGGCTCTGTCGGTTACGACGAACGGGATGTTCTTGCGCTCCGCATACTGGCGGGCGAAACCCATCGCCTCGTCCTGCGTCATCGGGTGGTTTGCGAGCAAGGTACGAATTCGCCAGGTTGTTCCACCTTCAACGACCTCCTCGCCACTGTCGATATAGCGCTGAATGGTCGCGAGCGTGACGGAATCGTCGTCCGGTGAGGTCCACGTGTAAACGTGCAGATAGTCCTGCTCTAGGCTCATACCCTCGAGTGACCCCCGGGAAATGATTTGCACAGCCATGGATCCGCCTTCCTGGAAAATCAATTCTTACCTAGAAAACTAGCAAGGCCTGTGCCATTTTGCAGAAAGTTGCCCGAATCGCTAATTTGCCCTCAGTTATGTCACGTAGGGTGACCTGTAGCGTCAGTTTCTGCCACGGCCGAACGCCGCTCACCGTCAGCCTCAAAAAATACAATTGGATAGCGGCTCCAGCGACGATGACCGCCGACCGTAAGGGACTAGCAAGCCCGTGGCGTGAGGCCTGTACGGCACCGCTTTTGAGAACTGGGTCCGCGAAAATGTGACGTGGTTCCGGTATTGTCGTTCGGATTCACCGTGCAGATCGCACGCAGGGTAGACGATGGTAAACGAACAAAAACAGGCAGGATTCACGCTCATCGAGCTCATGATCGTCGTGGCGATCATCGGCATCTTGGCCGTAGTTGCTATTCCCGCCTATCAAAGCTACGTCATTCGTGCGCAGGTCGCCGAGGGCATCAACTTGGCTGCTAATGCCAAGACGCCCGTCGCCGATGCGTTTGTCCAGTCGGGCGCGGCTCCGGAGGATCGCGAAGCTGCCGGATTGAGTCCCAATCCCGAAGATACGCAGGGCAAATACGTCAGTTCCGTCGCAGTAGAAGACGGCGTAGTCACGGTGACCTACGGCAACGACAGCAGTAATCTGATCGAGGACTTGACCGTCTCGTTCACACCTTACGAGACCGATGGGCTCGGCGTCGTATGGCGCTGCGGCAGCGCGGCCGAGCCGGACGGGCTCGAGGAGATGGGCACGGCAGGCGGCGTCAACGTGGCTACTTACACGCCACCGACCGTACCGCGCGAGTATCTGCCCACGACCTGCCGCGAGTAACGCTGCTCAATCCGTTTCCAACGACTCGCCGCCCGGCTAGTCCCGGCGGCGAGACTCGTTCAGGCCGCTCCAACGGCGCAATCCGCTCGGTTCGAGCCCGACTAGATCCAGCACGCGTGCAATGGTCTGATCGACCATGTCGTCGAGGCTCGTGAGCCGCGAATAAAAAGCCGGCACGGGCGGGAAAACGACAGCACCCATTTCGCTCACCGCCGTCATATTCCGCAGGTGCGCTAGATTCAGCGGCGTCTCCCGCACGAGCAGCACGAGGCGCCGCCTTTCCTTGAGCGATACATCTGCTGCCCGGCAGACAAGCGTGCCTGCGATACCATTCGCGATCGAGCCGAGCGTGTTCATCGAGCACGGCGCAATGATCATCGCGTCATGACGAAACGAGCCGCTGGCAATCGCGGCGCCGATGTTCCGGTCGGAGTGGACGACATCTGCGAGCGTCTCGATCTCCTGCAGAGTCTGCTCGAGCTCGGCGGCGATGGTCAGGCCTCCGGCGCGAGAGACGACGAGGTGAGTCTCAACAGCGTCGTCGCTGCGGAGCACTTCGAGCAGGCGCAATCCATATATGCTGCCCGACGCTCCGGTGATTGCGACCACGATTCGCTTAGCCATCGAGCATCCTTCCTGTGGACCATGCAATGCGCAAGATCGCGGAGCATATCACGTGCCCGGCGGGCTTCGAGATCGTTTGACAATCGTAGATCCGGCCTGGCTAAAATGGCGGCGACTATCGTACCAAGTGCCTTCGTGGTCGCTTGGCAGGCGGCAAGCGGAGTACCCGGTGACAGATCTCGAGCTAGGCCCGGTTTGGCTGAGCATTCAGCTCGCTAGCATTACTGCCGCCGTTCTTTTGTGTATCGCCACACCGCTCGCCTGGTGGCTCGCGCACACACGCGCGCACTGGCGATCGGCCTGCGAAGCCGTGGTGGCGATGCCGCTCGTCCTGCCCCCGACAGTGCTCGGGTTTTATCTATTGATACTGCTGGGTCCCGCGGGCCCGATCGGATCATTCTGGTTGACGCTTACCGACTCGAGCTTGACGTTTTCGTTCACCGGACTCGTCATTGCCTCGGTGATCTATTCGTTCCCGTTCGCCGTGCAGCCTCTTCAGACGGCATTCGAGGCAATCGGCCGACGCCCGCTCGAAGCCGCAGCCACGCTCGGCGCCGCGCCGTGGCAGAGCTTCCTGCACGTAGTCGTGCCGCTCGGTTTGCGCGGCTTCGTGTCCGCCCTCGTCCTGAGCTTTGCACACACGCTCGGCGAATTCGGTGTCGTTCTGATGGTCGGCGGCAACATTCCGGGTGAGACGAAAGTGATCTCCATCGCCGTCTACGAGCACGTGGAAACCGTCGACTATGCGCAAGCCCACGCTCTGTCGGCGGGGCTTCTCGTCTTCTCGTTCGTCGTGCTGCTCGCCGTGTTCCTGCTCAACAACCGCAACCCGATGCGGCGCGTGCCGGCATGAGCGAGCTTGCGGTCAATGTCCGGCTGAGACGCGATCTCTTCACGCTCGAAGTCGACGAAACAGTTTCTCTTACGGGGATCACGTCGATCTTCGGACCGAGCGGCTCGGGTAAGACGAGCCTGCTACGAGTCATTGCGGGTCTAGAGCAGTGTCCGGGCGGCGTAGTGCGCTTCGACGACACGACTTGGCAGGACATAGGCGTCTGGCGCCCGCCGCACACGCGGCGAGTAGGTTACGTGTTTCAAGACGCGCGGCTGTTCGAGCATCTCAGCGTCGCCGGAAACCTCGAGTTCCCGACCAGATTCCTCGCGACTGCAAGCCGGTTTCCGCTAAGCGACGTAGTGACGGCATTCGAGCTCGAAGATCTCCTGCGCCGCAAGCCGGACACGCTGTCGGGCGGCGAGCAGCAGCGCGTGGCCATNNGAGCAGCAGCGCGTGGCCATTGCGCGCGCGTTGCTTGCCGACCCCCACCTCGTGCTGATGGACGAGCCGCTATCGTCGCTCGATGCAGCACGTAAACAGGAGATCCTGCCCTTCATCGAGCAGCTGCCCTCCAAGTTCGGGATACCCGTTCTCTATGTGACCCATGACGCGGACGAGGTCACGAGATTGGCCGACCACATGCTCGTGCTCGACAACGGCCGCATCGTGGCGGCCGGCGACGTTGCCGGTGTTTTCGCACGTCTGGACCTCGTGCCGATCTACGGCCGCAGCGAGGTGAGCAGCGTTCTGGACGTCGTGATGCAAGGGACGGTGGACGGCATGACGACGCTCGGTGTCGGCCGGCAGCAGATTCGCGTGCCCGGCCTGCCGCAGACGCTCGGCGCGCATTCGCGCATTCGCGTGCAAGCGCGCGACGTCGTGATTGCCACGCAGCCGGCCAGCAACCTGAGCATTCGAAATACGCTGGAGGGCAAGCTGCTCGATATAGATTTCGATGGCGAGACCAACGTCGAGCTGCTTCTCGACGTCGATTCACAGCACCTGCGGGCCCGCATAACCAAAGACGCGCTCGACGACCTCGCGCTCAGCGAGGGCATGACGGTCTTCGCGCTCATCAAAAGCGTTGCCCTCGATACGGGCTCAGCAGGCAGCGAGGCTCGGGCTACGACAAGAGATGCGGCAGGAAGAGCGTGATCGGGGGCAGCGCGATGAGCAGCCCGACCCTGAAGACGCCCGATGCGAGGAAAGGCATGACGCCGCGAAACGTCTCCCTGAGGCTCACTTTCGGTGCGTGATGGTTGATGATCAGGACGTTGAGCCCGACCGGCGGCGTGATCAGACCCGCTTCGACCACGATGAGCACGATGATGCCGAACCACATCTTCAGGTCGGCCTCGGGCATGCCGAAATCCAAGCCGGCCATGATCGGCCAAAAGATCGGGATGGTCAGAAAGATCATTGCAAGGCTGTCCATCAGGCAACCGAGCACGAGATAGACGACCAGGAGGAGAATCAGAATCAGATAGGGGTTCAAGCCGCTCGCGGCAGCCATCTCCGAGAGCTGCTCTGCGATGCCCGTCAGGGCCATGAAGATATTGAG
>JABAHR010017584.1_pt4 | contig 14963 bp, 17 predicted proteins | sample 7062101 | NCBI WGS metagenome assembly JABAHR01 (sample SAMN14534553, study PRJNA622989) | marine sediment metagenome | biome: marine biome [ENVO:00000428]; feature: marine pelagic biome [ENVO:01000023]; material: deep marine sediment [ENVO:00002113] | place: India: Gulf of Kutch | collected... | reverse complement strand
CAATCCTGATGCCGGTGACTGGTACTGGGCAAAATATAAAGCAGACGGCAGCCTACATACAAAAGAAGTCGATGGCAAAGCAATGAAATTAGCTGGTAAAGTAGGGGGCTGCATCGGTTGCCACACAGCATCAACTTCAGGCGTTAAATATATAATGACCCCTAAATAACACTCATATCATAATTAAAAACCGGTTAGCGAACACTATTTTGCTTTCCCACCGTTTTTCGCTTTCCGGTTTTTTACTTTTTCTTCAACAAATATTCAAATCTGATTTTATTAAAAGGAATACGGCTACATAACCAATAGTATCAATCATTTAATACACCGCCACCTGCACAATCTATGCATACAATTGAGGTTGGATCTACCTCCAGTCTTTTGTGGTTTATTATCTCATCACAACTTACACAGAATCCATACTCATTATTTTCAATACGCTTAAGAGCAACTTGAATTTTTTGTAATTTTAATTTCCTTCTTCTGTCAGCTTCAAGCGCAATAGCCTGTGACTGTAATTCATCCATTCTGGATAATCTTCCTATCCTTGCCTGATCAAGCTCAACAGTTTTTGTTGATTCCCTGCCAGCTTGAAGTTCAGCCTCAATTTCAGCTTGAAGATCTATCAGAATTTCTTTAAAAAAATCAACTTGGATTTCATTCATACTTTGTTGTGGATGTAACAAATTAAGTTCTTGGTGTATAAGCCAGGTTGTCCAACCAAAAATCGATTACATATTGAATACGGGTTAAAATCAATGAGCGGTAATAATCAAGTTCACTAAGATGAACCCATCTGCATTCAATTATGCCTTCTTTGATCTCCGGTCTCACATCCGCATCCTTGCCGTTGTAATGCATTAAGAACCAGTGGGTTTTCTTAAGTACAGTCTCATTTTTTTGCTTTGTACTATGCCAGGTGGAAACTATTTTTCCTTCAACTGTTAATTTATTCTTATCTAATCCGGTCTCTTCATTAACTTCACGAACAGCAGTTTTGATATATGAAGGATTTTTGCCATTCAATCTACCCTTAGGTAAATCCCACTTTCCGCGTTTAAAGATTAAAAGAACATGATAGTTGTCATTATAAACAAGACCACCTGCAGATTCTACCATGGGCAGTCCCAGTGTTTTAATAAGACTATAATCTTCAGCCATTTATATTTCCTTCCAGCTTTTTTAATGTTGAATATTGAAGAGAATTCAGATTATTGAAAACTACTCCATTTAATTCAATGCTGAGGTTCTCCCTCACATCTTCACCCGTTAAAGGAACAAACTTTTTATTTCCATATTTTTTTACTATATGCAGCATGCAAAATAATCTGGCTTCAATCTTGGAGTTTGCATCAACAATAGTCCAGGGTGACTTTTTAGACGATGTATGTGAAAACATCTGCATTTTATAATTTGTGTAGGTCTCGCATTTTTTTCGGGCGTGAAGATCGTTTCTGGAAAATTTCCAGTATTTGAGAGGGTCAGTTAATCTTTCCTGAAAACGCCTCAACTGATTTTCACTATCCACGGACAGATAGAATTTCGTAAGCATCAAACCTTTTTTCATTAAAGAATGTTCCCAGTCAATAACCTTGCTCATAAAATATTTGTATTGTTTTTCCGAACAGTATCCCATTGTCGGTTCAATTGTAGCACGGTTGTACCAAGATCGATCGAAAAAAACTATTTCACCCGGTTCAGGCAGCTGTTTTTCATATCTGCGGAACCAGTATTTCGACTCTTTTTTTGTTGGTACACCAAGTTCAACAACCCTGTAGTGCTTGGGCATTAAATTTTCAGTGAATCTTATAATAGTCGAACCCTTTCCGGCCGCATCACGGCCATCAAAAGTTAAACACATACGCTTATTTTTTTTAACTATATCCTTTTGGATATTTAATAATTCCAGCTGCAGGCGTCTTTTTTCAATGTGGTAATTTTTAAGGGTTATCCCGATATAGGGATTTTCTGCTTTTTTATATTCTTGGTTCAAGATCTCAATACCTTTTTAATTTTATCAAAACCTTGTAGTTTAACAACAAATTATGAAAATAATGTTAAGAAACTTTAATTTCTGGATTTTGATTATATTATTATCTATTATTTACGTCAAATAGTAGTATTTCAACATATTTAAATAATTTTATCTCAACAACTACCAGGTTGAATCAAACTTGAAATTTGCCGCAATAGACATTGGATCAAATGCTGTAAGACTCTTATTCGCACAGGTTTTTGAAAACCATAATACGGTATTCAAAAAAGATGCTTTATATCGGGTTCCAATACGGCTCGGGGAAGACGTATTTGTAAATCAGGAAATATCCAGTGAGAAAAAAGACAGTCTTATCAACACACTTATAGCATTCAAATACTTAATAAAAGCATATAAACCTATCGACTATTTGGCATGTGCTACTTCGGCTATGAGAGAAGCTGAAAATAGCAATGAGATCATCAATGAAATTAAAAAACAGGCTGATATTGACATAAAAATAATAGATGGTTTTGAAGAAGCTGATATAATCTGTTCAAACCACATAGCCGATAAGCTCGATAAGAAAGGAGATTATCTTTACATAGATGTAGGTGGTGGAAGTACAGAGTTAACACTGATTTCCAAGAACAAGATAGTCAAATCCCAATCTTTTAATATAGGGACAGTCAGGTTACTTAAAGAAAAAGTGTCCGATAATAAATGGCTGATTCTAAAGAAATGGTTAAAAGAAAATATTAATGAGTTAAACAAAATTGAAGGTATAGGATCAGGAGGAAATATAAATAAAGTATATAAAATGTCTGAAACGAAAATAGGAAAACCGGTCTCCTATCAAAAAATAAAAAAGATTTATAAATCCCTCATTGCATATTCCTTTAAAGACAGAATCAAAAAACTTGGCCTTAGGCCAGATAGAGCAGATGTAATAATACCAGCGTTGGAAATTTATATATTTATCCTGAAATATTCTAAAATAAAAAAACTTCATGTACCTGAAATTGGTTTATCGGATGGTATAATCCATTTACTTTATGACAAACAAAAAAAACTTTGATAACAGTTTTATTATTGATGATCCTGATTTTAGCATTGAAAATTTCATAAAAGGATTACAAAACAAGTTTTCTTTTATATTAGAAACTCCAATCAAAACTATACAGTTATATCTGGACACATTCGATTGGCGGCTTTACAACAAAGGACTGGTTTTTGTAAAAGCCCCAGGGGGTTATAAACTTAAGGACATTAATGAAGTAAAAATTCTTTCCAGTATTCCATTAAAAACAAAAAAAAATATCAAAAACTGGCAGGATTTCCCCAAAAGTACTTTAAAAAATCAATTGAAAACAGCTTTAGACATTAGAGCTTTAATTCCATGGATAAATGTGGAAAAACACACTCAAAGTTTTAAGAATTCTTAACAAGGATGATAAAACCGTATTAAAATTGCAGCTTCAAAAAATATATTTAATTCAGGGTAAATCCAAAACTTTTATACATCATACAATAACGCTGCAACCCGTAAGGGGATATAAAACAGAGCTAAAAGATATTCGGAAATATCTTAAGGAACTTGGTCTCAGTAATTTAACGACAAATATTTTTTCCTTAGGTCTTGAAAAAATTGGCGAGGTTCCTGGAAAATATACCTCCAAAATAAAAGTTGTTCTAAATCCTCAAATGTCTGCACAGGAAGCAGGTGTGGTTATATTTAAAAATCTTTTATCAACAACAATGAGAATTAACGAAGAAGGAATTAAAAAAGATATAGATATAGAATTCCTTCATGATTTTAGGGTTGCCATAAGAAGAACACGATCGGCATTATCTCAAATCAAGGATATTTTTCCTAAAGAAGAAACCGATAAATTTAAAAAAGATTTTTCAAAATTGGGCAAAATTTCTAACAAGCTAAGAGATCTTGATGTGTATTTACTCACAAGAGAAAAATACAAAAAAATGCTCGCGGAAGATTTACATGAAGGTTTGGACTTGATTTTTAATATCGTTGAAGCTGAAAGGAATAAAGAGCAAAGAAGAGTTGTAAAAGCTTTAAATTCAAGTGAGTATCACAAAATACTCAAATCCTGGGAAGACTATTTAAACTCGGAGAAGGAAAAAGCACTCAATTCGGAAAAGCCAATTTATGAACTTGCAAAAGAATTTATATGGAAAAAATACAAAAAAATAATTAAAACAGGTTCAAAAATAGATGATAATACACCCGATGAAGAACTTCACAGTTTAAGAATAGAGTGTAAAAAGCTTAGATATTTGCTAGAATTCTTTACATCATTATTTCCGGAAGACGAGATTTCTTTCATTGTAAAACATTTTAAAAAACTTCAGGACAACCTCGGAGATTTCAACGATTTATGCATACAGCAGGAAAGTTTAAAAAATATGGTAAAGGAATTTAAAGTAAAAGAAGAAGATATTTTAAAAATCAGCATGTCTATTGGCGGGCTGATTTCAGTTTTGAACCAAAAACAAAATGAAGTGAGAAAAGACTTCGAAAAGAGTTTTAATGAGATTTCCAATAAGGAGTATGTAAAAATATTTAATAAACTATTCTCACCGAACCAAAGCTAATATGAAAATTATATCTGTCTACTCAATAAAAGGCGGAGTGGGAAAAACTGCTACCACTGTAAATCTGGCTTATCTGGCATCCACCGAGGGTTATCGAACACTAATTTGTGATCTCGACCCTCAAGGAGCTTCATCCTATTATTTTCGTATTAAAGCATCCAAAGGTTTCAGTAGTTATAAATTTATTAGGGGTGGAAAGCATATTCAAAATAACATCAAAGGTACGGATTTTGACAACCTTGATCTTCTTCCTTCAAAACTTTCCTACAGAAATCTTGATCTTGCCCTAGATGCCGAAAAAAAATCAAAATCAAAACTTAAAAAAATTTTAAAGGAACTAACACATGATTACGATTATATTTTTTTAGACTGTCCGCCGAGTATTTCCTTGATATCGGAAAACATTTTTAATGCCTCGGATTATATTTTTGTACCCCTAATTCCAACAACTTTGTCCGTTAGAACATACGTGAAACTTTTAAAGTTCTTTAAAAAAGAAAATCTGGACAGATCCAAACTTTTCGCATTTTTCTCAATGGTTGAAAAACGAAAGAAAATGCATAATGAAATAATTGAAACAATGATAAATAACAATAAATATTTTCTTAAAACTACCATCCCCTATAGATCTGAAATAGAAAATATGGGACTATACAGACAACCAATTGCCTCCTATCTTAAAAACTCGGATGGCACCCGGGCTTATACAAATCTTTGGAATGAAATAAAACAAATCATTAGTTAAGCCCTATGACCCAGGAAATTGAAAGAAAATTTCTTATAATAAACGTTCCCGACAACCTTTTATTTTATAATTCCTATACAATATCCCAGGGATATATATTAATCACAGATGATATAGAGATCAGGTTGAGAAAAAAGGGGGATAAATACTTCCAAACAATTAAAAGCACGGGTGATCTTAGCAGGGAAGAGTATGAAATAGAATTAACTCAGGATCAATTCGAAGTTTTGTGGCCTCTAACTGCTGGTAAGAGAATTAAGAAGCTAAGACACGAGATTAAATATGATGATTATATTATTGAGCTTGATATTTACCATGATTCACTGGAAGGCCTTAAGACAGCTGAAGTGGAATTTAAAAATTTTGAGGAAGGAGAATCTTTTAAACCTCCTGAATGGTTTGATGCTGAAATCACATATAATAAGATGTATAAAAACAAGAATCTTTCTATCTTTGGTTTACCAGACTAGCACATAATTATGGAATAAAACCAATATTCAAAAAAATGCTATTCTCTGCATATACTTGCAAATTGGCAATTATTTGTTTTAAAATAAAATTTAATGTTGAATTATATCTTTGCAAAAATCAGCTTTGTTTTTATAATAACGCTTCTTTTTCTGTTCACCTTATTAATTCCTAACAGTTTTTCCTTAGATGATGAGGATGAATATGGTTTGGGAATAAGATATGGTCATTCATTTTATTTGGAACCACATGAAAACGATAGCGTTGAATTATTTTTATTAAAATTCCTTCCATGGACAATTTTTAAAAACAACAATTGGAAAACAAAACCATTTATAAGTTTATCGGCCGGTGGAATAAAACAAGGAGATGACTATGCGTTTCTCGGCACTATATCGGCTAATCTTGCTATAAACACGCCTATAGAAAAACTGACATTGGACGGGGGAGGTGGTTTAGCTTATTTGAGTCAAGATAAGGTTGGAAGCCATAACTTTGGTGGTCCTTTACAGTTAAATTTTAATTTAGGAGTGACATTAAATAAGATTTTTAAAAATATTAATTTAGGCTACAGATTTTTTCATATTTCCGATGCAGGTATTCATGACGGACATGGAATGAACAGAAATCTGATTGAGCTAACCTATATGTTTAAATAACTTATTCGCTTNNTTTGTAAATTAAGCTTGAATTTATCCACTGCATGAATCCTTATATGTTCAACGGCTTCTTCTGCCGAATCGGTAAAAAGAATTAAATCAATATCTTCATTATCTATCATGCCGTCTTCAACCATATTATTCAGAAAATTCGAAAGGGGTTTGAAATATTCTTTTCCATATAAGACTAGAGGAAAACTAAATATTTTTTTATTTTGTATCAAAGTTATTGCTTCAAAAAATTCGTCCATTGTCCCTACCCCACCTGGTAAAACAATAAAGGCGTAAGAATATTTAAACAGCATTACCTTTCTTACAAAAAAATAGTGAAATGAAACACAGTGATCGAGATATTTATTTGGTGCTTGCTCGTGAGGAAGAATTATATTGCAGCCTATCGATCTTCCTCCGGCATCTTTGGCTCCCCTGTTTGCAGCTTCCATAATGCCCGGGCCACCCCCGGTCATGATGGTTAATCCTATTTCTGCCAAATCTCTTCCAATATTACGTGCAATTTTATAGTATTGGTTATCCTCTGTAACTCTCGCCGAACCAAAAACAGTCACGCATGGTCCGACAAAATGTAGGGTTCTGAATCCCTTGATGAATTCCCCTAAAACCTTTAAAGTTTGCCAGAACTCGCTTGTTCTGCTGTGGGGTCCTTTAATAAAAAATGTATCTTCTTTCTTCTCTATCTCTTCTTCTATCTCTTCTTCTATTTGCTTTTCCGTTAACTTGTCTGTTTTGTCTTCCATTGTCTCACCTGTAATATTTGTAATATTTATCCATAAAGATTTTATTTTGTTGTGGTATATTATGATTCAATATTAAACACAAATTTCAAACATGAAAATTTTTAACCACAATCATAAACTTACTGTTCTCTTAATTATCATTTCTTTTGGTTTATTCTCCTGCACTATAAGAAAAGAGACTACCACAATTGAGCCCCCCCCAACGGAACCCAAAGTTGAACAGCCGGCTATAAAGGAGGAAAAAGCACCAGTAACAGGAAATGCTGAACTAGTTCTCGATTTCAATAGCAATAATGAATATGTTGCTGAATCACCAGTGACAATTTCGAATATTGGCTCCAAAAACGCGATTAACGTAAACACAAAACTAATAACTCATTATTATTCGGAGGAGAAAAACGATATAAAGGCATCGATTGACTCTCCTTCTTTTAAATCATCAATTGATCTGTTAAAACCCCAAACAAATAAAACATTTAACCTTGGTGTCAACCTGCATGATTTATACAGCAATTATCCCAAAGAAAGCGTTGCACTTGAATTCAGGACAACATATATTAACGATTCAGACCATAAACAATACATTATGAGTACGGTTTACTATTTAAATCCCCAGGGTAAATGGGTAGATAAAAACAACCCGTCACTTAAACCTAAAGGCAAGTACAACAAAATAATCTGGACATTGAATTGGTATCTTAAACAACTTTAATTCGATTTTTTAGAAATTTTATAGATACTGCACAATATTAGAACAGCCCCTATAATGACTCCCATATCCAGAGTCGTGCCAAGTATTAATCTGTCAAACGTTAATCCAAACACAGGAACAAGCAAAGAAGAAAAGGTCGTCGTATTAATATCAAGATTGTTTAGCAAATAAAACCATATAGAAAAATTCACCGCCGACGCTATAATTCCAGTGAATAAAATTATAAACACTGAGTGGTAATTCCAGTCGATAACAAAACTCCCTTCGGAAACAAAAACAAGCAATATCAGAAAAAATGATCCGATCAAAAGCTGGAAGCCATTTACAACTGAAGGGTTTTCATTTTTTAGATACCTTTTGTTCCAGATATTAGCCACAGCCCATGAAAATGCCGCTAGAATAATCAACAATTCACCAAATATTATCTGCTTATTCTGGTGAGTAATAGCATCCCACCCGAGAATAAAAAGAATTCCCAGAAGACCAAGAAAAACTCCTATCCATTTATTTAAATCCAGTTTCATTTTTAAATAAAAATGTAAGAACAATGCCGTCCAAACAGGCATTGTATAAAGGATTACGGAAGTTTTACCGGCCGTAACAAACTTCATTCCGTAAATAATAAAAGCAAACATTGCGGTTGTTTGAAATACACCGACAAATATGTAATTCGGATTTTTAAATTTTGAAAAACTGAAAAACCCGCTTTTGATTATGAAAGGCAGTAAAAACAAAGCCCCAATTAAATTTCTAAGGGCAACAAATGTAAACGGCATCATATGATCTAATGACTGTTTCATCAGAACCCAGGAATAACCCCATGTAACAATTGTGAATGCGAGCAGCAAAATCTTTATCATATTCTTAGTTAATAAATTTATTTTTAACTTTCATCATGAATTACTCATACAAAACTTGGAATAATAAAAAATTAGATTAACATTAAGACAGAATATAATCACATTTAAAAATTAATCTCGAAAGGGGGGATTTTATGAAACTCGAAGGTAAAACAGCATTAATCACCGGAGGGAGTCTCGGACTTGGAAAAGCAACCGCCATTTTATTTGCAAAAGAAGGCGCGAATGTTGTAATAACAGGGAGAACGGAAAAGACATTAAAAGATACTGTCGAAGAAGCCTCTAAGCAGGGATTGACAATAGACCATCTGGTTAGCGATGTTTCCAAGGATGAAGACTGTAAAAATGCCGTTGATTATACAATTGGAAAATATGGCCAGATAGACATTCTTTTTAACAATGCAGGGGTCCTGTTTACAGGCTTAACTCATGAAACTGATCTTGATATGTGGCAAAAAACTTTTGACATAAATGTTAAAGGTACTTTTTTAATGTCTAAATATACAATTCCGCATATGCTGGAAAGAAACTACGGGTGTATAGTAAACAACTCTTCAATTCTTGGTTTAAAAGCTGTTCCCGGTGTGGCGGCATATAATTCAACTAAAGGAGCTGTAACACAATTAACAAGAAGTATGGCTCTTGAATATGCCCAGCAGGGTATAAGGGTTAATGCAATTTGTCCCGGAACAATAGTTACCCCAATGGTTGACGGACTTTTTGATCAAATGCCCGACAGGTCAGAAGCTGAAGAGCTATTCAAATCATTTCATCCTATGGGACGTTTGGGTAAGCCTGATGAAATTGCAAACGCAGTTTTGTTTTTATGTGATGATAATGTTCAATTCATGACAGGCACTATGCTTTCAGTAGACGGAGGCTGGGTAGCAAAATAAGGTTTTTACTTTTTAAAATTCTAATTATCCTTTAATTAAGGATAATGTCTGACAGAAAATTAAACATACTTTTAACCGGAGCCACCGGCTACATCGGTGGCTCCCTTCTTAACTACCTGGAATCAACCAATAAATACAACCTCAGGTGTATTGCCAGGAAACCCGATTATATCGAACCGCGAGTTGATAAAAGAACTGAAGTTGTTTACGGAGACGTCCTTGACCCTTCTTCATTATCAGATGCATTAAAAAACATCGATGTTGCATTTTATTTAGTCCATTCAATGGGTTCAAAACAGTCTTTCGAAGAACTGGACAGACAAGGGGCCATAAACTTCGGAGAAGCAGCAAAAAAATGCGGGGTTAAGAAAATAATATATCTTGGAGGATTAGGTGAAAGCTCGAAAGACCTGTCCCCACATTTAAAAAGTCGCCAGGAAACTGGTGATTATCTAAGAAAATCAGGTGTGGAAGTAATTGAATTCAGATCATCAATAGTTATTGGCTCGGGCAGCCTTAGTTTTGAGTTAATAAGGAATCTTGTTGAAAAACTTCCGGTTATGACAACCCCTAAATGGGTATATGTTAAAACACAGCCAATTTCTATAACTGACGTAATAAAATATTTATCAAAGTCAATCAAAATAGATTTTAGAGGAAACAAAATAATTGAAATCGGAGGTAAAGATATAGTTTCCTATGGAGACTTGATGAATGAATATGCAAGGCAGCGTAACTTAAAGCGGTATATTATTCCTGTTCCGGTTCTCACACCCTATATTTCAAGCTTATGGCTAGGTCTTGTAACCCCTATATATGCAAGGGTGGGTAAAAAACTTATTGATAGTTTAAAGCATCAAACAGTTGTCACTGATCATTCTAATGATCATTTTTTCGATATTGAAACTCAGTCTGTAAAACAAGCAATTCACACCGCCTTAAACGAAGACGATAAAATTACAAATATACGCTGGTCTGATTCAATGTCGGCAGGTGGTACATTTAAAAAATGGGGTGGTATGAAATTCGGAAACAGAATAGTTGATCATAGATCAATAAACATTAAATCCGACCCTAAACTCGTCTTTAGCAAGGTTAAGAACGTCGGTGGGAAAAGCGGCTGGTATTACGCAAACTGGCTCTGGCTGATAAGAGCATACATTGATCTTGTTTTTGGTGGAGTAGGAATAAGAAGAGGCAGACAAAACCCAGCTGACATTAGGGTGGGAGATGTTATAGACTGGTGGAGAGTGGAAGAATACGAGGAAGATAAATATCTAAAACTACTTGCTGAAATGAAAGTTCCCGGCAGAGCGTGGCTTGAGTTTTATGTGGAAGAAAAAGATGGTTACACAACTCTAAACCAAACCGCCATTTTCGATCCGCTTGGATTAATGGGAATTTTATACTGGTATATCCTTTATCCCATTCATTCTATTATATTTGACGGAATGCTAAGGAATATAAAACAATCTGTAAATAATAATAATTAGAAAACATTTATTTATTAGAATTACAGAAAAGGGCTCCGTTCCCTTTTTACGTATTTTCTTCCTTTATTCTGATATTAATATTTATATGAAAAAGTATAATATGAAAATCCATAATATACTAAAACGCTATAAAGTATAATACATGTTCTCTTATTATACTTTTGACACTATTAGTATAATAAAATACAAAAGGGGACAGAGCTTTTTTTTCTTTACAAAATCCAGAATTTTAAATATATAAAATTGAAAAGTTAAAAAATATTCAAAAATCAGTTAAAAACTTAACAGTATGATTATTGGAATATTAAAAGAGATAAAGGTTGAGGAAAATAGGGTCTCGATGACGCCAGGCGGTGTTGAACTGCTCATAAAAAGCGGTCACACGGTTCTTGTGGAAAAAGGTGCAGGAATTATGAGCGGATTTGAAGATTCTAAATACAGGGAACAAGGTGCAAAGATTGTCAGAAACGCTAAGGATATATACGCCAAATGCGATATGGTGATGCATGTAAAAGAACCTCAGCCATCGGAATACCGTTTAATAAGAAAAGATCAGATTATTTTCACCTATCTTCACCTTGCAGCCGAAAGAAAACTCACAAAAGCATTAATAGAAAGAGAGTCTGTGAACATTGCCTATGAAACAATACAAAAAGAAGACGGATCCCTTCCACTTCTTACTCCCATGAGCGAAGTTGCAGGACGCATGTCCATACTTGAAGGATCAAAATACCTTCAGATGGAGCACGGAGGTCACGGAATCCTGCTAGGCGGAGTACCAGGCGTTGATCCGGGAACGGTTCTGATTATAGGCGGGGGGGTTGTGGGCACAAATGCCGCAAAAAATGCCTGTGGACTAGGTGCAAAAGTCTATATTATTGAAAAAAATCTCGAACGCATGCGTTATCTAAGTGATATCATGCCGAAAAACTGTTTTATATTAATGTCTAAACCTGCAACCATACGTAGACTTCTTTCAATTGCGGATGTTGTCGTTGGTGCAGTTCTTATCCCCGGGGCAAAAGCTCCGAAACTCATCACAAGGCAAATGCTGAAAACCATGAAAAAAGGTGCCGTTCTGGTTGATGTGGCAATTGATCAGGGTGGTTGTTTCGAAACATCAAGACCCACAACTCATGCAAAACCTATATATAATGTCGACGGTATTGTACACTACTGTGTTGCCAATATGCCAGGTGCACTCCCAAAAACATCCACAGTCGCTCTTACAAATGCTACGCTTCCATATGTATTGGAAATTGCAAATAAAGGGTGGAAAAATGCTATGATAGAAAACAACGAAATCAAAATGGGTGCAAATGTAGTTCATGGAAAAGTAACATATAAGGGAGTAGCAGATGCATTCAGACTTAAATATACACCTATAGATCAGTTGCTTAATTAATAATCTAGTTATACTTTAGAGTGTAAATTACCAAAAATAAAAAAAATAATTTACAAACCGGCATTAAAAGTTTTATAATGGAAGTATAATTCTTTAAGGGTGAGGTTAATCCATGTCTGAAATACCACGTCATAAAGTAAGAGATGTCGCTATAATAGGTCCCCATGGTGCAGGAAAAACCACTTTGGATGAAGGTCTATTATATTTAAGCGGTGCAACTGACAAGCTCGGAAGAGTTGAATCCGGGTCATCTAGTCTTGATTATCTAAAAGTTGAAAAAGACAGGCACATGTCAGTCAACTCTCATATCTCATATTATGAATACAATACCTACGGAGTAAACATTCTGGACACACCGGGTTTTGCCAATTTTAATTACGAAACTCAATCTGCGCTCAGAGTTTGCGAGTTTGTAATACTGGTAGTTAGCGCAGTTCCAGACGACATGGATAAGATTGAACGTTTCTGGAACATGGCAAAAAATGCAAATGTAATAAAAATGATCTTTATGAACGACATGGACAAGCCCAGAGCGGATCTTGAAAAAGCCCTTGAAGAACTTCAAAAAGTCATCGGTATAAAGCCAATTCCACTAACCTTGCCGATTGGAAAAGAAGACGAGTTTAAAGGTGTAATAGATCTTATTAACATGAAAGCACTTAACTATTCCGATGATGGAAAATATGAAACCTCTGAAATTCCAGAAGAGTATAATGAAAGTGTAAAGAAATACAGAGAACTTCTTGAAGAATCAACTGCCGAGCTGCTTGATGATGAAAGATTGGAACAATACCTTGAAGGTATAGAAATAGAAAATAATCAATTATTAAAAGACCTTAGAAACGGCGTTATGTTTGGTGATATCTGTCCGCTACTTGTAGGTTCAGCCTCCAAGCTTATCGGATTGCATCCCTTAATGGATGCCATAAATTACTATCCGCCGTCCGTTATGAAGAGTAAGCCAATAGAATGCACGGACTTAAACGGAAAAGAGTTAACAAGAGCTCCAGAGGAGGATGCGCCAGCCCTGCTATATGTTTTTAAAACCATATCAGATCCATTCGCAGGGAAAATCAGCATTGCTAAAGTGATTTCCGGATCGGTTAAGCCTGATTCCACTTTAAATAACTCATACAACAATTCCAAGATTAAACTTGGTCACATTAACACAATTATTGGAAAAAACGAAGAAGAAGTAAGCAAGGCTGAAGTAGGTGATATTATTGCCATCAACAAGCTTAAAGATGTACACACCGGCACAACCCTTAGCGATCTTTCCGAGCCCTGCATTGTTCAGCCAGTAGCTGTGCCACAACCAGTGATATCATTTGCAATCGAACCAAAGAGCAGGGCAGATGAAGATAAACTTTCAACTTCACTTTCGAGAATAATGGAAGAAGATCCTACCCTTGTTTTTAAAAGAGATGAAGAGACAGGGGACTTTCTTTTATCAGGAGCGGGACAAACACATATAGAAGTTGTAATCGACAGATTAAAAAATATTTATGGAGTAAACGTTGAATTAAAGAAGCCTCAAGTGCCTTACAGGGAGACCATCAAGGTCAAGGCTGAGGCTGAAGGTAAATATGTTAAACAAACGGGTGGAAGAGGTCAGTACGGGGTAGCCTGGATAAGGATTGAACCTTTAAGCAATGGTGAGGACTACGAATTTCATGATGAGATCGTAGGGGGTGTAATTCCAAGAAATTACATACCATCGGTGGAAAAAGGGGTTCAAGACGCGATGAAACAGGGAATTTTGGCAGGTTATCCCGTTACAGACATTAAGGTTACAGTTTTTGACGGGAAACATCACAAGGTAGATTCTTCCGATCTGGCATTTCAAATTGCATCTTCAATGGGATTTAAAGCAGCAATGGAGAAAGCCAAACCATATATGCTTGAGCCTATAATGAATATGAGCATATATATCTCGGACGAAAATATGGGTGATGTTATAGGAGACTTGAATTCGAGAAGGGGAAAAGTTGTTGGAGTAGATTCATCCACCGCCGGACATNNGTCTGAAGTCCTTTCATATGCACCCGAACTTAGGGCTATTACCCAGGGAAAGGGTAGTTTTAACATGGAATTTTCACACTATGAAGAAATTCCTATGCAGATAGCAACAAAAATAATCGAACAAGTTAATGCAGATACAGAAAAATAATTAAGTAGTAAAACTACCACTCAACAATATTGCCTTCATCGAGAACAAGTCCGGATTGAGCAGATCTGTACAAAATGAAAATTTTATTTTCTGTTATTTTTGCGTTTTTAGAAATAGCCCTCGAAATACTTTTCATCATTTCCTGTATTCTTTCGACAGAATTAAAATCAGGAGCTATAAATTCAACTAAAACCGGGTGATCACTCTCT
>JABAHR010006934.1_pt2 | contig 14970 bp, 17 predicted proteins | sample 7062101 | NCBI WGS metagenome assembly JABAHR01 (sample SAMN14534553, study PRJNA622989) | marine sediment metagenome | biome: marine biome [ENVO:00000428]; feature: marine pelagic biome [ENVO:01000023]; material: deep marine sediment [ENVO:00002113] | place: India: Gulf of Kutch | collected... | reverse complement strand
GCGCGAGGCCCAGCGTCCACATGTTCTTGCAGCGCAAGGCATCCTTGTTGCCAAGGCCGAAGGGCTTGACCGCCTCGATCGTCAGCGCGGAGATGTCGAACGCCAGCACCTGCCACCTGGCCAGGCTGCCATCCTCGAGCGGGTTGGCCTCGTATTTCGCCTTGTCGAGGTTGCGCTTGGTGAATTCGCCGGTGTCGGCGATGATCAACCCGCCGGGCTTCAGCGCTTCGAGATTGGTCTTCAGCGCCGCCGGGTTCATCGCCACCAGCACGTCGGGCGCGTCGCCGGCGGTGTTGATCTGGCGGCTGCCGAAATTGATCTGGAACGCCGAGACGCCGAACAGCGTGCCTTGCGGCGCGCGGATCTCCGCCGGGAAATCGGGGAAGGTGGCCAGGTCGTTGCCCGCCAGCGCAGTGGAGAGGGTGAACTGGCCACCGGTCAGCTGCATGCCGTCGCCGCTATCGCCGGCAAAGCGGACAACGATTGTTTCCGGGGCGTCACTATCGTCCCGGTTAAGGGCCGCTGGTTCGGCTGCCTTGGTCGCCATGATCGAATCCTGCCTCGGCGCTTCTTCGCGCCTTCCTTTCAACTCGGCGTGCGCCCTAGGTGGCCGCCATTTACGGAGCAATCAAGTTTTTCTGTCACGCCTGCAATGGGGCAATGGAAATGCTCCACCGCTTTGATTACCTTCAGGCCAGCATGAACACACCTGATCCCGCTCTCTATCGCCCCTGCGTCGGCACGATGATGGTCAATCCCGCCGGTCATGCCTTCGTCGGCAAGAGGATCGACGGCAAGGACACCGACTTCTGGCAGATGCCGCAGGGCGGCGTCGATCCGGGCGAGGACCTCGACGAGGCCATGTACCGCGAGCTGGAAGAGGAAACCGGCGTCCGGCGCAAGCACCTCTCGCTGGTCGGCACGCTCGGGCGCGAGCTGTTCTACGACCTGCCGCAGGAGCTGCTCGGCAAATTATGGGGCGGCAAGTTCATCGGCCAGCGGCAGACCTGGTACCTCGTCCGCTTTAACGGGGCGGACAGGCACATCGACCTGGAAGCGCACAAGCACCCGGAATTCTGCGAATGGAAATGGGTCGCGCCCGACCTGCTGCCGGAGCTGATCGTGCCGTTCAAGAAAGAGGTCTACCGCACCATCGTCGCGGGCTTCCGCGACCGCATCTGAGCGCCCGATTCCGGGTCAGTTCTGGGTCACGCCATTGTCCGGCGCAACGGCTTCGGCCGTCATCACCGCATCCGACGGCCCGCGCGCAATCGCCGCGGCCAGTACCCGCGTTTCTTCGCAGCCTTCGCCGCACAGGCTTTCCAGCCGGGCAAGGTTGCGCCTGGCATTCTCCACCGCGCCCTTTGCCAGCAGCGCCTCGCCCTCGCCGGAAATGGCGGCGAAATTGCCGGGATCGCGTTCCTGCGCCTCGCGATAGTAGTGGATCGCCTTGCCCTGCAGCCCTTCGACCCGCGCGGCCTCGGCCAGCTCAAGGTAAACCTGCGTGTAACCGGGATCGATAACCAGGGCAGCCTCGAAACTGTCGATCGCGGCCTGGGTTTCTCCGGCCTCCAGCTGCGCGCGGCCTTCGGCGACCAGCGCGACGGAACGCGGATCGGGATCGTAATCGGCCCCGAAACCGGCGCTGGAGCTCACTGCGGCAAGCATCGCAAGGGCAATTGCAGCAGGGGTAAAACGCATCACGAACTCCTTGAGTGCGGGCCAGTCTGGCAGGCTTTTCGACGCCATCTGCCTTTCTGCTATCATGTGCGAGATAAACTGGCGATGAAAAATCCGTCCGTGCCGTGATGGTACGGAGAGAGGCGGATTCCTTCCCCGCGCGGGGCTCCGAGCGGCAAATCGGGCATTCGGGCGCTGAAATCGCCGTGATTGGCAAGGAATTGCTGCACCTGGCTCGCACCTTCCTCGTCGAGCAGCGAACAGGTGACGTAAACCAGCCTGCCGCCCGGCTTCACCAGCGTGGCGGCAAGCTCCAGCAGGCGCTGTTGCAAGGCGGTGAGCCGCGCCAGCTCGCCTTGCGTGAGTCGCCAGCGGGCCTCGGGATTGCGCCGCCATGTGCCCGTGCCGGAACATGGTGCATCGACCAGCACGGCATCGGCCTGCCGCTGCCATGGGCCGAGCGCCTCTGCCTCGCGCCCGGGATCGAGCAGCACGGTTTCGGCAATCATCGCCCCTGCCCTTTCGGCACGCGGAGCCAGCTGCGACAGGCGGCGCTTGTCGGTATCGGCAGCGATAAGCCGGCCGGCATTGTCCATCGCCGCGGCCAGTGCCAGGGTCTTGCCACCGGCGCCCGCGCACAGGTCGATCACCGTCTCGCCCGGCTGCGCGGCAACGGCAAGGCAGGCCAGCTGGCTGCCGGTATCCTGGATTTCGAGCGCCCCGGAGCGAAAAGCGTCCCACTCTTCCACCCGGCTGCCCTGCGGCACGCGCAGGCCGTGGGGAGCCTCTGTGCACTGCTTGTCCACAGGGATATTAACCATATCTTTAGTTAACTTGAGGGTGTTGACCCGGAGGTCGAGCGGGGCCCGGGCGAGCAGCTGCGCGGCTTCATCCTCGGAAATGCCCGACGCGATCAGCCGGTCCTCCAGCCATTCGGGTGCAATGCCCCCTTCGGCCACCTCCTCGCCGGGAGAAATCGCCGCCGGGCCATATTGCGAGCCGTCGAACAGCGCTCGCAGCTCCTCCTGCTCCTCGGCCAGGCCGAGCATGGCCGCGCGGCCATTGGCGGGCACGGGACCGCAGGCGCGGATCGCATCGTAGACATGCTCGCGAATGGCGCGCTTGTCCTTCGATCCGGCGAAACGGTGATTACGGAACCAGTCGGCGATCAGCCGGTCGGCTGGCGCTCCCTGTGTGCGCGCGGCGGCAATGACGAGGTCGAGGATCTCGATCGCGGCCTGGATACGGGCGGACGGGGTCATGGGTTCAGTGCGAGTCCCTGCGCAGGCAGGGACCTCCGGCAAAAAGTCGTGCGAGAAGCATTGAGATCCCAGCCTTCGCTGGGACTCACAGTCTGCCCGCAGCGGGAGTCATTGCGCTGCATCCGTTCGCCTCGAGCGAAGTCGAGAGGCGGGACCGAACGTGTCTCGACTGCGCTCGAGGCGAACGGAAACCGAAGATCAGCGCGTCGGATAGTTCGGCGCCTCGCGGGTGATCGACACGTCATGGACATGGCTTTCGCTGAGGCCGGCATTGGTGATGCGGATGAAGTGCGAGCCACTGGCCAGGTCCTTGAGCGTGGCCGAGCCGGTATAGCCCATCGCCGCCTTGATCCCGCCGACCAGCTGGTGGACGACATCGCGCGCCGGGCCCTTGTACGGCACCTGGCCCTCGATCCCTTCGGGCACCAGCTTCATCTGGTCCTTGATGTCCTGCTGGAAATAGCGGTCGGCCGAGCCGCGCGCCATGGCGCCGACGCTGCCCATGCCGCGATAGGCCTTGTAGGTGCGGCCCTGGTAGAGGAAGGTCTCGCCCGGTGCCTCTTCCGTGCCCGCCAGCAGGGAACCGATCATCACCGTCGAAGCCCCGGCGGCCAGCGCCTTGGCCGCATCGCCCGATGTGCGCAGACCGCCATCGGCGATCACCGGCACGTCGCCCGCCGCGCTCGCAGCATCCATCACCGCGGTCAGCTGCGGCACGCCGACGCCGGCGACGATGCGGGTGGTGCAGATCGAGCCCGGCCCGATGCCGACCTTGACCGCATCCGCGCCGGCGTCGATCAGCGCCTTGGTCGCCTCGGCCGTGGCGACGTTGCCCGCCACCACCTGCACCTCGTTGGACAGGCGCTTCACCCGCTCGACCGAGCGCGCCACTTCCTTGTTATGACCATGGGCGGTGTCGATGATGATGACGTCGCAGCCGGCATCCACCAGCGCCTCGGTGCGCTCNNCTCGTAACCCTTGTCGCCAACGGTGGTCGCCGCGGCCACGCGCAGGCGCCCGCCCTCGTCCTTGGTGGCATCGGGGTTGAGCACCGCCTTCTCGATATCCTTGACCGTGATCAGGCCGACGCAGTGATAGGCATCGTCGACCACCAGCAGCTTCTCGATCCGCCGGGCATGGAGCAGCCTGCGCGCTTCCTCCTGGCTCACCCCCTCGCTGACGGTGGCGAGGTTGTCCTTGGTCATCAGCTCCTTCACCGGCTGCAGCGGATTATCGGCAAAGCGCACGTCGCGATTGGTGAGGATGCCGACCAGCTTGCCGGCGGCATCGACCACGGGAATGCCGCTGATACGGTGCTTGGTCATCATCTCCTGCGCCGTGCCCAAGTTGGCGTCGGGCTCGATGGTGATGGGATTGACGACCATGCCGCTTTCGAAGCGCTTGACCGTGCTCACCGCCGCGCATTGCTCCTCGATCGAGAGGTTGCGGTGGAGCACGCCAATGCCGCCCAGCTGCGCCATGACGATTGCCATTTCGGCTTCGGTCACCGTGTCCATTGCCGCCGAGATCACCGGGATGTTGAGCCCGATGCCGCGCGTCAGCTGTGTCCTGGTGTTGGCCTGCGAGGGCAGGATATCGCTTTCGGCGGGTCGCAGGAGGACGTCGTCGAAGGTGAGACCGGTTTCGATGTTGGATGTCTGAGCCATCCGGCCCTCTGTCATAAGAGGGGGTGATTCGCCAAGGGGGCAATTGCCCGGGATTGTGCAAACTCGCCGGGCTACCGGCGATGGGAGCGAGCAATCGAGGCGGCCCGAGGGTCAGCCGACAATATAATTTAAAACACTTGATTTATATTTGTGGCGGGATATCCCCTTCACAGCCATCGGGCGTTGGTATCCGGCTGGCGAGCCACGAATGCAGGGAAGCTGGCGGCAATGGCATCGCAGGACAGCAGGAATTCTGCCGCACGACCTCCGAAGCGAAGGAATTCGCGCCGCGACGCCACCCGTCTGGCGATCATTGAGACCGCCGAATCCCTGTTCGCCGAGGAAGGCATAGACGGCGTGTCGCTGCGCCAGATCGGCACCGCGACGGGAGCGCGGAACCCGGCGGTCGTGGCCTATCATTTCGGCGACAAGGAAGCCCTGATCGAGGCGATCCTTGCCCATCGCCTGCCGCATCTGGAGCGGCGACGCGCCGTTTTGGCACGGGGATTGTCGCAACAGCATGCGGGAATGGAGGAGGTCCTGCGCGCCATCTGGCTGCCGATCTTCGAGCAGACAAACGATGAGGGGCGGCGCAGCTATGCAGCCTTCCTCGCCAGCCTCGGGCGTTCGAAGTGGGGCTGGGTGTGGTCCGGCGCGGACCGCAACCTGCCGGTGACCATGCAGCTGGCCAACAAGGTCAGGCAGCTGATGCCGCAAGCGGCGCGGGCGCAATACTGGGAACGGATCGTCGCCTCCACCGCGCTCATCACCACCAGCATCGCCACGCTCGATAGGCGCAAGGTCCGCGACCGGCAGGCCGAGCAGGCACTGTTCGACGATGCCATGCGCATGGCCGCTGCAGCCCTTGCCGCGCCCTGCCCCCAGACATGCCCCGAGACATGCCCCGAGACCTGAAGGATTGATGTGAAGGAATTGCCATGACCGATACAGCACCCGCGCCCACGGCACGTGAACAGGCAGCCGCCGCACCGCAGGTCGTGCCCGTCACCGGCTCGATCGGGGCCGAGATCCGTGGAATCGAACTCTCCGGTAACCTTTCCGAAGAGGCCGTCGCCCTGATCCGTCAGGCCCTGCTTGATCACAAGGTGGTGTTCTTCCGCGACCAGCACCATCTCGACGACGCGGCGCAGGAGGCTTTTTCCGCCCGCTTCGGCGCATTGCAGAAGCATCCGATGGCGCGCGCCGCCGGTTCCTCCGAAGCGCTGCTCGACCTCGAGGAATCGGAGGCCTATGCGGCCTCCATCTGGCACACCGACATGACCTTCATGCCGGACCCCGCCGCCTTCGCCATCCTGCGGGCCATCGAGTTGCCCGAGGTGGGCGGCGACACCATGTGGGCCAATGCCGCCAACGGCTATCAGCGCCTGCCCGAGCCGCTGCGGCTGTTCGCCGACAGCCTGTGGGCCATTCACTCCTCCGACTTCGATTTCGACGGCAGTTTCGACGAGGATTACAAGGCGCGGATGAAGCAATATGGCGCCGGCCCTGCCCGTGCCGTGCTGCGCACCGAGCATCCGGTGGTGCAGGTGCACCCGGAATCGGGCGAGCGCTCGCTCATCCTCGGCTCCTGGTTCGACCGCTTCGTCGGTCTGAGGAAGGCGGATTCGACGAAAATCTTCGAGATATTGCAAAGCTATGTGACCGACCCAGCGAACACCGTGCGGTGGCAATGGCGCTCAGGCGACGTCGCCATGTGGGACAACCGCGCGACCCAGCACCGCTCGGTGCCCGACCATGGCACGGCCGCGCGCAAGTTGCGCCGCTCGACCGTGCTCGGAACCGTGCCGACGGGCGTGGACGGACGGCAGAGCCGCCGCCTCGAAGCCTGAGCGGGCAGGCTGGCAAGGGCGCATGTCCGTGAACACCCAGCTGGCGGAGTTCCGCAGCGGCTGGCGAGCGCTGCTCGCCGCCGCGCTCGGCCTGTCATCGGGCATGACCCTGCATCCCTTCGTGATCAACGTGCTGGCCCCTTACCTCGTCGAGGGACTGGGCTGGACGCGCTCCGAATTCGCCCTCGCCGGCCTGGTCTCGGGCCTGGCCATCTTCGCCTATCCGATCGTCGGGCGGCTGGCCNNCGCAAGGCGGGTGGGCGCGGTGGGCGTGGTGGCGACATCCGCCAGCTATGTCGCCATCGCCCTGCTCGAGGGGCCGATCCACGCCTATTTCGCCATATTGGTGCTGCAGATCATGCTCGGGACGATGACCACCGGGCCGGTGTTCCTGCGGCTGGTGGTGCGCGGCTTCGATGCCAGCCGCGGCAAGGCGCTGGCAATCGCGGTTTCTTCCCCGGCCATCGTCGCTGCCCTGGCCAGCCCGCTGCTGGGTGCCTTCATCGAACGCGAGGGCTGGCGGATGGGTAGCCTGGCGGTGGCAATCTACGGACTGGTCGCAGGTTGCACCGCCTTGCTGCTGATCCCGCGAGGCTTCGGCGGTGGTGACGACATTGGCGGCGGCGATGGTGGCGGAAAGGCCTTTGCGGCGACAGGCGGGGGCCTGAAAAGCCTGTTTGCCAATGGCAAGTATCGCCTGCTGCTGGCCGTGACCATGCTCGCCTCCCTGCCGATCGTGCTCACCAACTCGCAGCTTGGGCTGGTGCTGATGGACAACGGCATGCATTCCGCCGAAACCGGCTGGATGTTGTCCCTGTTTGCCGCGGGAACCATCGTCGGACGGCTGGCAGGCGGGCTGGCGCTGGACCGCTTTGCCGCCAACAAGGTCGGCGCCATCACCTTCATCCTGCCGGCATTGGGGATGCTGCTACTGGCCTCTTCCTTCGACCAGCACGAGGTGCTGGCCATGGGCATCCTGCTGATCGGCCTCGCCTTTGGCGCCGAGGGCGACATCCTCGCTTTTTTCGTGTCGCGCCTGTCCGGGCTGGAGAGCTACGGCATGGCGCTGGGGATTGTCTTCGCCACCGTCGGCCTTGCGGCCATGCTGGGAGCGATCCTGCTCAACCAGGTGCTGGCCCTATGGGAGGGGTACGCCCCATTCCTCGTCATCAGCTCGCTGGCAGTGGCGCTGGCCAGCGCGATGATGCTGGTGTTGCTGAAACTGGATGGCGCGCCCGAGGCGTCTGCCGCCTGACGGCCTGGCTACCTACCGCCCTATTGCGCGGTCCAGCCGCCGTCGATCTCGTAATTGGCGCCGGTGATGTTCTGCGCCTCCTCGCGACACAGGAACAGCGCCAGCGCGGCCACTTCCTCGGGCTGGGAGAAGCGCTTTGACGGCTGGCGTTCGAGGATGACGTCGCGGATCACCTCTTCGCGGGAGAGCCCGCGCGCCGCCATCGTGTCGGGGATCTGGTTTTCCACCAGCGGGGTCCAGACATAGCCGGGCGAAATGCAGTTCACCGTGACACTGGCTTCAGCCAGTTCCAGCGCCAGCGTCTTGGTCAGGCCGGCAAGCCCGTGCTTGGCCGAAACATAGGCGACCTTGAACGGGCTGGCGGTGGTCGAATGGGCGCTGGCGGTGTTGATGATCCGGCCCCAGCCCGCCGCCTTCATGTGCGGCACGGCGAGGCGGCAGGTGTGAAAGGCGCTGGAAAGGTTGAGGGCAATGATCTTGTCCCACTTCTCGACCGGAAAGTCCTCTACCGGGGCGACGTGCTGCATGCCGGCATTGTTGACCAGCACGTCGACCGGCCCGGCCTCTTCCATCAGCTGTTCGACGCCTTGGGTGGTGGTCAGGTCCGCCCCGCTGTGGCGTGCACCCAGCTCCTCGCACAGGGCGGCGATCGCATCGGCATCGCCAAAGCCGTTGAGCATCACCTCGGCGCCTTCGGCCCGCAAGGCGCGGGCGACGGCAAGGCCGATGCCCGAGGTTGATCCGGTTACCAGTGCGCGCTTTCCGGCAAGAAACATTATCGACTCCTGATCGCCCTTTGGTCTAGGCATGCTTGCGGCTTGGACTACAGACCTTGCGCCATTTCGCAAGTGCACAATAGTTGGGAGGCGGAATGCGGCTCAATCGCGTCAACCCCGGTTTGCTCAACGTCCGGCGCGGCGGGCGCGCGGTGATCCCGGAGAGCTTCACCCACGGTTCAAGCACGCAACGTATGGAATGGCTGAAAAGAGGATGCAGACAGGCGATGAGGACCAACGTGACACATTCGCTGAATTCCGCCGCTGAACGGCCGAAACTCGCCCTTGCCGCAATGCTGGCGGCGGTGTTGGCAACCGCCGGCCTTGCCCTCGCCCAGCCCGCGCTGGCGCAGGACGACGTGACCGAAACCGACCCCAGCGTGGGAGACGTGGCGCGCACGCCGCTGACCGACCTCAACCTGCGGCGGGACCCGATCCCGGAAGTCCTGCTGCGCGCCCGCGCCGCGCCCTATTCCAGCCGCGATATCACCGATTGCGCGGACATTCGCCGCGAAGTGGGCGATCTCGATGCCGTGCTGGGCGACGATTTCGACACCGCCCCGCCCGATGAGAGGGGCAGGAGCGCCACCGGCGTGGCGCAGACCGTGGTGCGCTTCTTCATTCCCTTCCGCGGCATCTTGCGCGAGATTTCCGGCGCCAACAGCCACGAATTCCAGTTCCGCGAAGCGATCGTCGCCGGGCTCATGCGGCGCGCCTATCTGAAAGGCATCGGGCAGGAGATGGAATGCCCCTATCCCGCCAGACCCGCCCCACCCGAGCTTGTCGCCCGCCTGCGTGAACAATCTGAAGCGGAGGCAGAGGCCGAAGCGGAAAGCGAGGAAGAGAGCGAGGCCGAAATCGAAGGCGGCGGCAAGGACGGCGAGCAAGAGGTTGTCGCTACCGGCGAGGATGGGACGAAATTCGTCTCCGACCCCGTGGTACAGGACGCCGACTGATCAGGCTGTAAGCCCCAGGCCGAAACTATCAGGCTGACAATACCGGCAGCGGCGCCGCGCTGTCCTCCTCCGGGCNNGGGCAATCCTCCTCGCTGGCGACCGGGGCCGGCATGCGCGCCCGGATCGGCACGATCTCTGCCCGGACCGCGCGCGGCACGCCCCTGACCCGCAGGTTGATGGCGGCAGGCGCGGCCGGCTTGCGGAAGTGGGAAACCTGCTCCTCCTCCACGCGGATGATGTGGCGGTCGAGCCGCTCGAGGATGCGCTGGCGCTGCTCCTCGCTCAGGTTTTCGTCGAGCTCGATGGCGCGGCGCGCCTTGCCCAGCCCGCGCATGGCGGTCTCGTGGATGGCGGCCTGGCAGATCATGATCAGGCGGCGGCCGTCTTCCAGCTCGCGTTCGCTGACCATGTCTTCGCCGTCGCAGGTCATTTCCACCTGCGGCATCTGGCCGCGGGCCACGATCAGCGCGTGATGGCCCTGCTCCATCGCCACTTCGGCTTCGGCCATGGCGGCGGCAATCTCCGCGTCGAGATGTTCGAGCCGGGCCATGTTGTGCTCCAGCTCGGCGAACATCGCTTCAAGCTCGGCCTCGTCCAGCGCCTCACCCTCGTGGACAATGGCGTGATCGCCGCCATGGCGGATGACGATGCGGCGATGCTGCACGGCACCTTGCTCGTCCCCGTCCGCATCGTGCTCGATCCGGATCACCCGGTGAATCTCCGCGTCGGGATCGATCACCTCGATAGGCTGTGCCTCGGGCGCCGCCGGCGCAGTCGGGGCATCTGGCGCGACCGGCGCAGCCGGCGCCAGAGGCGCTTCGGGCGCATCGGGATGGGCATAGGAAATCGAGGCGGTCAGCGGCAGCGCCAGCGCGCCGCCAGTGACAAGGGCGATCCCCAGCCTGCGGCGGCTGGTCGATACATCGGACATGGTGAGGCTCCTCAAGCGGTGGATGATGCTCTTCTCGCCCAGCACCGGACAGGCCATCGGAGCCGCCATGGCGAGATGGGGACCGGCGGCAAAGCCGGCGATCACCTGCGCATAGGCAGCCCTTTCGGAGCCGTTGCGACCCGCGACAACGCGCGCGTCGCATGCTGCTTCCTGGTCCCTCCGCATTGCTCGCCAGCCCCACCAGGCGAGCGGATTGAACCAGTGCAAGGCCAACAGCGGCTGCGCCGCGAGATTGGCAACGAGGTCGTATCCGCGATGATGCGCAAGCTCATGGGCAATCGCCATGTCGCGCGCGGAAATATCGTGATGGGCCATGAACAGGGGCGGCAGGGCCACCACCTTGTCGCTGATCCCGAATGCCACCGGGGAAGCCACCGCCGGCGTCTCGACCAGCCGAACATTGCCCGCTTCGCCGACTGGCCTTGCATCGGCCAGCAGTTCGCGGCGCATGCGCAGATAATCGCGCGCGCGCCAGGCGAGGAACAATGCCGCCCCGCCCAGCCACAGTGGCAGCAACAGGTCCGTCAGCGCGATGCCCACTTGCGCAGGCGCAGCGGCGGACGTGGCAATCTCGCCGGGATCGGACAGGATCAGCAGCAGCGGTTCTGCCACCGGCGCCTGCCCGGCCGGGGCCATGCTCGCCGGCAGGACGATCGGCGGCAACAACAGGCGGAGCAACGGCAGGGCCCACAGCGCATAGGCGACCTGCGGCCCGAAATGGCGGGACACAGGGCGGCGCAGCAGCAGCACCAGCGCGATCAGCAATGCGGTGTAGACGAAAGTGTCGATCAGCCAGGCGGTCATTTGCGCAACTCCCGCAGCAGGCGCTCGATCTCGGCGATGTCCTCTTCGGTGAGGGCCTCGTTCTCGGCGAGATAGGCGAACAGCGGCGCGGCGCGGCCGCCAAACAGGCGCTCGACCAGCCGGCGGCTCTCGGTGCTGACATAATCGCGGCGGGCAATCGTCGGCGTGTAGAGGAAGCGGCGCCCGTCAGGCTCGGTGGCCAGTGCGCCCTTGGCGACCAGGCGCGAGAGCAAGGTCTTGACCGTCGGGATCGACCAGCCGCGATCCTCGCAGACATTGTCGCATACTTCGGCGGCGGTCTGCGGGCTGCGCTGCCACAGCGCCTCCATCACCGCATATTCGGCATCGCTGATGCGCTCCGAACCTGTCTCCGTGGATTGCGTCCCACCCTTGGCAGCCATCGAGACCTCCCAGAACGACTACACCTGTAAGCGTTATGACTACACTTGTAATCTGAACGTCCTGTGAATGCAAATTTCGCTTCCGTGCCCTTCCCGCAACGGATTGGGAAAATACGTCCATTGATGTAACCAATCGCGAACTGGCTACGGATGCAGGACGAAAGTGAACCAGGGCGCACATCTCGATTTGCTGCTGGAGAATGCGCGTTCCGGCAATGAAGCCGCCTACCGGGAGTTTCTCGGCGAGGTGGCCGGGCGGCTGCGCGCCATGTTGCTGCGGCGGATGAACGGCGATGCCGAAGTGGAGGACCTTGTGCAGGAATGCCTGATCGCAGTGCATGAGAAGCGCCACACGCTCGATCCCGGGCGGCCGGTGACGCCGTGGCTCAACGCCATAGCGCGCTACAAGCTGATCGATTTCTGGCGCAAGCGCGGGCGCAGCCCGGTGGTCCACGAGGATGCTGACGTTGCCGTCGATGCCGAAAGCTTCGCCGGGATCGATATCGCCGCCCTGCTCGCCCACCTGCCCGAGGCTCAGGCCGAGGCGATCCGCCTGACCCATATCGAGGGGCTGACCAATCTCGAGGCCAGCGAGCGCGTAGGCATCGGCCTGTCCGCCATGAAACTGCGCGTCCATCGCGGCATGGGGCGCCTCAAACAGATCATCGCCGAGAGTGAGCAATGAGAGAAACAGATGACCTGATTGCCTCCCTCGCCCGCGAGGACGGCGCACCGGAAAAGGGCGCGCAAACCCGCTTCCTGCTGCCGCTGGCGGGCGCTGCTCTCATCTGCGCCATCGCCATGCTGGCATGGCCGGACCTGCAACTTGCTCCGCTCCACGAGCGCGGAATGGCCTCCCTCGTCTTCAAATGGGTGTTCTCCCTGGTGCTGATGCTGGGCGGCGCCTTCGCCCTCCACGCGCTCGGCAGGCCGGGGCGGGACGCGCGCCTGCGGGTGGCCGCACTCGCCGTACCCTTCGCCGTGGCGTTGGTGATGCTGGCGGTCGGATATGCCCACGCGGGAGAGGGATTTCCCGGTGCGACATGGCGCACCTGCCTTGCCGCCATGTCGATCATGAGCCCGATCGGCTTTGCCGGGGCGATCATGGCGACGCGCTGGCTGGCACCGACGCGGCTGCGCACGGCGGGCCTTGTCGCCGGCCTGTTCGGCGGCGGCGTGGCGATGGCCGCCTATGCCCCCTTCTGCCCCGAGCACGGCATGGCATATCTCGCTGTCTTCTACTGCCTGCCGATCCTCGCCATGGCGGCAATCGGCTGGCTCGCGGGCCCGAGGCTCTTGCGCTGGTAGCTTTGCGCGCTATGGCTCGCAGCCGATGAAGATCGGATCAGTCTGGCGCCTGGCGGATTGCCACAATATCGCGGATTTTCGCGAGCTGGCGCGTCGTCGCCTGCCCTTCCCGGTATTCCATTACATCGATGGCGCGGCGGACGACGAGACCACCAAGGACCGCAACACCGCCGCCTTTGCCGATGTCGACCTGGTGCCCGACGTGCTGGTCGGGGCCGACAAGGTCGATCCTTCGGTGACCATCATGGGTCGCCAGACCAGCCTGCCGCTGATGCTCAGCCCCACGGCGCTGCAACGGCTGTTCCACTGGCAGGGCGAGCGGGCGACCGCCGCCGTGGCCGAGAAGTTCAACCTGTGGTTCGGCATCTCCAGCCTCTCCAGCGTCTGCATCGAGGAGATCGGCGAGAAATATTCCGGCCCCAAGATGCTGCAATATTACTACCACAAGGATCGCGGGCTGAACGCAGCATTGGTGGAGCGGGCCCGGGCAGCCAATTTCGATGCCATCACGCTGACGGTGGACACGATCGTTTCCGGCAATCGCGAACGCTGCAAGCGCACCGGCTTCCAGACCCCGCCCAAGTTCACGCCGGCAAACGTCATTTCCTATGCCATCCACCCGGCCTGGGCGCTCAACTTCCTGTTCCGCGAAAAATTCGACCTGCCCAACCTCTCGACCCACGTGGCGGCCGGATCCAATGCCTCGATCTCGATCCAGGACTATTTCAACTCCATGCTCGACCCGACGCTGAACTGGCAGGCGGCCGAGCAATTGCGCGACGACTGGGGCGGCAAGTTCTGCCTCAAGGGGATCATGTCGGTCGGCGATGCGCGGCGCGCGGCGGACATGGGCGTCGACGCCATCATGGTCTCCAACCACGGCGGCCGCCAGCTCGACGGATCGCGCGCGCCATTCGACCAGTTGGACGAGATCGTGCAAGCCGTCGGCGACCGGGTGGAAGTGATCCTCGATGGCGGGGTCAGGCGCGGCAGCCACGCGCTGAAGGCGCTGGCAACCGGCGCGAAGGCGGTGAGCGGCGGGCGCCTCTATCTCTATGCCCTTGCCGCGGCCGGGCAGAAGGGCGTCGATCGCGCCGTATCGCTGCTCGATGCGGAAATCCGCCGCGACATGCAGCTGATGGGGGTGAGCCGCGTGGAGCAGCTCACCCCCGATCGCCTGCGCCGGCGCTGAGTCAGGCCTATGCAGGAGCCAGTTGCTCCTGCGTCGACCGGCCGACCGCCGACCAGTCTACCCGCCGCGTCGCATACATGATCCCGGCCAGCGCCACGAACATCACCACCTCGTCGGAAAGGAAGCGGTCGCGATAGGCGGCAAACCATTCCGGCGGCAGCGGGCCATCGTCATCCCCTTCGGAAGTTTCGGCCTGCACCATCTCCGCGTCCTGTCCGTGATCGCCGGAGAACCAGCCGCTCCACCAGGCCCCGCCCAACGCCAGCACCAGCAGGACGCCGACGCAGATGGCCGCCAGCAATTCGGGCGCGAGGGGCGGAGGAGACGGACGGGAGGGTTCCTCCCACTCGGTTACGGGTTCAGGGAAAGGATCGGGCTCAGCTGCCGCAGCGGGATCCGGTTCAGCTGCCTTTGGCGGATCGGGCGCGGCCTCCGCCTGCTCGACCCGCTCCCCGCAGGACGAGCAGAAGCGCGCTTCGGCTTGCAGCACGGCTCCGCAACTGGTGCAGGTCTCGCTCATCCATGCCCCCGGGGATCGGCCTGATACGCAGCTGCGATCCTAGCAGAAATCGGCAATTTGCACCATTCGCCCGGACAATCTGCCTGGCAGAACGAAAAAGGCCGGAGCATCGCGCCCCGGCCCTATCCGTGTTGATCCGTGCCTGACGCGATCAGTAAACCCGCGCCTTGGGCTCGATGTATTTGGCATCGTCGGTCAGCGTGTATTCGTGGACCGGGCGGTAATCGATCTTCACCTCGCCGCCGTTTCCGCCCCAACCGCTGAACCATGCCGCAGTGTGCTTCATCCACTCGGCATCGTTGCGATCGGGGAAGTCTTCGTGCGCGTGGGCGCCGCGGCTTTCCTTG
>JABAHR010005524.1_pt1 | contig 14972 bp, 12 predicted proteins | sample 7062101 | NCBI WGS metagenome assembly JABAHR01 (sample SAMN14534553, study PRJNA622989) | marine sediment metagenome | biome: marine biome [ENVO:00000428]; feature: marine pelagic biome [ENVO:01000023]; material: deep marine sediment [ENVO:00002113] | place: India: Gulf of Kutch | collected... | reverse complement strand
TGACGAAATAGGTAAAAGATTTGACCTCACGAGGGAAAGAATCAGACAGATTGAAAAAGCTGCTCTTGAAAAACTTCAGAGATCAGACGCTGGCAATGTTCTTGCAAGTTTTCTTAGATAGTTTGTAAAAACAGTAGCTTATAAGCTCAGACAACTTTGTTATCTCTATATTCCTGCTTATAAATTTCTATAAAACTTATAAATACCGCTAATAGAACCGGTCCCAGGACTACTCCAGAAAATCCAAAGTAATCAAGTCCGCCCATAATACTTAACAAAAGGAAAAATGTAGGTAGTTTCACCTTTCCTCCTATTATCATAGGCCTTATAATATTGTCCGACATACTTATAACTACTGCACCAAAAACAAACAGTATCATTCCTTTAGTAATTGCTCCTGTAGCCATAAGAAATATTGAAACCGGAAGCCACACAAATGTAGCTCCAACTAGAGGAAGTATAGATAGCAGAAAACTAATTGACCCAGCAAGCACAGGATATGAGATACCAAGAATTAAAAATATTATAAGCACCAGCAGACCTTGCACAGCTGCAGTAGCTAAACTTCCAACAACTACTCCATCTATAGTATTAGAAAAGACCTTAAAGGTTCTGTTCTTCTGCTCCTCGCTCATTGGGATCAGATATTTTAGTTTTTCAAACATCTGCCGGCCGTCCCTGAAAAAGAAGAATAATGAGAAAATCATAATACCAAAACTAAAAAGCATACTGGTTATATTGCTAGCAAACCCTTTAAAGAGATTAATAAGGTAGCTGCTGATTGATTTGGAAGATTTCACTAATATACTTTTTACATTTACCTCTCCCAGGTCTAACTTGTTCTCAAGTCCACTTATAATTGAAGTTGGAAGTATTTTTTCAAGAGAATCAGACTCTGTAATTTTAGAAACATATGATGCAAGTTTATCAATCTCCCCCTTACTTTTTGCAGATGAATAAATATCAACCATTTCAAGCGCAAGGCTGCTTACCAGCAAAAACAGAGGGATAACAATAAGCCAAACCGTTAGAAGTGTCATGATGATAGAAGACAGACCGACCCTGTTTTTTAAAATTTTTGTGAGTTTTTCATGCGCAGGATAAAGAATTAGCACAAGTATTGCAGCCCAAAAGAGTGGGATAATAAATGGCAATATAACCTGAACAAAAAGGTACATCAGGTATAAAAATATTCCTATAAAAAACCAGGATACTACTTCATTTCTTGTCATTCCTTATTGCCATGTATTTATATTACTATTTAATTAACATAATTTACTTTAATAAATAAAGTATAATAGATCACTTAGAAATGCAATTTAAAAATAGTAATTATTCTGCAGCAACCTGGATCTTCTTAAAGTTCATAGGGGCTATTTATCTTATAGCATTCCTTTCATTCTTTGTTCAGTATGATGGCCTGATAGGACAAAACGGAATTTTACCGTTTGCAAGGTATCTAGATTCACTGCAGACAAACCTTGGCAGTCGTGCATATTGGCTTGTGCCTACAATTAGCTGGGTTAACCATACAGATACATTTCTATATTGGCAGCTTATAATAAGCCTGATTTTCTCTGTTGCCCTAATATTGGGAGTGTTACCCATAGTTTCATCACTAATACTCTTCATATCCTACCTATCCATAGTAAACATCGGCCAGTCTTTTATGACCTTCCAGTGGGATATACTCCTGCTCGAAGCTGGCTTTTTAGCAATACTCATAAGCCCGGCTAAACTACTCTCAAGACTAAGAGATGATAAATCCCCGCAAATACTACTAATCTTTCTTTTAAAATTGCTGCTGTTCAAACTAATGTTTTCATCCGGTATTGGAAAGCTACTTAGCGGCGATGAAACCTGGAGAAACTTAACTGCTCTTAATTTTCATTACTACACGCAACCCCTGCCAAATCAATTAGCATGGTATTTTCATCAGCTTCCAGAGTGGTTCCATAAAACTTCGGTAGCTATAATGCTTTTTATTGAAATAATAGTTCCCTTTTTCTTTTTCGCTCCCGGGAGGCTGAGATACTTAGCAGGATTTCTAACAATAGGGCTTCAAATAATTATCATGGCTACAGGCAACTATACATTTTTCAACTTTCTCTCAGTTGTACTTTGCCTGTTTTTATTTGATGATAATTTTTTCAAAAGCTTTTATCGTACTAACAGTCTTATTTTTAAAGAGAATCGCTCAACACAGAACACAGCATTTGCAAAAATCAAACTCGGCTCTCTTATACTAATTACTTTGCTAATTGTGGGCCTGTCTGCCATACAGTTTTCAAGAAGATATCTTGGGGTAAGAAACTTGCCGGAGTTTGTAAATAAAGCTGTCCTCTATTCATCTTCCTACCACATTGTTAATAACTATGGCCTTTTTACGGTTATGACTACTAAAAGGAATGAAATTATCATAGAAGGAAGTAATGACGGCATAAACTGGAAGGCATATGAATTTAATTATAAACCCGGTGACCTTAAAGGAGGTCTTCATTTTGTAGCCCCTCATCAACCCCGACTAGACTGGCAGATGTGGTTTGCTGCATTTGGTGATTACCGCCGTAACCACTGGTTTGTAAATCTAATGTACAGACTACAGGAGGGAAGGCCGGAGGTTTTAGGGTTTTTTAAAGAAAATCCGTTCCCGGACAAACCTCCCAAATTTTTAAGACCACAGCTCTATGATTACAGGTTTACCAGTTGGGAAGAAAGAAAATCATCAGGTGATTTTTGGAAAAGAACTTATTTAAGATATTACATGCCGGTAATATCTAATAGATAACAATTTTCTAATATCCAATATTCATTTGATATTATAGTGCCTTGTGAATAAATTAATAAAAAGTCATGGAACAATCAACTCAATCTATAGAGCCTGAGGGTATGTTTTCAGGCTTAAACTTCAAGGCCATCATAGTTGGTGTCCTCGCAGATATTGTTTCCACTCTTATTTTCGGAATGATTCTTACAACCGTCCTGTTAGTAAAACAATATGGAGCGGATATACCTGAAGACGGCATAGACAATATACTAAAATCAAACAGTAATCTGTATCTTTATCTTTTATTGGGACTAACTTGCACTGTACTTGGTGGATTTGTAGGGGGAAGAATGGCCGGAGCTTTTGAGATAAGACACGGAGGATGGGTGGGTACTGCATCACTTATTACAGGCGTCATTTTAGAGATGTTATCCAATCAGGAGCAAGTATACCCTGACTGGTATATGTATATCTCTTTTGCAGGTATAATTCCGGCCGGTGTATTGGGTGGTTATGTATCGGTTATTTTTAAAAAGGTTAATGAAAATACCTAGCTACTGAGTCTGCCCCTCTCCAGACATAAAAAGCGTTAAACATGGGTCAGAATTCTCATCATCAATAACACCCAGGTGAGATACAAGATCGTAGGTTTGCTGCTCACCTTCACGTTTGAATTCTACATTAAAATATATCGTGTTTGATTTACTGGATTGTCTGTGAGTCCTTATGTAGTAAACAAGCCTGCTTATTACCTCTTTAATTCTCTTATCCTCTTCAGTGTTGAGATCATTAGTAGTCGTATCGAGCTTAATAACTTCATGCCATAACTGTTTTGTAACATAAGCAGGAATTAAAAGCCCTGCGCTTTTTACATGATCCGAAATATCTATTTGATGGCCATCTTCCACGACTCTTGCTCTGTTAAATCCGTTTTCTGTCATAATTTCACCATTTATTATTAATGTCTTAGCTGCCTGCAAAACTTTTTTATTTGAGACACTGTATGCTCTACTTCTTCCATTGTGTTTGAGGTACAAAAGCTAAACCTTATGCTCGAATAAGCATCCTCGGGGGACTTGCCCATAGCAAGCAACACATATGATGGATCAGGGCTGGAATTGGTGCACGCCGAGCTTTGAGAACATCTTATTCCTACACTATCCAGTCTTGCCTTGAGAATTCTTCCGTCTATGTTTTTAAACTGCACATTTGAAGTATTGCAAACCCTGTTTTCAGTATCTCCGTTAAAACTTACACAGCGTATTTCCTCAGATAATTGATTCTCGAAACTGTCCCTCAGTTCTGTCATATAAGCAATATTATCTTTTAATTTTTTCCTTCTAATCTCTGAAGCCTTCCCTATGCCCACTATTCCAGGAACATTCTCTGTACCCGGTCTGAAATGGTCTTCCTGAAAACCGCCAAACATTATAGGATTTAAATTTAATTTATCTTTGCAGTAAATAGCCCCGATGCCCTGGGGAGAATTAAATTTATGACCCGTGAGCGAAAGATAATCTATCGGCATACTGTCCAGATTAAGCTCTAATTTCCCTACAGCCTGTGCTGCATCAGTGTGATAAAGAATTCCATGCTTTCTGCATATTTTACCAATCTCCTCTACGGGCTGAATAACCCCAGTTTCATTATTAACCCATTGGATAGAGACAAGCGACACTTTCTTATCCCCCAGTGTTTTATCCAGCACTTCTAAATCCACATATCCACCCTCGCATGCATCAAGCTCTATTATCTCTGCACCATTTAGCTTTAAATAACTGCACATTTTTTTGATCGAGGAATGTTCTACACAAGATGTAACGATACGGCATTTCTCTTTACAATCCCTAAAACATGAGTAAAAGGCCATATTGTTTGATTCTGTTCCAGAGCTTGTAAACACTATTTTATCTGTATCGCATCTAAGGAGTTTTGCTGTTTCTTCCCTGGCTCTTTCAACAAATTCTTTTGCCCTTTGCCCGGTTGCATGAGTACTGGAAGGATTACCAAATCCCTCACCCAGCACCTCCATCATGGCCGTCACCACCTCAGGATACGGCCTGGTGGTAGCGTTGTTATCTAAGTATATTTCTTTGTCTGCCATTTAGTTTCTCTACCCTTAAAATATAATATATACACTAATTAATAAAACTAAATATATTAATATAATTTTATAATGATTTAATGTGATAAACTATATTAATCTTCCTGGCATTAAATTGAGTATAAGTTGAGTAAATAAACACCCCAGTTAAACTTGCACAATGCCCAAAAAAAGGATAACTAAAGTTTATACCAAAACAGGAGATGACGGATATACATCCCTTGCGTTTGGACAGAGGGTAAGTAAAGCCTCATTAAGGGTTACAGCATACGGAGATGTAGACGAGCTTAACAGTGTAATTGGAGTGATAAGGTCCAAAAACACAGATAAAAAAATCGATACGCTGCTTACAAATATCCAAAATGATCTGTTTGTTATAGGTGCTGACCTAGCATCAGTAGAATCGGATAAATCGCTTAGGCTTTCTAAAAAGCGGGTTACTTTTTTAGAGCGGAATATAGATAAATATCTGAAAAATATAGAACCACTAAAAGAATTTATTCTTCCCGGAGGTAGTGAAGCAGGATCATTAATTCATCTTGGAAGAACAGTTGCAAGAAGAACCGAGAGAAATGTTACTGCATTAATGGAAACTGAAGAAATAAACATACTGGTATTAATTTACCTTAACAGATTATCAGACTTATTCTTCGTACTTGCAAGAATAGTAAACAAAGCCGATAAAATTCCTGAAACCCTGGTTGACTTTAAAAAAAATTAAATCCTTATGAAAGAATTCGATACATATATTGTAAACCCACAAATTGAGGGCTATCTAAATGATCTTTCTCCTGTGCAAGACCCAGTACTGCAGGAAATGGAACAGCTTGCAATAAATATGGACTTCCCAATTATTGGTTCACAAGTCGGCAGGTTTTTATATCAGCTAACTAAATTATCGGGGGCTAAAAAAATATTTGAGCTTGGATCGGGATTTGGGTATTCAGCCTACTGGTTTTCAAAAGCTTTAGATGATGACGGTTATGTGATTTGTACAGAACACTCTGAGGATAATCATAAATTAGCGGAGAACTTTTTTAAAAAAAGTGAGTATTTTAACAAGGTAAGATACGAAAAAGGTGAAGCTCTGTCTATCCTGGACAAACAGGAAGAAAAGTTTGATATCATATTAAATGATATCGATAAGGAATATTATCCGGATGTAGTTGACCTTGCATCAGATAAGTTAAAAGTAGGTGGTCTTTTGATTACAGATAATATGTTATGGTTTGGCAGGGTGCTTTCTGATGATAAAACTCCGTCAACTGCAGGAGTGAAAAAATTTACTGAGCTTATTTTAGAAAGAAAAGACTTTATGACAACTATAATTCCTTTACGCGATGGAGTGGCAATAAGCTTAAAAGTATAATACATAACAAATGGCAAAAGTAGTATCTTCAAAACAGACAGAAACAGGATTTGATCTAAGTAAATATTATATTGAGCAATTCGAGCACATAAAAAAACTGCACCGCCTTAAGGCTGGAAATTTGAATAAAGTTTCTGGCAGATCGCTTGCTAAGAGAAGGTCCAAAGCAATGGACGATCTTATTATTAATTATCTTAGCTACGGCGGATTTACTAATCTTAAAAATCTAAGCGTCATAGCGCTTGGGGGTTATGGAAGAAGAGATTTAAGCCCCCACTCCGACATTGATATTCTGTTTCTCTATGACGATATATTTATAAAAACTGCAAAAGAGATTACTCAGAGTCTTCTCTATAAGCTCTGGGATCTTAAGCTTGATGTTGGCTATGCAACTAGAACAGTTGATGAATGCGTTGAACTGTCCTTTGATACAGATACTACCATTCTTACTTCAATGCTTGACTCCAGGCTGATCTATGGGGATGAATTATTATTTAAGTCTCTTAACAAGAAACTCTTTAAGGGGGTTCTGACTAAAAACTCAAAAACTTTTATAGAAAATAAAGTTTCTGAAAACCTGCAAAGGATCGAAAAATATGGAAATTCCATATATATGCTCGAGCCCAATGTAAAAGAGAGTGTTGGGGGACTTAGGGACATACATTTTGCACTCTGGATTGCCCAGGCAAAATTTAAGGTAAAAACATTTAAAGAGCTACTATTAAAGGGAATATTATTTGAAAATGAGTTAAACACACTAAATAAGAACATGGATTTTCTGCTGTCTATAAGAGCTGAGCTTCACTATCTTGCCGGAAAAGCAGAAGACAGGATAAGATTTGAATACGGTGAAGACATAGCTAAATATCTGGGATTTAAAGACAGCGATCTAAGAGCAGTAGAAAAATTCATGAGGATTTATTACCTGCGTGCAAACCAAACAAGAGAAGTCTCCAAAAGGCTTATAGACAGATGTTTAGTAAAACCACAAACATCTTCTAAATTTTCCAAAATTACCAAACTTGGTGATGGTTTTATCCTTCAGGGAGGAAAATTATCTGTTACACACAGGAAAATTATTGAGGACCATCCTCCAAATATGATAAGAGCATTCGTCATCTCCGATAAATTTGGATGCAATAAGACCCCATATCTTGCCGACTTAATAAAAGACAACTCAAATGTAAAAACAATAACCGAAAAATTTAGAAGAAACGAAGAGGTAAATAAATATTTTCTTAATCTTCTAAAAGACGGAAAGCAGGTTTCTAAAGAGCTCTTTGAGATGAATCGCCTTAGATTATTAGGCAGATTAATACCAGAGTTTGGAAAGATAGTATGCATGGCACAGTATGATGCATATCATGTTTACACTGTGGACATTCATTCAATTTTTATGATTGAAGAGATAGAAAGACTCATTAATGGACAGCTTGAAGACAAATTTCCACTCCTCACAAAGCTTGCAAGAGAAGTGCAAAGAAAAGATATACTATATCTTGGCTGTCTATTCCATGATATGGGAAAAGGTGAAGGCAAAAACCATAGTCAGAAAGGCGCTGCTATGATACCTAAAATTGCAAAGAGGATGTCTCTTGGGTCTGAAGACGCAGATGTTTTGGAATTTATGGTAAAACACCATCTCATAATGCCGCACTTCTCACAGAGAAGAGATTTAAACGATGAGAGTTTAATCCAGAGGTTTGCAAAATCTGTAAAGACCAAACAGACACTGGACCTTCTTTACCTCCTTACTTTTGCAGATATCAGGTCAGTTGGCCCTGACACTTGGTCTGACTGGAAAGGGATGCTGCTTCAGGATTTATACCTAAAAACTGCCGCAATTTTAGAGCAAAGTGAATACAAAAAAGAAGAGCCGCATGAACAAAGAGAGAGATATGTAAAGGAAGTATCAAATATATTGAAGGATAGTATAAAAGAAAAAACTGTTGCTAAAATTTTAAAGGAAATGCCCGATTCTTATTTCAGGGGGTTTTCTGCAAAGAGGGTTGCCACACATGTTAAACTCATAGAAAGAGCGGGCAAAGATACCGACTTTCATGTAAGCTACCACCCTGCAGTTAAATTTGATGACTTTATCTTCTGGGGAGAAGATAAGACCGGAATATTTCATAAGCTATGCGGAGTGCTTGCTGCAAACGGCCTCAATATCCTTGGAGCGAGAATTACATCAACTTCAAGGAAAAGAATTCTGGATGTATTTTATGTAAACAAGATGGGTGAATCGACTATAGATGATAAACAAATATGGACAAAGGTAAGAAGCGATTTGGATAAAGTACTAAGCGGAGAACTAAAGGCAAAACAGCTGCTAGAAAAGAAAATCCTAAGCTATGCGCATTACAGAAAAAATATTCCGACCCATCCCACCAAAGTCGAAATAGACAATGAAGCCTCAGATGATTTTACAATTATCGAATATTATTCCAATGACAGAATAGGACTTCTTTATGAAGTCTCCAGAGAACTAAGTAACCTGGGATATTCCATAGAGTATGCAAAAATATCTACCAAAGTAGACCAGGTATCAGATGTTTTTTATATTACAGATACAAACAATAAGAAAATACTATCTTCAAAAAAATTAAAAGAGATTAAAGATACTCTTCTATCCCTCAACTCTTAAATGGTGTTTATCCCTAACATATGAACCAGCATTCAACTAATATCCATTCAGATTTTTTAGTTATAGGCAGTGGTCTTGCTGGGCTATACTCTGCATATTATGCGTCAAAATTCGGCTCTGTATCACTTGTTACCAAATCAACAATTGAGCAAAGCAACAGTTACTGGGCGCAAGGGGGTATTGCTGCTGCCATTGACCCTGATGATTCCCATATGTTTCACAATGAAGACACCTTAAAAGCAGGAAGGGGTCTATGTAATACCGAAGCTGTAGATATTTTAGTAAGAGAAGGAATTCAGCGTGTTCTAAACCTGATGAAACTAGGTATGAAATTTGATGTTGGCAATGAGGGTTTTCACCTGGGTATGGAGGGAGGTCATTCTAAAAGGAGGGTGCTTCAGGCCAGTGGTACGTCTACAGGAAAAGAAATCGTAAGCTTTTTAATTAATGAAATAAAAAAAAGTGAAAAAATTAAAGTATTTGAAAACACTCAGGTTCTAAAAATATTAACGCATGCAGGCAGATGCCGGGGTGGAATAGCAGTTAATTACTATGATGATAATATATACATTTTCAGTTCAAACGCTACCATTTTGGCTACGGGCGGGGCTTCAGCGCTTTATCAAAGATCAACAAACCCTCCGGGCGCTACAGGTGAAGGAATAGCACTTGCTTATAATGAAGGTGCCCAGGTAATGGATATGGAATTTATTCAGTTCCATCCGACTTCTTATTATTCAGAATCCGGAAAGAGCTTTCTGTTAAGTGAAGCACTTAGGGGCGAGGGAGCAATACTGTTAAACGAATGTGGACAGAGGTTTATGGAATCGGTACACGAGCGAGCTGAGCTTGCACCAAGAGATGTCGTTGCAAGTGCAATTTTTAGAGAAATAAGAAAATCAGAAAATCCATTTGTTTTTTTATCAGTAAAACATCTGGACAGCAACCTTATAAAAGAAAAATTTACAAATATTTATGAATTCTGTCTCAGTGAAAATCTGGATATAACTAAGCAGGATATACCAGTTTCGCCCGCTGCTCATTATTTTATCGGTGGAATTAAAACTGGTCTTATGGGAGAAACTAATATAAATGGTTTATATGCATGCGGCGAAGTAGCATCTACAGGGGTTCACGGGGCAAACAGACTAGCGAGTAACTCCCTATTGGAATGTCTTGTTTTTTCAAAAAGAGCTATCGACCACGCAAAAGATTCGTTTAATAGCAGAACTGCCAAGTCACAAGAAATAGAATTAAATAGGTATAAGTATCAAACCAGTCAAGAACAGCAGACCTTGTATCTTGATATAAAGAACAAGGTATCTCAAATTATGAACGATTATGTAGGCATTATTAGAAAAGAAGAAGAACTTCATGATGCACTTAAGCAATTGGAATCACATGGAGAACGTTTATGTAAACTTAGCAGTTTTTATTCCATCCAGCTACAAAATATAATCACAGTATGCATGCTTATTACTAAATCTGCGCTTTGCAGACAGGAATCCAGAGGGGCACATATAAGAGAAAAATATCCCAATGAAAACGAAAACTGGAACGCTCATATAGTATGGGAAAAGAAAAACTCTCAGCCATTAATTGAAAAAATTAATTAAAAAAACCCAAATTACTTTTTTTCGTATTATAATATTGTTATGAGCAGACTACATACAGTTTTATTTATTCTATTATTTTTCATTGGAATAAATGTTTGTACCCAGACCCAGCAAATAGACAAAGATGAAGTCATTAAATATGTTTCATCATATAATACTGCAGCTTTAAAACAACTAGGGCCAGGGGTGATGCCGATACTTTCAAACCTGTATATAGTTTCTGATGCAAAACAAAAAAGAGTCATTGCCAATATATTTTATCAACTTGGATTTGAATCCGACAATGCTAAGAGCGTGCTTATGCAGGACGTAAGAACCAATGACAAATATCTTAGAGTGGCTGTTCAGTACGCACTTGGAAGAGTGAGCAGTGATGAAGATGTAGTGGATGCGCTTTTGTATAATATGCACAATGACTCTAATGCACACTTTAGAGATAAAGCAGCATGCGCCCTTGCTTATGACCAGATACATTTAACAGAGAATGAAAAAGTCGATTTGTATGAAGGTCTGATAAAAGGACTTTCAAGTCCAAACAGACAGATTCGTAGTATTGCTATAAAGGCACTTAAGATACACACAGGTCAGACAAAAGGTTTTCTTGTAAATGGTACTGCAAGTAACCAATCGCAATCTTTGAGGAAATGACACGCGTGGTTAGAAGAATACAAATCAAATCTTTAGTACTACTATTCCTTTTCACCATAGTATCTAATGCAAGCAACTATTCAGATATTCTTGTAAGCTACAGTTTCGATGATGACAATATAGAAACAGGGCCTGATACTTTTAAGATATGGGAAACCGGTAAGGGCTGTGTTGATCTTACTGATTCATATCGATTTAGCGGATATAACTCGGTTCAAATTAGTGACGGAGTAGGCGACAAGGACTTTCCTGAACTTATGGGGTTCTTCCCTACGATGAAAACCGGAAAGTTATATATACACTTTAGTTTTCTTACAACAGATCATAATGATTTTCTCAATATTGCGCTTGCAGGTCCCAAGTTCTTTAATTTAACAAAAGACGGCATAGGATTTTGGCTTAAAACTCAAAAGGGCTATCTATATCATGTATCAGACAGCATGCCTAAAAAGCTCTTTGCTCTCCATGCCTTCAGATGGTACTCAGTTGATGTTGAATATGATATTGATAAAGGAACATACGACCTCAAAATCACAGAAGAAAATCACTATACTCCGCTTATAGAGCTTAAAAATCAAAAAAACGCATCAAACAATCCAAAATCAGTAGTTAATGTTTTCTCTTTTGTAACAGACCCATTTACAGATAAATCGAATCTTACCTATTACATTGAAGAAGTAATAATAGGGCTGGATGAAGAGATCCTAAAAACCAGTTTTGTTGCTCCGGGAAGAAAAAAATATTTTGTTGATATGTGGGATGAATATCAATATAAATTAAGAGATAAACCAGGCTGTCTTCCAGCAATTCACCCTTATGATTTCGGGCTAAATGATAATGAAATTAATGAGCTTGGAAAGCAGGGTATTCTTAGCTTAATAAACCATGCAGCAAGTGGAAAACAGATTCCCGCGGATAAAACAAAAGATATTTCACTCAATCATTCAGATATATTAAACGCACTGTATAAATGGAGCCGTGGATGTTCGTTGCTTGCATCAAACAAGCCGTCAAAAGCTCTGGAACTGTTAAATTCGTCCGCGCAAACACTTCAGTATGCTCCGGTTGTGGAACTATCCAGGATATTGGCACTTGCCAGACTAAACAGATGGGGTGAGGTAAATGACGGGCTTAGAAACCTGTATTTTGAAGGAGTAGATGATCAAAGAATATCCGTGGTTCAGGCGATTATAGGAATGTTAAACGCTGATCTTCAAAATGCAGAAAAGTGGCTAGAAGAACCTGCCCAAACCATTCCGGATAAATTTGGTGACAAGATCGTAAATAATATAATAAGGCGAATCTGGTCGGGAGAGATAGATAAAGAATTATTCATTGTAGCAAAAAAATATATGCCTGATGACTGGCTTGGATATTATCAGCAGGCAATGATAGCAGAACAGTATTTTTATGTACTCCTATGGCAGGAAAAAAATGAGGAAGCCGCAAAATTTGCTGACCGCATGATCGAACGCCTGGAATTACTTGCCGCACCCGCTTCTATATGGCTTGAAAGAAGAGGTGATGCTGCTTTTTATATGAAAGACTACAATACAGCCAAAAAGTTTTATGAAAGAATCCTTAGTGAAAAAGATGAAATAAAAACTGATAAAGCTTTATATGAAAAGCTATCAGATGTTTATTACCTCACAGGCAACTATGATAAAGAAAGGTTATATAGAGAAAAAATTTATGGAAGTCTTGTAGATAAAAAATGTAGATAGACTCAATTCAATACAAGTATTTTCTTGATTATTATTATCCAATAAATGCAACCGCAAAGATTAAACTAGTTAATATAGATATAAATATTATATCTTCTAGTGATAGCTTTGTTCTAAATATCTTAATTCTTTTCTGTTTCAGTCTTTGTTTTAACAAATTCATAGCATTTATTATTAGACAAAACTTGTGCCAGTCTCTAATTATGTTCAATAATCAATGTTACTAGTTATTTATATAGATTGAGGATTTAGAAGACTACTCATAACCGTCAGTTTCTACCAAAAGTTGTCTTTATATGTAATTTTTATGTTTTTTTTTAATGTTCTAACAATATAATTGATTTTGAATCTGTAATATAAGATAATCATTCATAAATAGTTAGACCATCACCAGATTATTTACCAAAAAATTAGGATATGAAGACAATCAGGTTTTCAGTATTTATTGTATCTATACTCATAATTTCCTGTGGAGTGGAATATAAACCTCCTGATTTGGGCACATTGTACTCACAATCGGCAATGTCATCCGATTTAAACAGAAATCCGGTAATTGTTATTCCGGGTATTCTTGGCTCAAAGCTATTAGATCAAAAAACAGGTCAAGTGGTATGGGGTGCGTTTGAAAAGGATTATGCCAATCCCAAAGACAGAGACGGAGCAAAGCTCATTGCACATCCCATGAAAATAGGAACACCATTTGCTGAACTTAAGGATAATGTTTACCCAAACGGTGCACTCGACAGAGTAAGGGTAAGAATTTTTGGCCTGTCATTTCTGCTAAATGCATATGTAAACATTTTAAGTTCACTCGGAGTTGGTGGCTACATAGACGAAGAGTTAGGTAAATCTGGGTTTGTAGACTATGGTGATGAGCATTTCACGTGCTTTCAGTTTGCCTATGACTGGAGAAGAGATAATGTGGAAAATGCCAAGCTACTGCATAATTTTATAGTAGAAAAAAGACAATATATCAGGGATGAATATAATAAAAGATATAATGTTGATAAAGATGATATCAAGTTTGATATTGTAGCTCATTCTATGGGAGGCCTTGTTACAAGATATTTTCTCAGATATGGAGATTCTGAGCTTCCTGAAAATGGAGACGATCTTAAAGTTACCTGGAAGGGTGCAAATTATGTTGAAAATGTAATAATTGTCGGCACTCCCAATGCAGGATCTTTAGATGTCCTGGATCAACTCATTAATGGGAAAAAAATAGGCCCGTTCCTCCCTACATATACATCTACTATAATTGGCACAATGCCCTCTGTATACCAACTTCTTCCTAGAACAAGACACAAAAGAGTATTAGATGAAAATGGAAATACTGTAGATATAATGGATTCGAATACGTGGGAAAAATACAACTGGGGGCTTGCAAATAAAGAGAGAATATCTGAACTGCAAAAACTTTTTCCAGAAGATACTGATGATAAACTCATGTTGGACACAGCAAGTGACCACTTACAAAAATCTCTTATAAGAGCTAAGCTATTTCATAAATCTCTGGATATACCACAGGCCCCACCAGATACTCTTAGACTCTATCTCATAGCAGCTGATGCAGTAGAAACTCCTTCAGTTATGAGCGTTTCTAACAAAAACGGAGAGTTAGTAATAAAAGAGTCAGCCCCTGGTGATGGCACCGTACTTAGGGCAAGTGCACTTATGGATGAGAGGGCAGGGGGCAACTGGTCACCTAGGCTCGTATCCCCAATAAAGTGGTCAAATGTGATGTTTATTTTCAACGATCATCTGGGAATGACAAAAGATCCTGCATTTACCGACAATATGCTGTACATTCTTTTGGAACAGTCGCAAAAAACACATTAAACTAAATCAAAAGTGAAGCGTGTCATTAAATCCAGATATTAGCTCTCCTGATGCTCATATTTATCTTTTAGGGCATTTACCACAGAGGGGTCTGCAAGGGTTGTAGTATCTCCAAGCACTCTACCTTCGGCAATGTCTCTTAGAAGTCTTCTCATGATCTTACCGCTTCTTGTCTTTGGAAGTTCTGCAGTAAAAATAATATCTTCAGGCCTTGCAATAGCGCCAATTTTTTTAACAACATGTTTTTTTAGATCATCT
>JABAHR010000587.1_pt1 | contig 14976 bp, 14 predicted proteins | sample 7062101 | NCBI WGS metagenome assembly JABAHR01 (sample SAMN14534553, study PRJNA622989) | marine sediment metagenome | biome: marine biome [ENVO:00000428]; feature: marine pelagic biome [ENVO:01000023]; material: deep marine sediment [ENVO:00002113] | place: India: Gulf of Kutch | collected... | reverse complement strand
TGGTGCCTCGGGACGTTGCTTCTGAGCGGGGCGCAACGTTTCGAGCGGCCTGTGCCTGAAGGGGGCGGTTCGACCGAGATACGCACTGCCCTTGGGGTCCTGAATATCGATGAGATCAGTGATGCGAACCAGAACTTCACGGTCAACCTCTATGCCCGCTTCCGGTGGAACGATCCGCGGGAGGCACATGGTGGGGACGGACCGATCATCAGGTCGCTGGCGGACATCTGGCACCCGAGTATTCTCTTCTTCAACATGCAGAAAGCGTGGTCGGGTTTCGAGGAAATCGTGCAGATCTCTCCGAGCGGCGAGGTGGTGCTTCGCATGCAGTTCTGGGGAGACTTCTCGCAACCCCTGAGGCTGGACGATTTTCCGTTCGACCAGCAGTCGATCGAGATTCGCCTTGTGCGGGGCAGCGGAGGCTCGCCCGGGGAGGTGAGCTTTATAGATGACCCGGAGTTCGAGCCCCTGGTTGCCGATGCCTACTCGGTCCCGGACTGGAAGGTGATCGGGTTTCAGACCAGCAACGACCCGCTCGTCCTGCCTGGAGATGTAAAGATCGAGTCGTATGCCCTGGAGGTGACGGTCAAGAGGCTGCCCAACCACTACATTGTGAAAGTCATCGCTCCTCTCCTCCTGATCGTGTTGCTCTCGTGGGTGGTTTTCTGGTTGGATCCCAGCGAGGGTGGAAGCCAGTTGGGGGTTGCGGTAACGTGTTTCCTCACCGTGATTGCCTATCACATCGCGCTGGGCTCCCGGTTGCCGGAAATCCCCTACCTGACGCGTCTCGATGTTTTTGTTTTCGGAGCCACGCTCCTCGTGTTTCTCGCCATTGATCGAGGTGGTGGTTGCGACCGGGATGGCCCGGGCCGAGCGCATCAGCAGCGCCCGTTGGATGGACCGGGTGTGTCGGCTGGTGTTTCCGGGATGTCTTGTCCTCATCGGGTTCTACGCCTTCGTTTGGCGTTAGCCTCCATTGGATGGTTCATCCTCGGGATGTCCGATGGAAGGAACCCCGGTAGTTCGGAGGCAACCGCTTGACAGGATTCGCTGTTTGGGTCGTGGCCGGGTCGGTGTGATCAATACCGCGGGATTTCGAGTGGGCCGTCTTGAGAAACGGGGACGTGCGGGTGCGGCCGGGGCGGGACCCGTGCCGCCTAGGCGAGGAGCTCCCGCACCACCCGGGCTTCCTCGACCCCCGTGAGCCGCAGGTCGAGGCCCTGGTGTCTCACCGAGAAGCGTTGGTGGTCGAACCCGAGAAGGTGGAGGATGGTGGCGTGGAAGTCGCGGATGTGGACCGGGTCCTTCACGATGTTGTAGCTGAAGTCGTCGGTCTCCCCGTAGATGGTTCCGCCTTTCACGCCGCCTCCGGCCATCCACATCGTGAAGCAACGGGGATGATGGTCACGGCCATAGTTGGTCTTGCTGAGACCTCCCTGGCTGTAGATGGTGCGACCGAACTCGCCGCCCCAGATGATGAGAGTGTCCTCGAACATACCGCGTTGCTTGAGATCGTTGATGAGGGCGTAGCAGGGCCGGTCGATGTCCCTGCACTGGGGTGGCATGCGACCGTTGACGTTGCCGTGGTGATCCCAGTTGTTGTGGTAGACCTGGATGAAGCGCACCCCGCGCTCGGCGAGGCGTCGCGTCATGAGAGCGACGTTGGCAAAGGTTCCGGGTTTCCTGGCTTCCTCGCCGTAGAGCTTGAAGGTGTGCTCCGGTTCCCCGCTCAGGTCGGTCAACTCCGGCATGCTGGCCTGCATGCGGGCCGCCATTTCGTACTGGCGGATTCGGGTGAGAGTCTCAGGATCGCCAAGTTCCTGGTAAGTGATTTCGTTGAGCTGGTTCAGTCCCTTGATGACGCGCTTGCGGATGGTGTCGGGGACCCCGGGCGGATTGTTGATGTAGAGGATGGGATCGCCCTTGCTGCGGAAGGAAACCCCGGCGTGCTCACCGGGCAGGTTTCCGCTCGACCAGAGCCGCCCCGAGATGGCCTGCTCCTGTTCCCGATTGGTCGGGATGGCGACCAGCACCACGTGGGCAGGTCCTCATTCATGGTGCCGAGGCCGTAGGACGCCCAGGAGCCCAGGCACGGCCGGCCGGTGATCTGGTTCCCGGTCTGCAGGGCGGTGATGGCGGGTTCGTGGTTGATGGCCTCGGTGTGGAGGCTACGCATCCAGCAGATGTCGTCGGCGCACCCGGCGAGGTTGGGAAGGAGCTCGTCGTTCATCCACATCCCGCACTGGCCTTTCTGAGCGAAGCGGTACTTGGAAGGTGCGATGGGGAATCGCTTCTGCCCGCTCGTCATGGTGGTGAGGCGTTGGCCCCTGCGGACGCTGTCGGGCAGGTCCTTGTCGTACCAGTCCTGCATCACGGGCTTGTAGTCGAAGAGATCCATCTGGGACGGACCCCCAACCATGTGGAGATAGATGACCCGCCTGGCCTTGGCCGGGTAGTGGGGATTGAGGTTTCCCGCTTCGGCCTCCGCGTCGCCGGTCAGGCTGCGCCCCAGCAGGTAAGCGAGGGCGGCGCCGCCGAGGACGTTCTTTCCCTGCGAAAGGAAATAGCGGCGGGTGAGGGCCTGTTGGTGCTCTTCAATGAAGGTCATTCGGTCCATATCGTAGGGCAGGCGCTCCGCCTGCCGGGGATTGAGTTAAGGAAGTTTCTGGTGCGGGATGGTAGCCGGGGCGGCTGCCTTACAATTACTTGTTCAAGACTTCGTCGAGGTTGAGGACCTGGTTGCATAGCATCGTCCAGGCCGCGAGTCGGGTGGGGTCGAGTTTGTCGTCGGGCTTGGATTCGCCCACTGCGATGAGGGCCCTGGCGTCATCCGGGTTTTCCCGGTAGTAGGCACGCAAGTCGCCGAGGCTCGCGGTGAGAATGGGCTCTTCCCCGGGATTGAAAGGACGGCAGAGAACCCGCCTGGCAATGAAGTCGAAGGCCTTCGACTCGACGCCGCCGCTGGCGGTCAGAGCGTTCTCGGCGAGGGTTCGGGCGGCCTCCACAAACTGCGGGTCGTTCATGGTGACGAGGGCCTGCAGCGGCGTGTTGGTGCGTTCGCGCCGGACGGTACAGAATTCCCGGCTGGGGGCGTTGAAGGCTTCCAGGTTGGGTGGGGGGGCCATGCGCTTCCAGAAGTTGTAGAGGGTCCGGCGGTAGAGGTTTTCGCCGGAATCCTGTTTGTAGTCGCGGGTATTGCCGCCGGGCAGGCCGACCACGTCCCAGATTCCGGGTGGCTGGTAGGGTTTGACCCCCGGGCCGCCCATCTTGCCGGAGAGCAGCCCGCTGGCGGCGAGGGCATAGTCGCGCACCATCTCGGCATCCATGCGGAAGCGTGGGCCGCGGCTCAGGAAGCTGTTGTGCCGGTCTTTCTCCAGTTTCTCCGGGGTCGCGATGGCGGCCTGTCGGTAGGTGGCGCTGGTGACGATCAACTTGAAGAACGACTTGGTGTCCCATCCGGATTCGCGGAACTCGACCGCCAGCCAGTCGAGCAGTTGCGGGTGGGTGGGGGGCGTTCCCATGATGCCGAAGTCCTCAGCGGTCAGCACCAGTCCCTGGCCGAAGATCTCCTGCCAGAAGCGGTTCACGGTGACCCGGGCGGTGAGCGGGTTCCCGGGGGAGATCACCCACCGGGCCAGCCCGAGGCGATTGCGTGGAGCGTCCGCGGGCAGGGGCGGGAGGGCGGAGGGGGTGTNNGGGTGTCGGCGGCAACTTCCTCGCCCGGCTTGTCGTACTGTCCGCGCATCAGGATGCGCGCCATCGCCTTTGCATTCTTTTCCTTCTGGATGTGTGTTATGACTCCGCGCCCCCTGATTGTTTCCCGCTCCGCCTCGAGATCGGAAATCGACCCGGTCAAAGCCGCGAACTGCTTGTCGCCGGTGGAAAGGTAGTGCTCGAAGAGAGTGGCGTTTTGCTCCGGAGTGCGCTGACCGGGATCGACCGCGAGGATGGCGCGGAGCGGACCGGAACCGGCCAGCGCCTTCACCTCGGCGGGGGTGAGGACCCGCTCGTAGATGCGGATATCCTGAACGAAGCCGTCTTCGTAGAATTGGTCATTGCTGCGTTGTCCGATGCGGAAGGGAGAGGCGGTTTCGAGGGAGGCATCGGCCGTGAGGGTCCCGTTCTCGATCTTCTTCTTCTGCTCGTTGCCGTTGTGGTAGAGCTTCACGCCTTCCGGCTTTCCGCTTCCGTCGTAGGTGACAAAGACGTGCTGCCATTCGTTCGGCCGGAGCACCGCCTTTTCGGTCACCACCTTGAGGGCGTTCTCCGGCCAGGTGTCGACGAAGTGGGCGCCGAACTGCCGGTCGTTCTGCCAGAGGTCCCAGCCACGGAACTTCCTTTCATTGTCCATGCGCGCGAAGATGGCGGCATGGATTCCTCCCGNNAGCTGAACGCCTGGTCGAGGCTGTAGTTGCCGATTCCGCCGAGGTCGAAGGTGCGATCGCGCTTCAGGCGGGGAGCGGGGCCGATCCTGCCCTTGGGGTCCCAGGTGAGTTGTCCCTTCGACTCGAAGGTGGTCTCCCTGCCGTGCACGAGGCTGCGCACCTTGTCGCCGATGCCCTCGTTGAGGGGGACGTGCAGGGCGAGGCGGTCCCTCGGTTGGGCCTCGTCGAGTTTCTCCGGACCTGCGCCGGCGGCCCACTTCTCGAATTCGGGACGGGCTTCCTCCCTGCGGGTTTCCAGCCTGGCTGTGGCGTCCGCGATCAAGCCGCGCAATTGGTTCCAGCGGGGGAGGTCCTCGGTGCGCGGCACCTGGGTGACCGGCCCGCGGCCGTCCTTCGAGTTTCCATCCATCGCTCCCTGCGTCGTATTGCGGAAGAACGCCGCGAGGGAGTAATAATCCTTCATGGTGAAGGGATCGAACTTGTGATCGTGGCACTGGCTGCAGTTGGTGGTGAGGCCGAGATAGACCCAGCCCATGGTCTGCACCCGGTCGGCGGCGTAGATGGCGAGGTTTTCCTCCGCGATGGTGCCGCCCTCATTGGTGGTGATATTACATCGCTGGAAGCCGGTCGCCACCAGTTGATCGAGGGTCGGCTCCGGCAGCAGGTCGCCGGCCAGTTGCCAGACCGTGAACTGGTCGAAGGGCAGGTTCTGGTTGAAGGCGCGCACCACCCAGTCGCGGTAGGGCCACATCTCGCGGTAGTTGTCGAAGTGCAGGCCGTGCGTGTCGGCATAGCGGGCCGCATCGAGCCAGTAACGGGCCCGGTGCTCGCCGTAGCGAGGGGAGGAAAGAAGCTGGTCGACCAGCGCGAGGTAGGCGGATTCGGAGGGATCGGCGGCGAAGGACTCGACCAGTTCCGGCCCGGGAGGCAACCCGGTGAGATCGAGGGAAAGGCGCCTGGCCANNCCGCCTGGGGGGCGGGGGAGAGTCCTTTCTTCTCGAGGGTCGCCAACACGAAACGGTCGAGCGGGTTGCGAACCCAGTCCGTGTCGGTCACTTCCGGCAGGGATGGGCGCTTCGGAGCGATGAGAGACCAGTGCGCCTGCCACGGAGCGCCCTGCTCGATCCAGGTCCGGATCAGGGCTATCTGTGTCGGGGAGAGCTTTTTCCTGCTCTCGGGAGGTGGCATCAGGTCGTCCTCGTCATCGGTGATGAGCCGCCGGTAGAGTTCGCTCGCTTCGGGGTTGTGCGGCACCACCGGGGGCGGGTTGCCATCATGGCCGGTGAAGAATCCCGCCCTGGTATCGAGGCGGAGGTCCGCCTTCCGCGATCCGGGATCGGGACCGTGGCACGCGAAACAGGTTTCCGCCAGAATGGGACGGATCTCCCGATTGAAGAATTCGACCTGCGCGGGAGCAGCGAGAATCGGAAGCACCGCGGCGAGGGTGCCGAAGAGGATCGAAAGGCTTCGGTTCATTTCCAACTCCTCAACATTACGGTCGGAAGGCGGATTTACTACGCAGAAACTCCCATTGAGGCTGCGTATTATGGGCGATCGTGCTTCGCGTGATCGGGCGACAAGAGGCTGCGAATCGCTCGTTTGATCCGTGGTTCCATCCCCGGGGCGATCCAGCACCAGTCGCCGAGGTTCTGATCGCCCTCCTTCCAGGCCCGCTCGATCGGGAGGTAGCCCGGGGCACATTCCCCGTAACCGATCACCATGACGAAGGACTCCGGGCGCAGGCTCTGGGCATAGAGTTGATATTCGACATACATTTCGGCAGGGAGGAGGAGGAGCTGGGCCGTCCCGAAGTCGATGAGGGGAACGTCGATGGCTTGTCCGGCCGCAACCCGTTTGCGCCAGCTCAGTCCCAGTGCGGCCAGACCTTGCCGGACCCGATCGTCCCCCTCTCCAACCGATTTCGCCATCTCGGCGGGGAGGAAGCCGGGGGACTCGCGGAGATCGAGATTCAGCTCCTCGACCCGGAACCGCGCTTCCCGCAAGGGCTGCTTCCTCGTGGCCATGGAAGCAGCCTTCATTCCACGGTAAAGGCGGTCTGCCAGGACCTGCCGCATCTCGGGTTTGCCACTGTTGTACTTCCCGGCCGTGACATTCCCGGAAGCGCCGCTGGCATAGATCTGGAGGGCCCCGGGTGTCTCGGCCTGGCGGCGGGCGCGAGCGAGGCCGGGAAAGTCGGCCGAGATTCTACCGGTCCGGTAGTAGCTCATCGGGTGGGTCGAATAGCTGTTCAGGGCGGCGAGGAGTGTTTCGCCGTTCCAGAAGGTGATCGTTTTCAGCATCGGATCGATCGTTCCCTCCGGAGCGGACCGACCTGCCGGGTTGCCGCCGCCGCTGTAACGGCCGTAGTTCGGGCTTCCGTCTTCATTGAGGAAGCGGCGGTTGGAGGCGACCCTGGCGACCTTTGCCTGCCCGGTGCCGATGTGGGTGACGACCGTGGCGGAGGGGAGAGCCTGGCGCAGGTTTGCGGCGGCTTGTTGCACCGAGCGTTCGTGAAACTGCAAGTCGATGAGCTGGGTGCCGGCTCCCGCCGCCTGCAGGATGCGCTGCGCCTCCAGGTCCGCGAGGGGCGTGTCGTGCTGGTGCACGCTGGCGACGAGAACCCGTTCCCGATCCGTTCCGGCGGCCTCCGCGAGGACGTCGCGCCAGCGATCGTAGGCATCGTTGCGAATCTCGGCCCAGTCGATCGCGACGAATACGAGGGGCTTGATTCCATTTCCAAGGACGACGAATCCCTTCGCCCACAGCGGGCTGTCGATGGCGGTGGCTTCCCTCGCCCCTCCGGTAAAGAGCTGGTGCCCGAGTGGCGGGGTCACGTTGGCAGAGAAGGTCGCGATCCGGAACTGTTCGGCCCACGTCACGGGAGTGATCGCTGCAAGGAGAAGAAGAGCGAATGGGCGCCACCTCACCGGGGGAGGCTGTCATGGCGAACAGGCGGTTGTCACGACCGGAGTTTCCAGGGATCCGGGTTCCGTCCGTCCTTGCCACGGGTGGCCGGCTTCCTCGGTGGAGGGGCGCTGCTTCAGGACTTCGGTCGTTCTTGTTTCATCCTTCGAGGGTTTGGTTATTCAAATCCTCGCACTCTCCATGGACCAGTCCCATCGGCGGCGGTCAGTTGGACGTGGCGTCCCCCTGATACCCGTCCATTCTCGATCCGAATCCGGGCATGTGGGCAACGGGAATCCAAGGCAAGGCGGCAATTGATTGCCGCCTTGCCCTGCCGGATCGTTTGAAGATCGCCCTGGTGGAGATTCTTTGGGGCGCGCGCTTTGGGCCTCTTCCGGCCCTGCCTCCCTGATAGGGAGCGGCAGCGGTCGGGATCCTGCGGCCCATCCCCGCTATTGCTTCGGGATCGGATCGTTCGCTATCATTCGCGGTGATGTCGCACGTCGCCCGGCGCACCCGGATTCTGGCAACCGTATTCGGGGTGCTGATCCCGCTTCTCCTGGACGCCCAGGATGGTGGGGAGGTGCCGTTCGGGGGTGGACCGCGTGAGCCATGGACCTCCTCGCGCATGATCGGCACGCCGGAGCCCGCTCTGCCCTTCCGGCTGCGGCACGCCTTTCCGAGCCTGCGGTTCAGCCACCCGGTCGGTGCCGCCCGGTTCCCGGATTCGAATCGCCTCGTCATCGTCGAGTTGCGCGGCAACCTCTACTCGTTTCCGCAGGACGATGCGGTGGAGAGCCCCGACCTGTTTTTCGCGCTCCGGGAACTGGTGCCGGAGTTGCAGGACGTCTATGGAATCGCCTTCGATCCCGATTTTGCGATGAACCGCTTCGTCTACCTCTGCTACGTGTTGCGGGGCAACCAGCCTGAAGGGACCCGCGTCTCGCGGTTTCGGGTATGCGACGCGGATCCGCCCCACGTCGATCCTGCCAGCGAGCAGGTTCTCATCACCTGGCTGGGAGGCGGCCACAATGGCGGCTGCCTGAAATTCGGCCCGGACGGGTATCTCTACATCACGAGTGGTGACGGCCGGGGACCCAACCCGCCGGACGAATTGCGCACCGGGCAGGATTGCAGCGATCTTCTTTCTTCCATCCTGCGCATCGACGTCCATCCCGGTTCCGGCGACCGCCCTTATGCGGTGCCGAAGGACAATCCCTTCGTGGGGATGGACAAGGTGCGCCCCGAGATCTGGTCATTCGGCTTTCGCAACCCCTGGAAGATGAGTTTCGACCACCAGACCGGGGATTTGTGGGTCGGCGATGTCGGCTGGGATCTTTGGGAACTCGTTTTCAAGGTCGAGCGGGGCGCCAACTACGGGTGGAGCATCGTGGAGGGCAGTCAGCCGATCCATCCCGATGACCCTCTCGGCCCGGCGCCCATCTCGCCGCCCACGGTGCAACATCCGCATTCCGAAGCGCGTTCCATCACCGGGGGATACGTCTATCGTGGCAGGCAGTTCCCCGGCCTGCAGGGTGCCTACGTCTACGGCGACTACGAGACCGGAAAGATCTGGGCGCTCCGCCAAACGGACGGGGTGGTCGGATTGCCGGAGGAGATCGCCGATTCCCGGCTTCGGATCATCACCTTTGGCGAAGATCATGACGGCGAACATTTCGTGATTGATTACGCCGGAACGATTCATCGTTTCGAAAAGGTCCCCGTGGCGGAGGAAAGAGCGCCTCCCTTTCCCCGCAGGCTGAGCGAAACCGGTCTGTTTGCCTCGGTTGCTGATCACGAGCCCGCGCCCGGCGTCATCCCGTATACGGTAAACGTGGAACGGTGGTCGGACGGGGCCACTTCCGAACGCCTCCCTCGGGCTCCCGGGCGATTCACAGATCGGGGTTGCTTCGGATGCCAACGCCCCGTGGGCGCTGCCGGCCCACTCCGTAATCGCCAAGACGCTCTCTCTGGAAATGGAGGAGGGCAAGCCGGAGAGCCGGCGGCGGATCGAGACCCAGATTCTGCACCGCCACCCCGAGGGCTGGCGGGCATACACCTACCAATGGAACGAGGAAGGAAGCGACGCGGAACTGGTCGCCAAGGATGGCACCCGGCGCGTCTTCACCATTCGCGACCCGGCGGCCCCCGGTGGTCAGCGGAGCCAACGGTGGGAATTCCTGAGCCGGGCCAACTGTTTCAGTTGTCACAATGGCCGGGGTGGGACCGCCCGCGCTCTCAATGCCGCGCAATGGAACCGCACCCACCGATATCCGGGAGACCTCGCAGACAACCAACTTGGCGTCCTCACGCGGCTCGGCCTGGTTTCCGCGCCGCTCGATCCGGGCATCCCCCCTGCCATCGATCCGCACGATCGCACCGCCAGCCTTGAGAGCCGGGCCCGCACGTATCTTCACTACAATTGCTCGTTCTGCCATCGGCCGAATGGAGGCGGATTGGTTCCGATCCACCTCAGTCGTGGCCAGTCGCTCGAGCGGCTGGGGGTCGGAGCGACACCGCAGCGCGGCGATTTCGGCCTCGCTGATGCCAAAGTGATTGCCCCGGGCGAGCCCCTGAAGTCGGTCTTGTACTACCGGATGGCCAAGCTCGGATCCGGCCGCATGCCGCACCTCGCTTCCGCGCGGGTCGATGTCAAAGGCCTCGAGTTGATCCACGAGTGGATCCGCGCCATGCCGCGGAATGACGGGCCCCGGCAGGAGATGCTCGTCGCCATCGCCGCGGCGGATTCACCGGCCGCCCGCAAGGCCCTGGTCGATGAATTGCTCGCCACGGCGGACGGGGCGTTGGCCTTGATGCGTGCTCTCGATCAGGATTCGGGATTGACCGGCAAGCGGTCCGAGATCGCACTCCAGGTTGCCGGGTCGACTGCTCCCGCTCACGTCCGGGACCTCTTCGATCGCTTCCTGCCCGATGACCGGCGCATGGCCGCCACCAGCAAGGACCCTTCGAAGATCCTCGCCCTTGAGGGCGATCCCGAGCGTGGGCTCGCCCTTTTGACGGGCCCGAAAGGAACGGGTTGCCTGACCTGTCACCTTCACCGAGGAGAAGGAAGGGACATCGGGCCACCCTTTTCGCAGATCGGGGGAAAACTCACCCGTTCCCAGCTGCTCGAAAGCCTGCTGCAACCGTCCAGGACGATCGCGGAGGGCTACGCCGGTTACGCCGCGATCCTTGCCGAAGGGACCGCGGTGGTGGGGAGGCTCTTGAGCCGCTCGCCCGGGGGGATCGTCATCAGGGATCTTGCCGGGCAGGACCGTGCCCTCGATCCACGGGACGTGAAGCAACTCGAGCTCCTTCCCAACTCCCTCATGCCGGTGGGCCTTCTCGGCCCCATGAGCGATCAGGAGGTCGCCGATCTGGTCGCTTACCTGGCTTCCGTGCGGGGCAGTCCAGATTCCAACTGACGGGACGAGTTCGCTTGCCAGCGGCTTTTCGATTCGATCTCATCATGCAAGCACGATGAAAATGCAATCATCCGCCCTTTGGCTGAGCCTGGTGGCTGTCGCCGCCTCCATCACCGTTGCCTTCACTCAGCAAGGCAAGGAAGTCGAAACGCAGGAGAAAGCCGATGAGGAAAACCTCCTGCCGGATTATCCGCGGGTTAACCTGGCCACCTGGTACGAGGTCGATCCGGGGTGGCCGAAGAAGCCCGCCGACTTCCAGTGGGAAGCGGTGCCGGGCGTTGCGGTTGACGCCAACGACCACGTCTACGTCTTTACCCGCTCGAACCCGCCGGTCCAGGTCTACGACCGCGGACGGGGTATTCCTGCGTGCCTGGGGGGATGACGACATCGGAACCGCCCATCACCTCAAGATCGATCACGAGGGTTTCGTGTGGGTGGCCGATATCGGATTGCACGTGGTGCGGAAGTTCACCCCGGAGGGAAAGTTGCTGATGACGCTCGGGACCCCTGGTGAGTGGGGCGAGGACGAGATCCATCTCAAGATGCCGACCGACATGGCGGTTGCCCCGAATGGAGAGGTTTTCGTCTCGGATGGCTACGGAAACTCGAGGGTGGTGCATTTTGATCGCAAGGGGAACTTCGTGAAGGCCTGGGGCCACCTCGGCACCGGCCCGAAGGAGTTCAGCCTTCCGCACGCCATCGCGATGGACTCCCGCGGCCGGCTCTATATCGCGGATCGCAACAATGTGCGGGTGCAGGTCTATGACCAGGGCGGCCGGCTCCTCGACAGCTGGGAGAACATCCTGGTTCCCTGGGGGTTCTGGATCACCGCCGAGGATGAGATCTGGATCTGCGGGTCTTCACCGTCCACGTGGGATCCTCATCCCGATTACCCCGAGGCCCCGCTCGGTTGTCCCCCCAAGGACCAGCTTTTCATGTGTCTCGATGTCAGGGGAAAAGTGCGGCAGCTCTGGACCCTCCCCAAGGGCGTGGACAACAAGGAACGACCCGGGGACCTCAACTGGGTGCATGCCCTCGCACTCGATTCCAAGGGAAACATCTACGCCGGCGATATCATCGGGAAACGAGCTCAGAAATTCGTGAGGAAAGGCCGTTGACCGTGGAAGCCCGAGCTTCGCATCCGCGGATGGGAGGTGCCCGTTTTCGCGCTTCCGGCTCCTTCGTCTGTCCCCGCAGCTGGGGAGTGGGTTCCGGCTGATGGTGGAGGCCGGGTGAACTATGCGAGGATCCCGGTGGCGACTTCGCCGTAGACATCGGTGAGGCGGAAGTCGCGCCCGTTGTGATTGAAGGTGAGCCGGGTGTGGTCGAGACCGAGGAGGTGGAGAATCGTGGCGTGCAGATCGTGGATCGTGCAGCGATCCTCCACGGCGTGGTAGCCGAATTCGTCGGTCTGGCCGTAACGGAATCCGCCTTTCACCCCGCCTCCGGCCATCCATACGGTGAAGCCGTCGGGGTGGTGGTCGCGGCCGACCGGGCCATTGCCCTTCTGGGTGGTGGGGGTTCGGCCGAACTCCCCGCCCCAGAGGACGAGGGTGTCGTCCAACAAACCGCGGGCCTTGAGGTCGAGGATGAGGCCGGTGATGGGTTTGTCGATCTGGCTGACGTTGATGGAGTGGCCCTTTTCGAGGTGGGAATGCTGGTCCCACTGCTCATTATTGAACTTGAGCGAGTGGGCGTGACTGACCTGGATGAAGCGGACTCCGCGCTCGGCGAGGCGGCGTGCCATGAGGCACTCGCGGGCGAAGTTCTCGGTCAGGGGGTCGTCCATCCCGTAAAGTTTCCTGGTCGCCTCGCTCTCACCGGAGAGGTCGGTTGCTTCGGGGGCCGCCCTCTGCATGCGGAAAGCGAGTTCGAAGCTGCGGAGGCGGTCCTCGAGTTCGGCGGTGGCGGTGCCGGTCGCGGTCTGGCGCTGGTGCATTTGGCGAAGCAACTGCAGTTGGAGGGCCTGCTGTTGGCGGTCGTGGCGGGAGTTGGTCATGTAGTGGAAGCGGGCGTCCCTGGCGGGGGTGTTGGGATAGCCCGGGGTTCCGAGTGGCACCCCGCCGTGTTCGGCGGGGAGGAAGGCGGGGCCGAAGTTGTTGGCCCCGCCGTGCAGGGAGGTGGGGCAGATCGTGACGAAGCCTGGGAGGTTGTCGTTCTCGCTGCCCAGGCCGTAGTTCACCCAGGCGCCCATGCTGGGACGGAGGAGGGCCTCGTCGCCGGTGTGCATCTTCATGCAGGCCCCGCCGTGGGAGACGTTGGTTTCACACAGCGAGTGCAGGATGCACAGCTCGTCGGCGACCTTGGGGAGGTGTTGCCAGAGTTCCGACATCCAGTGACCGCACTGCCCGACCTGCCGCAGCGGCCAGGGCGGCTTCATGAGGTTCCCCCGGGCCGCGAACTGGACCTTGCGTTCCGGGAAGGGGAGCGGTTTCCCGTTGAATTGCTCGAGCTTGGGCTTGTAGTCGAAGAGATCGACGTGGGAGGGCCCGCCGTGCATGAAGAGAAAGATGACCCGTCGGGCGCTGGCCGGGAACGGGGCGGGCCGGGCGCGGGCCGCCCCGGCCCGCCCGGCGAGGAGGGCATTGAAGGCGAGCCCACCGAAGCCGAGCCCGATGCGATTCAGGGCCGCGCGCCGGGAGAGGATCGGGGTGCCTGGAGGTGCGGAACTCATCGCACGTAGAGAAAATCGTTGGAGATGAGGAGAGTGTGGCAAAGCATGGCCCAGGCGGCGTCCCCGCCGCCGGCTTTCTCGATAAAGTCCCCGGCCCACCGGCGCTGTTGGTCATCGATGGGGGTGGCGAAAAGGCGCAGGTGGAGATCCGCGAAGGGATCTTCGGAGGTGCGCACCGCGCTGGCGAGCTGGCCCGCCTTCTCGATGAGGAAAGGATTGTTCAACATCAGGAGTGCCTGGGTTGCGACGGTGGTGTTGTCGCGAGTGCCGACCGGGGTGGTGGAATTCGGGAAATTGAGCAGGGTGAGGAGGTCGTAAAGATGGGAGCGGACCACCGGCAGGTAGACACTACGGTGCGGGTAGTCCTCGTAGGTCCGGCGGTTTTTGGCGAGGTCGGCGGGGGAGGGGTCCTGCGATTTCACGGGGGGAGGCGGTCCGGCGGGGCGGTCGGGATCGAGCTGGCCGGAGACCGCCAGCACCGCGTCCCGGAAGGTCTCCGCTTCCATGCGACGAATGGCGCGGCCGCCGGGCGTGGAGGACATCTGGTAAGTGCCCGACAACATGATGCGGCGGTGGAGTTTTTTCAGCGACCAGCCGTCGGCGATGAACCGGCGGGTGAGGTAGTCGAGCAGCCCGGGATGGCTTGGCTTCCCGCCGGTGGTGCCGAAATTGTCNNCAAAGGCGGTTCACCACGACGCGGGCGGTGAGCGGGTGCCCGGGGGAGGTGATCCAGCCGGCCAACTCGAGCCGGCCACTCCGGGTGGCGATTCGGGCGGCCGGGGGGGGTGCCCCGATCGAGGAGAGGACCCCGCGGGGGACGGGTTCGCCGAGGTCGTTCGGGTTGCCGCGCAGGTTGATCCTGGCATCGGCCACCGTGCCCTCGGCCACCGCCATGGCCTTGGGGTGTTCCTTCTTCTGTTCCGCTTCGAGTTGGCGGCGCTGGTCCTTCAGTTCTTCCAGGGCTTCGCGGGCGCCCCTGGCCTCCTCGGGCGACGTGACCGGGACCAGCTCCACCTTGTCAAGATGGGACATCATGGGCTCCGATTCGATGCGCAGGACGCGGGTGCCGGATTCCAGCTCGAGGTGCCCCTCGTGATGCCAGCGCTGGTGCTCGGGCATCCATCCGCCGGTCGCTTGAGAAATGGCGGTTCGTATCGCGACCACGCCATCTAACAGAATACGCCCGGGGCGGGGGTTGGCGGCGGCGTAGCGGAGGCGGAGGAGGTAGCCGCCGGCCTGCCCTATCTCGAGGTCGTATTCCACGAAGTTCTTCTGGCTGCCGGGATCGGAGATGATACCGATCCCGCCGCCATAGTTCTCGCGATCGACGATCACGTTGCCGCGCGCGAAGTCCTCGGCCTCCCATGCGAGCGCGGAGTCGTGGTCGATAAACTCGTCCAGCCTTGTGTCTGCCCTCTCGATTTGGGTGTCGAGTTCCTTGATCCGGTCGGCGAGGTTCTCCCGGGCGGCGGTGGCCTCCCTGGTGAGGAGTTCGCGGTTCTCGATGGCGGTGCTGTGGAAGATGCCGGCCAGCGCGTAGTAGTCCCGCTCGGAGACGGGATCGAACTTGTGATCGTGACAGCGGGCG
>JABAHR010008124.1_pt3 | contig 15031 bp, 14 predicted proteins | sample 7062101 | NCBI WGS metagenome assembly JABAHR01 (sample SAMN14534553, study PRJNA622989) | marine sediment metagenome | biome: marine biome [ENVO:00000428]; feature: marine pelagic biome [ENVO:01000023]; material: deep marine sediment [ENVO:00002113] | place: India: Gulf of Kutch | collected... | reverse complement strand
GCGTCGTCATCGACGACTTCGGTTTCTGGGACTGACATGACTTTCCTCCAAGCTACGTAGGTTTAAATAGCTTCAAGAGATCGTTCATCTAGCCTTCAACTAGTCATAATCTGTCAGATCGATTGCGCGTTTATAAACCGACCGCGTGACCTTGGCAACAGTTTTTTTTCCGAGATGTGAAACGCAACACATCCGCGTTTATTGGCCGTTATCGGCCATATGTCGGAAAGACGGACGTCTTCAGGCAATGAGTTGATTGAGCTGGAAAATCGGCAGCAGAATCGCCATTACAATGGCGAGCACGATCACGCCCATGAAGATGATCAACGCCGGCTCGAGAACCGAGAGCATCGTGCTCAACAGGCTGTCCATCTCGTTTTCCTGGTGGCTTGCCGTGCGCTCGAGCATGCTGTCGAGCTCCCCTGAGGCTTCGCCGCTCGAGATCAAGTGAATGCTCATCGGGGGGAAGAGTTTCGAACGGCTCAACGAGGACCCGATGGCGCCGCCTTCTCGGACGCNNAGATTCGTAACGACGGACGCGCTGATATTCAAAGCCTCGAGAACGGGCACACCGCTCGAGCTCAAGATACTCAGTGTGCGCGTGAAACGGGCCGTATTCAGGCCCCGCGTAACGCGGCCGATCAGGGGTAGGTGCAGCAATCTGCGATGCAGCGCGCGCCGAGGTGCTTCCTGGCGGAATAGCCGTCGAGCACCGAGCACGCCGATAACGATTCCGGCAATGAGCAGCCACCAGTAATTCTGCAGGAAACCGGACATGGCGATGAGCCAGCGCGTAAGCAGTGGCAGCGTCTGACCCGTCGACTCGAAGACGCCGACGACCTTGGGCACGACGTAGACGAGCATGAGCGTGATGATTGTGATGGCCAGCCCCGTGAGCACGATCGGATAGATCATCGCGTGGCTGACTTTCTGCCGCAGCGAATGGCGAGCCTCGGTGTACTCGGCAAGTCGCTCCAGCACCGTATCGAGTCGGCCCGCTTGCTCGCCAGCGGAGACCGTCGCGCGGTACACGAGCGGAAAAGCGCTCGGAAAGTCTTCCAGTCCTGTAGCCAGCGTGTGGCCCTCGAGCACCTTCGCGCGTACGCCGAGCAAAATGGACTTTAACCGCGCCTTCTCGCTCTGCTCGCTGACGGCTTGGAGCGCCTCCTCCAGAGGCAAGCCGGCACGCGAGAGCGTCGCGAGCTGGCGTGTCATGAGCGCGAGGTCGAGTGCAGAGAGTCCTCTGGAAAGTGAGTAGCGCTGGCTGCTGGCAGCGCGCTTGCCTTCGACTTCGGTGACTTCGACAGGAATGAGATCGCGATCGCGTAGCAGGCCGCGAACCTGCCGCGGCGTGTCACCCTCGAGCACACCCGTACGCTCTTTACCGAGCGGGTCGATTGCAACGTACTGGTAAGCGCCCATGAGGTCTCGACTGGAAGGGCCAGTCTAATCGCTGCGTGTCACCCTGAGGACCTCCTCAAGGGTCGTCGTGCCGTCGAGGACCTTGCGCAGGCCATCCTCGCGGATACTCGGGCTGAGCTTGCGTGCATGGCGTTCGAGCTCGTGCTCGCCAGCGCCGTCGTGGATCATCGTGCGCATTTCCTCATCGATCGTGATGAGCTCGTANNACGCGCACTAGACGTTGGGCCAGAACCCCGATGACGCTCGAGGAGAGCAGGAACGGCTCGACCCCCATATCGCGTAACCGGGTGACGGCACCGACGGCTGTGTTCGTGTGCAGCGTGGACAGTACGAGGTGGCCCGTGAGGCTGGCTTGCACGGCAATCTCGGCCGTCTCGAGGTCGCGGATCTCACCGACCATGACGACGTCCGGATCCTGGCGCAGGATTGCCCGCAGCCCGCGCGCAAAGGTCATGTCGACCTTCGTGTTCACTTGCGTCTGGCCGATACCGTCGAGGTGGTATTCGATCGGATCCTCGACGGTCAGGATGTTGCGCGTGAGGTCGTTGATTTGCTCGAGGGCCGCATACAGTGTCGTTGTCTTGCCCGATCCCGTGGGGCCTGTCACGAGCAAGATGCCATGCGGTTTGTGAATGAGCTCGTCCATGATGCTCTGATCGCGATCGGCCATGCCGAGACCCGCTAGATTCAGGCGGCCGGCTTGCTTGTCGAGCAGGCGCAAGACGACGCGCTCGCCGTGACCGGACGGCATCGTCGACACGCGAACGTCGACGGCGCGGCCGGCGATGCGCAGGGAGATGCGGCCGTCCTGCGGCAGGCGCTTCTCGGCGATGTCGAGCTTGGCCATGACCTTGATGCGGGAGACGAGCAACGGTGCAAGCGCGCGCCGGGACTGCAGGACCTCTTCGAGCACACCATCGATGCGAAAGCGCACGGCGAGGCGGTTTTCGTAGGGCTCTATGTGGATGTCCGAGGCATGTTTCTTCACGGCCTCGGTAAGCACCGCGTTGATCAAGCGAATGATCGGTGCCTCGTCGTCGCTCTCTAGTAAGTCCGAGGGCTCCGGGAGCGCTTGTGCGACCTCGAGCAGGTCCGTCTCCTCATCCAGGCCCTCCATGACGGTCATGGCCGCGCCGCTCTCGTAGGCGAGTTGCAGTCGCGCGTCGAAATCCTCGGTATCGACACCTTTGAAGTTGACTCGGCCGCCGATGTAACGGCGAACTTCCCCGAGACTTGCGGGTGAAACACCCTTGCGATACAGCACGTCAACGCAGCCGTCACTCTGGCCCTGGATCAGCACGCCGTGGCGCTTGGCGAATGCGAACGGTAGCCGCAGCGTCTGTGCGGCTTGGACGTCGATCTCCGGGCTCGTAGCCGCCATCGAGTTATTCGCCTGGGTTCTCGCTGTCAGGCGCGGGTTGCCCTGGAATCTCCGGGAGGATCGGGCGTACTTCGTCGCGCATGAGTTGGACGGGCTCCTCCGCTTGCTGCAGCTGCAGATCCCGAATGTAGTTGTACTTCGTGTTCGTCTCGAAGCTCGACTGGATGTTGTCGCGCAGAATCGTCGGGCGTATGAAGACCATGAGATTCGACCTTACGCGTTCCGTCGTGCGTGCTCGGAACAGCCAGCCGAGGCCCGGTACGCGTCCAAGAAACGGCACGCGCTGCTCGGTCTCGATGAGTTGATCGTCGATGAGCCCGCCGAGCACGAGGATCTGCTGGTCGTCGACAAACACGGACGTCGTGATATTGCGCGTGTTCGTTACGAGATCTACGGCGCCCGAGGCGCCGCCCTCGAGGCTCGACTGCTCCTGCTCGATCGTGAGCTTGACGCCGCTGCCTTCGTTAATCTGCGGCGTGATGGCCAGACGTGTGCCGACCTCCTGGCGTTGAATCGTCTGGAACGGATTGACCGCGCCCTGGGCAGCGCCCGTGGCCGCAAATGACCCGGTCAGGAACGGTACCTCCTGACCGACGCGAATCTCCGCCTCTTCGTTGTCGAGCGTGACGATTGTCGGTGTAGCGATGATATTCGTCGACGCATCGCCTTCCAACGCCGTCAGTAGCGCCGCCCAGCTCGTGCCCGAGTCGCGGATCTGGCCGATTGCGAACGAGAGACCGTCCGGCAGCTGCGAGGGATCCGCCGTGCCACTAGCGCTCGCGCTCGCGAGCTGCGCGAGACCCGGGGTCGTCGAGCCGAAGTTCGTGAGCCCGACGCCCTGGTCCGATTCGGCGCCCTGCAGAGCCCAAGTGATGCCGAGCTGACCGCTGCGGTCCTCGCTGACCGCGACGATGATCGCATCGACCTTCACCTGCGCGCGCGGAATATCGAGCTTGTCGATGACGGCCATCATGTCCTGCAAGACGGCGGCCGGCGCATTAACCACGACCGAATTCGTGCCGACATCTGCCCAGATGCTCACGCCACCCGTCGGTCCGGTTGCGCCTTCACCGGTCGTTCCGGCCTCGCCGAACTGCGTTTGCAGGCTCGTGGCGAGCTCTTCGGCGTCGGCGTAGTTCAGATAGCGTACGCGCGTCGCGCCACCTTCTTCGTTGGGCGTATCGAGATGCGCGATGAGCGCCCGATAGCGAAGGCGATTATTGAGTGAGCCGCTGACGAGCACGCTGTTGGTCCGCTCGTCCGCAGCGATCTGTGCGGCGGGCGCGCCGCCCGCGGCGGCGGTCGCCTGGTTCAGGGCCGTGAGCATTCGCACGACCTCGTTGGCCGATGCGTTCTCGAGACGAATGACCTCGATCTCCTCGTCACCGGCCTGGTCCATGCGCGAGATGATGTTCAACATGCGCTCCACGTTGGCGGCACGGTCGGCCAGGATCAGCATGTTGGAGGTTTGGTGCGCGGCCAAATGCGCTGATTGCGGCATCAGCGGCCGTAGGATCGGTACCAGCTGCGCGGCGCCGATGTTGTCGAGCGCCACGGTCTGCGTGACGTAAGCGTCGCCTTCGCCAGGGCCGCTCGACAAGAAGCGTGCGTTCGCATCCTGAACGATCTTGATGACGTCTCCGGAATCGATCGCTGCGAACCCATGCACTTGCAGTGTGGCTAGGAAGGCTTGATAGAAGGCGTCGACAGACATCGGCGAGAACGACAGCAACGTGACGCTCGCAGTGACGCGAGGGTCGACGAGGAAATTACGCCCCGTTACTTCGCCGACGGCTTCGATGACCTGCCGAATATCCGCTTCGCGGTAGTTCGGCATGATCTGCTGCGCAGCTTGTTGCGCAGACGCCCGGGCGAAGACGAGGAGCGCGAGCGTCAGGAATGCGGCGAGGAACCGCGGGAGATAGTGCTTCATCAATAATCTCTCCGTCTTCGCGTGTCGACCGCTACGAACTGGATTCATGGTTATTGGCGCCCTTCGGAAAGCTGCTGTAACTGCGTTGTGTCGATGACGAGCACCTCTGGGGTGCCGTTTCGCAGGACCGTCACGCTGGCCTGCGTAGCCTCACCGAGTGACTCGAAAACCTGAAGCCCAGCGCTCGGATCACTGAGCGCCATACCGTTGATGTCCGTTACGACGTCGTTGGGTTGAAGGCCCAGCGATTGAAACAACTCCGGGTTCTGCGCCGGGTTGAGCCGAAAGCCGACCATCTGCCCTTGCTCGAGATAGGGCGCAACGCGAATCACCTCGGATAGCTGCGAGGCGTTCCGGGTGAGGACGCCCTGCAGCGAAGCTCGATTCGCCTGCGAGATCTGTGCAGCTTGCCGCGGTCGCGCAGCTGCAACGCGGCCGCTCAACTCCTTGGGCAGCCGGAGCGTCTCGAGCCGACCGGCACGATTGAGCAGGACCCGGTCGTCGTAGACGGCGTGCAGCACTGTGCCGCCTGTGTTCTCGATCGTGTCGCCGACATAGTAGGTGTTCGCGTCGCCACGGCCCGCATCGATGATCGCCCAGCCGTCGCTGCTGTCCTCACTCGACACGACCCCCGTGAGCGTCAAGTTCAAGGTCGTGTCCGGAGCATCAGCGAGGGTCTCTACAACCGGCGCCGGTCCGGTCTGAGCGGCCTCGCCGAAGAGGTGCGCGTCCAGCACGGGTCTCAAATCGAGGCCCGATGGGCTCTCGGCCGTTGTACCGCGCGCCGCCGGCGCTGGGAGCGTTGGCGGGGCGTCGCTGACCGGAGCGCTCGGTATCACGGTCCAGGTGAGCTTGGCTGCCTGATAGGCGATGCCGATGACGAGCAGCGCGCTGGCTGCCTGCGGCAGATATCGGTTCCCCGCACTCAGCCACTGACTGAGCGGCCGCTCCTTCCATTGGAGAATGAATGTCGGGAGATCCATGATCGGGTCGAGTCCCGGAGCTTGCTTGCCTAACCGCTCATGATAGGCAGCCCCGGGGGATCGGACAAGGCAAAACATAACGCCGCGGGGTCAAAAGCCGCTAATTTCGCCAAAGATACCCGCCAGCCATTGCGAACTTGTTGCAGCGGTTGCTTTAAATTCCTCCGGGACGCCCATAATATCGAGTGGTGTCCCAGGATCCGTACGAAAATGGCGAGGACCCCGGTCACGGGCTGGCTGTCGAGGAGACGAAACCGCGTCTCAAGCGGCCGCCGCTGTATCGGGTCGTTCTGTTGAACGACGATTACACGCCCATGGAGTTCGTCGTGCAGGTGCTACAGAGCATCTTCGGTATGGATCGCTCGACCGCAACGCGTATCATGCTCGAAGTGCACACGAAGGGTAAGGGTGTCTGCGGCGTATACACGTTCGAGATAGCCGAGACGAAGGTTGCGCAGGTCGTTAGCCTGGCCGAGCAACACCAGCATCCTCTACTGTGCACGATGGAAGAAACCTGATGCTGTCTGCAGAGCTAGAATATGCCTTGAATGAGGCCTTTCAACGGGCCCGAGATGCTCAGCACGAGTTCATCACGGTCGAGCATCTGCTGCTCGCGTTGCTCGACACACCTGAGGTCCTCGACATTCTCAAAGCCTGTGGCCTGGAGATCAGCCGGCTGCGTAGCGAGCTCGGCGAGTTCATCGCCGAGTCGACGCCGCGACTCAACGTTGCAGCCGAGGACGTCGACGTCCAACCGACACTAGGGTTCCAACGCGTTCTTCAGCGCGCCGTTTTCCATGTTCAGTCGAGCGGTCGAAAAGAAGTAACGCCCGCGAACGTGCTAGTTGCAATTTTCAGCGAGAAGCAGTCGCAGGCGGTTTATCTGCTCGAGCTACAGGACGTCACGCGGCTCGACGTCGTCAACTTCATCTCACACGGTGTCTCGAAGATCCATGGTGCACGCTCGGAAGAGCGCGAGAGCACGATCACGCCGGAGGAGGGCGGTGGCGCCGCCGAGCCGAGCGCTTTGGAGCGGTTCGCGACGAACCTCAACGCGCTGGCCAAAGAAGGGCGCATCGATCCGCTGATCGGGCGCACGGAGGAGATCGAGCGCACGGTTCAGATCCTGTGCCGCCGGCGAAAGAACAATCCGCTGTTCGTTGGCGAAGCCGGGGTCGGCAAGACAGCGCTTGCCGAGGGGCTCGCGCGGCGAATCGTCGAGGAAGACGTGCCGGAAGTGCTCAAGGACAGCACGATCTATGCCTTGGATATGGGCTCGTTGATCGCCGGTACGAAGTATCGTGGCGATTTCGAGAAGCGTCTCAAGGGCGTCGTCGCGGAGCTCAAAGAGCAGCCCGGCGCTATCCTGTTCATCGACGAGATTCATACGGTCATCGGCGCCGGTGCGGCATCGGGCGGTGTCATGGACGCGTCGAACCTCATCAAACCGGTGCTCGCTAATGGTGATCTACGGTGCATTGGCTCCACCACATACTCGGAGTACCGGGGCATCTTCGAGAAAGATCATGCGCTCGCGCGGCGCTTTCAGAAGATCGATATCGTGGAGCCGACGATCGACGACACCGTCGCCATATTGAGAGGGCTCAAGAGTCGCTTCGAAGAGCACCATGACATCGTCTACGAGGATGACGCGCTCGTGGCGGCAGCGGAGCTGTCGAGCAAGCATATCAACGACCGGTATCTGCCTGACAAGGCCATCGACGTGATCGACGAAGCGGGCGCGTCTCAGCGGCTGCTGCCCGAGGATGAGCGGCGCGATCGCGTCGACGTGGAGCTCGTCCAGCAGATTGTTGCGAAAATCGCGCGAATTCCGCCGAAAAATGTCTCGGCTTCGGATCGCGACGTGCTTCGCTCGCTCGAGCGCGACTTGAAGCTCGTCATATTCGGCCAGGACAGGGCGATCGAAGCACTTGCTGCCGCCATAAAGATGTCCCGGTCGGGTCTTGGCGATGAGCGTAAGCCCGTCGGCAGTTTCCTGTTCTCTGGTCCGACTGGTGTAGGTAAGACGGAAGTCTCGCGCCAGCTCGCGTTGACGCTCGGGGTCGAGTTGCTGCGCTTTGACATGTCCGAGTACATGGAGCGGCATACCGTATCGCGCCTGATCGGCGCACCACCCGGCTACGTCGGCTTCGACCAGGGCGGCTTGCTGACCGAGGCGATCACGAAGAACCCGCACTGTGTGCTGTTGCTCGATGAGATCGAGAAGGCGCACCCCGAGGTTTTCAACCTCTTGCTGCAGGTCATGGATCATGGCGTCTTGACGGACAACAACGGTCGCAAGGCAGACTTCCGCAACGTGACGTTGATCATGACGACAAACGCCGGCGCACAGGAGATGAGCCGCGCATCGGTCGGGTTCACGCAACAAGATCACAGCACCGATGCCATGGAGATCATCAAGAAAATCTTCACACCGGAGTTCCGTAACCGTCTCGATGCGATTATCCAGTTCGATTCGCTCGACGAGATCTCCGTCGCTCGGGTCGTCGATAAGCTCATCGTCGAGCTCGAAGCGCAGCTCGATAAGAACAATGTGACGATCGAGCTCGAGCCCGAGGCACGAACGTGGATCGCGACGACGGGCTACGATCAGAAGATGGGTGCTCGGCCGATGGCGCGCGTTATTCAAGAGCACATCAAGCGGCCGCTCGCCGAAGAGCTGCTATTCGGCCGCCTCGTCGACGGCGGTCACGTGCGTATCGGACTCAATGAGCAATCCGACGGACTCGTATTGATTCCCGAGCCCGTGACGCGCGAGCTCGAGCATTTGCCAGAGACCTGAGTCAGACTATCTAGAGCGGTAGACGATCCGGCCCTTCGATAAGTCGTAGGGTGTCAACTCGACGGTGACTTTGTCGCCTTTGAGGATGCGAATGTAATTCTTGCGCATCTNNTCGACGCGAAATGTCGTGTTGGGCAGTGTCTCAACGACAACGCCCTCCATTTGTATCGCTTCTTCTTTGGCCATAGGCTCGTTTGATACCGTCTGCACGCCCGTCAGGGCGCCGAATTGTTGCATATCCCCTTGCGGCACCGCAATGGCGGGCTGGTAGCCTCGTCTCCGGCCTAGGCCTGATTACAGGGTCGATTGCGCGAACCGCTCGTAGTCAGCAGACCAAGGGCCTGGCGCGCGATCTGCGCTGCAGAGCGTATCCAGCAGCTCAAGAAAGTTCTCACGCGGTATCGTGCGGGCGCCGAGTGTCTTTAGGTGGTGCGACCATACCTGGCAGTCGATGAGCTCGAAACCGCGGTCGCGTAGGAAGGCTACGCTGTTGACGAACGCTATCTTCGAGGCGTCAGTGCGTCGCGAGAACATCGACTCGCCGAAAAACACGTTGCCGATGGCTAGGCCATAGAGCCCGCCGATGAGCTCGTCGTCGCCCCAGGCTTCGAACGAGTGTGCCCAGCCGAGTCCATGCATCGTGATGTAAGCATCGCGCATCTGTGGTGTGATCCAGGTGTCGTCGGTGTAGTGCCTGCGTGCCGCGCACGCCTCGATAACGGCGACGAAATCCGTGTCGGCACTCATGCGTGTGGATGATGTGCGCATCGTCCGCTGCAGACGTCTGGAGACATGCAGTTCCTCGGGAATGAGGACGGCTCTGGGATCGGGTGACCACCACAGTATTGGTTGCCCGGCCTCATACCATGGAAAGAGTCCCCTGACGTATGCAGCCAATAACCACTCGGGATCCAGACGACCCCCGACCGCGAGCAGGCCGTTCGGCTCGTGCAGCGCCTCGCTTGCGGGTGGAAAATCTTCCGGTGTCCCAGTCGCTGGCAGCCACCGCGGCTTATCCATTGCACGGCCGTCTGGTCCGGGCGCCCATCTTGCGTGGTCGCTAGATCGGCTGCGACGCAGCGTCGCTTTGCCGGTACGGGAGATGAGCCGCGAGCTCGTGCATATACGCATCGACCTGAAGTTGCTCGCGCTGCAGCAGCTCACGCAGGGCGCCATCGAACTGAGAATCGGATAGCCAGTGGTTCGACCACGTCGTCGTGGGGACGAAGCCTCGACTGATCTTGTGCTCTCCTTGTGTGCCCGGCTCGAATCGATCGAGCCCTTCGCGGATGCAGTAGTCGATGCCCTGGTAGTAGCAAGCCTCGAAATGCAGGCTATGAAAGTCTGCGAGGCTGCCCCAATAACGGCCATACAACGCTTCATTGCTGCGAAAGCAGATCGCCGTCGCTATCGGATCCTTGCCGTAGCGCGCCAGAATGACCACGAGGTTCTCAGGCATCGTCCGACTCACTTGGTCGAAGAATGCCCGATTGAGGTAGGGTGAGCGGCCTCGGCGGAGAAACGTTCTGCAGTAGAACTCGAACACGGCATTCCAGTCGGACTCGCTGAGCTCATCGCCGCGAAGATGCTCGAAACGGATACCGGCCTCGGCGATGCGTCGCCGCTCACGGCGGACTTTCTTGCGCTTCGCTGACGTGAAGCTTTCGAGAAACTCGTCGAAGCTGTCGTAGCTCTGGTTCGTCCAATGAAACTGATAGCCTTTTCGTCGGTGCAAGCCGGCTTGCGAAATAAACCGCTGCTCGGCGTCCGTCGGAAATAGAATGTGCAGCGATGAGGCGCCGATGCGATCGCCGAGGGCTTGTGCTGCATCGATGAGTGCGTTGGCCGTTTCGGTGAACGAAGCCCCTTCGGCGATCAGCAACCGTTGACCCGTAACGGGCGTGAACGGCACGGCACAGACCAGCTTGGGATAGTAGGCGAGACCGGCCTGCTCATAGGCGTGCGCCCAGCCCCAGTCGAAAACGAACTCGCCGCGTGAATCGTTCTTTATATATAAGGGCAATGCACCGAGAAGCTCTCGATCATCGTCGAACGCGAGGAGATGGTTCGGTTGCCAGGCCGTACCTGCGCCGACGCAACCGGTTTGCTCGAGCGCACTCAGGAACTCGTGCCTTAGAAACGGGGAATCGCCAGCCAGGCGGTTCCACGTCGCCGTGTCCAGTTCATCGACGCTAGTTACTTTGCTGAGCTGCAAGGGATGGTCTGTCTTCGAGCGGTGACATCGCCGATTACAACATAGCCGAGGCCATCTGGGCACGGTCGCAGACGCAAAATCAACGGTTTGTCGGGCTGCGCGCTTCGGATCGGTGGCGGGGGTATTCACGGCGCCTAATATTTGTATAATCAGCGCCTTAAGATAACTTCTTATGTAAAGCTTGAGCAGAACGAAGTCCACGAGCATCGCTCGACCGTTCATAGTCCCTCGGATCCGGGGTCTCAGGGAGTCGGCCCTGTGGCTCTGCGGCGGACTTGCCGTCATCTTGTTTTTCGCGCTCGCGAGCTACGATCCGAACGATCCCGCTTTCAGCGTCTCCGGCGACAGTCAAACCGTGGTCAATCTCATGGGCCGCGCCGGCGCTTGGTTTGCTGATGTCGCGTTCCTGCTCTTCGGGCAGCCCGCCTATCTTTTTCCGGTGCTCGTGTTACTCGGCGGCATTCTGTTCTATAGAGCTCGTGACGCACAGCAGACGGCCACAGGCAAAGCAACCATTTGGCGCAGCGTCGGCTTTTTTCTCACGCTCGTAACGAGCTGCGGTCTTGCCACGCTGCACTTTTCCGCAGCGTCGCTCCGTGAAACGGCCGGCGGTGTGATTGGTCAGCTCGTCGGTGACGGTTCTGCCTACGTGCTCAGTCCGCTCGGTGCGACGGTCTTTCTGCTAGTGCTCTGGTTGGCCGCGGTCTCGCTTGCAACCGGAATTTCCTGGCTAGCCGTCATGGATCGGGTCGGTCGGAGCGTGCTGCTCGGACTTGCGATGAGCGAAACGGCGATCGAGCGAACGAAGATTTGGCTCGAGGGGCGGCGCGCTCGCCAGCAGCGTCACGATCTCGTGACGAAGACGCGCGCGAAACCGAAACTCGATGCTCCACGCATCGAGCCGTTCTTCGAGGCTGTCGAGCCGAGTGCACGCCTCGAGCGCGAACGCCAGGTGCAGCTGTTCGCGCCGCCCACGTCATCGGAGCTGCCGGAGTTGGCATTGCTCGACGATCCGCCGCCGCGCGAGGGCGGTTACTCCGAAGAGGCGCTCGAGGCGATGTCACGGCTCGTCGAGCTCAAGCTCGCTGATTTCGGGGTCGACGTCGAGGTCGTCGCCGTGCACCCGGGGCCGGTCGTCACGCGCTTCGAGCTCAAACCGGCACCTGGCGTAAAAGTTAGCCAGATCAGTAACTTATCAAAAGATCTCGCACGCGCGCTGTCGACCGTCAGTGTGCGCATCGTGGACGTGATTCCGGGTAAACCTCACATCGGCTTGGAGATTCCTAACGAGGTTCGCGAGCTCGTCGCGCTCGGTGAAATCGTCAAGTCGCGCGTCTACGACGATCTTGCATCCCCGCTGACGCTGGCACTGGGTAAGGATATTGCTGGACACCCGGTCGTCGCTGATCTCGCGAAAATGCCACATCTACTGATCGCTGGAACGACTGGCTCGGGCAAGTCTGTCGCGATCAACGCCATGGTTCTGAGTCTGTTGTACAAGGCCACGCCTGAGCATGTTCGGTTGATCATGATCGACCCGAAGATGCTCGAGTTGTCCGTCTACGAGGGCATCCCGCATCTCCTTGCCCCTGTCGTGACCAATATGAAGGAGGCGGCCAACGCGTTGCGCTGGTGTGTCGCAGAAATGGAGCGCCGCTACTCATTGATGGCCGCGCTCGGAGTACGGCATCTCGTCAGCTACAACCGTAAGGTCAAAGAAGCGATCGAGAACGGCGAGCCGATTCCGGATCCGACGTATCAGGATCCGCTTCAGACCGGTGAGCCGGCGCCCGATCTGCAGCCGCTGCCGTACATCGTCGTCATCATCGACGAGCTCGCCGACATGATGATGATGGTCGGCAAGAAGGTCGAAGAGCTGATCGCGCGTCTCGCGCAGAAGGCGCGTGCTTCCGGTATCCATATGATCATCGCGACTCAGCGGCCTTCCGTCGACGTGATAACCGGTTTGATCAAAGCGAATATCCCGTGCCGAATCGCTTTTCAGGTATCGGCAAAAGTCGACTCGCGAACGATTCTGGATCAAATGGGCGCGGAGCAACTGTTAGGTCACGGTGACATGTTGTTCTTGCCGCCCGGCACTTCGAGCCCGACGCGGATCCACGGGGCGTTCGTGTCCGACAACGAAGTCCATGCGGTGGTGAAAGGACTGAAGGGGACGGCCGAGCCTAACTTCATCGATGAGATTCTCTCCGGGCCGGAAGGCGATCTCGGCTCTGTAGGCATGATCGGTCGAGGCGAGTTGGACGGCGAGCAAGATCCCCTTTACGATGAGGCCGTCAGGATCGTGACGGAGAGCCGCAAGGCATCGATCTCCAGCATTCAGCGCCGCCTCAAGGTCGGTTACAACCGCGCGGCGCGAATGGTGGAAACCATGGAGGAGGCTGGCATCGTTGGAAGCTTGCAAGCGAACGGATCCAGGGAGGTTCTTGCGCCACCGCCGCCCGCCGTCGATTGATCGCATATTCGCGCCAATTTTCCTAACGGCGTTACTGCTCGCCTCGAGTCCAGCAGTCGCCCAAACGCCACAGAACGCGCCGTCCGAGGCGGGTGCCGATCAACTGCGACAGTTCCTCGACGATACGACCTCGTTGCAAGCAACCTTCCATCAGGAGTTGCTCGGGTCGGACGGCGAGGTCATCGAGCTAGCGAGCGGTGCCTTGTCGATCAAGCGTCCAGGCCGGTTCCTGTGGCGCTATGCCGAGCCCGTCGAGCAGCTCGTGATCGCCGATGGCACGAATCTCTGGATCTACGACGTCGAGCTCGAGCAAGCGACGGTCACATTGCTCGAAGATGTCGCGGCCGCGAGTCCGGCCATGCTGCTGAGCGGGGAAGCCGTGCTCGACGAGGAGTTTGACGTCATCGAGAGCTTCGACGCCGATGACCTGCGTTGGGTGCGGCTCGAACCGAAGACCCGAGCGAGTGACTTTCGCCAAGTGCTGATTGGCTTTCGCGGCGAGGCCTTGAGTCAGCTCTTGCTGCTCGACAGCCTCGATCAGCGCACGACGATCGAGCTCGTCGATCTCGAGGTCAATCTGGACCTCGCGGACTCCGTCTTCGAGTTTCGCCCGCCTTCGGGCGTCGATGTCATCGGCGAGGCCGGATAGTTAGCCTGGATCTCTCGCTGGGCGGTCGCTGCGCTGAGCATAAGCACCTGATGAACGCATAGAACGGAGGACTAGGGCTTGATCGACGGAAGTAGCAGACGCCATCATCCGGAGTCCCGGTGAGAGATCCGGGCTAATGCTTCCTCTGCGTTTCCCTTGGTTATGGCGCGTCCCCGGCTGGGTTCTCGTTGGTGGTGTCATCTTCGGTAGTGTTGCACCCGGGAACATGCTTCAGGCCGTTCCAGGGCCCGATGAGTTTCAGCATGCCGGTTCCTACTTCGTGCTGACCGTGTGGTTCGCCGGGTTGTATGCGCGCAGCCGTCTTGGCGCGATCGCAGTAATGTCCTTGACGCTCGGACTGGCCATGGAGATGATTCAAGGGCAGCTATCCTATCGGGGCTTCGATTACGAAGACTTGCTCGCAAACTTCATCGGAATCCTGGTCGCGTGTGGTCTTTCGTACTGGTTTTTGGCTGGCTGGTGCCAGCGCGTAGAGCAATGGCTGCTACCGGCTAACGAAGAACACTAAGCAATGCTCGATATCAAAGCGTTACGGAACGATCTCGACGGGATCGCGCGGAATCTCGCGCGGCGGGGCTTCGTGCTCGACCGTGAGGACTTCCTCGCGCTCGAAGCAAAGCGTAAGACGCTGCAGGTCGAGGTCGAGACGCTTCGCGCGGACCGCAACGCGCGGTCCAAGGCGATCGGCAAAGCCAAGGCGGCCGGTGAGGATATCGAGCCGCTGACGAAAGAAGTCAGTGAGCTGGGACGTCGGCTCGATGAGGCGGACGCATCTCTGCACAGCGTCCAGGAAGCGTTCAATGCGTTGCTCGCGGGACTGCCTAATCTATTGCACGAGTCCGTACCTGATGGCGCGGATGAGACTTCCAACATCGAGATGCGTCGTTGGGGTGAGCCGCCGACGTTCGATTTCGATCCCAAGGACCATATCGAGCTTGGCGAGCAGCTCGGGCTAGTCGACTTCGAAGCTGCAGCGAAGTTGTCAGGCAGCCGCTTCGTCGTGCTCAAGGGAACGGCCGCTCGCCTGCAGCGAGCGCTGATCCAGTTCATGCTCGACGTGCATACCCAAGAGCACGGCTATACCGAAATGTACGTGCCCTATCTCGTCAACGACAAGACATTGTTCGGAACCGGGCAGTTACCGAAGT
>JABAHR010002025.1_pt6 | contig 15061 bp, 14 predicted proteins | sample 7062101 | NCBI WGS metagenome assembly JABAHR01 (sample SAMN14534553, study PRJNA622989) | marine sediment metagenome | biome: marine biome [ENVO:00000428]; feature: marine pelagic biome [ENVO:01000023]; material: deep marine sediment [ENVO:00002113] | place: India: Gulf of Kutch | collected... | reverse complement strand
CAGCACCGCCAGCCAAATTGCAATCCGCCTGAACATCACGGGCAATTCTAGCCCATGACTCTGAACGCCATCTGAACCCGCATACCCCGCAGCATGCCCCTGCGGCCCGAACCGCCGTGCGTTGCGCCCACCGGGCGCGATCCAGGCCCCGCAGGCCGCAGCGCGGCTGTGCCAGCAGCTGCCGGTTCGCGCCTAGTAAATCTCGGCCAGCATGCAGCGCAGGCTGCCGCCGGCTTTCTCGATCTCGTCCAGGGGCACGGCATGGATCTCGAATCCCCAGGAATGCAGCCTGGCTCGGCTCAGCGAGCCCAGGCTATCGGCAGCCCGCTGGCTCATGAACAGGTCGCGCTCGGTGAGCGCGATGCAATTGGCGGCGAAGGCGTTCTTTTCCTGCTCGGTGAGCTTCAGGGTATGTCCCTCGAAAGCCTGCTCGATCGCGGCCGGCACATCGGCATCGACGAAGGAGCCGGGATGCAGCACACAGGCCCGGCCGGCCAGCACCGACATCACCACATTGGTGTGATATTCGCCGGGTGCCAGTGCGAAGCGGAACGAAAGGCGCAGGCCGAACGCCTCGTGCATGGCCATCAGGCCCGGCCGGTCCACGCGATCCGTCATGCCGCAGAACCCGATGTTCCGGGCGCGATCGATGACCAGCGCCCCCGTGAGTTCGGCCACGCAATCCTGGCCGGACAGGTCGAACAGTTCCCGGTCCGCGAAATGCGCACGGATGTCGTCGCGTTCGGCCTCGCGGCGGCGGCCGGCGTGACGCATGCGGCCCACGATGAAGCGGCCGGGCGCGGTGGCGAACACGTTATTGGGAAAAACCGCATCCGGCGTGCCTTCCCGGCCGGGAAACCGGATGACCGGAACACCGCATGCCTCGACCGCATCGGCCAGCTTCATGGCCTGCGCCAGCGCGCGCACCGGGTCCACGGGAGCGGCGAGGTCCATGTAGGGATTGTCAACGGCCGACTCCGCATCGACGCGGAAATTCTTCGGCATGACCATGAACACGCCCTGCGGCAAGGCAGGGGCATCCTGCGGGTAGGACCGTGCGGCCAAGGCCGCCCGGAATGCGCTGGCGTCCCGAACGATCATGGCATCATGCCGCCCGGCCCGTGGCCTCCCTCGCTGCCAGCGCCCGATTCAGGATGGTCGTGTCGCTGTCGTCGATATGGGCATGTTCACTCAGGTACCGCCGCCAGGCACGGGCGCCGGGCCGGCCCTGGAACAAACCCATCAGGTGCCGGGTCACGTGCTTGACCGGATGGCCGGCCCCGGCATGACGCTCCAGATAGGCGGACAATTGCCCGACCACGGCTTCCGGGCTGACCGGCTGTCCGCTACCGAACAGGGCTTCCTGGCATTCCGCCAGCAGCCACGGGTTCTGGTAGGCGGCCCGGCCCAGCATCACGCCATCCACGTGGTCCAGATGGCTGCGGACGGCAGCGGTCGAATCGATGCCGCCATTGATCACCACTGTGAGGTGCGGCAGTTCGGCCTTCAGGCGGTGAACCCAGTCGTGGTGCAGGGGCGGGACCTCGCGATTTTCCTTCGGGCTGAGACCCGAGAGCAGGGCCTGGCGTGCATGCGCCACCAGCACCTGGACCCCGGATTCCGCGACCTGCCCCACGAAATCGCGGAAATAACCGTAGCTGTAAAGCTCGTCCACGCCGAGCCGGGTCTTTATGGTGACAGGGATGTCCACCGCATCGATCATCGCCGCCAGGCAGTCCCGCACCAGCAATGGTTCCTTCATGAGGCAGGCGCCGAACCGGCCCCTCTGGACCCGGTCCGAGGGACAGCCCACGTTGAGGTTGACCTCGTCATACCCCCAGCCGGCCGCGACGCGGGCGCATGCGGCCAGGTCGCCGGGATCGCTGCCGCCCAGCTGCAGGGCCACGGGATGCTCTTCCGCGTCATGGGCCAAAAGCCGCTGGCGGTCGCCGTGCAGTATGGCGCCGGTGGTGACCATCTCGGTGTAGAGCCATGCGTCCGGGGCGAGCAGGCGGTGGAAGTACCGGCAGTGCCGATCGGTCCAGTCCATCATGGGCGCCACGCACAGGCGGCGCCCGAAATCTTGCCGGGTGCAGGAATCCATGACCCACAATTATAGGCGCCAAGGCCGCATTCAAGGACGCGATCGAATGCCATTGTAATTAATTAACTGCTTAATTAAAATGAGGTCATGGCTTCAAAGAATCGCCATCAAGAGGCGGACAAACGCTTGCGTGGCCGGCCGGCCGGGCTGCCGAGCGGCGAACTGCAGAGCCGCCTGCTGGATGCCGCGGAACAGAGGTTCGGCGAGCGGGGTTACGCCGCGACCTCGGTTCGGTCCGTGGCGGAGGAAGTGGGGGTCAATCCGGCCCTCGTGCATTACTACTTCGGCACCAAGCACAAACTGCTGGAAGCCGTGCTGGACCGCGCCTTCGAACCCCTGGCCGCCGCCATCGGCAAGTTGCGGTCGGAGGCGAACGTCAGCATCAGCCAGGTGACCGAACTGATATTCGCCCTGCTCTGCGAGCATCCCGCCCTGCCCCGCCTGGTGGTGCGCGAGGTCATGCTTTCGGGAGGTGAATTCCGCGAGTGGTTCGGCCGGCGCTACGCGCCATGGCTGGGCGGCGCCCTCCCACCGCTGCTGATCAGGGAGCAGGACAACGGCCTGGTCCGGACGGACCTGGATCCGGCGATACTCGCCCTGCTGATACTCAGCCTCTGCATGTTTCCCGTCATAGCCCGGCCATTGGCCGAAGGCGCGCTCGGAATCGATTACGGCCCGGAGGGGCTGGACCTCCTGCATGCCCACATCGACACCGTCCTGGAATGCGGAATGATGTCATGAACAGGTATTTGCCCGGGAGCCTCGTGCTGATCCTCACCGCCTGCGTGGTGGCGGCCTGCGAAACCGACCGGCGCGACAGCATGGTGGGCACCCTGGAGCGGGACCGGATCGAACTGGCGGTCGAGAGCAACGAGCCCATCCAGACCATCGACGTCATGGACGGCCGCCGGGTGGAAGCCGGCACCCGTATTCTGCAACAGGACCCCGGCCGCCACGAGGCGCGCCTGGCTCAGCAGACCGCGCTGCGCGACCAGGCGGCCGCGCGCCTGGCCGAACTGCGCCGCGGGCCGCGTGCGGAACAGATCCGCGAGGCGCAGGCCAGGCTGCAGGCCAACACGGCGCTGACCGCGAACGCGCGGGCCGACCTGCAGCGGGAACGGGAAATATTCGACCGCGGCCTGGGTGACCAGGCGGCACTGGATCGGGCGCGGGCCCAGTGGGAAAGCGCGGTGGCCACCGAGCAGGCCAGCCGCGAGAGCCTCGAGGCCATGTTGCACGGCACCACCGTCGAGGAACTGCATCAGGCGGAAGCCGCGCTCGCCGCGGCCGAAGCGCTGGTGCGCCAGGCGCAGATCGACCTGGACCGGCTGGCGATCCGCTCACCCGTGGACGGGATCCTGGACAAGGTATGGTTCGAGGTCGGCGAACGGCCGGCGCCCGGCACCATGGTGGCCATGGTGCTGGACGACGCGCGGCCCTACGCGCGCATTTACGTTCCGGAGCACCAGCGAACCGCGATCCAGCCGGGCACCGTGCTCAACGTGGCCCTGGACGGCCATGAACGGGTGCTGCGGGGCACCGTCAGCTGGGTGTCCTCCGACGCCAGCTTCACACCCTACTTCGCGCTTACGGAACATGACCGGTCGCGGCTGAGTTACCTCGCCGAGGTGGAAATACCCGAAGCCGCCGGCCTGCCTTCGGGCCTGCCGCTCGAGGCCTGGCTGGACAACTGAAGGAGCCGTCATGCCGAGCGGCCTCGCCATACGGACCACCGCCCTCAGCAAGCACTTCGGCCGTGTCAGGGCGGTCGACGGCGTGGACCTGGAAGTCCCCAAATCGCAAATATACGGTTTCCTGGGCCCCAACGGCTCCGGCAAATCGACCACCATCCGCATGCTGTGCGGCCTGCTCACCCCTGATGCCGGCGAGATCACGGTGCTCGGCCATCGCATCCCGCAGGATGCCGAAGCCGTGCGGCTGAAGGTCGGCTACATGACCCAGAACTTTTCCCTGTATCAGGACCTCTCCGGCCTCGAGAACCTGCGTTTCATCGCCGAGGTCTACAACCTCGATCGGCGGCGGCGCACACAGCGCATGGCCGAGGTCACCGAACGATTCCAGCTGGACGGGTTCCTGTCGCAGCGCACCGGCACGCTGAGCGGGGGCCAGCGGCAGCGCCTCGCCCTGGCGGCGGCCACCCTGCACGAGCCCGAGCTGCTGTTCCTCGATGAGCCCACCAGTGCGGTCGACCCTGAAAACCGTCGCGCATTCTGGGAGAGCCTGTTCGACCTGGTGGACGAGGGCACCACGATCCTGGTTTCCACCCACTACATGGACGAGGCGGAGCGCTGCCACGCGCTCGCGATCCTGGACCTTGGCCGGCTGGCCGCAGACGGCAGTCCGGAACAGCTGAGCGCGGGCCTCGATGCACGGGTGGTCGTGATCCGTTCCCCGCAGCCCCGGCGCGCGAGCAAGGCACTGCGTGCCGAACCCTGGGTATTGAGCGTGGCGCAGGTCGGCAGTGAGTTGCGGGTGCTGCTCGAGCGGGACCACCCCGAGCCGGAGACGGCCATCCACGCAGTGGTTCGCGCCGCCGGCCTGGAGCTTTCGACCTGCCGGACCGACCGGGCCAGCCTGGAGGACGTGTTCGTGGCCGCCACCCGCAAGCAGGAGGGGCCATGAAGTCGCTGCAGCGAATCCTGGCCATCGTGATCAAGGAGTTGCGGCAACTGCGCCGCGACCGGCTTACCTTTGGCATGGTCATCGGGATCCCGACGCTGCAGCTGCTGCTGTTCGGCTATGCGATCAATACCGATGTCCGGAATCTCGAGGCGGCCGTGGCGGACCTCGCCAACACCGCCGCAGCGCGCCAACTGGTGATGGACCTGTCACAATCACAGGTCATCAGGATTACCCGCCAGGCACGCGATGCTGGCGAGCTGGAGGCCCTCATGCGGCAGGGGGCAATCACCGTGGGCATCTATCTGCCCCCGGATTTCGACCGGCGCCTGCAGCAGGCGGACCGGGCCGCCGCGCAGTTGCTGGTCGACGGTTCGGACCCGATCGTCCAGGGTGCGGTGGCCCAACTCGGGCAGCAACCGCGCCTGTCACCGTACCAGGATCGGCCGCCATTATTCGAGCTCCGCACCTTTTACAATCCGGAACGTCGATCGCCCGTCAATACGGTACCGGGACTCATCGGTGTCATCCTGACCATGACCATGATCCTGTTCACCGCGGTGGCGATCGTCCGCGAGCGCGAGCGCGGCAACCTGGAATTGCTGATCACCACGCCCGTGCGAAGCACCGAGCTGATGCTGGCCAAGATCCTGCCTTACGTGATGATCGGCCTGGTGCAGGTCAGCCTGGTGCTGCTGCTCGGCGTGCTCATCTTCGCGGTCCCCATCAACGGCAAGCTGCTCGACGTCTACCTGGTGACCCTGACCTTCATCGTCGCCAACCTGGCCCTGGGCCTGATGATCTCCACGCTTGCGCAGACCCAGTTTCAGGCGATGCAAATGATGGTGTTCATCCTGTTGCCCTCGATTCTGCTGTCCGGCTTCATGTTTCCGTTCGACGGCATGCCGGAGCCGGCGCAGGCGATTTCGGAAGCCCTGCCGCTGACCCACTTCATTCGCCTGATCAGGGGCGTGATACTGCGTGGTGCGGGGCTCGATGAGCTGGCGCGCGAGCTGATGATCCTGTGGGGTTTCGCCATCGTCGCGCTGACCTTTGCGGTCAAGCGTTTCCACAAGCGGCTGGATTAGGGTCGCCGGGGTCCCAGCGCCCGGGCGGCGTCAGTAGGCCGACAGGATCTCGTTGGCGAGGCGCAGGCGCCGAGTCAGGACCTGCATGATGTGAATGGCGAATTCGGGCGACTCGCGGATCATGTCCAGGAAATCCGCCTTGTCGATCGCCACCAGCCGACAATCGGTGAGCGCCCGGGCGCTCGCGCTGCGTGGCTCGGATTCGATCAGTGCCATCTCGCCGATGATGCCGCCCCCGACCTCCATGGCGAGCGGCTGCCCATGCAGCGTCAATCGGACCTCGCCTTCCAGGATGACGTACATCTTTTCTGCCGGCTCACCCTCCTCGAACACCTTGCCGCCGGCGGATATTTCCATCACCTCCGGGCTGCCCTCAAACCGCTTGATGAGATCGATCACTCCTTCGCCTCCTGCACTCCGATGCCGGACGGTCGGCACTGCTCAGCCAATGGTGAACATGTCCAACTCACGGTTCTGCTCGCGCAGCCGGTCGATCAGGGTCAGCACCAGCTTCTGGTAAAAGCTGCGCGCGATATTGCAGTGCTGGTTGAACACGTGGAACAGGTTGAAAGCGCTGATCTGCAGCAACTCGCAATCCTCCCCGGCCACCGCGGAGGCCGATGCGCCGCGCATGTCCAACACGGAATATTCGCCAAAGTATTCGCCGGGCCCGAAGGTGGCCAGGTTGATCGCCGAGATGCGGTGCACGTTGCCGGAATCCTGGGGCAACATGATATTCACGCTGCCGTCGAGGATGATGGAGAACACCTGTACCTGGGCGCCCTCGGAAAAAATGGTTTCCCCCTGCTTGTGGCGAACGATCGAAAAGTGCTCGGCCAGCACTGACAACTCGCCATCGTCCAGGTCATTGAACAGGTCCACCTGGCTCAGCAGATTCTTGATGCCTTCCGGTTCCATCCCGTTTCTCCCATGCCTTGCCGGGCCGCCGCCGGCGGGGTCACACACCTCGCACAGGCCCAGATTCTGCCACATCGAAGCGGTCAGGGTGAATCGATTGCCGCCGACCGGCCGCGGCACAACCGCGCCCGCCACACCCTGCGGCCAGGCCCTTGGCGGTCCCCGCGGTCGGCCGATCAACAGCGAAATGCAACTGTGGTAAGGTACCGCGCATTGGTCGGCGACACGGCAGGACACTGAGGTGCAAGAGAATTACGGCCCCCGGCGACGGCCAGGCCGTTGGTCTAAGCCCGGGGCATGCCTGGCGATCTGCGTCGCACTGCTCGCGCAGGCAGAAGAGCGCACCCGCGTGTCGGCCCTCGGCCGGCTCGAGCCCGAGGGGGGGATCATCCGTGTGGCCGCACCGTCAACGCCCGACGCCATCTCGGGCGCGCTGTTGCGGGAATTGCACGTGGACACCGGCATGGATGTCGCTGCGGGAACCCTGCTGGCCGTCACCGATACCGTGGACGTCCAGGCTGCTGCGGTCGCCATGGCCGAGGCCGAACTCGAACTCGCCCGGCAGAGCGCGGAAGCCGCGGCCAGCCGGGCCAACGAGGCCTGCGTGCTGGCGGACGTGGCGGCCCGGGAGGCCGAACGACGGATCAACCTGCTGGCTCGCGAGCTGGCGTCCCGGGAAGAGACCGAGCAGGCACAGGGCGAGGCAGAGGCGCAAGCAGCTTCGTGCACGGCCGCTCGCGCCAGCGCCGCGGTGGCGCGCTCCAACGTCAACGTCGCGCAGGCGCAACTCGTGCATCAGCAGGCAGCGCTGAGCCGCTCTTACATTCGTGCGCCCTTTGCGGGTCGGGTGCTCAAGATTACCGTTCACCCAGGCGAATTCGTCGGTCCGGAAGGCATCCTGGAGCTGGCCCGGATCGACCGCATGTATGCCATCGCGGAAGTGTGGGAGACGGACATCCGCGCCGTGCGCATCGGCCAGACCGCCACCATCCGCAGCGACGCCCTGCCCGCGCCGCTCACGGGCACCGTGGAACTGATCCGGCCCATGGTCCAGAAACAGGACGAAATCGGCACCGATCCCGCGGCCCGCAAGGACGCGCGCATCATCGAGGTCGAGATCCTGCTGGACGACCCCGAGCCGGCGGCGGCGCTGACCCACCTGCAGGTCGAAGTCGTCATCGACACCTGAGCGCAGGGACCCGGGGGAGCGTCGATCAGGGATGAGGATACCGCTGGGCTGGCTGCAACTCGTTCACCGTCCGCTGCGACTGACGGTGGCGCTGGCCGGGATCAGTTTCGCAGCGCTGTTGATCCTCATGCAGCTGGGCTTTCGCGCCGCCCTGTTCGAGAGCGCGGTCCGGTTTCACGAGCGTTTCAATTACGACATCGCGCTGTTCAGCCCCAACAGCGTGTTCATCGTCCGCCCGCAGCCATTTTCCGCGCGGCGGCTGTACCAGGCCCTGGGGGACCCGGAGGTGACGGACGTCTCCCCGGTGCATATCTTCCCGGCGGTATGGAAGAACCCCTGGACCCATGGCCGGCGAAGCCTCAACGCGTTTGGCGTCGACCCCGGCGATGACGTGCTGACCAGCGACGGATTCGCGGCCCGGCGCCACCTGCTCAAGCAGCAGGATGTGGTGCTGTTCGACGCCGCCTCGCGGCCGGAATTCGGCCCGGTGGCGGAAACCATTCGTGCGGGGGGGCGGGTCGTCACGGAGATCAACGACCGGGAGATCGAAGTGGCCGGCCTGTTTCACATGGGCACGTCCTTCGGCATCGACGGTTCGGTGTTCACCAGCGTCGACAACTGGTTGCGGCTGTTTCCGGATCGTTCCCGTGACGACATTCAGCTCGGCCTGATCCGGCTGTCGCAGGGAGCCGATGCGGCGATGGTCCGCGACCGGTTGGCGGCGGCGTTGCCCGAGGATGTGCTGGTCATGACCAAGGCGGAGTTCGTGGCGCGCGAGCGCGCATACTGGAATTCTGCCACCCCCATCGGTTACATCTTTGCCTTTGGCGCCATCATGGGCTTCGTGGTGGGCGCGATCATCGTCTACCAGATCCTGTTCGCCGACGTGTCCGAGCACCTCGGCGAGTACGCCACCCTGCGCGCCATAGGCTACCCGAACCGCTTCGTCGCGGGCATCGTCATGCAGGAGGCCGCCCTGCTCGGCGTGCTCGGATACATCCCCGGAGCCCTGCTCGTCACCTGGTTGTACGGCAAAGCCGCGGCAGCAACCAGCCTGCCGATCTACATGACCGGCAGCCGCGCCATCTTGGTATTGCTCCTGACGCTCGTCATGTGCGCCGTCGCGGGCCTGCTCGCCACCCGCAAGGTCCGTCGCCTGGATCCGGCCGAGGTGTTTGGATGAGTGCAGACGCCCCCATCCGGGTCAGCGGCCTGAACCACAGTTACGGCCGGGGCGCACTGCGCAAACAGGTCCTGTTCGACATCCATACCGAGATTCCGCGTGGCGAAATCGTGATCGTGACCGGGCCCTCCGGCTCGGGCAAGACCACCATGCTCACCCTGGTGGGGGCCTTGCGGGCGGCACAGGAGGGCAGCGTGCGCGTGTTGGGAGAGGAATTGCGCGGCGCGCGGCTCGCAGCGCTGGAGCGCGTGCGCCGTCAGATCGGCTTCATCTTTCAGCAGCACAACCTGCTGGGCGCACTGACCGCGCAGCAAAATGTAGAGCTTGGCGCGCGCGTGAACCGGCGCCTGACCCGCACCCAGGCGGCACGCCACGCCGGCGAGATGCTGGCGGCGGTCGGCCTCGGGAAGCACCTGCACTCGAAGCCGGAACAGCTCTCGGGCGGCCAGCGCCAGCGCGTGGCCATCGCCAGGGCCCTGGTATCCGAGCCCGCCATCCTGCTGGCCGATGAGCCAACCGCGTCGCTGGACAAGCAAGCGGGTCGCGAGGTGGTCGACATCATGAAGCGGCTGGCCAAGCAGGAGGGTGCCACCATCCTGCTGGTCACCCACGACAACCGAATACTCGACATTGCCGACCGCATCGTACACCTGGAGGATGGCCGGTTGACGACCTTTACCGACGCGGTCATCGCCAATAACCAGCAGATGATGAGCATGCTTGCGGATCACCGGCAGAAACAGTCCCTGGCGGAACAGGTGGAAGCGCTGGACGAGGGCGAGTTTCGCGTGCTGCTGCAGGAGATCACCAACGATTCGGAGCGCTTCCTCGAAGCCACCGCGCTGGCCAACGACATGGCCTTCCGCAGCATGCTCGAGCAGGGCCTGTTCGCCTTCACGCGAAAACTGGGACAACTGCTGAATGCCGAGCGGGCTTCGCTGTTTCTGGTGGAGCAGGATGCGCTCGTGCTGCGTGTCGCGGATAACCTCGATGCCATCGGCGCGGTTCGGGTGCCGCTGGGCAGCGGCCTGGTCGGCGCCGCTGCGCAGACCGGCCAGCCCATCCGGATCGATGATGCCTACGCCGACGCCCGTTTCAACCGCGACGTGGACCGCCAGACGGGTTTCCGCACGCGCTCGGTCATCAGCCTTCCGATCAAGAACCAGGAAGGCCGTGTGTTCGCCGTTGCGCAACTGCTGAATCGCAAAGACGGGCAGCCGTTCAATGCCGACGACGAGGAGCGCTTCGGAAGCTTTATTGCATCGCTCGGGGTCATCCTGGAGACCCTCCAGGGGCTGGGTGCCGCGGCGGGCGGGCGGGCCGCGGGTCTGAGCGCCGGGCCGGGATGATGGCAGCCGGCCCGCCCCGGAGCACCACGCACGAGGACCGCGTCAGCGCACTGGTCGCAGCCTATTTCGGCATCGAGCTGCAGGCCGAGCAGCTCGCGCGCATGCAACAGGTAACGCTGGGCGGGGGCGAATGGCTGTTTCGGCAGGGCGACCCCGGCGATGCGCTGTACCTGGTGGTGCGTGGCCGACTACAGGCCTGGGCCGAGCCGCCCCCCGCCACCGGGGAGACCGAGCTGCCGGAATCGAGGCTGCTGGGCGAGCTGGGCCCGGGTGACAGCGTCGGTGAAGTCAGCCTGCTCACCGGCGAACCTCGCATGGCGGGTGTGCGGGCGGCCCGGGACAGCCTGATGATCCGGATCGACCACGACCTGTTCGAAGACCTGGGTATCTCCCACCCAAGGCTGTCACTGAACCTGGCGGGCAATGTGGCGCGCATGCTGCAGCATGGGCCCTCCTCCCGCGTGCGGGCAGCGCATGCCATCGCACTGCTGCCGTTGCGCAGCGAAGGCCCCGAGGCGGAGTTCTGCCGCCAACTCGCCAGCCACCTGGCCGCGGAGCACGATTGTCTGTACCTGGAAGCACGGCGGCTCGTCGACGCGGGCGCGCCCGCCGGCGACATCGGCGAGGCCCTCAAGCAATGGCTTGCGGACCAGGAGGAGCAGCGCGATTACCTGCTGTATCAGTGCGATCCCGGCCAATCCGCCTGGACTGCCTTTGCCACACGCCAATCGGACGTGGTGCTGCTGGTGGCGGACGCAGACGCCGAACCGGATGCCGCGCGCGACGTGCTGGAATCGCTGGGGACGGACGACAGCCTGCGGGCGCAAAAATACCTGGTGCGTCTGCACCGGGCGGGCCAGGCCATCCGGGATACCCGACCATGGCTGGACCGGTGCCGTCCGCATTATTACCTGCACATCGGGCGCTCCAACCTGGCCGACCTGCAGCGCCTGGCCCGCGTCCTGGCCGGCCAGGCCACGGGGCTGGTGCTGGGTGCGGGCGCAGCGCGCGGGCTCAGCCAGATCGGCGTTTACCGGGCGCTGCACGAGGCCGGAGTGGACATCGACTGGGTCGGCGGCACCAGCATCGGCTCCATCGTCGGCGCGGCAATCGCCCTGCGGTGGGAGCCGGAGCAACTCATGGAAGCCGGCCGCGAATCATTCGTGGCGGGCAAGCCGTTCTCGGATTACACCCTGCCGGTCGTCTCGCTGTTGCGTGGGCGACGCATGCGCCGCTTGCTCACCGCCCAAATGGATGTGCAGATCGAAGATCTCGACCTGCCGTATTTCTGTGTTTCGAGCAACCTGGGCCGCGGCGTCATGCACGTTCATGAGCGTGGCTCGCTGGTGGAAGCCATCTGCGCCAGCGCGGCGCTACCCGGTATCATGCCGCCAGCCGTCGTCGACCGGGAGCTGGCGGTGGATGGCTCGGTCCTCAACAGCCTGCCAGTGGACGTGATGCGCGCGCGCCCCGTGGGCCGCGTGATAGCGGTAGACCTGTCGTCCGCGGCGCACATCAGCGTCGACTACCCGCAGGTCCCCTCGCCCTGGGCCATCCTGCGCAGCCGCTGGCTGCCGTTCGCGAAGCGCATTCGCGTGCCCAACCTGCTGACCCTGATGCTGAAGTCCACCGAGATCGGGACCCTGGAACAGATTCGCACCAATGGCCAGAGCGCAGATCTTCTGCTGCGCCCGCCCGTTCGACGGTTCGGTATCACCGACGTCAAGGCCTTCGACCAGCTGGTGGAGGCCGGTTATCGGCACACCCTGGAGGCGCTCGAGGGGTGGACGCAGGAACAGGGGCCCCGCGCCGGCTAGGCGCCCGCCACCAGGCCCGCCCGCGATGCGGGCTGCGACTCAGCCCAGGTAATGGATCGCCAGTCCGTTGACCAGGATGTGGAAGGTGCCGTCCGCCACGAGAAACAGCAGGCGCGACATGCTGTCCGGCAGATCGCTGGTGTACCCGGTATCGGTGCAGTCCGACATGCGCCGGCCGCGGACGAAGGGGATATTCCTGGCCCACAGGTAGAAGCGGGTCAGCCGCCAGCGGTCGATCACGAAATGTGCACCCGCAATGACCAGCAGCGTCCACGGGTTCTGCGTTATCAGCGCAAACGGCACCGTGTAGGCCACGCAATGAACAAGGCAAGCGACCGAATTGCGCATCTTCTCGCGCGCCATCCAGTCGGTCTGAAGAAGGTAATCGCCCACCAGGTGGGCAACCAGTTGGTCAGCCGTAAACATCGGTCATCGATACCCCATCGTTAGACCCATCGGGCGACAATCCATTGACGCCCCCTTACATGATGCGACACATGGCGCGCGCTGGCAACCATCCGGCGATGCTTGGCCTATACTTTCGATGCACTCACACAGCCTGCAGCGCCCGCACAGCGAGGGCAGGCGAGCCTGCGGCGACCACATGCGACATCTCAGCCAACTCGACATTGCGGTTGTCGCCACCTACCTGCTTCTGATCTTCAGCGCCGGCATGCTGCTGACGCGCCGTGCCGGGCGATCCGTGACGGACTTCTTCATCGGCGGGCGTCACCTGCCCTGGTGGCTGCTGGGAATATCCATGGCAGCGACCAACTTCTCGATCGATACCCCGGTCTCCCTGACCCACTTCATTCGTGCCGAGGGCATCGCCGGGGTGTGGTTTTTCTGGGCCAGCGCCATCTCCGCGCTGCTGGTGGCCTTTCTGTTCGCCCGGCTGTGGCGCCGCTCGGGCGTGCTGACCGACGCGGAGATCATCGAGCAGCGTTATGGCGGACGCCCGGCGGCGGCGTTGCGGCTGTTCAAGGGCTTCTATTTCGGGGTGCTGTTCAATGCCTTCATCATGGGCTGGGTATTCCTGGCCGTCGCCAAGGTGCTTGGCGGGCTCACCGACCTGCCGGTGGCGTGGATCCTGTCGGGGGCGACTGCACTGGTGGTCGTCTACTCGCTGGCCGCCGGTTTTTACGGCGTCGTGATCACGGATTTCATCCAGTATTTCATCGCGCTGGCGGGCTCCGTGACCCTGGCGGTGCTGGCGGTGCGCGAAGTCGGCGGACTCGGCGCGCTGGTCACCGGCCTCGAGCGGCAGGGTCTCGGCGAGAAATTGCATTTCGTGCCCGGGTTCGGCCCCGACAACCTCGGGCCCGTGTCGGTGTTCCTGACCTACGTGCTGGTGCAGTGGTGGGCGCACAAATATGCCGATGGTGGGGGCAAGCACATCCAGCGCATGCTCTCCGCACGCAGCGAGCAGGACGCCTTCGCCGCCACACTGCTGTACGCGTTTGTCAATTATGCGGTGCAGGTGTGGCCCTGGATCCTGACCGCCCTGGCCTCTCTGCTGCTGTTCGAGGAGCTTGCCGACCATGAGCAGGCCTATGCATTGACCATGGCCCGGGTGCTGCCTGCGGGCCTGCTGGGCCTGGTGCTGGCGAGCCTGATCGGTGCTTTCATGTCGACCATCGACACGCATTTGAACCTGGGCGCCTCCTACATCATCAACGACATCTACCGGCGGTTCGTGCGCCCCACAGCCAGCGAACGGCATTATGTCCGGATGTCGCGCCTGGCCATGCTGGCCCTGCTGGCCATCAGCATCGCGCTGGCGCTCAACATGAACTCGGTCGCCGGCGCATGGAAGTTCCTGCTCACCTTCGCTGCCGGCGCGGGCCCGGTGTGGATCATCCGCTGGTACTGGTGGCGGGTGAATGCATGGTCGGAGTTTGCAGCCATGATTGCCTCCGGCGTGGTCGCCAGCTGGATCGAGCTGGCGCACGGCGATTGGCTCTACTCCACCAAGCTCATCGTCACCATCGCGGTGACCGCCGCCGTGTGGATACCCGCAACCTTGCTGACCGCGCCCGTCGACGGCGAGCGCCTGCGGGCGTTCAGCGCAACGATTCGGCCTGGTGGCCCCGGCTGGCGCCGCGTATCCGGCCGCATGCGGGCCGGGCCCGGGCCGGCACTGGCCCGCTGGCTGCTCGCGCTGGCGGCCTTGTTCGGCCTCAATTTCGGCGTGGGATGGTGGTTGCTGCGCTAGGCGGACCGATCCGCCACCGCGGCCCGCACCCACGCCGCGGCATAATGCACTGGCCACCGCCAAACCGATATAATTCCAGGTTTGGACCGCAGCGGATGATCTGCCCATGAACGCACCCGCCGAACCCCGCGAAGTCATGGCCTATGACGTGGTCATTGTGGGCGCCGGTCCGGCGGGGCTCGCCTGCGCGATCCGTCTCAAGCAACTCCGCGAGGAATGGTCGGTCGCGGTCATCGAAAAGGGTGCCGAGGTGGGGGCCCACATTCTGTCCGGGGCGGTGATCGAGCCCGGCCCCCTCGACCAGCTGTTACCCGGTTGGCGAGACGACCCTCCGGCCATTTGTGTGCCCGTGACCCGGGACCGCCTCTGGTACCTGACGGCCACGGGCAAGCGCTGGTTTCCAACCCCACCGCAGCAGCGTAACCACGGTAATTTCATCGTCTCCCTGGGGTCCACCTGCCAATGGCTGGCCGGCCATGCCGAGGCGGCCGGGGTGGACATTTTTCCTGGATTCGCGGCCGCCGGGGTTCATTTCGCCGAGGGCGGCGAGGTTGGCGG
>JABAHR010018411.1_pt1 | contig 15085 bp, 13 predicted proteins | sample 7062101 | NCBI WGS metagenome assembly JABAHR01 (sample SAMN14534553, study PRJNA622989) | marine sediment metagenome | biome: marine biome [ENVO:00000428]; feature: marine pelagic biome [ENVO:01000023]; material: deep marine sediment [ENVO:00002113] | place: India: Gulf of Kutch | collected... | reverse complement strand
AAGAACGGCATCTGGATCAGGATCGGCAGGCAGCCGGCGGCCGGGTTGACCTTTTCGCGCTTGTAGAGCTCCATCATCGCCTGGCTCAGCGCCTGGCGGTCGTCCTTGTATCGCTCCTGCAGCGCTTTGAGCCGCGGCTGCACTTTGCGCATCTTGGCCATCGAGCGGCCGCTTGCGGCAGTGAGTCTGTAAAACGCAAGCTTGATCAGCAACGTCACGAGCACGATCGACCAACCCCAGTTGCCGACGAATCCATGCACCCAGCTCAGCAGCAGAAACAGCGGCTTGGCGAGCACCGTCAGCACACCGTAGTCGACCGTCAGGTCGAGCCGGTCGCCGGTCGCGGCGAGTTGATCCTGGAGCTTCGGTCCGACGAAAAGCTGCGCCGGGTACTCTAAGCGCCCGCCCGGCGCGAGCTCCCGAGCCGGGCTCAAGGCCGTCAGAACGTACTGTGTTCCGCGCACGCCGGCCTGGTAGCTGACCGCTTCCTCGGGCGGCGGCACCGCCGCGGCGACGAAATGATGCTCGATGCCGGCGAGCCAACCGCTCGTGACGATCTGGGTAATCGGCTCGGAGGCGATGTCGTCGACGTCGAGCTTTTCGTAGCTATCCCCGTCATAGAGCACCGGGCCGCGGAACGAGTAGGAGTCTACCGACATGTACGAACGTTCGGCCGGCACGTGGTGGCGCACGAGCTGCAGGTAAGGCACGCCCCTCCACGGCTGCGCGGCGGCGTTTTCGAGAGTCAGAGTCAGGCCGACCGCGTAGCTACCGCGGCGAAAGCGGTAGATCTTGCTCGCCTGCAGAGGTCCGGTGTTGTCCCATTCGAGCTCGACGATGAGCTCATCCGCTCCGTCGGCCAGCGTGTAAGAGGACTGCGCGCTCGAGAACGTCGCCAGATGATTCGGCTCATCGCCGTCTTGCGTACCTCGGTAGCCGGTTTGAAAAACCCAGCGTGACTCGGGCGTGTAATCGAGTAGCCGCACGGGCACGTCGGGATTGTTCTTGTCGATCGGATACAGGGGTACTTCGGCACGCACGAGGTCACCACCGCGCGTGTCGATGAGCACATCGAGCACGTCCGTTCGGACACGAATCGTCTGTGCGGGCTGTGCACTGTCGAGGCTGGCTGGGTCCGCAGCCGCTTGCTCGGGAGGGGTGATCTGCGGCAGCGTGTCGGTCCCGGCCGGGGCAGGCACGATCGGTAGCGTTGGAAGCTCGGGCTCTTCGGAAGTCACGCCCGCGGTCGGTGTCGTTGGCGTGACGGGGTCTGGCGGATAGTCCTCGAGCCACTGGCGATAAGTCAGCCAGATCATGACCAGCAAGGTCATCCAGATGAATAGCCGGCGGTTATCCATGACGGTTAGAGCGCTGACGGTCCGCTAGTCGCCTGAAGTGCCGGTCGAGACTAGCACGTAGCTGCGAGTTTGAGGCGGTCTTTGCAGCAGAGCCTGCCATGACGACGAAGTCCTTTGCAGGTAGATCTTTCTGTCGCCTAAACACTTCGCGTACGAGCCGCTTGAGCCTGTTGCGCTGCACGGCCTTCTTTGCTGCGCGTTTTGAAATCGCAAGCCCCAGTCGCGGATCCTGTCCATCGTTATCGTTTGCAAGAACAGTAAAGTATTGATCCGACGAGCGCTGCGATCGATTGAAGACGCGGCCAAATTCCGCCGGTCGCGTCAGCCGGCGCGCGCGGGGAAAACGTTGCGGCGCTGTGCCGCCGATGAGTCTATGGCCTGACGTTAAGGTGCCAACCGCGCTCGGCCCTTGGCGCGTCGACGGCTCAACACATGCCGCCCGTTCTTCGTCGCCATGCGAGCTCGAAAACCATGGGTTCTTTTGCGTTTGACGTTGCTCGGTTGAAACGTTCTTTTCATAGCCGACTCGACCCGTATCCTGGTCCATCAAAAAGTTGCTGGTAAAACAAAGAGATGTGCACTGGCGCGCGAGCGGAGAACTCTACGCGCGGGGGCTCTGACTGTCAATAGGACTGCCGTGTAACGAAGTTCTGGATAAGCGGGGCGCTACCGTTATAGACTCGACCTGCGATCGGGGGCACGCCACGGGTCGCAAAAAGAAAATATTTACCGACAAGCTGACCCTAGAAGAACTACCACCGTGGAAGCCAACTCGGCTGCACCCTCATCGATTTGGACCCAGTGTCTTAGAGCCCTACAGAGCGAGCTGTCAGAGCAGCAGTTCAACACCTGGGTAAGACCGCTACAGGCGATCGAGGAAGATCGAGCGCTACGTCTTTTCGCACCGAATCGTTTCGTCGTCGATTGGGTCTCGGAGCATTGCCTCGATCAGATCATCGCGGTCGCCGCACCGCTACCCGTATTTCTCGAGGTCGGCAGCCGGCGACCTCCAATTGCGGCGACGGGCTCATCGGCGAAACCGACGCGCACGTCGCGGGCCCCGCTGCCAGGCGGTCGACTCAATCCGCTTTTTACGTTCGAGAACTTCGTCGAGGGCAAGAGTAATCAGCTCGCGCGTGCGGCCGCTCTTCAGGTCAGCGAAAACCCAGGCTCTGCCTACAACCCGTTGTTCATCTACGGCGGTGTCGGATTGGGCAAGACCCACCTCATGCACGCTATTGGCAACACGGTTCTAGAACGCGATCCGGATACGAAGGTTGCGTATATCCACTCCGAGCGTTTCGTCGGGGATATGGTGCGCGGCCTGCAGCACAACACCATTGCCGAGTTCAAACGCAGCTATCGATCCCTCGATGCATTACTCATCGACGATATCCAGTTCTTCGCCGGCAAAGATCGCTCGCAAGAGGAATTCTTCCATACGTTTAACGCCTTACTCGAGGGGCAGCGACAGATCATTTTGACTTGCGACCGGTACCCGAAGGAGGTCTCGGGTCTCGAGGAACGGCTCAAGTCCCGCTTCGGCTGGGGCCTCACGGTGGCCATCGAGCCCCCGGAGCTCGAGACCAGCGTTGCGATCCTCATGAGCAAAGCGGCCTCAGAAGGTCATTTCCTGCCGGAGGAGGTGGCATTTTTCATCGCCAAGCGAATTCGCTCGAATGTCCGCGAGCTCGAGGGAGCACTGCGTCGCGTGATCGCCAACTCTCGTTTTACCGGTCAGGCCATCACGCTCGATTTTACGAAGGAAGCCTTGCGGGATTTGCTTGCGGCCCAAGACAAGCTCGTAACGATCAGCAACATTCAAAAGACGGTTGCTGAGTACTACAAGATTCGTGTGGCGGACCTCCTCTCGAAGCGCCGCAACCGATCGATCACTCGACCACGTCAGATTGCCATGGCTCTGGCGAAGGAACTGACGACGCACAGCCTTCCCGAGATCGGCGATGCGTTCGGTGGTCGCGACCACACCNNCGAGATACGGAGACGCGCGTGCTCGAGGACTACAACAACCTGTTCAGAACGCTGACAGGCTAACGGGTATAAGCTGTGGACAATCCTGATCGGGAAAACTCTCTACAGGTTTTCCACAGGCTCACCCGTAGCTTTAGGCAGACATAGACAGACAATAACTATTTGATATTAAAAGAAATTTTCCTGTTTTCCCCAAGATGCGCGTGGTCTAATTACAACAATAAAGTGTCTTTAAAGAATTTAGTGAATAGGTAGCGAGCCCGATGAAGTTCAGTGCCAGCAGAGAAACTGTTCTCAAGCCTTTAAGTGCCGTCATAGGTGTGGTCGAGCGTCGACAAACGATGCCGATCCTCGCGCACGTGCTGATCAGCGCGCAGGACGGCAAGCTGACCATGACGGCAACAGATCTCGAGGTGGAGCTTCGGGCCGAGGTAGCGGTGGACGTGGATACCCCAGGGGAGGTCACTGTTCCGGGGCGAAAGCTCTACGACATCTGCAGAGCGCTGCCCGAGGGGGTGACTGTGGAGGTAGCGTTGAGCGGCGGTCGAGCAACTGTGAAGGCCGGTAGGAGCCGCTTTACGTTGTCGACGCTGCGCGCCGCGGATTNNCGCAGCGGATTTTCCGGTCGTCGAGGAAGTCACGGTCCAACAAACGCTCAAGCTCGCCCGACAGGACTTGAAAAGGCTGTTGGAGAAGACACAGTTCTCGATGGCCCAGCAGGATGTTCGCTATTACCTCAACGGCTTGTTGCTCGAGACGGCAGATGCAACGCTCCGGGCGGTAGCGACGGATGGACACCGGCTCGCGCTCGCGGAGATTCCGATGGATGCCTCGGCGGAGCACAGCGGTCAAGTCATCGTCCCGCGCAAAGGCGTCCTGGAGCTCCTGCGGCTGGTCGACGGAGAGGGTGACGTCGAGATCACACTCGGCGCGAACCACGTTCGCGTCGAGGCCGATGAGATTCGCTTTACGTCCAAGCTCATCGATGGGCGATTCCCGGACTACGACCGGGTCGTGCCAAAGGATCCGACGAACGTTATCCACGCCGACCGGGCATCGCTGCGCGCTGGTCTGCAACGGGCGGCGATCTTGTCGAACGAGAAGTACCGCGGTGTTCGACTGGCGCTCGAGGAGAATCGCGTGACGATGCAGGCGAACAATCCAGAGCAGGAGGAGGCGGAGGAGGAGCTCGAAGTCACCTATGCTGGCGATGAGATGGAAATTGGCTTTAACGTCAATTACTTACTCGACGCCCTCGGTGCCGTGGACGCGGACGAGGTGGAGCTCGGCGTGAGCGACCCCAATTCGAGCTGCCTGATCAAAGCGCCCGGGGAGCAGAACAGCCGGTTCGTCGTCATGCCAATGCGTCTGTAGGGGGCTTAGCGCCGCCACTCGAGCCAGAGGTGCCGCTCCAGCAGGTACGTATAGAGAATTTTCGCTGTATCGAGCTGGCGGAGCTGTCGTTGCATGCTCAGCGCAGCTACGTCTATGGACCGAACGGCGCGGGCAAGACCAGTCTACTCGAGGCGATTTACCTCCTCAGTCGTGGCCGATCTTTTCGAAGCCGGCAGAACAAGCGGCTGATCCGGCACGGCCAACGATCGCTGACGGTTTACGGCGAGACGCGGCGCGCTGAGCAGACGCACCGGCTGGGCATTCAGCTCGGCGACGAAGGCCTAGAGGCGCGAATCGATGGCGCAAAAGCCGCTAGCGTCGCTGCCCTGGCGCGCTGTCTGCCGGCGCATGTCATAGAGCCGAACATCCATCAGCTGATCGAGGGTGGGCCGAGCACGCGCCGGCGATTCCTGGATTGGGGTGTGTTCCACGTGGAACAGGGTTTTCTGGAGGCCTGGAGACGGTTTCGACGCGTCCTCGGCCAGCGAAACGCTGCCTTGAAGCAGGGGTCGGCGACCGCGAGCTGGGATCCGGCGTTCCTCGAGGCTGGAAACGCCGTGAACGCGGCCCGCGAGCGGTACGTCGACGTACTCAGCACCGTGGTCGAGGAGATTGGCAGGAATCTGACTGGGCGGCCCGTTTCGCTGAGCTATCGCAGCGGCTGGCCTCGTGGCTCGACGCTCGAGACGGCGCTCGAAGCCTCCGTCGATCGAGACCGGAGCCACGGTGCCACCCAGGTCGGCCCACACCGAGCGGACCTCAGAATCACAATGGACGAGCATGGCGTGCGTGAGGAAGCCTCCCGCGGTCAGCAAAAGCTCGTCGCCGCCGCGTTGATCGTCAGTCAAGTCCATGTGTTCGCGCAGGGCAGCGGTGACGGTGGAATCCTGCTCGTGGATGACCCCGCCGCTGAGCTCGATGCAGCGGCGTTTACGAGCTTGATGGGCGTGCTCGACACGCTGCCGGCGCAGCTGATTCTCACGGGGTTATCGGAGGCCGCTTTGCCGCCCGAGTCAGGCTTTCCGGTGTTCCACGTGGAACGAGGAAAGCTCGCTGCGGTGGTATAATAGATCGGTTTTGCCAGATACCGCCTAAGCAATGGCTCAAGACGACTATACTTCCAAGAGTATCAAGGTCTTAAAAGGCCTCGAAGCTGTCCGAAAACGCCCCGGAATGTACATCGGTGACACCGATGACGGNNGAGGTCGTCGACAACTCGATCGACGAGGCCCTCGCCGGCCACTGCAACGAGATCTTCGTGACGATTCATCCGGACGAGTCCGTCACGGTTGGTGACGACGGTCGTGGAATTCCCGTCGACATGCATCCGGAGGAAGGCCGCTCAGCCGCCGAGGTCATCATGACCGTGCTGCATGCGGGCGGAAAGTTCGATGACAACTCCTACAAGGTTTCCGGTGGTCTTCACGGCGTCGGCGTATCGGTCGTCAATGCGCTCTCGGAGCTGTTGGAGTTGACGATCTGCCGAGGCGGGAAGGTTTACCGCCAGACCTACCAGATGGGCGAACCGGAGGCCCCGATCGAGGCCGTCGATGACACGGACAGCACGGGGACGACGATTCGGTTCAAGCCGAGCTCGGACATTTTCTCGAACATCGAGTTCGACTACGACGTATTGGCGAAGCGCCTTCGGGAGCTCTCGTTCCTGAACTCCGGGGTGAAGATTACGCTCACGGATGAACGCGACGAACGACGGGACGAGTTCCAGTATGAGGGAGGCATTCGCGCATTCGTCGAGCATCTCAACCGAAACAAGACGCCAATTCACCCATCGATTGCCTACTTTCAGGAACGGCGCGGTGAAGTGCAGGTAGAGTTGGCGATGCAGTGGAACGATGGCTATCAGGAAGGCACGTTTTGCTACACGAACAACATTCCTCAGCGTGACGGCGGCACGCATCTCGCTGGGCTGCGAGCGGCCCTCACGCGCACGCTCAACGCCTACATAGAGCGCGAGGGCATCAGCCGTAAAGAACGCGTCGCGACCTCGGGTGACGATTCTCGCGAAGGCTTAACGGCAGTGCTGTCGGTCAAACTGCCTGACCCCAAGTTCTCCTCGCAGACGAAGGACAAGCTCGTCTCATCGGAGGTCAAGGGCGCAGTGGAATCAGCGGTCGGCGCCTATCTCGAAGACTTTCTGCTCGAGCGACCGGCGGAAGCAAAAGCTATCGTAGGTAAGATAATCGAAGCTGCGAGAGCACGTGAAGCTGCCCGCAAGGCGCGAGAGATGACGCGCCGCAAAGGCGCGCTCGATGTCGCCGGATTACCGGGCAAGCTTGCAGACTGCCAGGAGAAGGACCCCGCGCTATCGGAGTTGTTCATCGTAGAGGGAGATTCCGCGGGCGGCTCAGCGAAACAGGGCCGTGACCGGCGCACGCAGGCGATCCTGCCCCTCAAAGGCAAGATACTCAACGTTGAGAAAGCACGCTTTGACAAGATGCTGCAATCAGCCGAGGTCGGAACGCTGATCACGGCACTCGGTTGTGGCGTGCGACCGGAGTTCGAGCCGGACAAGTTGCGCTACCACAGAATCATTATCATGACGGACGCCGATGTGGACGGCTCGCACATTCGCACGCTGCTGTTGACGTTTTTCTACCGGCAGATGGTCGAGCTCATCGAGCGCGGTCACATCTATATCGCACAGCCGCCGCTGTATAAGCTCAAGCGGGGGCGGCAGGAGTACTACGTCAAAGACGACGTAGAGCTCAACAGCTTGCTGTTAACGAGCGCGATAGACGATGCCAAGCTTCACGTCAGCGCAGACGCGCCGGCGATCAGCGGTCCGGCGCTCGAAGGTCTGGCGCTGAAGTACACCGAGGTCAAGGCGATCATCCAACGTTGGGGGCAGCGTTACGACGAACGCGTCTTACGCGCGTTGATGTGGCTGCCGACACTCTCCGACCAGAGCTTTGCCGATGAGGCGGCACTGGAGAACTGGTGTGAGCAGCTACAGCAACGTCTCGCGATGCTCAATGGGACCGGGCCGCGTTACCACGTCGCGCTGGAGACGCCCGACGAGGGAGACCCGCAAATCGTGATCGGTCGGGAGCATCATGGCGTCCAAGCAACGAAGTCGCTGCATCAGAGTTTCTTCCGCTCACCCGAGTACCAGCGCATCGCGGAGATCGGTGCCGAGCTCAAGGATCTGATAGAGCCGAGCGCCTACGTGACGCGTGGCAATGAGCAGCGCGATGTCGAGACGTTCTCCGAGGCGATTGATTGGCTCATGGAGCAAGCGAAGAAGGGCCAGTCGATACAGCGCTATAAAGGCCTCGGCGAAATGAATCCAGAGCAGCTCTGGGACACGACCGTCNNAACATCGACGTCTAGGTCCGATTGCCAGCTAGCCGCCACGTGCGGCTTCGAACTCCGCGAGCTTGGCGTCGATCCACGCCTCGACTTCAATATTGAGCACGCGCGGATCCTTGCCGTCAGTCGAAATCGGCGGACCTATCGCGAGTCGAATCGTGCCCGGGCGCTTGAGTAAGCCACGCCGCGGCCAATAGCGCCCGGCGTCGTGCGCGACGGGAATCACAGGGCGCGCGGTCGAAGAGGCCAGCAGCGCACCGCTGATACCGTAGCGCCGTTTTTGCCCGATGGGCACGCGCGTACCCTCCGGAAAGATCATGACCCAGCAACCGTCGTCGAGCCGATTCCGACCTTGCTCCAACACGTGCTCCACGGCTTGGCGACCGCCTCGTCGATTGATGGCGATCGGCTTGAACAGCATCAAGGCCCAACCGAGGATCGGTACCCAGAGGAGCTCGCGCTTCATGACCCAGGTCTGGTGCGGTGGGAAGATGATGAACTGTGCAATCGTCTCCCAGGCCGAGGAGTGGTTGAGCAATACGACGCAATTTTCTCTGTCGAGGTGCTCGATACCTTCCACCGCGTAACTGAGCCCGCACAACCGCTCCAACATGCCCAGCACGGAACGCGCCCAGGCTCGCGCCGCACCGAACGCGGCAACGCCGGGCACGAGCGCGGCGGAGAACGCGAAGATCGCGTAGACCGGGACCGATACGAACAGGTAGGTCGTGAACACGATCGACCCGAGCCATTGACGCAACGTGCTCATTCCCCGCTCTCGCGCAACAAATCATCAGTGGCGGCCGCGAGGTCTGCGTAAATCTCCGTGCCGATAGGCGCGAGCATTGCCGTGTCGGCGCCTTTTCCAGTTAGAACGAGCAGTCCGCGCGCGCCCACGGCTGCGGCAAGATCCAGATCGGCGAGCTTATCACCGATGACAGGCACGCCCTTGAGGGTCGCGAGATCGAGATCGGTCTTGAGCCGGCGCAGCAAGGCAGTGCGGGGCTTGCGGCATTCGCAGTCCTCATCGGGCGTATGTGGACAGAAGTAGATGCCGGAAAGGTGCCCGCCCGCCGCCTCGACGCCCGCGATCATTTTCTCGTGAATTCGATCGAGCACCTCACGATCCAGCAGGCCGCGGCCGATACCCGACTGGTTGCTGACGACTGCGACGCGATAGCCCGCAGCGCACAGGCGCCCGATCGCATCCAGGCTGCCCGGAATCGGTTGCCACTCTTCGGGCGTCTTGATGTAGGCGTCGGAGTCGAAGTTGATGACGCCGTCTCGGTCGAGAATGACGATGTTGGGATGCCCTGACACCCGTCGTCTGCGCTCAGCCGCTGCCCGCCGAGCCCTCGAGTGCCTCGGCGAGATGCCCCGCGACCGCCTCTGCCGACACGCGGCGTTGCTCGCAACTGTCGCGCTCGCGAAGCGTGACGGTACCGTCTTCGGCTGTCTGCCCATCAACGGTCACGCAAAATGGCGTCCCGGCCTCATCCTGGCGGCGATATCGCCTTCCGATGGCGCCCTTCTCATCGTAAAACGCGCTGAATCGCGAGCGAAGCTCCCGGTAGAGGCCGAGCGCGCGCTCGGGCATGCCGTCTTTCTTGACGAGCGGGAAAACAGCCACCTTGATCGGCGCGAGTCTGGGATGCAGGCGCAGCACGGTCCGGGCATCGCCGCCGACCTCATCCTCGCAATACGCTTCGCATAGAAACGCAAGAGCCGCCCGGTCGGCGCCGGCCGATGGCTCGATGACGTACGGAAGGAAACGTCGCTTGTCGGCATCGGGTTCTTGGTCGTCGAAGTACCGCAGATCTTTGCCGCTCGTCTCCATGTGCTGGCGCAGATCGAAATCCGTGCGATTGGCAATTCCCTCTAGCTCGCTGACTCCGAACGGAAAATCGTACTCGACGTCCGCGCACGCTGATGCGTAGTGAGCGAGCTCGTCGCCCTCGTGCTCACGCAGATGTAGACGCTGCGTTGAAAGACCCAGCTCGACGTACCAAGCGTACCGCCGGTCACGCCAATAGCGATACCAGTCATCCGCTGAGTCGGGTCGGCAGAAGAACTCGATCTCCATCTGCTCGAACTCGCGGGAGCGGAAGGTGAAGTTGCGCGGATTGATCTCGTTGCGGAACGCCTTGCCGATCTGGGCGATGCCGAACGGAAACCTGACGCGCGCAGTATCACAGACGTTCTTGAAATTGACGAAGATGCCCTGCGCCGTTTCCGGGCGCAGATACGCGACACTGGAGTTGTCCTCCAGCGCGCCGACGTGCGTTTTGAACATGAGGTTGAAAGCACGAGGCGCCGTCAAAGAGCCCGGCTCCTTCGCACTCGGTGCCAGCGTTCGCTCGCGCAAAGCGCTGTCCGACAACGCGTCGGGAACAGGCACGAGGACCACCTCGCCGTGCTTCTTTCGCAGGGATCGCGCGCGTTTACGATGTGGCGCGAGCAGGGTTGCTTCGTCCGTTTTGCCGATCTCCCCGGGCGCGGCGAACAGCACTTCGTCGTCGCCGATCGGTGCCGATCGATCGTCCTCGGGCACGAGTCGGTATACGACGAGCTGATCGGCGCGGTAACGGTTTCGTGTCTCCCGACAGTCCACCATCGGGTCGTTGAAGCCGCCGACATGACCGCTCGCCTGCCACACCGTCGGATTCATGAGGATGGAGCAGTCGAGGCCAACCATGCCGAACGAGCCGGGCGCGCCCTCGGGCGCGGCCGTCTCGTCGTGGTGCGCAATCATGTCCTGCCACCAGGCGTCCTTGATGTTGCGCTTGAGCTCGACGCCGAGCGGACCGTAGTCCCAGCAGCCGTTGAGTCCGCCGTAGATCTCGCTCGACGGAAAGATGTAGCCGCGCCGCTTGCACAGCGAGACGAGCTTTTCCATCAAATCCATGGACGATCTCCTTAGGTTGGCTCGTGCGCAAAGCGCGCAAGTATAGCGATAGATGTCCGGGAGCGGGGCACCATGCGCAGAAGCCCCAGAAAAGCCCATAATGCACTATATTGGTGCATTATCTGACGGATATTGCATTAACTCTGTGCATACTGCACTATGCGAGCGCGATCCGGGCCAGATAACACCAACGATTAAGCGCGCGTCACTGCTGGCACAGATTTCGCACCACGGGAAGCTCCGAGTACGCGAAGTCACCGGAGCTATCCATCAGTACTCGGAAAAATTTGTAAGGGGCTTGGGTCCGGCCAAGACCTAATCCGTGAGGTCGCCGGACTGACGACAAAAGCCGACCTCGATAGTGAACAGCGAATGGAGGAATTCTCATGTCGCCTGCGGACATTCTCAAGCTAATAAAAGATAAAGACATCAAATTTGTCGATCTGCGTTTTACGGATACTCGAGGTAAGGAACAGCATGTGTCCGTACCTGGGCATACGCTCGACGAGGGCTTCTTCGAGGACGGCAAGATGTTCGATGGCTCGTCCATCGCCGGATGGAAGGGCATCAACGAGTCGGACATGATTCTCATGCCGGACAGCCCGACCGCAGTGCTCGACATCTTCTCTGAAGAGGCCACGATGAATCTGCGCTGCGACGTCGTCGAGCCGAGCACGATGCAGGGCTACGAGCGCTGCCCGCGTTCGGCCGCCAAGCGTGCAGAAGCGTACATGCGCTCTGTAGGCATTGCCGACGACGCGTACTTCGGACCGGAGAACGAGTTCTTCGTCTTCGATGACGTTCGCTGGGACGTCAGCATGCAGGGCGCGTTTTACGCGATCGAGTCCTCGGAGGCGCATTGGCATTCGTCGAAGGAATACGCTGAAGGCAATATCGGTCATCGTCCCGGGATCAAGGGCGGCTACTTCCCAGTGCCACCGGTCGATTCGCTGCACGATATCCGCTCGGCGATGTGCATGGCGCTCGAGGAGATGGGTCTGACGACCGAGGTGCACCATCACGAGGTCGCCACGGCCGGTCAGTGCGAGATCGGCGTACGTTTTGACACGCTCGTGGGCAAAGCCGATGCCGTGCAGATCCTCAAGTACGTCGTCAAGAACGTCGCCCATTCCTACGGCAAGACGGCGACCTTCATGCCCAAGCCGCTCGTTGACGACAACGGCAACGGCGCGCATTGTCACCAGTCGCTGTTCAAAGACGGCAACAACCTGTTCACGGGCGACGGCTACGGCGGCCTGTCCGAGACGGCGCTGTACTACATCGGCGGCATCATCAAGCACGCCAAGGCGATCAACGCNNCCGGGCTTCGAGGCGCCTACGTTGCTCGCCTATTCGGCTCGCAACCGCTCAGCCTCGATCCGTATCCCCTACGTGGCCAATCCAAAAGCCCGTCGCGTGGAGGTGCGCTTCCCGGATTCCACCGGAAATCCCTACCTCGCGTTCACGGCAATGCTCATGGCGGGTCTCGACGGAATCCAGAACAAGGTCCACCCGGGCGATCCCATGGACAAGGATCTCTACGATCTCGCGCCGGAGGAAGAGGCCGGAATCGAGACGGTCTGTTTCTCCTTCGAGCAGGCGCTCGATGCGCTCGACAACGATCGGGACTTCCTCAAGGCCGGCGACGTCTTCTCTGATGACCTGATCGACGGGTATCTCGAGCTCAAGTCCGAGGACGTCACGGCTTTGCGCAAGACGACCCATCCGGTCGAGTTCGATATGTACTACAGCCTCTAAGCCAAGCGGGCGCCGAGGTTTTGTCAAATTGCCAGAACTGGGGCGGAGTTCTCGAAATTCCGCCCCAGTTCTTGGCACGGGCGAAAGCTAGGCGCTAAGCTTGAAGGATGAAATATTGGCTCCTATTAGCAAGTCTGCTCAGCGTCGCGGTCCTCGCACAGCAGGCCTATACCTGGACGGACGAGAACGGCGTGGTGCATTACTCCGACCGCCCGTTCCCGGGTGCCAATACGATCGAACTCCGAACCGCTCAGGGCTTCACGGCGCCGCAGCCGGCGCAGATGGCCATGGCACCGGCCGAGGAGGAGCCGGTCGAGGAGGAGGAGCCCGTCCGAGCCTACACGGCATTCAACGTGCTGCAACCGACGCAGCAGGAAACGCTCTGGAACATCGGTACGGTGCTCAACGTGGAGGTCGATCTGCAACCAGGGCTGCAGCAGGGACATCATCTCGGCGCTTATCTCGACGGGCAGCTCATCGACGTCGGCGCGACGACGGCGCAGTTTCAGCTCCCCGATGTGTTTCGCGGCATGCACACGATGCAGGCTGTGGTTCTCGACGACAGCGGCACGGAAGTGCTGCGCTCGCTGGCCGTGAGCTTCATGGTCCAGCAGACCTCAATCCAGAATCCCGCCAATCCCCTCGCACGCTAGGACGCCTGCGACCCCGGAGTAACGCTGCCCCGGCACAACCGCCGGTTGCGGTGGCGTCGCTCGGCGAGGAGGCTACGCGCTCAACGTCATCGGTCGCGCGTTTCGCACGCCGCAGCGCCGGCCCGGGCAGTGACGAGGTGCTGCAGGGTCTGACGACCGCCGTCGTCGTGCTCGGTCGCGATCTGCGTGTCGTGTTTCTCAATCCCGCCGCAGAGACGCTGCTCGGCACGAGTCAGCGCCAGGCCATCGGCAAGCCGCTCGCAGAGCTCGTGCTGCCACCCGACGAGCTCATTGGTCTTTGCAAAAAGGCGTTCGACAGCGGACTGACCTACGGCTGTCGCGAGCTCGCCGCGCGCGTCGGAGACAGGGAGACCGTGCTCGACTGCCGTGTCGGGTTGCTCGATTCGCAACCCGACCATCTATTGCTCGAGCTGTTCGACACNNGACACCGTCGTGGATCGCCAGCTCCGGCGAGAAGAGGATCTACTCGCGCAGCAGCGACTGAGCCGGCGGATCATTCGCCAGCTCGCGCACGAGGTCAAGAATCCGCTCGGCGGCTTGAGAGGCGCTGCGCAACTCTTGGAGCGGCAACTACCGAGCACGGATCTGAAGGCCTACACGAAGGTCATCATCGAAGAGGCCGATCGACTTGCCGCGCTCGTCGACAGCATTCTCAGGGCCGGCGGTCAGCCGCGGCCGACGCTCATCAACCTGCACGAGATCACCGAGCACGTGAGCCGGCTCATCGAAGCGGAGAAGGCGCCGGGTGTGGAGCTCGTGCGCGACTACGATCCGAGTTTGCCGCCGACGCTGGTCGATCGCGATCAGCTCATTCAGGCGTTGCTCAACGTCGCGCGCAACGCCATGCAGGCGGTCGACGAGAGCGGCGGACGCCTGATTTTCCGCACGCGCGCCCTGCCGAACTACACGCTTGCCGGCAAGCGCCATCGCTTGATCCTGTCGATCGAGATCGAGGACAACGGCCCGGGTATTCCCGAAGAGCTCAGAGAGACGGTTTTCTATCCACTCGTCACGGGCAAGAGCACCGGGACGGGGTTGGGACTCACGATCGCGCAGGATCTCGTCAGCCGCAACGGTGGTCTTATCGAGTTCACGAGCCGCCCGGGCGCTACGACGTTCTTCATGCGCCTGCCCGTTCTCGTCGGCGAGGCGGAAGGTAAAGCGTCGTGATAACGCCAGGAATTTCCGTGTGGGTCGTCGACGATGACGAATCCGTTCGCTGGGTACTCGAGCAAGCGCTGAAACAAGCGCACATGATCCCGCGCTGCTTCGACTCGGCCTCGAAATTTTTCGAAGCGCTAGACGACGCCCGGCCGGATGTGCTCGTGACGGACATCCGGATGCCTGAGATGTCGGGACTGGAGTTGCTCGAAAGACTCGGTGCTCGTGAGCCCGACTTGCCAGTCATCGTCATGACGGCGCACTCCGATCTCGACAGTGCCGTCGCGGCCTACAAGGGTGGCGCGTTCGAGTATCTGCCCAAGCCGTTCGACATCGATGAGGCCGTCGAGCTCGTATCGCGCGCGGCACAGGCCAGCTCGTCGGGAGGCCAGGCGGCTGAGCCGCATCAGCCGTCGACGATCATCGGGCAGGCGCCGGCGATGCAGGAAGTATTCCGCGCAATCGGTCGGCTATCGCGCACGAGCATGACTGTTCTGATTACCGGCGAGTCG
>JABAHR010000074.1_pt1 | contig 15087 bp, 14 predicted proteins | sample 7062101 | NCBI WGS metagenome assembly JABAHR01 (sample SAMN14534553, study PRJNA622989) | marine sediment metagenome | biome: marine biome [ENVO:00000428]; feature: marine pelagic biome [ENVO:01000023]; material: deep marine sediment [ENVO:00002113] | place: India: Gulf of Kutch | collected... | reverse complement strand
CGCATTTACCTGGCTTTCCCGGATTGGGGCTTCCAGACCAGCTATTTTGTGTCGATCAACGATCTGGTCATCGAACAGTGCGCGCAAGATATCCGCGCCCTGCCAATGCCCAAGTTTATTTCCTGGCACGCACATCCCAATATCCAGCCCACGGAAGACATGATGTTTTTGCATACCACGTACTACCACCCGGCATTCGCGCGCGATGTCCGAGGGAGAGTTTGGGAAGGCGCTACCGTCACTTATGTTGCCATGCAGTTGGCTTTTTATATGGGATTCGAACAGGTCGTACTGATCGGCGTTGACCATTCCTTCAAGGCCAAAGGTGATCCCAACCAGACGGTGGTTTCCCAGGGGGATGATGAGTCTCATTTTGACCCGCGTTATTTCGGCAAGGGATTCCGCTGGCAGCTGCCCGACCTGGAAACCTCAGAACTGGCCTACCGGCGCGCCCGGCAGGTCTATGAGCAGGATGGAAGGCAAATCCTGGATGCCACCATCGGCGGGCAATTGGATGTCTTTCCGAAGGTGGAGTTTGATACCTTCTTTAAATGATTTTTGATGTTTCTGATTTCTGAACCGGTTCACACCCCTGGCAACTAAGTTATAATACCCGCCATGTCTGAAAAACTGCCTCTGGTCACGATTGTGACACCCTCCTATAACCAGGCGGACTACCTGGAACAAACCATGCTGTCCGTGCTGGGACAAGACTACCCCAACCTGGAATACCTGGTGGTGGATGGCGGTTCGACAGACGGTAGTCTTGAGATTATCCAGCAATATGCGGACCGGCTGGCCTGGTGGGTGTCTGAACCCGACAAAGGGCAGGCGGATGCGATCAACAAGGGGTTTGCCCGGGCAACCGGCAAGTATGTGGCCTGGCTTAATTCAGATGACCTGTATTTACCCGGTACAATCCAGAACGCGGTGGAAACCCTGGAGCAGTTCCCGGAAGCGGGCATGGTGTATGGAAACTTGCTCTCGATTAATGCCCGCGGCGAGCACGTCAACACCATCCGCTACCGGCCATTTGCGCTGGAGGACTTGCTGGCATTTTTTATCATCGGCCAGCCAACGGTGTTCATGAGACGCAGTGTGCTGGAAAAGGTTGGCTACCTGTCCGAGGAGTATCATTATCTGCTCGACCACCATCTCTGGCTGCGCATCGCCGCGAAATCGGTTCTGAAATATGTCCCCCAACCGTGGGCTGCAGCCAGGTATCATCCAAGCGCCAAAAATATGGCCCAGGCGGAGCATTTTGGCGCAGAAGCCTTCCGGATTTTAGAGTGGGCGCGCACCCAGCCGAAAATGGCGGAAACAATTCATCGTGCTGAAGACCGCATCCTAGGAGGGATCTACCGCTTCAATGCGCATTATTTGCTGGATGCTGTCCAGCCCCTGAGAGCGCTGCGCGCCTACCGCAAGGTTTGGAAATACTACCCAGATTTTGCGCTGCGGCGGATGAACCGGATCGCGTTCTCGGTCATGAGCATCCTGGGGTTGGGAGGCTTGAGGCGTTTGATTTACCGGCGTTATCTGATCGATCCTCCTAAAAAAGAGCCTGACGAAGCAAGCGAAACCCCGATGAAGCAGGTGAGTATCATCAAACCGCCGGATAAACGAGCGCGCCCTAAGGATGTTCTACCACCAATCTTGGTGACCGGTGCCCACCGGTCCAGCACCACCTGGGTGGGCAAGATGCTGACTGCCAACCGACAATACGTGTATGTCAGCGAGCCGCTCAATATCCTCCACCGCCGGGGGGTCATGCGCTCACCGGTTGAGCATTGGTACACTTATGTGACTGAAGATAATGAGGATGAGCTGCTCTCAAGTTTTTATGAGACCATGGCATTGCGCTACCATACCTGGCTGGAATTGGAGGATATCGGTTCCGTAAAAGATGTTGGGCGCATGCTGCGAGATTGGAGTTTGTTTACCTTCGGACACAATGCTGGTAAACAGGTGATGCTCAAGGATCCATTTGCTGTTTTTTCTGCAGCCTGGTTCTCCCGCCGGTTGGGGTGCGAGGTAGTCATCGCAGTACGGCACCCGGCGGCATTTGTCAGCAGCCTGAAGCGTCTTAATTGGCCCTTTGAATTCGAAGACCTGCTGGCACAGCCTTTGCTGATGCGTGACTGGCTGGAGCCTTACCGTTCGGAGATGATGCGCGCAGAGCAGCACCCAGAGGATATTATCTATCAGGCCAGTATATTGTGGCGAATTATTTACAATGTGGTCTACCAATACAGCATCCAATACCCCGAATTCCATATTGTGCGCCATGAGGACCTTTCCCTCCAGCCGCTGCAGGAATTCAAGGCTTTGTTTCGTGCGATCGGGGTGCCGTTTACCAAGCGGGTGGCAGACCGGATTCATAAATCTACCAATCCCGGCAACCCTACCGAGTTGCCGCTGGAATCGATCCATTCGGTTAACTTAGACAGCCGGATGAATTTGAAAAACTGGCAGCGGAGGTTGTCGGGAACAGAAATTGATCGTGTGCGGGAATTAACCGAGGAAGTTTCGCGACATTACTACGACGACGAGGATTGGACTTAACTATGGACGAACGCCTACCATTGGTATCCATCGTGACACCTTCTTATAACCAGGCGCGTTTTTTGCCCGATACAATTGATTCGGTGCTCAACCAGACCTATCCCAATATCGAGTATATCGTGATCGACGGTGGGTCAACGGATGGCAGCGTCGAACTGCTGGAGAACTATGCCGACCGGATCGATTACTGGGTGTCTGAGCCAGATAAAGGCCAGACAGATGCGATCAACAAGGGGTTTGCCCAGGCAAATGGAGAAATCCTTGCCTGGCTGAATTCAGATGACACCTACCAGCCTGAGGCTGTTGCCGATGCCGTCCGTTTGATGCAGCAGTATCCTGAATATGGCCTGGTGTATGGAGAGGCCAATTTTATTGATCAGCATGGGAATGAGATCGGCCGCTTCCCGGCGGCTCAGACCAGCTATGATCAATTGCGGCGCGGGTATGTACATGTTCCGCAGCAATCCTCTTTCTGGCGGGCAGATTTGATGAAGCAGGTTGGAGCTCTGGATGACAGTTTATACTTTGCAATGGATTATGACCTCTGGCTGCGGTTGGCGGAAATCAGCCGGATTAAATATTTTCCCGGCCGTGTGTGGGCCAATTTTCGCCTGCATGGTGAGTCGAAAACGATTGCTGAAGACGACCGCTGCTGGGTAGAAATGGTCCAGATTCACAGGCGAGATGGGGGGCGGTGGGTATCGGTATTAACGATAAAATATATCCTGAGAAAGCTCTTGGCACCTTTGGTCACCTGGCGGCGGCGCAGGCGTGTGCAGATGGCGCAGGAGAAAGACTAAGATGAAAAAGATTGCGAACAGATTGCTGTATAGTGATACTCATGACGCACTTGTCGTGGTGTTGCAGGCTTGGCGGCTTTGGCTGGCTGGAGCCCTGGTTGGCGCTTTAATGGCCGCGTCCGTGTATGCCCTTTTTCCGCCGCCTTATCGTGCCAGGGCAATTGTGGTTGTCGATCATAACGTGGAAGAGGCCTGGGGCTTTGGTTCGGGTGAGTTGTTTTACTTTTTAGGGCGAGAGACTCGTAAACTGCAGGAATTGGCCTGGAGCGATGAGACGATACAGCTAGTTGCAGATCGGGTCGGGGATGTCAGCGTGCGAGAACTGCGCGAGGAGATTCTTCATCTAAGCCAGCCACAAGATGGCGGCTGGTATTTTTTTGCTGATTACCAGGATGCCGGGCGGGCGGAAGAGATTGCAGGTACATGGGCGGAAGTATTTTATGAGCGGACCTACCAGGCCGTGGAGATTTCAGCTGAATTGGAACGCATACGTTGGGAAATTAATGAAGTCCTGGAGCGCAATTCAAACTTATCTGAGGGAGATATTCAATCTCTGATCGACCGGATTTCTCCCACCTTGTATAAAACCGATGGAATCTCCTATTTTATTGAACTTGATTTGGCCCAAACAGAGAACTTAGAAATTACCAGGAGTGTACCAAGATCGGTGTATCTTCTGGCTGGTTCTATCGCTGGCGCTTTCCTGTTCGCATTTGCGGTTTTGCTGTTTCTGAGGGCAGAGGAAAAAGATGCTTTCGTGGTTGAGTAATGAACGCCTAGAGAAATGGATGCAGGCTCTTTGGGGGTTGATTTTGCTCACCGTGCCGGTAACCAGTTTTCGCTGGCTGCCAAACGTGATGGGGACGACCCAGGTCCGCCCGCTAGCTTTCTATCCGCTGGCCCTTTTGGTACCGCTCTTATTGGTTTATTTAGTGCGCACTAAATCTTTCCGCTGGCCTAAACCCAGTGCCCCGTTGATCGGTTTCCTTTTTATTGCGGTGGTCTCGACGGTGATCGGTGGATTGTATGCCCCACTTGATCTGCGCGGTCAGTTTTATTGGGGCTGGTCTCTGCGGGCGTGGTTGTCGCTGGGTGTTGGTATGGGTTTCTTCTGGGTTGCTGTTCTGCTCTCGCGCTCAGAGGAAATTGTGCGCAAATCACTCCCCTGGCTGTACTCAGGTTTAGTGCTGACGATTATTTGGGGGTTGATCCAGGCGCTTGCGCTGAACACCTCACTGATTGATGTCAATTGGGTCAATAAAATTCAGCTGAGTTTCTCAATCCGCCAGGCTGTCAGGTGGCGGGTGTCAGGTTTTGCTTACGAACCTTCCTGGCTAGCAGACCAATTGGTCATATATTATTTCCCCTGGCTGTTCGCAGCACTGCTGACGCGCTACCGCATGACGCGCTTTACCTGGTTGGAGCCAGTCTTGACTATTGGCACCCTGGTGCTGCTCTTGCTGACATATTCCCGCAGCGGGATGATTGAACTGATTGTCGCCGTGACAATTACCATGCTGACAGTAGGACGGGGAATTCTGGCAAGTATTTGGTCCTGGTTCTGGGCACCATTTGTCTCCCCGGAAATTCCCGGAAGATTGAACCGGATATTGATATTGCTGCTGGTTGCTTTGATCCTGTTCGCTGCGTTTATGTGGTTGGACCGGTATGACTATTTTGCCAGCTTATGGACTGCAGACTTGAGCCGGGGATTGATTTCTTATGTTCAGGATATTGCCGCTGCACCCCGTGTTGCATATATTCAAGCCGGGATCAATATTTTTAATTTACATCCCTGGTTAGGGGTTGGTTTAGGCGGCAGCAGTTTTTACCTTTTTGAGCATCTTCCGAATTGGGCATTGACCAACCCGTACGAAATTTCTATTCAATTCAGCCCGGATTCGACTATCATCCCCAATGTGCGTAATCTTGTCATTCGTTTGCTCTCAGAAACAGGGATCATCGGTTTTTGGCTGTATTATGCCTTCATGCTCTCAATTTTAGGCAGCATTCGGAAGATGTTTCTATCCCGTAGAAAGTTAATGGTATACGCTTCGGTTGCCGGGCTGACAGCCTGGCCGGCAATTGTTTTACGGCAGTTCACCCAATCTACCTTTGCATCTCCCGTGATCTGGATCAGCCTGGGGATGGTGGTCGGGTATGCGCACCATGTGCTGGATAAACCCCAAAAAGCAGAACTGCCGGAGAAGTCCGGGTGAAAGATCGCAAAGGGCTGACAATCGGAATCATCCTTGGGTCTCTGGTCTTTATTTGCTTGTGCTGTATTGCCTCCCTGGGGAGTGGTTCTGCTCTCCTGCGCGAATTGGTGAGCAATGTTGAGGCCTATGTAGAGTATTATGATGCAGGGTACAGTACGCCCACCCCTACTGCCAGGCCACTGGAAACCTTGCAGGTTTCGGAAGAAGAAGTCGATCTGGATGCGCTAACGCTGCGTGTGCTTGAAGAGGAGATTGTACCGGAAAATAATCCCGCCGATCTGGCAGTGCGCCTGGGTTTGGTGGAGGATGTTCCGGAGACTTATCCCGACCCCGATGCCCCCCATTCTGTAGGTGATCGGAAAGATTTTTGGGTATTGGATACCGCTACCAACATCACATCGAAGCGGCCCGCAGTCCTGCGCTATGTTACCGACCATGCCTATTTCTGGGTGGGTGAGGACGTGAGATTCCGTCAGTCTGATCTGCAAGCTTTGGCGGATATGTTCGAAAACCATATCTACCCCACTACGCGCGAGTTTTTTGGCAGTGAGTGGACTCCCGGGATTGATGGTGATCCGCACATCTATATTCTGTATATTTCTGGAATCGGATTTGGCACGGCAGGCTACTTCTCTTCATCTGATTCCGTCCATCCGTTGGCCTATGGATATTCTAATGCCCATGAAATGTTTGTCTTCAACGCCGACAATTCCCCGCTGGATGATCTCTATACCTTTGGGGTGCTGGCGCATGAGTTTCAGCATATGATCCATTGGCACCAAGACCGCAATGAATATTCCTGGGTGAACGAAGGGTTTTCTGAACTGTCCACCTTGCTGAACGGGTTCGATCCCGGCGGTTTTGATCTGTATTTTGCCACCAACCCCGATCTTCAGCTGACAGATTGGCCGAACAATTCAAGTTCCACCACCCCGCATTATGGCGCGTCTTTCCTCTTTATGACCTATTTTTTGGACCGGATGGGGAAAGAAGTCACCCAACAGCTGGTGCAGCATCCTGAAAATGGTTTGGCAAGTATTGACCTCCTGATGGAAGAAATCAACGCGCTCGATCCTCTCAGCGGCCAGTTGATCACCGCCGATGACCTGGTATTGGATTGGGTGCTGACCAATTATCTCCTGGATAGTGAAGTGATGGACGGCCGTTTTGTTTATTCGAATTACCCAGAGGCCCCCGCCGTATTTGAGACCGAATCTTTTTACGGCTGCCAGCCGGGGAACCAGCCGCGCACAGTGAACCAGTATGGGGCGGATTACATCCGACTGGCATGCTCTGGGACCCACACGCTCGTTTTTGAAGGGGCGCAAAAAAGCACCTTGCTGCCTGAACCAGCTTATTCTGGAGATTTCAGTTTCTGGTCGAGTAAAGGGGACGAATCGGACATGACCCTGACCCGCCAGTTTGATTTCTCTGAAGCCAGCGGACCGCTGACCTTCTCTTACTGGACATGGTACGACATTGAAACGGATTATGATTACGCTTATCTGATGGCCTCTACGGATGGGGAAACCTGGGAAATCCTGCACACTCCTTCAGGAACCAGCGATAATCCTACCGGGACAAACTACGGATGGGGATATAATGGGCTATCCGGCGGCGACCTGCAGTGGATCCGTGAGGAAGTGGACCTCTCCCGGTTTGCGGGCCAGCGAGTGTGGCTGCGCTTCGAATATATCACGGACGCGGCTGTCAATGGGGAAGGCCTGCTTTTGGATGACCTGTCGATCCCGGAAATTGGCTATTTCAGCGATTTTGAAGATGATGATGGGGGTTGGGAGGGGAACGGTTTTGTGCGTGTCTCCAATTTCCTGCCGCAGACTTTCCGGCTGGCGCTGGTGATTGATGAAAAGAACCAGAGGCGGGTGGAATACCTGGCATTGCCAGAGGAAAATTACCTCGAAATTCCCTTCGAGATTGGTGGAGATGTGGAAGAAGTGACCCTGGTCGTGATAGGGACCACCCGCTACACCCGCCAGCTTGCCTCTTACCAGATCAATTTTTTACCCTGAGGATTTGAACTAATCCAAATCGCCGTGTGTACCAGAAAGCTTGGGGGTTACAAACCGTCTGATCTCAGGTTGTATTCAGTTGTACTGCCAAAGGATTGATCCCGAGTCATTCACTAGGTTCAAGGTTGTAGTCAAACCCAAACCAAGGCGCTTCAACCGTTTGGTTTGAAACCACCACCACTTTTTGCTGGATGGGCGTGGTCGGCTGGTATCCTTCGCAGATGGTTTTCACCTTTGGGGATAGACAGTAATCTCCCGGCGGGAGGTCACTGAAACGGTAAATCCCATCCGGATCGGTGCTGGTCGTCTGGTGGACGACCCCTCCGCATGTGCCTTGATAGAGCTGGATGTTGATGCCCTCCATGAAGAAATCGCACCCGCATTCATCACATTCTCCATCAGCATCGTCATCAAGATAGACCCTTCCCGTGATTTCGCCGGGAGGTGCATTTTGACTTGAAGCGCTGCACCCTGTAAGGATGACCAGGATCAGCATTGATGCCAAGATCAGCACGAAGATAGTGAGCCGATTGTATTGAACCGCAACTTGATTGTTTTGAGTTTTCATTGGTATGCGCTCCTTTCTTTAAGCGTACCGACCGGAAATCCTCAATTCAATTGGGAAATCGCCCCAAATTAATCGTGGGAGATTTGCCCCACAGAAAAATTAAACGCCCCGATGATTCGGGGCGTAAGGTGGTTTTTAACAAAAAACCAGTTCAACCAGCTTGAAATGCCAGTTTCTTGAGTTTATAGATAAGGCTTATTTTTCAAGTTCGACGCCGGATTTTTGCTGGCGCAGGGAGTCCAGGTAATTTTCCAGTTCGATCTTGCGTTCTTCTGCTGCCTGGTTTAGTTCATCTTGCAGGGCAATGAAGCGCTCGCGGATCTGCGACCGCAGGGTATCACCAGAGCTGGGGGTCAGCAGCAGTGCCAGCGTGGCGCCCACCAATGCGCCCATCAGGGTTCCGCCAAGAAAACTCAGGAACTTTCTCATTCGTTTGCTCCTTTGAATAATGTAATTTTCGGTTGAATTAGCTGGATCGATATCTCTTCTCGATCCCCCCATATTATAGAAGAGAATCGTTACAAAATAAAGGTCTTTGTTAAAAAATACACAGATCTAGACATGCGGAACTGGTTTGGTGGGGGTAGTAAGTTTGGTGAAAAGGATCTGCACCCTAGACCTTACTGACGTGGGTTTAAAAGCTGCTGACCACGCACAAGGATATCGTTGGATTTGTATGTGATTCCCGGGCTATTCATCGCGTGAAGAAAATCTTAAACAATAGCCGTAACGTAACGAAACCGATTGTTCAACAGTATTTCACCATTGGCATTCTGAAAACGTTTTGCAACCCGGATCACAGATGCTTTCAACTCTGGTTCGCTGATAACACGCAAAGCAGCTTGAACTGGACCAGCTGACCGTACCATACGCCACATGATTTCGGAATCTGAAAATTGAAACGGGGCGTCAACATCACCGCTATCCACGACCTCCAACTCAGCCGCTTCTATGATTTCTTCTAGGGCACCAGTTTTAGAAAGAAAAAAAGGCCCTTTTCCTGTAGGAGGAGATGGCAGTGTGTCTGCAACTGCTTTGAGTATAAATCGATACTCACACTCTTCTGGATTACCCCAGATACTGATCGTGACATGGCCGTCCGGAATTGTGACGCGCCTCATTTCTCTAACTACAGAAAGTGCATCTTTAGCAAACATGATGGACAAAGAGGCAAAGGCAACATCGAATCTGTTATCAATATATGGTAAATTTTCTAAATCGCCAACTCGAAAGTCACCACTGGAAACCCGTTTGCTAGCAAATTCAATCAGTGGTTTTGCCGCGTCTAACCCTGTAACTTTTGCTCCGCGCTCGGATGCGAGAACACTCGCTCCTCCTCCCCCACACCCAAGATCTAAAAACCTGGTTTCTTGGGCAACTCCTGTAGAATCCAACATTGCAATCCATATAGGTTCGTTAAACGGTTCAAATAGTTTTGCCCAATCTTCCGCTTCCGCTCCCCAAAGCATCCCTTGATTTTCTGCCGAGGTCATTATTTCTCCTATAGGATATTCTTCCAATGCTGTGATAAGAATATTATCAAATTTATTGCGAGAGCGATCTCCAGAATGGGTGCCAGAATTATCGGGTAGAGTGGGGGCTGGAGAAAAAACGGCTGCCCATCGTATTGAAAGAACCCTTTCCCGCTGATCAGGCTCCTAGCTGTGCTGATATATCCCACCGAATCGGGGGACAGCCCGATGCCGTAGTGGTAGGTGGGATATATGATAAGCGCCGCCCCGAGAATTGCAAGCATGGCCAGGAGGATGACGTATTTCTTCGGCATAAAACGAAAAAGAATTCTTTCAAGTGATCTGACTCTGATTATAAACTTAAACAGGGGAGTATCTTTGGGGAAGTGTTTCGCTAGGAAAGAGGTGATATGGACCTCCAACCTCACCAACGAAAGGTATTAAACCTGTTATCCACCCACATTTTTTTGCGGCTGATGAATCAATGGTGTTGTAATGTATCAGTATAGAAATCGTATAATATATATACAGGAGTCCTTCAATATATATCTTACGGATATGTTGATTTAAGTATGCATTGGGGTTAAAAGTATTATTACCCCGATAAATAAAACCGTTAAATAATGAAAACAGATCAGGAAATCAGACTACATTTACACGGACAGAGTTTTGTTGAATTTGCCATAACTCTGCCGCTTTTGCTGCTGCTCCTATTTGGTGCAATCGACCTTGGGCGCGCGTTCCATGCAGCGATTGCCCTGACCAACAGCGCGAGAGAGGGGGCTCGTTATGGATCGATCTACCCGGATGCAACAGATGCAGAAATTGGTGCTGCTGTCTATACAGAAATGCAAAACTCCGGGTTAGACCTGAGTTCGAGCACGATTACCCGTTCCTGTTATAAAGATGGTGTGATAGTGAATACCTTGCCATCTGGCGAGGCCTGCGAAAGTAATGCCCCAATCAAGGTAACCGTCACGTATGATTTTCAGCTGATAATGGGTAGATTATTCTCAATGGAGAACATTATCCTCAACCGCCATGTGGAGATGCTGGTACCATGATGCCGGTTGAAAGCGACCGCCAAAATGGTCAGGCGATCATTGAATTTGGATTGGTCGCGATCTTATTTTTTATGATCGTGTTGGGTATTTTTGATTTGGGGCGCGCGGTTTTTTACTACAGCAATTTATCAAATGCTGCCCGGGAGGGAGCTCGTTATGGGGCTGTGCACCCAGACGATAATGCCGGGATTACAGCTGCGGTCTGCCAGTTCTCTACCGGGGTGGGACTGGGATGCCCATCACCTGCCACCACAGTTTGCGGAGCTTCATTAGATCCTGCTGTCGCTTGCCCTGATCCTCCCACAACAACCCTGACCATCGCCAAGGAACCGCACGCAGTGACCAATGATAATTATATTCAGATCCACCTGATCTATAATTTTTCGCCTGTGACCCCAATGATTGCGCTATTTCTTGATGGAGGACAAATCCCTCTCAATATCGAAACAACCATGCGGATAGAGAGCTAAAAAAGGAAATAGAAAAAATGTCTTTATCAAATCGAACTCCAAAAGGCCAAGTGTTGATTATCGTGGTACTTTTGTTTTTTGGAGCGGCTGCCATGCTGATGTTGATCTTAGATGGTGGGTTTGGATACATGTACCGTCGTAATGCCCAAAATGCGGCTGATGCCGGTGCTTTAGCGGGAGTTACTGCTATTTGTGGAGGTTCTCCAGATTATACCGCTGCAACAAACATCGCCACAGAATATGCAGAGACCAGAAATAATGCTGATGCAGGGACCACGATCGTTGATTTCCCCACGACTGCCAGCATCCATGTAACGACACAAATTACTTTCCAGACTTACTTTGCTAACTTATTTGGCAGGGATCAGATGATCACACGGGCAGACGCGGTTGCGGAATGTGGCAATGTGGTTGAAGCTGACGGTGTCATCCCGTCTGCTTTTCCTTGCCCACCAAAACCAGAGGGTTTTACAGGTTCTGTGGATTGTGGGGTAGGTTTTGGTGATCCTGATGACAACAACCCGGGTGATGTTACCGATACCACCCCTTATGTTGATCCTGGAGAGCCAAATTGGGACGAAATGGTTCTCATGGTGGATTCAGACTCAGACGATTATCTGTGTTATGTTAGAGATGGAGATGGAAATATCATCTCCGGCACGATTGAATGTGATATTGACGGTGATGGTATCCCGGATATTATTTCACAAGACAGTAAGGGATGGTTGAACCTGAATGGTGGATTAATCAGCATGGAGGAACTGGTTGATTGGATTCTGAACGGCTACAATGACATTACGATTTCCCCATATACCTGGATTGGTCACAAGCCAGGCGTTGACCACACTGTATATGACGCTATTTATACCCGTGAAGGGGATACTGTCCTGGTCCCGATTGTTGACAGTTTTTGCCCTGGCGCTACCCAAGATGGGCCTGAGGTGGATTGTACATCCCTGTGGAATGCGAATCATCTTGTTCCTCCTAACGACACCACCATTTTTTCTGAAGGAATTCATCCTTATTACCGGGTAGTGGGATGGGGGCTTTTTCACATTGTTTGTACTTGGTCGGATGGCCCTCGCGATAAAGAAGACCCACAGCGCTGCCCTTATAGGGATTATCTAAATGATTTAGGTGTTCTTCCAAAAGATATGAGCACCAAAACGGTTGAAGGCTATTTTGTTTCAGACTCCAGTCATGGAGGCACAGGCAATACCGGTATTGATTTTGGGGTTTATTGGTATTGGCTGACAGAATAATAGGGATAGATGAGCGAAAATTCAATTACGGATAAGTTTGAATCTTGAAGCTTCATACATAAAAAGTAAAAGCCTGTCGTTTCTCAACAAATCCCAACCACTCACTCCCCAACAACCCCCCGTACGAAATTGAGCACCAATTGATTAAACTCGGCGGGGACTTCCATGTTCGGCAGGTGAGCGACTCCCTCGAACTGGTGGTGCTCGGCTGCCGGGATTTGCGCCAGCATGGTTTCGATGGCTTCGAAAATGATCGGTTCATCCAGCGCACCGCTGATGAACACAACCGGCATTGAGAGTTCATTCAGCCGGGTGCCGGCGCGTGGTTCCAGCACCTTTTCCGCTGCTTCTGGCGCGTTTTTCTCATTATGCAAGGCGATGGCGTTCATCATGCGTACTTTTTCGCGCACTTCCGGCGCACAGCGCCCGGCAGGCTGGTTGTAGCCGTCGGCCCACATCTGGACTTCCAGCTCGTTGGCGGTTTCCAGGTCCCCCGCTTTGAAAGCTTCCACGGCTGCTTCCCATTGTTCGGGCTGCTCAAACTCGTCCTCATTTTCCAGTTCCAGCCCGTGAGCAATTCCGGCGACCACTACCAATCCTGCAGCCCTTGCAGGGTCAGCCAGCGCGGCATCCATCACCACACCTCCGCCTTTCGAGCAGCCCACCAGCACGCAGCGCTCGATGTTCAGCGCATCCAGCAGTGCCAGCAGGTCAGCATAGTGGCTGTATTCCCCGGCGACCGGGGGAGATGCGCCGTATCCCCGCATGTCGTAGGTGATGACGCGCAATTCTCCCGAAAATTCTGCCGTCTGGTCGTCCCACATCCGCGAGTCGGCAATTCCTGCATGCACCAAGACCACCGGGAACCCCTGCCCAATGTCTGTATAGTTAATTTTTGCTCCGTTGATCTCCAGGAAGTTGCTCTTATCTGTCATTGGTTCTCCTACGGCCTGATTGCAGGCACAGTTAAATCCTCTCTAGGTATAGGCCTCCTGCTTCAGCTCGGCGATAAACGGCCAGGTGCGGTGGCGTTCGGCAAAATCCAGCCCGTAGCCCACCACCCACACATCGGGGATTTCGAAGCCCAGGTAGTCGATGTGGGTCTCTGCGGCTTTCCCCTCTTTCTGGGTCAGCACACAGGTCTTGATCGAGGCCGGCTTGCGGGTCTTCAGCACGGTGTACAGGTAGTCGATCGTATTGCCGGTATCCACGATGTCCTCGATAATCAGCACATGCTTCTGGTAAACATCCGCGCGCAGGTCCAGCAGGATGCGCACTGCCCCTGAGGTGGCGGTGTGCCCGTAGCTGGAAAGCGACATGAAATCAATATAATGGGGGGTGGTCAGGTGCCGGGCCAGGTCGGCAGTGAACATGAAACTGCCCTTGAGAATGCCCACCAGTACGATGCTGCCCTTCCCGGCATAGTCTTCTGATATTTGTTTTGCCAGTTCCTTCACCCGGTTCTGGATCTGCTCTTCCGTCACCAGGATACGTTCAAATTCATGGTAGAGTTTTTGCATTGTCAGCTCCTCGAATTAGGGTCCGCCCCTATTATAAAGCCTAACTGGCAAGTTGGCCTTTTTTTTGAAAATCGGGGAATTGAACCATGTAAGGGGGAAACGTCTGGTAGTTTGTCATGCTGAGCGCCGCGAAGCATCCCTCGAGTGGTTTCTGGTCAGCACACCCCTCAGGTGGGGCGCAGACCCCAATCATTTATAGGGGATTCCTCACTGCGTTCGGAAAGACGATCCATTAAGATTGCCATAAATACGTTGCATGTCCGGTCTNNGTACCTTCAAATCTCACCGTTCCCAAAAATCGCCCCTTGTGTGTGAGAAACATTCATTTCCCTTTAATCTCAACATCATAGAAACTACAGTGTTTGGACGTTCGTCTTTTTGTCATAATTTAATCACCCCGGATCTCTGAGGAGGTAATCATGTCTGATGAAGCGAAAGTTTCCGGTGCTGAACAACCTGGAGTGAATAAACGATCACTGGTCTTCCGGATCGTGATCTATACGGCGATCGTGGCTGCCATCCTCTTCCTGTCTGCTGGTGATTGGGGTTGGTCGATGGGCTGGGTCTATATTTCGATCTTTGGATTGGTGAATGTGCTCAGCATCCTGTTGGTGCCTATTGATCAGGAATTGGTGGATGAACGCACTCAACTCAAAGAAGATGTAAAAACCTGGGATAAATGGCTGGCCACGATTCCCTCGGTGCTTTTTCCCTTCGGATTTGTGGTGGTCGGTGCCCTCGACCACCGCTTTGGCTGGTCTGGGAGTTTTTCTTTCCCCCTGACGGTGGCCGCGGGCGTGATCTCGGTTGCCGGGTATGGGTTCTCGCTGTGGGCTGCCCGGGTCAATAAATTCTATGCTCGTTACGTTAGAATACAAAAAGAGCGCGGGCATTCCACTGTCACTGAAGGGCCGTACCGCATTGTCCGGCATCCGGGTTACGCCGGGTTGATCTGGTACTGCCTTGCTTCTGCGGTGATCCTTGACTCTATGTGGGCGTTCGTTCCCGCGGGCTTGATTGTGGTTCTGCTCATCATCCGTACAGCCTTGGAAGACCGAACCCTGAAAGCGGAACTGACAGGATACAAGGAATACACTCAGCAAACCCGTTACCGCCT
>JABAHR010011256.1_pt1 | contig 15096 bp, 16 predicted proteins | sample 7062101 | NCBI WGS metagenome assembly JABAHR01 (sample SAMN14534553, study PRJNA622989) | marine sediment metagenome | biome: marine biome [ENVO:00000428]; feature: marine pelagic biome [ENVO:01000023]; material: deep marine sediment [ENVO:00002113] | place: India: Gulf of Kutch | collected... | reverse complement strand
CCATGTGGCTGTACATGCGCGCGATCCGCGAGTCGCCGCTGTCACTGACCCTGCCCTACCTGGCGTTTACCCCGGTGTTCGTCGTGCTGACCGGCTTCGTGTTCCTCGGCGAGCAGGTCAGCCTGTCCGGTTTTGCCGGCATCTGCCTGGTGGTGTGCGGCGCGTGGCTGCTCAACCTGCCGGCAGTACGCTCAGGTGGACGCTGGCATATCCTGGCACCGTTTCGAGCGATTGCCCATGAACGGGGCTCGCGCCTGATGCTGGCGGCAGCGGCCATCTACAGCCTGACCTCGGTCATCGGCAAGGCGGCCCTGCTGCATGTCTCGCCGGCCTTCTTCGGACCGTTCTACTTTGTCGCGCTGGGCATTGCCACCGCCGCCGTATTCGCCTCGCGTAACGTGTCCAGCTGGCGCGCACTGGGACGCCACCCCTGGGCACACCTCGCCGTCGGCGGCAGCATGGCGGTGATGGTGGTTGCGCATTTCTACGCCATCGGGCAAATCGAGGTTGCCTACATGATTGCGACCAAACGCACCAGCCTGTTGTTCGGCATCCTGTACGGTGCCTGGCTGTTTCGCGAGACGGGGCTGTCGAGGAACCTCGCTGCAGGCGGGCTGATGGTGGCCGGCGTATACCTGGTTGCCGGCTAGCAAGGAATTGCAGCTAGGGAGCGCTGAATTCGATCCCGATAAGCAGCCTGCCCTCGAACAGGGTGTCGATGGCCAGTGCGCCGGGTTTGCGGTCAATTTGCATCCCGGCCTGCGCAGCGGGGGTTACCCGCTCCAGTGCGAGCAGCCCGGCCGGCCAGTGGATACGGTAGTCAAGTTCAAGCGGGTAATACCCGTCCAGGAAGCGCCGGTGGAACGGACCGCTTTGCAGGAAATAGCCGCCCTGCCCGTCTGCATGCAACACGCGCACCCCGGCACTGATGCAGACTTCGCCACCCTGGCGCACGCCGCGCATCTGGATGCTGCTGCCTTCCACCCTGGCCTCGTCCATGGCCTGGAAGGAAACCACCCTCAGATCACGGATGCCGTGGTAGCGGTACACCACCTCGACGACGTCGATCGGGTCCAGGTTCGACTGACACTGTTCGAGTCCCACCCAGCCGCTGTCAAGGCTCTCCGGGGTGATAGTGAGGATGTTGGTGGTATGCAGGATACGCCCTGCAGGCCGTTGCGTGAGGAAGACCAGTTCACCCTCGCTGACATCGCGGACACTGTACTCGGCCTCGAGGGCTTCCCAGTCCGGCTCCTCGTCCGCCAGCACGGGGAGGCCGGCAGACAGCAGGTACGGGATCAGCAGGGCCTGTGAAAACTGTCGCAGCATACTGCCTAGCATAGCCTGAATGGCGCGCCGCTTCCGGCGCACACCGCTCCGGGCCCGGGTGAGAAAGGGCCGGTCAGGCAAGACCCCGGGTTGCCGGGCCCCGGTTACGCCTTTTCATCCAGCAATGCGCTGATCAGCTTCATGATTTCGGGATGGTCATATTCACGCCCGCCAATCGCCCGGTAGCGGATGCGGCCCTGCTTGTCCAGGATGAACGAGGTCGGCAGGCCGCGTACCCCGTATTGCTCGGAAACGCTGCTCTGCGGATCAAACAGGATCGGAAATTCCGGAAACACGTTCAGTTCACCCATGTAGGAAAACACGTGGTCGCCGGTCTCCCACTGGTTAACTGCCAGCACCACGAACGAGCGCTCCCTGAAGTGCTGGTAGACGCGTTCCATGGATGGCATTTCCTTGCGACACGGCGGGCACCAGGTCGCCCAGAAATTGACCAGTACCACGCTGCCGCGGTAATCGCTGAGCCGGTGCGTTGCGCCATCCATGTCTTTCAGGGTGAAGCCAGGCGCAATGACAGGCGGGTCCAGTGCCGTCAGTGCATGGCTCCACTGCTCCTCTGCCTGCAGCGGCAGCACCAGCAGCAGGCCGGCCAGCCACAGGCTAGCCCTCCAGCTCAGCCGGCGCACAGCGCATGTTCCTGATGATGGCCCTGTATGTCTTGTCATCCTGTTTCCATGAGTAATGCAGGTCGAACTCCGTCTCGTGCGGCAGCCGGATGGTGGTGAACCCCTGTCCCCAGTCGCCGGGCTGGTAGGTCTGCGATTCGTGCAGCAGTGTCCAGCGGAACGCTATGCCCTTCTCGCGCCATTCACGTACCCAGTCCGACTTGGGCCTGGCCCGGTGCGTCTTGCCATCGGCTGTCACATAACGCCAGTCCAGTATGTTGTAGGACACCGGCACGCTGCCGCGATTCCTGATGATGGTACCGAACACGCAGTAGCTGCTGACCGACTCGATAATATCCTTCGGCAACCCCTTGGCTTCATAGACGGCGCGCAGGAAGTCAGGGAGCAGTGGCACCAGCTCCAGGCTGAAGTCCTGACCCTCGGTATGCCAGCGCGGCAGGCCCGATTGCGGATTGACCTGTTCCACGATGGTGACGTCGACGGTACGGTCACAGCCGGCCAGCAGTGCCGGCAACAGCAGGAACAGGGCAGCACACACTCGTTTCATGGAACGCAATAGTAGGACATCTGCCCCTGCCATTGACAGCCCCTGCACACGAAACAGCCGGGAGACCACCGGCATCAACCAACCCGGCAGCGCGCTGTTCGGTGACAGCTTCTAGTACGTCACCAGCTGTGCTGGCCCGCGACGCCAGGAGCCGTCCGGTTGCAGGCAGGCAGTGCCATAGGCTTCGACCTCCCTGCCACCGACAATCACCGTGGTCTGGTATTCGCGCTCCTGCAGACAGCTGCTGTCGCTGTAGCGGTAGACTTCGGTAGCCGGGTAGGCGCTGCTGGTTTGCGGATAACGCTCACGGCTGTAATCACTGCCATGCTGCGCGTTACTCAGTGCATAACCCAGGATACCACCGACCACCAGGCCGATCAGTGCGTCGTCATAGTCATTGTTGTCGTAGTAGTAGTGCTTGCTGCCATGCTTGCCGTAATGGCCGCCATAATGATGTTTGTAATGCTTGCCGTGCCCGTAATGCTTGTAACCGTGGCCGCCGTGGTGACCACCGTGATGGTCGCCGCGGCCTTTCCCGCCGGCCAGCGCAGCGCCGGGCAGCGCCAGTGACAGCGCAACAACAGCGGCCAGTATCGATCGGGGTTTCAGGTTCATGTCGATGTCCTCTTTTTTATGGATACCGGTACCTGTTAACGGGGACGCACGGAAAAGGGTGACACGCAAACGCGCTGGTTCTCAAAATATAGCAGAGGCCCGGCAAGGCACCGTCAAACCTGTTGAAGAACAGGTTCCAGGTTATTGAAAAATATAGGAACCGGGTCAGGCGACCTGGACAGGAATGGCGTTGCGCGTGTCCTTGATGCGGTTGTTTTCGTCCAGGTAGACCAGCGTCGGCCTGAACACCTGCGCCTCCTGTTGCGAGAGCTGGGCATAGGTGCAGATGATCAGGCGATCCCCCGGGCTGGCCTTGTGCGCAGCGGCACCGTTGACCGAGATGGTGCCGGAGTTGTCCTCGGCACGGATCGCGTAGGTGGTAAACCGTTCCCCGTTGTTCAGGTTGTAGATCTGTATCTGTTCGTACTCCCGGATGTTCGCTGCCCGCAGCAGGACGCTGTCGATTGCACAGGAGCCCTCGTACTCGAGTTCGGAGTGCGTGACAGTGGCGTGGTGAAGCTTGGATTTCAGCAAGGTGATCTGCATGGGCCTGAAGGGTACGGTAGTCATCCTCGAACCAGGCGTGATTATGCTGCCTCGTGCATGAGACTGCAAGAATTTCGCATAGTTTCGACCTGAAATTAACCGGCTAAGCGGTTGATATCCTGATATTGTCGATCAGGCGCGCGGATCCCGCCACGGCCGCAGCGAGCACCACGAGATCGCGGTCTCCCGCGCCGGGGCTCGCCAGGTCCGCGGCTCGCCGGATGCTCACGTAATCCGGCGTGAAACCGGCCTCCTCGAGTTGCCGCACAGCCGCCTGCTCGACAGCGGCGTAGTCACGCTCCCCCGCCGTCACAATCGCCTGTACATCCAGCAGGGTCTGGTAGAGCTGCGGCGCAATCATGCGGTCAGCCCGCGCCAGGTAACTGTTGCGCGAACTCATGGCCAGGCCATCGGCCTCGCGTACCGTTGCGACGCTGTCGATGCGGACCGGCATGCACAGGTCTGCCACCATGCGGCGAATCAGCAACAGCTGCTGGTAGTCCTTTTCGCCAAACACGGCGATATCCGGCTGCACCAGGTTGAACAGTTTCGCCACTACCGTGCTGACACCGTTGAAATGGCCCGGCCGATGCGCGCCCTCCAGGATCGCGTTCAGCCCCGGCACCTCGACCACGGTGGTCTGCCCGACCCCCGCGGGATAGATGTCCTCGACGCCGGGAACGAACAGCAGGTCGGCGTCGATATCCATCAGTGCAGACCGGTCTGCCTGCAGGGTCTTCGGATAGCGCTGGTAATCCTCCCCTGCAGCGAACTGCATCGGGTTGACGAATATGCTCACCACCACCCGCCCGGCGACGGCCTTGGCATGCCGCACCAGCTGCAGGTGCCCGGCGTGCAGGTTGCCCATGGTGGGGACAAAGGCAATGCGGCTGTCCGCACCGCGCCAGGGCTGCAGCTGTGCACGCAGCTCAGCGGCTGTACTCGCGATCAGCATGGCGGCTTCAGTACCCGTGCTCCGGCGCCGGGTAGGCGCCTGTCTTCACGGCGCCGACATAGGCACGCAGCGCCGCCGGGATGCTGCCGGCCCCGGCAACGAAATCCTTTACAAAACGCGGCAACCTGCCCTGCGTAATGCCCAGCATGTCATACAGCACCAGCACCTGGCCGTCACACGCGGGGCCGGCACCGATACCAATGGTCGGGATGCCGACTGCAGCGGTGATCTCGCCGGCCAGTGTGGCGGGTATACACTCCAGCACCAGCAGACCGGCGCCGGCAGCCTCCAGTGCCCGCGCATCGGCAAGGATGGCGGCCGCGGAATCCGCGTCCCTGCCCTGAACACGGTAGCCGCCGTAGTCGGTGACCGACTGCGGCAGCAGGCCCACGTGGCCGCATACCGGGATATCCCGGGCGGCCAGCGTCTCGACGATGCCCGCCATCGCGGTACCGCCTTCCAGCTTGACCATGTGCGCGCCAGCCTGCTCCACCAGGCGTGTTGCATTGGCCAGTGCCAGCTGCGGACTCGAGTAGCTCCGGTACGGCAGGTCCACCACCCGCCAGGCCGTGCGCCCGACCCGCGCCACACTGGCTGCATGGTAGACCATGTCATCCATGGTCACCGGCACGGTCGAGTCGTAGCCCAGCAGCACCATGCCCAGCGAATCGCCGATGATGAACAGTTCCACCCCGGCCGCCTCCAGCGCCCGGGTGAATCCGGCATCGTAGACGGTCAGGCTGGCGATCTTCTCGCCCCGCTGCTTCATGTCCTGCAGGGTTTCGAGTGTGACTGGAATCGCGTCAGACATGGTGGGCGACAGGCCGGCCGCTTGCTCAGATGGCTGCCGAGACGGGGTTGAAGTAATGCATGCCCTTCCTGGCAGTGTGTATCTCCTCCAGCAGCGCCCCGTAGTCGGCGTCACTGTCAACCAGGTTGATGTGCGCGGCATTCACGATCAGCAGCGGCGCAGCATCATAATGCAGGAACATGCGTGCATAGGCATCCGAGAGCCTGTGCAGGTAGGCAGCATCGATATTGCGCTCATAGCGGATGCCGCGCCGCGCAATGCGCTTGAGCAGCACGTCGACCGGGGCCTGCAGGTAGATCACCAGGTCCGGCACCGGCGCATCCACGGTGACATGTTGATAGACCTGCTCGTAGAGTTTCAGCTCGTCGGCATCCAGGGTGAGTTCCGCGAACAGGCGGTCTTTCTCGATCAGGAAATCCGCGACCCGCACCGGCTGGAACATGTCCTGCTGGCGCATGCTTTCCATCTGGCGCACCCGCTGAAACAGGAAGAACAACTGTGCCGGCAGGGCACCCTTGCGCGGGTCCTCGTAGAAGCGCTCCAGGAACGGATTCTCGTCGGCCCCCTCCAGCACCAGGTCGGTCTCGAAACTGTGCGCCAGCCGCCTTGCCAGGCTGGTCTTGCCAACCCCGATCGGCCCTTCCACAACGATATAACGAGGACTGTCCCTGTTCATCAACCGGTAATCAGCTTCCTGAGCGAGTGGTTCTCGACAGTATTGATCAGCGTGGTCAGCAGGCCGTGCCCCGGAATGTTCAGGTTGCCCGCAATTTCCGCAAGCGGGATGATAACAAAGTCGCGTTCATGCATTCCGGGGTGTGGCACCTTCAGCTCATCGGTATCAATCACCTGCTTGCCATACATCAGCAGATCCAGGTCAATGATGCGTGGCCCCCAGTGCTCGCCGGTCCGTTCCCTGCCCTGCATCTCCTCGATACGCCGCAACTGCTGCAGCAGGTCTGCAGGTGACAGCAGGGTATCGACAGCCACCACGGCATTGACATAGTCGGGCTGGTCCTGCGGCCCCATGGGCTTGCAGCCATACAGGCTTGAGCAGGCCGCCACGATAGTGTCCGGCAGGAATTTCAGCTCCTCGACCGCCTCCTTTACCTGTGCGACCGGGTCGTCGAGGTTGCTGCCGATTCCGATATAGGCCCTTACTGTCATGCGCCCTTCCCTGCCGGCTTGCGGCGCGGGCGCCGGCGACGCCGGCCTGTTCGTTTCTGCGTCGGCTGCTGTGCGTGCTGCTCCGGGGTCATCTCCTGGTAGCTCGTCCACCAGTCGCAGATCTCGCTGGAAACCTCGCCGGCCTCGCCGCGCAGCAGCAGGAAATCATAGGCGGCACGGAAGCGCGGGTGTGCCAGCACCCGGGCACGGCGCCGGCCTCCCTTCTGTTCCAGCCGCATCTGCAGCATCCAGATCTCGCGCATGGGGAGGGAAAACCGTCTTGGTGTCGCCATCACCTGCGCCTGCTCGGCGATGATCTGCGAACCGGCGTGTTGCAGCGCCTGTGCCGGGTGCTGCCCCTCGGCCTCGAGCTGTGCGGCACGTTCGCGCACGGGGTGCCACAGGAACACGGCAAACAGAAACGCCGGCGTGACCGGCTTGCCGGCCTCGATGCGCGCATCGGTATTGGCCATGCCGCGACTGATCAGGATGTGCGGGAAGTGATTTTCCTCGTGGCTGAGCGACCGGTCGGTCAGCGGGAACAGCTGGCGGAACAGGTCGTAGTGGCGCAGCATTTCGAAATTCGCCAGTGCGTTGCCGCCCATGAACAGCTTGAGCATCTCGTCGAACAGGCGTGCCGGCGGGATGTCGCCGAGCAGCGGCCCGAGGGTGCAGATCGGCTGTTCGGTCCCCTCCTCGATGCGAAATCCCAGCTTGGCGGCAAAACGCACTGCACGCAGCATGCGCACCGGGTCTTCCCGGTAGCGGGTCTCGGGGTCTCCGAGCAGGCGCAGTACTCCCCGCTCCAGATCCTGCATGCCGCCGGTGTAGTCGATAATGGAAAAGTCCGCGATGTTGTAATACAGCGCGTTGACGGTGAAATCGCGGCGCAGCGCGTCATCCTCGATGCTGCCGTATACGTTGTCGCGCACAATACGCCCCTCTTCATCCACGTGGTGCGCATCGTTACCAGCCGCCTCTTCCTGCATGGCACGGAAGGTTGCCACCTCGATGATCTCGCGCCCGAACATGACATGCGCAAGACGGAAACGCCGCCCGATCAGGCGGCAGTTGCGAAACAGGCGCCGCACATCCTCCGGATGGGCATCGGTGGCAATGTCGAAGTCCTTGGGTTCCCTGCCCAGCAGCAGGTCGCGCACGCCGCCCCCGACCAGGTGGGCCTGGTAGCCGGAATCTTTCAAGCGGTACAACACCTTCAGTGCGTTCGGGCTGATATTGGCACGGGATACGGGGTGTGCCGAACGGGGGATAATGTTGGGTGCGCTGTCAGTCGGAATCGGTCCTGCTTCGCTCACGTTCTTGCTTGTGGATGGAAAGAGTGGGCGTATAATACCACCGCTTTCCAGCCCATGGGCTAAATGCTCCCTTCGTCTAGTGGTTAGGACACTGGCCTCTCACGCCGGTAACAGGGGTTCGAATCCCCTAGGGAGCGCCATTTCCCGGATTTCCGCACAGGCAAGGCAGGTAACAGCGCAATGAAGCAGGCAGACCAGGGCATATCCTACCCGCCTGCCGGATTCCTGCGTCGCCTGATGGCCATGTTCTACGACAGCCTGCTGCTGGTATCCACGCTGCTGGTCGCCACCACGCTGCTCATGATGGTCAGCCGCGGCACCCTGACCTACCACAACCCGTTCTTCCGGACCTTCCTGTTCCTGATCTGCTATGCCTTCTACACCTGGTTCTGGCTGCATGGCGGACAGACACTGGGCATGCGCGCCTGGCGACTGCGCGTGCAGCGGCCGGACGGGCGGCCCGTTTCACTGTGGCAGGCCACGATGCGCTTCATGCTGGCCATCCCGTCGCTGGCACTGGGCGGGCTGGGTTTCTTCTGGATGCTGGTCGATCGCGACCGCATGACCGTGTACGACCGCCTGTCGCGCTCGGTGATCGTGGTGCTGCCAAAACAGGTCTAGCCTCCCGGAAACCGGGCCGTGCCGGGCCGTTTACAGCCGCCGGATGGCGTGGATGCCCAGCAGTATGAACAGCAGATTCGGGGCCAGCATGGCTGCCAGCGGCGGCAGGCCGTACACCTGTCCCATCTGGGCGGTCACCTGGCTGAGGATGTAAAACCCGAACCCCACCATCACGCCGATGAAAATACGCTGGCCGGCACTGACCGAACGCAGGCTGCTGAACACGAACGGCACGGTGATGAACATCATCACCAGCGAAGAAACCGGCGTCATGAAGCGCCCCCAGAAGGCAAACCGGTACTGCCGGGTATCCAGGCCATTGTCATCGAGATAGCCGACCAGCTGATTGATATCGGTAGCCGACATGTTCTTCGGTTTCAGCATCACGATACCCAGCAATTCCGGCGTCAGCAACGAGGGCCAGACCAGGGTATCCGCGCGACTGACGCTAATGCCCGACTCGCTGAACACCGACTGCTGCACGCCGTACAGTGTCCACAGGCCATCCCTGAATACGGCATGCGTTGCGCGCGTTGCCTCCCTGAGGTGCGCCGCATCGTCGAACTCGTACACGGTAAGATCGGCGAGCCGGGTCTCGTCGAGCACTCGCCGGGCGTTGATATAGCGCGCTTCATCGCGCACCCACAGGCCGCGACTGCCCAGGAAGCTCACCCCCCGGTCGGTTGCTGCGACACGCAGGTGCTGTCCGTACTGCTCGGCAACCGGCGCAACCACCTCTCCGACAAAGACGGCTACCACCAGCATCAGCACGCCGACCTGCATGACCGAACGCACGATACGCCAGATTGAAATCCCGCTGGCACGCATGGCGATCAACTCGCTGTTGGCGGCCAGCGCGCCCATGCCCATCAGGCTGCCCAGCAGCGCCGCCATGGGGAACAGTTCATAGAGACTCTGGGGTGTGGTTAACGCCACGTACTGGAGCATGGTTGCCATGGTGTAGCCCCCCTTGCCCACGTTCTCGACCTGGTCGATCACGTTGAAAAAGACATCCAGCCCCACTACCACCAGCAGGGCGACCAGGGTGGCGGTTGCCACGGTCGTCGCAATGTAGCGATCGATCAGCTTCATCGGGACAAGCCCAGACGGCAGGCGATGCGCCCGCTCTTGTATAACAGCACGGCGAGCAGGGCCGGCAATACCGGCACCCACCACAGGCCCAGCTGGGGCGAGATTGCACCCTTGCCGACCCATACCTTGGCGGTGCCCAGCAGGTTGTAATAGATGACGAACAGCAGGATAGCCAGCACCAGCCGCCCGTAGCGGCCCTGGCGCGGGCCGCCGCGGCACAGCGGCACGGCCAGCAACAACAGGGCGATCACCGACACCGGCATCGCGAGGCGCCATTGCAGCTCGGCGATATCCCAGGGATCGCTGGAGTACAGCAGTTCCAGGCTCGGGGTCGATTCGCGGCGATCATGGTATTCAGCCACATCGGGCAGATCGACACGAACGCCGTATTTACTGAACTGCATGATGCGATAGCCGGCCTCGCCCGGCCTGCCCTCGTAACGGTAGCCATCCATCAGTACGAGAAAATCCTCGCCGGTCCGCTCATCCTGCATGCGGTGGCCGGTCTTCGCGGTCAGCAACTGGGGAGGACGCTGTGCATCTTCGTGACGTATCTTGATGAACAGGTTTTCCATGCGACTGCGGTCATCGGACAGCCGCTCGGCATAAAACGTCACCTTGCCACCCTGCAGGTCATTGAAGCGCCCCGCCCCCAGCACCTTGAGGTCGGCCTGCTGTTCCGCACTCACCTTGAGGCGATAGCTCATGCCCTGTACCTGGGGGCTGACATACAGCGACAGCCAGGCCAGCGCCAGCGCGACAAGCAGGCCGAGCGCGAGCAGGGGCCGGTAGATGCGGCCGGGGCCGACGCCACAGGCGGACATCACCACCATTTCATTGTCGCGGTACAGGCGCCCCAGGCCCAGCACCACGCCCAGCGCCAGCGCAAACGGCACCACCAGCACCAGGTACCAGACCATCTTGAGCGCGAGCAGGTTGAAGATCACGTCGCCGGGGATATCCCCTTCCGCGGCGTCCGCGAGATAGCGCACCAGCCGGTTACTGACCAGTACCAGCCACAGCACGACGGTGACCGCCAGCCAGCCATTGATCACTTCTTTCAGCAGGTAACGATCGAAAACCTTCACCATGCACCCCGCAGCCGACAACACGATGAAAAACACGGCCGCATACAGTACACTCCATCGTCATGTCGACGGCCTGCCCGGCAGCCTGTCAGTGTGTGGCTACCGTATAACACAAGGCCTGCTGATCGCAATCATGACCATGACCTGACGAGGACTGTTGCATGAAAATCACCATCAAGCAGGAAAAGCCGGGAACTGTGAAAACCGGCTGTGTCATCCTGGGAGTTTTCGAACGCCGCAAACTGTCTGACGCTGCCAGCCATTTTGACCGGACCACACGGGGGCTGCTCACGCAACTGCTGAAGGAAGGTGAAATGGACGGCAAGGCCGGACAGACCTTGCTGGTGCACCATCCGCGCGGTGCAAAGTGCGAGCGCGCACTGCTGGTCGGCTGCGGCAAGGCAAGGGATTTCGATGCCGGCGCCTACCGCAAGGCTGTAGCCAGCGCTACCCTGGCAGTCAACAACTCCGGTGCCGGTGACGCCATCAGCTTTCTGGCCGAGCTCGATGCCAGCGGCTGTGACAGCTACCAGAAAATCCGTGCCCAGGTCGAGATCAGTCAGGGCGTGACCTACCTGCCCGATGAACTGAAGAGCAAGAAAAGCAGGCCGGCACGGCCGCTGCGCAGATTGGGCATCAATGTTGCCGTTGAAGACCAGGAGACTGCGCAACAGGCGCTGGCCGACGGCGAGGCCATTGCTGCCGGCGTGGAGCTGGCACGCACGCTTGGCAACCTGCCCGGCAATATCTGTACGCCCGGCTATCTGGCCGAGCAGGCCCGCGAACTCGGCAAGTCCAGCAAGCAGCTGAAGGTCAGTGTCATGGATGCTGCCGGCATGAAAAAGCTCGGCATGGGCGCCCTGCTCTCGGTCGCGAAGGGCAGCGACGAACCGGCCAAGCTGATCACGCTGGAATACAGCGGCGGTGTGCCCGGCGACCAGCCGGTGGTGCTGGTTGGCAAGGGGGTGACCTTCGACTCGGGGGGTATCTCCATCAAGCCGTCGCCGGCAATGGATGAGATGAAATTCGACATGTGCGGTGCGGCCAGCGTGCTGGGCACACTGAAGGCCTGCGTCGCCATGGAGCTGCCGCTCAACGTGGTCGGTGTCATTCCCGCCACGGAAAACCTGCCCGGCGGACGGGCCAGCAAGCCGGGTGATATCGTCACCAGCATGTCCGGCCAGACCATCGAGGTGCTCAATACCGATGCCGAGGGTCGCCTGATCCTGTGTGATGCCCTCACCTACAGCGAAAAATTCAGGCCCGGGGTGATCGTCGATATCGCCACGCTCACCGGTGCCTGCGTCATCGCGCTCGGCGCCCATGCTGCCGGCCTGCTGAGCAGCGACGATGAGCTGGCTGACGAACTCCTGACAGCAGGCAGCACCGCCGGCGATCGCGCCTGGCGCCTGCCGTTATGGGATGATTACCAGCCGCAGCTGGACAGCAATTTTGCCGACATGGCCAATATCGGTGGCCGCGAGGCCGGCACCATTACCGCTGCCTGTTTCCTGTCGCGCTTCACCAGCAAATACCGCTGGGCGCACCTCGACATCGCCGGCGTGGCCTGGAAAGGCGGCAAGGAGAAAGGCGCCACCGGCCGGCCGGTTGCGCTGCTCACCCAGTTCCTGATCAACCGCTGCGGCGACAGATGACACAGGTCGATTTCTATATCCTGAAGGACAACCAGCCGCAGGCCGGGGCATTGTTTGCCTGTCGCCTCGCCGAGAAGGCCTACCGGCAGGGACACCGGGTATATATCCACACCGATTCCGGCGCCCGGCTCAGGATGCTCGATGACCTGCTGTGGACCTTCCGCGCCGGCAGCTTTCTGCCACATGCAGTCTATAGCGGCGGCAACAGCAGCACCCACCCCATCCTGCTCGGACAGCACGACGACCCGCAAGGCTGCGACGATGTGCTGGTCAACCTTGCCGGCGGGGTGCCGCCCTTTTTCAGCCGGTTCAGCCGGGTTGTCGAACCGGTCAGCGCCGACGACGACGCGCGTGCCGGGGCACGCGAACGCTACCGCTATTACCAGGATCGGGGCTACACTCTGAACACGCATAAACTGTAATGAGCCGGGTCACTGACATGCTGCTGGACGCCGAAGGCCTGCCGGTTCTGACAGACCGGGTGGCGGACGAGGAACTGCTGTCCGGGCTGGCGGACCTGCCGCCGGGCATGACCACGGCTGAAATCGCCGAGCAGTTGCTGGCCAGCGAGGTCTTTCAGCAGCAGCTGGATTCCGTCTCAGCGGAACTGAGCCGCAACCTCCGGCTCCAGGTTGAACAGGTGCTGGGCACCGCCATCGAGAATGCCGTCAGCCAGGCGCTCGAACAGAACAGCACGTATTCCTTCGAACTGATACGCCAGCATCTGGAGCAGGTCCTGCCCGAGCTGTTCGCCAGGGTGATGCAGGAGGAAGACGGCTCTCCCTGATTCCCGGCAAGCCGGCGACCTTCAGGTATAATCACCGGCTTTGACCGTGCGGCCGGCCATGGCCGGCCCGAGTACACATGGACAAGACCTACAACCCGCACGCCATCGAGCAGCACTGGTACGAGACCTGGGAACAGGACGGTCATTTCGCCCCCTCCGGTACCGGCAAGCCCTACTGCATCATGATTCCGCCGCCGAACGTCACCGGCAGTCTGCACATGGGCCATGCCTTCCAGGACACGCTGATGGACGCACTGATCCGCTACCATCGCATGCGTGGCGACAACACGCTGTGGCAGGCCGGCACAGATCACGCGGGTATAGCCACGCAGATGGTGGTGGAACGACAGCTGGCGGCACAGGACATCACCCGCCATGACCTGGGACGCGAAGAGTTCATCAGGCGTATCTGGGAATGGAAACAGCATTCGGGGGGCACCATCACCCGGCAGCTGCGCCGCATGGGTTCCTCGCTGGACTGGTCGCGGGAACGCTTCACCATGGACGCAGGCCTGTCGGATGCGGTCAGGGAGACCTTTGTCCGCCTCTATGAACAGGACCTGATATACAGGGGCAAACGCCTGGTGAACTGGGACCCGGTCCTGCACACCGCCGTCTCCGACCTGGAGGTCATCTCCGAGGAGGAAGCCGGCCATCTCTGGCACATGCGCTATCCGCTGGCGGACGGATCGGGCCACCTGGTGGTCGCCACCACGCGCCCCGAGACCATGCTGGGCGACACGGCGGTCGCCGTACACCCGGATGACGAACGCTACCAGCACCTGATCGGCAAGCATGTCCGGCTGCCGCTGACGGAACGGGAGATCCCGATCATCGCCGATGACTACGTCGATCCCGAATTCGGGACCGGCTGTGTAAAAATCACGCCGGCACACGATTTCAATGACTATGCCATGGGCCAGCGTCACGACCTGCCCATGATCAACATATTCACCATCGATGCCTGCATCAGTGACGAGATCGAAAGCGACTACGGCGGCATGGACCGCTTCGCGGCACGCAAGCAGATCGTTGCCGATCTCGACGCCCGGGGACTGCTGGAAAAGATCGAGGACCACCGGCTGATGGTGCCGCGCGGCGACCGCTCCGGCGCCGTGGTCGAACCCTACCTGACCGACCAGTGGTTCGTGAAGATCGGCCCGCTGGCCGAGCCGGCCATCAAGGCTGTGGAAGACGGTACCATCCGCTTCGTACCGGATAACTGGAAGAACACTTATTTCGAATGGATGCGCAACATCCAGGACTGGTGCATATCGCGGCAGATCTGGTGGGGCCACCGCATCCCGGCCTGGTACGACAATGACGGCAACGTCTATGTCGGACGCAACGAGCAAGAGGTGCGCAGCAAGAACAGCCTGGGTGAGGAGGTTGAACTCAGCCAGGATGAAGATGTGCTGGATACCTGGTTCTCTTCCGCACTGTGGCCCTTCAGCACACTGGGCTGGCCGCAGGAAACCGAGGCGGTAAGGACCTTTTATCCGACCAGCGTGCTGGTAACCGGCTTCGATATCATCTTCTTCTGGGTTGCGCGCATGATCATGATGGGGCTGAAATTCATGGGCGAGGTACCATTCCATGAAGTCTATATCCATGGACTGGTCCGCGACGCACACGGCAACAAGATGTCGAAATCCAAGGGCAACGTGCTCGACCCGCTCGACCTGATCGACGGCATCGACCTGGAGTCACTGGTATCCAAGCGCCGCCCTGCGCTGATGCAGCCGCAGATGGCTGACCGCATCGAGAAGATGACACGCAAGGACTTCCCCGACGGGATCCCGGCCTACGGTACCGATGCCCTGCGCTTTACCTTTGCGGCTCTGGCATCGACCGGACGCGACATCAATTTCGACCTCGGCCGCATAGAAGGCTACCGCAATTTCTGCAACAAGCTGTGGAATG
>JABAHR010000372.1_pt1 | contig 15103 bp, 12 predicted proteins | sample 7062101 | NCBI WGS metagenome assembly JABAHR01 (sample SAMN14534553, study PRJNA622989) | marine sediment metagenome | biome: marine biome [ENVO:00000428]; feature: marine pelagic biome [ENVO:01000023]; material: deep marine sediment [ENVO:00002113] | place: India: Gulf of Kutch | collected... | reverse complement strand
GAGCGCTCCCAGAGCGCGATCGTTATAGCCGATTGGCTATGGCTAAGGCATAGCGTGCCACCCGAGAATCGAAAGGACACTCCAGGCGAGAACCGCGCCCAGCGCGCGATCGCCGTCCGGGACAATCCGTCACCGCTCGGCAACGGTGGCGCTTCGGTTAAAATCTTGCAGGCGAATCGTGGATGAGGCGGAAGACGACCAGAAGGCGGCGTGCCTGCAGGACTACATGCGTAGTCCGAGTCTGCTCGGAACTAAGCATGCTGCCGCCTGCATGACTGTCAGCCGGTGTTCTGCAGTCCCTGCGCAATTCCGTTGACACTCGCCAGCAAGGCGTCGAACAGCTGTTCATCCTCGCAGTTCGAATCGCGCCAACGGCGCAACAGGTCCACCTGCATCAGGCTCATCGGGTCTACGTAAGGATTGCGCAGCATGATCGCGCGCTGCAGGGTGAAGTCGCCTTCCAGCAGGGTTTCCTCTTCCGAATATTCGAGGATCAGGTCGCGGGTGCGCTCGAATTCCTTTTCAATGATGGGGAAGAAGCGTTCGTGGAGTTCGCCTGCAAGCTCCGAGTAGATCTTGGCGACACCGAGGTCCGCTTTCGCGAGGACCATCTCTGCATCGGCGGTCAGCGCGCGCATGAAATACCACTCGCGAAACATGTCGCGAAATGCCTCGTCGTCGAACTTCTCCGCGGCTGCGGCAATACCCGAGCCGATGCCGTACCAGCCGGGCAGTATCAGCCGGCTCTGCGTCCACGCGAACACCCAGGGGATTGCCCGCAGGTTTTCGACGCCCTTGCCGGATCTTCGTGAAGCCGGCCGCGAACCGATCCGCATGCGTTCGATCAGGTCGATGGGCGTCGCCAGGCGGAAGTAGTCATAGAATTCGGGCGTCTCGAAAACGAGTTCACGGTAGGTTGCACGACTGACATCGGCGATCACCTCCATCATGTCGTGCCACTCTTCCTTGTCGTTGCCACGGTGCTCGGGTAACGCCGTCGCGAGCGCGACCGATCCCGTCATCTGTTCGAGCGTTCTGAGCGCGATGCCGCGCAGACCGTACTTTTCGTTGATGATCTCGCCCTGCTCGGTGACGCGCAGGTGACCATTGACGGTCCCGGGCGGTGCGCCCAGTACGGCGGTATGCGTCTTGCCGCCGCCGCGGCTGATCGTGCCGCCACGACCATGAAACAGGTGCAGCTCGATGTCGCGCCGGGAGACAACATTGACGAGCTCCACCTGCGCGTTCTGCAATGCCCAGCGCGCCGAAGCGAGGCCCGAGTCCTTGTTGCTGTCGGAGTAACCGATCATCACGGTCTGCTTGTCGCCACGCTGGCGCAGGTGATCACGATAGAGCTCGTTGTCGAGCATAGCGCGGAGGATCGCCGAGCCCTGCTTGAGGTCGTCGACCGTTTCCAGCAGCGGCGCGATATCCAGCGGCACCTCGTCGCGGCGGTTGTGCAGCTCGCTCCAGTTGGCCAGCAGCAGCACGGACAAAATGTCGTCGGCGCCCTGCGTCATGCTGACGATGAACGGCCCGATTGCGCGCGACCCGTATTTGCGGCGGCAGAATCCTATCGCCTGGAACACGGCCAGGGTCTTGCGCGCCAGCACGCTCTGTTTGTCGCTGACGGAATCTCTTGCACGGATAGCCTCGACGATGCGCGTGAGCCTGTCCTCGGCGCTCATTTCCAGCCAGTCGTCCTCGCCCAGCAGTTCGCCAACGACCCGGCGGAGCACCATAGCGTCCTGGCGAACGTCGAGCGTCATGAAGTGAAAGCCGAATGTCTCGATGCGCCGCAACAGGCGTTTCACCGCAAACAGGCCGGCGTGCTGGCCTTTGTTCGCCGCCAGGCTTCGCGACAACAGCGCGATGTCTTCATATAGCTGGCTGGCCTTTTCGTAAGGATAGGCGTCGTCGTCATAGGTCGCCTGCAGGCGCTCCTGGACCAGGCGCAGAAATACGCGATACGGCATCTCCCGGTGTCGTGCGGGCACCGCGTGATAAGCGTGCTGGAAGAAGCCGCGATAGCGCTCGATACGCTGCAGGATCGCCGGATCGACTTCGACCCGGCTCGTCGACTGGCTGAGCTTCGCGGAGATCGACGCGCACTCACGATAATAGAGGTCCAGGATCAGCGACCGCTGTCGCGCCATGGTCGAGCGAATCGTCTTTGCATTGACGTTCGGGTTGCCATCCATGTCGCCGCCCACCCAGGAAGCGAAATGCACGATCGGCGCGACCGTTACGCTTTGTCCTTCGGCGCCGAACACGCGTTCGAGCGCACTCTCGATGTCCTCGTAGAACGGGGGCATCGCCTTGTAGAGGACATCGGTCATGAAGAACAGCACGTGCTCGAGCTCGTCCGCAACGGTCATCTGCTCGGACGGGTGCTCGTCCGTTTGCCAGCCGGTCGTCATTTCGAGACGGATATTCTGCAAGCAGACGTAGGTCTCCTGCGCGGTCATCGTCGGGTTGAGCATGTCGATCAGGCGGCGGACGATGTTCTGCTCCTTCCGGAGGATCGTCCGTCGCGTCGGTTCCGTCGGATGCGCTGTGAACACTGGCTCGATGCGCAGACTGTTCAGGAGCGGTTTCATATCGTCTATCCCGAGTCCGGCCGCCTTGAGCTTGACGAATGTTTCCTCGAGCCCGCCGGGCTGGTACTGGCCATATTCCTGGAGGTATTCACGGCGCCTGCGTATGCGATGCACCTTCTCGGCCGTATTCACCATCTGGAAGTAGGTCGAGAAGGCGCGGATCACCTCCATCGCGAGCGACAGATCTAGGTTACGGACCAGGTCCGCCAGCTCCTCGCCCGGCTTCTCGTTGTTTTCACGGCGCCGGATAGAACGCAGCCGCGCGTTCTCGACGAGGTCGAAAAGCTCCGCTCCGCCCTGGTCGCGCAGCAGGTCGCCAACCAGCGTGCCGAGAATACGAACGTCATCCCTCAGCGGCTGGTCCTTCGTCTCGAAGGTAATGTCCTGTCTGCGAAGTTCCTTGCGCATCATGTCGCCCGGCGGCAATCAGTCCCGGAAGTTCTCGTATTGCAGCGGCAGATCGGCGTCGGCGTCCTTGAGCAGCGCGATGACCGACTGCAGGTCGTCACGCTTCTTGCCGCTGACCCTGAGCTTATCGCCCTGGATCGACGCCTGCACCTTGAGCTTGCTCGCCTTGATCTTCTTGACCAGGTCCTTCGCCAGCGGCGTGTCGATCCCCTGGCGCATGATCACCTTCTGCCGCGCCTCGCTGCCCGTGATCTCCGGCTCCTCTTCCTGCAGGCAGCCGACATCGATGCCGCGCTTCGACAGCTTCTGCCGTAGGATGTCCATCATCTGCTGCAGCTGGAAATCCGACTGCGAGGTCAGCGAGATGACGTTACTCTCGAGCGCGTACTTCGACCCGGTGCCTTTGAAATCGAAGCGGGTGGACACCTCGCGATTGGCCTGGTCGACAGCATTGCTGGCTTCATGAGCGTCATACTCGCTCACGACGTCGAAAGATGGCATTGGTATTACTCCTGAGTTAATGCTTGTTTTTATTGTTCGGTTTGTTCGGTCACGATCGACTCGATCAGGGCTGGCGGCTCTGCCAGCAGCTCGGTCACCAGCGCGTCGAATCGTTCCTGCANNGCTGCGATCGATGAACAGGGTCGTGGGAAACGCCAGCACCGCGCTCAGCGACGGCAACACTTTGCCAGCCTCCGTCTTGTCGGAGATTCCGGCGATCAGGGTGTCGTACTCTATTGCGTGCTTGGCGCGGAACAGCCGCACCTGCTCGGCAGCGACTTCGGGATCCTCGAAGTGCTCGAACATCAGCCCGACCACTTCGAGGCCCTGGTCTCGATACTGCCGGTGGAAAGGCGCCAGGAAGGCCGCTTCGTCGTTGCAGTTCGGGCACCAGGTACCGTTCAGCGCGACGATAACGACCTTGTCTCGGAACTTCTTGTCGTCAAGCGAGACCTGCACCCCTTCTTCGCTCGGAAAGGAAAACTCGAAGCGCTCGTAGCCGGGCTTGAGGTAAGTGCGGGAAAAGGCGTCGGGTAGCTCGACGCTGTCGTTCCGCGCTCCCGACCACTTCTGGTGCCAGTCGGTGCCGGACCAGAAGTCGGCGCCGGCGATACTGCCGTCAGCGCTGATCGAGCCCGCAAATATGAAGGCATGCGCACCGTCGAAGGTAGACAGGTGGAAGTCATCGCCGCGCACGTGCCCGGCAAGAAAGCGATGGTCGCCGTTCGGATTGAGAAAAGTGCCGAACAGTCGCGAGCCGCGCTGCGCGAATTCGCCGATCGATGCCGTGTCGCTGCCGTTCGGCTCATGGAAACGGACAGCCCAGCGACCGGAGAGATCGTGATTGGCGGCGGTGCTGTCTTCCGTCGATGTCCCGCCGCCGAGCACGGCCTTGAACGGCATCACCTGGGTTTCGCCGAAGCGCTTGACCAGGGCGAGGTCGCCGGACAATTCGCCGTCGACCAGCGAAGCCCGAATCTCGTTGTTGAAAGCGGGGAATCTCAGCAGCAGCTCGCCGTCTGCGAAGCGGACGTCGTCGATGCGCACGCGTTCCTGGCCGTTGACGAGGCTTGCGCTGTAACTGCCGTCGTCCTCGGCGATCTCGATGCCGGTTTCGATGTCGCCGCCGGGGAGGGTGATGCTGACTTGCCAGTAGCCGGTCGGCAGGGTTGCGGCCGTCGCCGTCGTTTCATCGACCGGCGCCGGCTGCTCGCTGCATGCCACGAGGGAAAGTCCCGCAAACAGCGCGGTGAGACTCGACCAGCGGATCGCGCGTGACGCCATGGACGGCTCCAGTGCCTGCCTCGATTGTAACGCAATCGGGTTTTTGCGGTGAATGTTGCCGATTCTCGCTTTGCCAGCCTGTTCCGGCCCTGACACGATCCGCGCCTGGTCCACGGAAGGACACCCATGCCCACGAGAGCAGCGCCCATCGCGCGCCCGGCAACGCCACCTGCCGGCGATGCGTTCTCCTTGCCGGCGCCCGGCCAGGCGCCCCACGGCGCCGCAGAGGTGGTTGCCGTGCAGGCGGTCCTCGAGCGGGGCGAGCGCTCGGCGAGGATCCTCGAGCAGCTGTGCCGCGCGGCGGCAGCAGGCCCGCTTTGCCTGCATCCCAGGGACCTGCCCGCCGGCAGACGCGGTGTCGCGGCGTGGTCGCGCTTCACGGAGCTGCTGCATACCGCGCTGCTGCGCCGCCAGGTGAGGCCCCGCGGGCTGGCGACCTGCATTCACTCGCATCATGTGCCATTGCGCCGTTTCAATGCCGTGACTGATGATGCCTTCGGCAGAGGTGAGCGCTTCGTTTTTCTCGACGGCCTGCAGATGCAGAGTCATCGCAACGAGCGTGCCGCGCGCACGACGGCCGATAACTGGGCTTACCTCTGGCAGAGTCTGCAGGCGCCGCTGCCGGTCTACGGCGGGCTTGTCAAAAGCGCCTGCCCGCTGCTGGCGGACGAGGTTGCCATCACCGTCGCGCCCGGCCCCGGATTGCTGTCGCCGCACCGGTCGGCCTGGTTGCCGGTGGCGGTCGATATCTCGTTACTGGCGGACGGCCAGGGTTTGCTCGACGAGAACCGGCTCGGCTTGCTTCTGGGCGACGCATTGACGCGCGCAGATGACCTGTTCGATGAATGCACCTGGGCCGGGCAGCGGCAGCAGATCGATGCCAGGCTCAATCGGCGCATCGCGATGCAGGTGACCGGTCTCGGCGACCTCGTGCGCAAGGCGGGCGCGGATCCGGCCGAGCTGGATTGCCTGCAGTCGATCCTGAGGATCGTCGGCATCGTCAGGCAAGTCCTGGACGATACATCCGCAGAGCTTGCCAATCAGCGGGGTGCGGTGCCGTCCTTGTCCCGCGCCTGTCCGCCGACGCACTGGCTGACGGGCGATCACGGTCGAGCCTGGCGCTCCCGCTTTGACGCGGCACGCCGAACGGCCGCTGTCCGGCACCGCAACCTGCTCGCTTTGTCGCCTTACTCGGTGTTGCCTCGCGAAAAGGACATGGATCCCGGCTACATCGACCTGCTGCCGGCAATCGGTCTTGCCGATGCCTGGACGTTTTCCGGCGCGCCCCGGTTTGCCGGCTGGAACATGACCCAGTTCCAGCATTTTCATCGCCGAGCGCGCGCCGTCATCCAGGCTTCACACGGTGCTGCGCGGATTGCAGCCGGGGTATGACCTGAGATACGGTCTGCGCCAGCCCGTGTGATTCGGGATTTCTCCCGACGACAAAAACCACCACGAGAATCGATTGCAAGCTGTAACGCCAGATGCGCATGGAGTCGCCGTCCTTTTACTGACAGCGTTCGCGCTATTCCTGTTTACGCGCGACAACCTGCCGCTCGAGACCTCGAGTCTCGCGATCCTTATCGTGCTCGTCGCGGGTTTCCAGTTGTTCCCCTATGAAAAGGGCCCCGAGCCGCTGGGGCCGGTCCAGTTCTTCTCCGGCTTCGGCAACGAGGCGCTGATTGCAATCTGCGCCCTCATGATCGTCGGCCAGGCACTCGAGAAGACCGGCGCGTTGCAGCCCCTGGCAACGATCGTCGGTCGGGCCTGGTCGACACGACCGTTGCTGGCGACGCTCGTGACGCTGGTTGCCGGGGCGATCCTGAGCGCGTTCATGAACAACACGCCGATCGTCGTACTGCTGATGCCGATCCTCGTCGCCGTGTCGATGCGCGTCAGCTTCCCGGTTTCCGACGTGATGCTGCCAATGGGTCTCGCCACGATCATCGGCGGCATGGCGACGACGATTGGCACGTCGACCAACCTGCTGGTCGTCGGCATCTCGCGGGACATGGGGCTCATCGAATTCGGCATGTTCGATTTCTTCCTGCCGGTTGCCATCGTCGGCGGTATCGCAATCGTCTTTCTCTGGCTGATCGCGCCGGTGCTGTTGCCTGACCGCGCGCCGCCGCTGGCCGATACGACGCCGCGCGTGTTCAACAGCCAGCTATTCATCAAGGAAGACAGTTTTGCGGCAGGCAAAACCCTGTCAGAGGTGCTCGCAAAGACCAACGGGCAGATGCGCGTCGACAAGATCCAGCGCAGCGAGTCGCTGTTCCTCGCGAAGCTGCCGTCGGTGAAGATCAAGCCCGGCGACCGTTTGTTCGTCAAGGACTCGCCGGAGAACCTGAAACACTACGAGGGACTGCTCGGCGCGACGCTCTATAACGTGTCGGACAGCGAGCACCCGGTCGACGAAGACACGCCGCTCAAGGCAGAGGGTCAGCAGCTGGCCGAAGTCGTCGTGACCCGCGGTTCGCCGCTGCACCTGCGGACGCTGGCGACGGCGCGCTTCAGCGCCAGCTATGGACTATTGCCGCTGGCGATCCATCGCGCCCGCTCGCCGAGTTCCCAGGTTACCGGCGACCTCAACACCATCCGGCTGCGCGCCGGCGACGTGCTGCTCGTGCAGGGCACGCGCGATGCGATCGATTCGCTCAAGGAAAGCCACAATATGCTCGTGCTCGACGGCACGACCGATCTGCCGCATACGCATCTCGCCAATCGGGCACTTGCCGTAATGGCCTTCGTCGTGCTCGCAGCGGCGTTCGGCCTGATGCCGATCTCGGTCAGCGCGCTGATCGGCGTCGGCCTCATGATCGCGCTCGATTGCCTCAGCTGGCGCGATGCCGGCAATGCGCTGTCGACACAGGTGATCATGATCATCGTCACCAGCCTTGCGCTCGGCAAGGCGCTGATGGGTACCGGGATGGCGGACTATCTCGCCATCGGTTTCGTCGGCATCGTCCAGGATCTGCCGATCCCCATCATCCTGAGCGCCTTCATCCTGATCATGACGGTGCTGACCAATATCGTTTCCAACAACGCCGCCGCCGTCATCGGCACGCCGATCGCCGCGGCTATCGCCGGACAGCTCGGCGCCGATCCGATCCCGTTCATCCTTGCAGTCCTGTTCGGCGCCAACATGAGTTTCGCGACCCCGTTCGGTTACCAGACCAACCTGCTGATCCTGAGCGCCGGCGGCTACAAGTTCTCGGACTTCCTGCGGGTCGGCATCCCGCTGACGATCCTCATGTGGCTCGGCTTCTCGCTCCTGCTGCCGGTCCTCTACGACCTCAAATGATCGCAGCGTTGATTTCGCCGGCAACTAACGGTTGACCTTGCCAGGGACGATGGCGATACTCGGCTCCATGAATACGCACTGCATTGCCCGCTGGTGGTGGCTGCCTGACAAGGAGAGGGCGGCGTAGCAGCGCATAACTGATTCAATCGATTCGAACGAGGCCCGTCTCCACTCACCGTGCAGACGGGCCTTTATTTATGGGATTTGCTTACAGGTATTGCATGCAAGCACCTTTCGACATTGCTGCCGATCTCGACACGCCGGTTTCGGCGTATCTCAAGCTCGAGGCGCTCAAGCCACGCTATTTGCTGGAGAGTGTCGAGGGTGGCGAGCGGTTGGCGCGCTACTCCTTCCTCGGCTTTGGCGATGCGCTGGATCTTCGCCTCGATCGGGAAGGGCTGACGATTAATGGCGAGAAACGTCCGTATCCGGCCGACCGGCATGCGTATCTCGACGGCCTTCGCCATGCCTTGCGCAACGCCCCGGTGCCGAAGCCGCAGGTCGACGGGTTGCCGTTTTCCGGCGGCCTGGTCGGGGTCTCCGGCTACGATGTCGTGCGGCTGTTCGAGCGCATTCCGCACACGACGGCGCCACAGGCCGGTATCCCCGAGGCGGCTTTCTGTGCGACCTCATCGGCGCTGGTGTTCGATCACCTGACGCGCCGCGTCGCGTTGCTGCACGACGGGCCCGAATCCGAACGCGCGGCGCTCCGCAAGGACGTCATCCGGCTGCTGCGCGGCAAGATCCCCGGTAATGGCGGCGAGCGGATCGTGTCGGTTCCCGAAGCCGGCATGAGCGAGGCCGACTACTGCGATCGAGTCGAGCGCTGCAAGGAGTACATCGCGGCCGGCGACATCTACCAGATCGTCATCTCGGTGCTGTTCAGTGGTCGCACCAATGTCGCGCCGTTCGAGGTCTACCGCGCGCTGCGCCTGCTGAACCCGTCGCCTTACATGTTCTTCCTCGACTTCGGCGATCTCAAGGTCGCGGGCTCGTCGCCGGAAGCGCTGGTCAGGCTCAACGGCCGCAGCGCGTCGCTGCGGCCGATCGCAGGAACCCTGCCGCGCGGGGAGACGCCGGCCGAGGACCTGCAGAACGAACGGGAACTGCTGGCGGACCCGAAGGAGTCGGCCGAGCACGTGATGCTGGTCGATCTCGCGCGGAATGATCTTGGTCGCGTCGCGACCGCGGGCAGTGTGCACGTCGATCCCTATCGCGCGATCGAGCGCTACAGCCACGTCATGCACATCGTCAGCGGCGTGCAGGGTGAGCTCGCGCCCGAATACGACGCCTTCGACCTGTTCGCCGCGAGTTTCCCGGCGGGCACGCTGGTCGGCGCCCCGAAAGTGCGCGCGATGCAGATCATCGAGGAGATGGAGAACACTGGTCGCGGCCTTTACGCGGGCACCGCGGGTTACTTCGGCCTGAGCGGCGACATGGACCAGGCGATCACGATCCGCACGCTCGTGTTCAACGGCGACGAATACAGTTTCCAGGCCGGCGCCGGTATCGTCGCCGACAGCGTGCCGAAGAAGGAATACCGGGAAGTACTGGCGAAGAGCGCGATCCTGCGCCGCGCGCTCGAGATTGCGGGAGAAGGACTGTGACGGCCCGCATGCTGCTGATCGACAACTACGACTCCTTCACCTACAACCTTGTGCAGGCGTTTCGCACGCTGGGTGCGGAGGTATTGGTGTATCGCAATGATGAGATTACGGTCGACGAGGCCACGGCGCTCGAGCCGAGTCACCTGTGTATCTCGCCGGGGCCGGGAACGCCCGACGACGCAGGCATGTCGCTGGCAATGATCGAGGCCCTCGAAGGAAAGGTGCCGATGCTCGGTGTCTGCCTGGGTCACCAGTGCCTCGTGCAGCGTCACGGCGGCAGGATCGTTCGCGCCGGCCGCATCATGCACGGCAAGACATCAGACGTGTACTGGGAGAACAGCGATCTCTACGCGGGCATGTCGCAACCCTTCGAGGCGGGGCGTTATCACTCACTCTGTGCCGACGACGAATCGCTGCCGGACGATTTGCTCGTGACAGCGAAGACGCGGCGCGGCGAGATCATGGGCGTCCGCCACCGTTCACTCCAACAGGAAGGCGTCCAGTTTCACCCGGAGTCGGTGCTGACGCCGGAAGGTGACATACTGATGGCGAACTTTCTGAGGCAGAAAGCATCATGACGACAAATTACTCGGCATTGCTCGATCGACTGCTCGACGGTGAGTCCCTGGCCGAAGCCGAAGCTGCGGAACTGATGCGCGACATGGCGAGCGGAGAGATGGATGCGGCGCTGGCCGGCGCGATGCTCGCGGGCCTGCGGGCCAAAGGTGAAACCGCCGACGAGATCCGCGGCTTCGCGACGGCGATGCGCGAACTCGCACTGAAGCCCGCGATCCCCGCCGGTGCGCCCACGGTCGACAGTGTCGGCACCGGCGGTGACGGGTCCGGCAGCCTGAACCTGTCGACGGGCGCCGGCCTGCTTGCCGCGGCAGCCGGCGCAAGAGTCGTCAAGCATGGCAATCGTTCGGTGTCATCGAAGTCGGGTAGCGCAGACATGCTGGAGAACCTCGGCATGCCGATGCCGCTGGACGAGGCAGCGAGCATCGCCGCGCTCGAAGCGCTCGACTTCACTTTCCTGTTTGCGCCGGCCTATCACCCGGCCATGAAAGCCGTCATGCCGGTGCGCGGCGCCCTCGGTGTGCGCACCGTGTTCAACATCCTCGGGCCGCTCGCGAACCCGGCCGCGCCGCCCTACATGCTGATCGGCGCATACAGTCCCGACATGGCGAAGCTGATGGCCGAAACCCTGTCCGGCATGCCGATCGAACGCGCGTTCGTCATGCATGGCGAGCCAGGCTGGGATGAGGCAACTCCCGCGGGCGAATTCGTGCTGTTCGATGCGCGGCCTGGCACGGTCGAGGAATCGACGCGCACGCCAGAGGACTATGGCGTGGCCCGCTGCAGTCCCGACGACCTGAAGGGTGGAGACGCTGATCACAACGCCGCCGAGTTCGTCCGCGTCATGACGGGCGAAGACAGGGGGGCGCATCGCGATGCGTTGCTGATGGGCGCGTCACTGGTACTCGAAGTGACGGGCATTGCTAACACCGCCAAAGGCGGCGTCGAGCGCGCGGCATCGGCGATCGATGACGGCGCCGCAAAGACCTTCCTCGAGAAGTTCCGGAGTCAATTCGAAGCCCGATGAGCGAAGACTTCCTCAAGAGAATGGCCCAATCGAGCTACGAGCGCGCAAAGGCGATCACGAGATCGTTCAGTGACGATGAGCTCGATCGTCCCGTGTTTCCGCTGCGTTTGAACGGCTTCGACCTCATCGCCGAGATCAAGAATCGCTCACCGGCCGAAGGCGAACTCGCTACTGCCGAACTGGGCCGAAGCGAACGCGCGCGACAGTACGTCAGCGGCGGCGCCGCCGCGATTTCGGTACTGACCGAGCCGGCACGTTTTGACGGCGACCTCACGCATCTCGAGGAGGTCGTCGATGCGGTGTCCGCCGACGAAATTCCGGTCATGCGCAAGGACTTCATCGTGCATACCCACCAGGTGCTCGAGGCGAAGGCAGCCGGCGCGAGCGGCATCCTGCTGATCGCCGGCATGCTGGACGTGGAGCAGACGCAGTCGCTGCTTGACTGCGCGTTCGAACACGACCTCTTCGTGCTGCTGGAGTCCTTCGATGAAGTCGATCTCGAGCTGACTGCGCACTTGCTGCAGCGTGCCGACTACGCGGCGCAGGTGGAAAGAGACAAGTTCCTGGTCGGCGTGAACACGCGCGACCTGCGTTCGCTGCAGGTCGATCCGCACCGGCTGCGAAAATTCGGGCCATTGCTGCCGCAGGCTGCGACCGCTGTCGCCGAAAGCGGCCTGTATACGCCTGACGATGCGGCCAAGGCGGTTGGCTGGGGCTATCGCATGGCGCTCGTCGGCACGGCACTGATGCGGGCCCCCGAGCCGGCGCGCCTGATTGCGGACATGGTCGCCGCGGGCAGGGCGGCATGAGTACGCTCGTGAAGATCTGCGGCATGACCGACGAAACGGCCGTGCGCGCGGCGATCGAGGCAGGGGCGAACGCGGTCGGCTTCGTATTCCACGAGCGCTCGCCACGCAACATGCCGATCGACCTCGCAGCGCAGCTCGCGGCGCAGGTGCCGGACGATGTGTTGATCGTCGCGGTAACGATGCATCCGGACGCCGCGCTGTGGAATCTGATCCAGGAGATCCTGCAACCGGACGTATTACAGACCGACATCGAGGACTTCGCCTACCTCGACGTCGATGCCGCTATTGAAAAATGGCCCGTAGTCCGGGAAGGTTCGGTGCCGCGTAGCCTGCCCGAGTTATTCGTTTACGAAGGCAAGAAGAGCGGGCAGGGCCAGAAAGTGGACTGGGACGTGGCGGCCGCCTACGCGCAACACGCGCGGATGATACTCGCGGGCGGGCTCGGCCCGGACAACGTGGCAGAAGCTATCGTTGCGGCCCGGCCCTTCGGTGTCGACGTATCCAGCGCGGTCGAATCGCAGCCGGGCGTCAAGGACCCGGAGAAGATCAAGGCATTCGTGGAAGCGGCCAGGGCCGCCTGAGCAAGGAAAGGAAGGGAAGATGAAAGCCGTAATCGACGCTGAAGAGGCGAGATCGCTGCTCGACGCATCCATCGCAGGAGGCCTGCCCGACACCCGCGGGCGATTCGGGCCGTTCGGCGGTCGTTATGTGCCGGAGACGCTCGTGCCGGCATTCGAGCGTCTCGAGAAAGGTATCGAGCAACACCTGCACACCGAGGAATTCCAGGCCGCCTACCTTTCGGAGCTGCGCGGCTGGGTCGGTCGGCCTACCGCGCTGACCTATGCACCGCGACTGTCCGAGCGCTGGGGCGCCGAAGTCTGGCTGAAGCGCGAGGATCTCGCGCACACCGGCGCGCACAAGATCAACAACGCGATCGGCCAGGCGCTGCTCGCGAAACGGCTCGGCGTCAAGCGAGTCATCGCCGAGACCGGCGCCGGCCAGCACGGCGTCGCTTCCGCTGCCGCCTGCGCGCGCGTCGGCCTGCCGTGCCGGGTTTACATGGGCGCGGTGGACGTCGAGCGGCAGGCACCGAATGTCGATCGCATGCATCGTCTCGGTGCCGAGGTATTCCCGGTCGAATCGGGCGACCAGACCTTGCGCGCCGCGATCGATGAAGCGCTGCGCGAATGGGTCACGGATCCGGCGGGCACGTACTACCTGATCGGTTCAGCCGTCGGCGCGCATCCCTATCCCTATCTCGTCCGCGAGCTGCAGTCGGTCATCGGCCAGGAGGCGCGCGCACAGATGCTGGAACTGGCCGGCGGATTGCCGGACGCCGTATTTGCCTGTGTCGGCGGCGGCTCGAATGCGATCGGCCTGTTCTATCCGCTGCTCGGCGATGCCGACATCGAGTTGATCGGCGTCGAAGCCGGCGGTACTGGCAGCGGGCTGGGCCAGAATGCGGCGACGCTCGCGACCGGCACCCCCGGCGTGCTGCAGGGCAGCTACTCGATCATCCTGCAGGACGACAATGGCAACGTGCAGGAAACGCATTCGATCTCTGCCGGGCTCGACTATTCGGGCGTCGGTCCCGAGCATGCCTTGCTGCAAGCGATCGGCCGGGTCACTTACGTCGCCGCGGGTGACGACGAGGCGCTGGCTGCGCTCGAGGAATTGTGTGAGACCGAAGGCATCCTCACCGCCCTCGAGACTGCGCACGCCTATGCCTCGGCGAAACAATGGGCGAAGGAGAACCCGGGCAAGCGCATCCTGATCGGCAACTCCGGGCGCGGCGACAAGGACATGCCCACACTGACCAAGTACCCGGCAAGGACCAATGCCAATGCAAGCGCATGAACGAATCAGCGCGGCGATAGCCGCCACGAACAAGGCAGGGCGCACGGCGCTCGTGCCGTTCATTACCGCGGGCTACCCGGATCCCGACAGGTTCATCGACACCCTGCGCGCCGTGGCAGCGACGGGTGACGTCGTTGAACTCGGCGTGCCGTTCTCCGATCCGATGGCGGACGGCATGACGATTCAGCGGTCGAGTTTTGCCGCCATCGAGAATGGCGTCACCCTCGCGTGGATTTTCGACCGGCTCGAGGAAGCGGGCGACACGATCGACGCGCCGCTGGTGATGATGTCCTACCTGAATCCACTGCTCGCCTTCGGTTACGACGCGCTGGCGAAGCGGGCGCGGGAGACGGGCGTTTGCGCATTCATCGTGCCGGATCTGCCATACGAAGAATCGGCAGACATCAACGCTGCGCTCGCCGAAGAGGGCGTCGGGCTGATCCAGCTGGTTACGCCGGCGACGCCCGACGAACGGCTGAAGATGCTCGCCGATGCGTCGCGGGGTTTCCTGTATGCCGTCACGATTACCGGCATTACGGGTGGCGCGGCGGGCCTGCCCGAAGACCTCGCGGATTATCTCGACAAGGTCTCCGGCATATCGGCGCTGCCGGTCTGCGCGGGCTTCGGCATCCGCTCCTCGGAGGATGTCGATAACGTGGGTGCGCACGCGGCCGGCGCGATCGTCGGTTCGGCGCTGGTCGAGGTCCTCGAGCGCAACGAGGATCCAACAAGCTTTCTCGAGGGACTGCGTTGAAGAAGGTGACGTCGGCGGACTCTCTCGTCACGATCAATCATTTCAGGAACCTGCTCGTCAGCGAGGGCATACCGGCGTTTCTCAAGAACGAGCACTTCGGTTCGATCATGGGGGAGGTGCCGTTCCAGGAAGTATGGCCGGAACTTTGGGTCGAGAACGACCTCGATTACGACCGGGCGATGCAGCTGATCAACAGCGCAAAGATTGCCGAGGAGAGCCCGTCCGCACCGTGGACCTGCCAGGGCTGCCGTGAGGAAAACGAGGGCCAGTTCGCCGTTTGCTGGCAGTGCGGCGCGTCGCCGGAAACAGATACCTGACGATAAGGAATCGCGCGCTGGGCGCGCTCCTACAATGCTAATTAGCACTGTAGGAGCGC
>JABAHR010006060.1_pt2 | contig 15106 bp, 14 predicted proteins | sample 7062101 | NCBI WGS metagenome assembly JABAHR01 (sample SAMN14534553, study PRJNA622989) | marine sediment metagenome | biome: marine biome [ENVO:00000428]; feature: marine pelagic biome [ENVO:01000023]; material: deep marine sediment [ENVO:00002113] | place: India: Gulf of Kutch | collected... | reverse complement strand
GCGGGACGCCTGGCTCAGCGAGGAAGACGACGGCGAGCTGCCGGCCGAACTCGAGTCGATCTCTTTCTAGGTTGCTGAACATCGCATGAGCAGCAACGCGCATGTGCCGGTGCTGCTGGGGCCGGTCCTCGAAGGACTGAATATAAAAGCGAGCGGTTGTTACGTCGACGCGACGTTCGGCCGAGGGGGACACAGCAGCGCCATACTCGAACGATTGACCGCAAACGGGCGCCTGATCGCGATCGACCGGGACCCGCAGGCAGTCGAATCGGCACCGCAGGCACTGCTGGAAGACCCGCGATTCGAATTGATAAGAGGTGAAAGTGCGCAACTTGAGAAATTCATTGACGCGAGAGACCTGCGCGGACGCGTGGACGGAGTGCTCCTCGACCTCGGCGTCTCGTCACCACAACTGGACGAAGCAGGCCGTGGCTTCAGCTTCCTCCGTGACGGTCCACTCGACATGCGCATGGATCCGGATGTCGGCATCAGCGCCGCAGACTGGCTCGCAGGTGTGGATGAAAAGGAATTGAAGCGGATTCTGAAAAGCTACGGTGAAGAACGGTTCGCTGCGCGGATCGCGCGCGCGATCGTTGCTGCGCGAGATGATCAGCCGATTCTGCGCACCGGGCAGCTGGCAACGATCATCGCCGATGCCGTTCCCGTCCACGTCGACAAGATTCACCCGGCCACGCGGTCCTTCCAGGCGATCCGCATCGTCGTCAATGACGAGCTGGAGCAGCTGCGCGCAGCGCTCGAGCAAAGCATGCACATCCTGCGGCGTGGCGGGCGTCTCTGCGTCATCAGCTTCCACTCGCTCGAGGACCGACTGGTGAAACGTTTCATACGCGAGGCGTCGCGTGAATCCGAACAGTACCGCGGCATGCCCTCGGTCCCGGCGGAGCATCGGCCGAAGCTGAAGGCGATCGGCAGGCTCATCGAGGCGACGGCCGAAGAAATCGCCGCCAACAGGCGTGCGCGCAGCGCTCGGCTGCGAGTAGCGGAAAGACTGTGATGGTCCTCGAGCCGAAAGCACAGCCCGCGCTCCTCGTACTCGTATTCGCGGCCGTCTGCGTCATGAGCGCAATGGCGCTGGTTTACACGAAACACGAGGCACGCAAGCTCTTTGTCGCACTGGAAACGCTCACCCGCGAACGTGACGATCTGAACATCGAGTGGGGACAGCTGCAGATCGAGCAGAGTACCTGGGCAACACACGCCCGCATTGAGCGGGTCGCGCTCGACCGCTTGTCGCTTACCCGGCCGCAATCAACCGAAATTTTCGTTATCGAACGACCATGACGCGCGGCGCTGAAACGAAAACCCAGACGGCGAAACGATTTGTCGGCAGGGTGACGCTGGTACTGGTGCTCTTCTCGCTGATCGCGGTCGCGCTCGCGGCGCGGGCGGTTCACCTGCAGGTGTTCAACAAAGAGTTTCTGAACCAGCAAGCCGATACGCGCCATCTTCGGCGGGAACGGATCTCCGCGCACCGGGGCACTATCACCGACCGCAACGGCGAGCCGCTTGCGATCAGCACACCGGTAGACAGCATCTGGGCAAACCCGAAGGAACTGGCCCCGGCCGTCGACGATGTGCCGCGACTGGCCCGTGCGCTGGGACTCGATCCCCAACTGCTCATGCGGCGAATCACGCGCAGCATGGATAAGGAATTCCTGTACCTGAAGCGCCACCTGAGCCCGGAACAGGCGCAGCAGGTCCTTGCGCTCAAGCTGCCGGGCGTGAACGTGCAGCGCGAGTACCGCCGTTATTACCCGGCTGGAGAGGTCACGGGGCACCTCGTCGGGTTCACCGACATCGACGACGCAGGCCAGGAAGGCCTGGAACTCGCTTTCAATCACTGGCTGGCGGGCGAGTCCGGCGCCAAGCGCGTGCTCAAGGATCGTCTCGGCCGCTCGGTAGAAAACGTTGAGAGCATTCGGCCTGCACGCCACGGCAAGAACCTGAGAACCAGTATCGACTTGCGCATACAGTACCTCGCCTACCGGACGCTGAAGGCTGCGATCCAGTCCTACAACGCGGAGTCCGGATCGATCGTCGTCCTCGATGTCAGGACCGGTGAAGTGCTGGCCATCGTGAATCAGCCAACCTATAACCCCAACGATCGTTCGCAGTTTTCGGCCGAGCGCTACCGCAATCGCGCGGTAACCGACATTTTCGAACCCGGCTCGAGTATCAAGCCGCTCGTTGTCGCGGCCGCCCTCGAGACCGGCGAGTTTCGGCCAAGCAGCATTATCGACACGGCGCCCGGTTACGTGACGGTCGGTGCGAAGACGATCGAGGACAGCCGAAACCTCGGACGCGTCAGTCTCACGACAATACTCGCGCGCTCATCCAACGTCGGTGTCACCAAGCTGGCGATGTCTCTGCAGCCGGATCAGCTGTGGCAGACGATGACGGAGTTTGGGCTGGGTTCGCTGACGTCCAGCGCCTTTCCTGGCGAATCGGCGGGCCTGCTGACCCATTTTAGTAACTGGAAGCCGATCAGCCAGGCGACGCTGGCGTACGGCTACGGCGTCTCGGTTACGGCATTGCAACTGGCCCAGGCATATTCGACGCTCGGCAACGGGGGGCGCCTGAACCCGGTGTCGCTGGTCGCGTTGGAGTCGCCGGTCGATGGAAAACAAGTCATCGCGCCGGACAGCGCTGCAGCCGTTCGGCGCATGCTCGAGGAGGTCGTGCGTCCGGGCGGCACGGGTACGAAGGCAGCCGTTCAAGGCTACCGGGTTGCGGGAAAGACCGGAACGGCCTGGAAGTTCGCCGCAGGTGGTTACTCCGAGGACAAATACATCTCGATATTCGCAGGTCTCGCACCTGCCAGCGATCCCGAGTTGGCAGCGGTCGTCGTTATCGACGAGCCTTCCGGGGAACTCTACTACGGTAGTGACGTTGCGGCGCCGGTCTTTGCCGACGTCATGACGGAGTCCCTGCGGCTGCTTGCCGTGGCGCCGGATGCGCTGCCGGCCCGCGATCCCGGAAGCATCATGCAGGCGATGAGTCGATGAACACGCCGGCACGTCAGTTCAATCACTCGATGACGATAGCAGCACTGTTGCGAGGAATCGCCGAAGGGCCCGATATCGCGATCAGCGGCATCGCGAGCGATACGCGTGACATCCGCGACGGCTACCTGTTCCTTGCCTGTCGCGGTGACCGCAGCCACGGGCTGGACTACGCAGCGAAGGCGATCGAGGCCGGCGCCGCGGCGATTGCCTACGATGCGTCAACAGCCCGTAACCTGCCCGATGTCGGTGCACCGCTCATCCCGATCGACGGGTTGCGCAGCCGGCTCGGTGAAATCGCGAATCATTTCTACGACTATCCATCGCAATCCGTGAGGGTGCTGGCGGTCACGGGCACGAACGGCAAGACGACCGTCGCATGGCTGCTTGCGCAATGCCTGCAGCGGCTCGGAAGAACCTGCGGCTATGCGGGCACCCTCGGCTACGGCGTGGACGAGGTCAGCGGCGGCGAAGGCATGACTACCCCGGACGTCGTGGAGCTGCACCGGCGGCTCGCCGCGTTGCGCGATGCCGGTGCCCGTTACGCGGCTGTAGAGGCCTCGTCGCATGCGCTTGCGCAGGATCGCATCGACGGCGTTGTGATCGATACCGCTCTATTTACCAACCTGTCGCGCGACCATCTGGACTACCACGGTGACATGGACGCATACGGCGAGGCAAAGGCGTCGCTGTTTCTGGCTACCGAGCCTGCGCGGCAAATCGTCAATATCGATTCGAATTTCGGCCTTGCTCTCGCAAAGCGCTGCGGTCCGGACGTCATAAGCGTGTCGACAGACACGGCACGCGTCGACAACCGCGCGGCGCACGTCGTGCTGCGTGCCGTACGAGCGACCGCACACGGGTTCGAGGTATCGGTTGCGAGCTCCTGGGGCAATGGCGGATTTCACCTGCCCTTGCACGGTGAGTTCAACATCGGCAACGCCGCCCTGGTACTCGCCGCCCTGATCAGCGATGACGTGCAGCTCGATGCCGCATGCGCGGCACTCTCCGAAGCAGAAGCCCCTCCGGGGCGACTGCAACGTGTCGAATCGGAGTCGGGTCCGGATGTAATCGTGGACTATGCGCACACGCCGTCCGCTGTCGAGTCGGTGCTTCGATCGCTGCGGCAGCACTCCGGCGGTCAGCTATGGTGCGTGTTCGGTTGCGGCGGCGAGCGCGACGCCGGCAAACGACCGTTGATGGGTCGCGCCGTCGAAAACAACGCCGATCGCGTGGTCATTACGAACGACAACCCGCGCAGCGAAGACCCCGCGCAGATAATCGGCGCCATCCTCGACGGGCTCGAGAACCGGGCCGCCGCCACGGTCATAGAAGACAGGACAGCCGCTATCGGCTGGGCCATCTCCAGTGCGGCGGCCGGAGACGTCGTGCTGCTCGCGGGCAAGGGCCACGAGAATTACCAGTTGATCGGCGACGAGCGCCGCGAATTTTCCGACTATGCGGTCGCGGCGGCCAGTCTCGCAGCACGCGAGGGTCGCGAGGAGGGCGGCGGGTGATGTCTACGCTGGCAATCGCTGCCGACTTCATGCATGGCAGGTTGCACGGTGCCGACCACGCCTTCAACGGCGTGAGCACCGATACCCGGACGCTCAAAACGGGCGAACTCTTCGTTGCGCTGCAGGGCCCGAACTTCGACGGCTGCGACTACGTCGGGCAGGCGCGTAACAAGGGTGCTGCAGGTGCCGTCGTGCCGAGGGTGGTCGACGAGCAGATCGCGCAGATCGCGGTGGAGGATTCCAGGCGTGCGCTCGGCGAACTCGGTGCGGCTTGGCGACAGCAACTCTCGCCCATCGTCGTCGGCGTAACGGGTAGCAACGGCAAGACGACGCTCAAGGAACTGACTGCCGCGTGTCTCGCGACGGCCGCTCCCACGCTGGCCACCCAGGGCAACCTGAACAACGACATCGGCATGCCGCTGATGCTGACGCGCATCGAAGACCATCATCGCTTCGCGGTGCTGGAGATGGGGGCGAACCACGCGGGCGAGATCGCGTACCTGACCGCACTTGCCCGGCCCGACATCGTCGTGATAACGAACGCTGGCGATGCACACCTCGAAGGCTTCGGTTCGCGTGACGGTGTGGCGCGCGCGAAAGGCGAGATCCTGTGCGGCGAGGTGCGGCCGAAGGTCGCAATCCTCAACGCCGACGACCACTACTTCGAATACTGGTCAACGCTGGTCGAGGATACGCAGCTGATCACCTTCGGTATCGATTCGGATGCAGACGTCTACGCCAGCAATATCGTCGCCGAAGCCGGTGGCTCGTGTTTCGATCTGCACCTGCCTGGTGGCGACATCGACGTTACCCTTGCGCTTTCCGGTCGGCACAACGTCAGAAATGCCTGTGCCGCCGCAGCGATCGCGATCGCGGTCGGTATCGACGTCGTCGACATCAAGTCGGGACTGGAATCGGTGAAGCCCGTCGAGGGCCGCCTGCGTCGCCTCGCCGGGATCGGGGGCGTGACTGTCTACGACGACAGCTACAACGCCAATCCGGCGAGCGTTGTTGCCGCCGCGGAGTTCCTCGCGGCGTTGCCAGGCGACAGCCTCATCGTGCTCGGAGACATGGGCGAACTCGGCGACGATGCCAAGCGGCTGCATGCCGTAACCGGAGCAAAGGTCCGTGATGCCGGGATTTCGCGGTTACTCGCGACCGGCGAGTTGTCTCGCAACACGGTCGAGGGGTTCGGCGAAGGTGCGAGCTGGTACGCCGATATCGATGGCCTGACCTCGCGGCTGAAGTCCGAGCTGGCCGAGGGCATGAACGTACTCGTGAAGGGGTCGCGCTTCATGCAGATGGAGCGGATCGTGGATGCGCTGCACGATTTGCAGGCCCCGAGCGAGAAGGCCTGACCGTGTTGCTCTACCTCACCAATTACCTGGCGCAGTTCGAGTCCGGTTTCAACGTGTTCAATTACCTGACGATGCGCGCCATCCTCGGCGCGCTGACGGCGCTGATTCTGTCCTTCGTCATCGGTCCGCGAATGATAGCGAAGCTCTCCATGAACCAGGTCGGGCAGCCGGTGCGGGAAGAGGGCCCGGTTACGCATCTTCCCAAAGCGGGCACGCCGACGATGGGTGGCGCACTGATCCTGACGGCGATCGCCGTGAGCACTGTGCTCTGGGCCGATCTCGAGAACCACTTCGTCTGGATCGTCCTGTTCGTGACGCTGTCCTTCGGTGTGATTGGTTACGTCGACGACTACAAGAAACTCGTATTGCAGGACCCGGCCGGAATCTCGGCCAGGCAAAAGCTCTTCTGGCAGTCTGCAGCGGCGATCACCGCTGCCATTGCTTTGTACGTTACGGCGACTGACGAGGTATCCACCTCGTTGCTGATCCCGTATTTCAAAGACCTCTCGATACCGCTCGGCATGTTCCAGGTCGTCGTAACGTACTTCTTTATTGTTGGCTTCTCGAACGCCGTCAACCTGACCGACGGCCTCGATGGTCTTGCGATCATGCCCACGGTGCTCGTTGGGGGCGCCCTCGGCGTGTTTGCCTACGTCACCGGTAACGTGAATTTCTCTGGCTATCTCGGCATTCCGTACGTCGCCGGGACCGGCGAGATCCTGGTGTTCTGCGCGGCACTGGCGGGCGCGGGACTCGGATTTCTCTGGTTCAACACGTATCCGGCGCAGGTATTCATGGGCGACATCGGTGCGCTGGCGCTCGGTGCCGCGCTCGGCGTCGTGGCGGTCATCGTACGTCAGGAAATCGTGCTTGCCATCATGGGCGGCATATTCGTCATGGAAACGCTGTCGGTCATGATCCAGGTTGCATCATTCAAATTGACGGGGCGCCGCGTGTTCCGAATGGCGCCGATACATCACCACTTCGAACTCAAGGGCTGGGCTGAGCCGAAGGTGATCGTCCGGTTCTGGATTATCACCGTCATCCTCGTGTTGATCGGTTTCGCGAGCCTGAAAATCCGATGATTACGGTCAAGAAGACGACAACCCGAGAAAAAGCCGGTTCCCCATCGGGAGTCGCAGCGAAGGATCTCGTGCTGGGGCTTGGCGCTACCGGGTTGTCCGTTGCGCGTTACTTGAAACGTGCGGGAGGGGATGCGGTGTTCCTCGACAGCCGCGAAGAGCCGCCGGGCCTGCAGGCACTCGACGAACTGTGGCCCGAAGCGGAGCGGAAGCTCGGCGGCACCGACCTTCCGGGTAACGTCGCACGGGTTGTTGTGTCGCCTGGCGTCGCGGACAGCGATGCAGTCGTTGTGGCGGCACGCGATGCCGGACTCGAGGTGATCTCGGATATCGAGCTGTTCGCACGTGAAGCCAAAGCGCCCATCGTCGGTGTTACCGGTTCCAACGGCAAGAGCACCGTAACGACCTTGCTGTACCACATGTGCCGTGCCGCGGGGCACACGGCGCTCGCCGGGGGCAATCTGGGTGAGCCTGCTCTCGACCTGCTTGCCGAAGACGGTCCCGACTTCTACATACTCGAGCTGTCGAGTTTTCAACTACAGCGCACGCAGTCGCTGGCGGCGACGGTTGCAGTATTGCTCAACATCACGCCCGATCATCTCGACTGGCACGCCGGCGAAACCGAATACCGCGAGGCGAAGTATCGCGTCTTCCGCGAAGCAGAGTCCGCCGTGATCAACCGTGAAGACAGCGAAGCCGCCGAACGTACGAAGCATATCGGCCGGGTGATCAGTTTCGGTCTCGACGCGCCGGAGGATGGGCATTACGGCATACGCCGCGAGGACGATCAGGTATTCCTCGCGTGCGGCGACAACCTGCTGCTTGCCGTGAACGAGTTGGCGCTTTTCGGACTGCACAACCAGGCCAATGCGCTGGCGGCGCTCGCCGCGGGCGAACTCCTCGGGCTCGACCTGCAGGCCATGCTCCAGGTGCTGTGCGAATTTCCCGGGCTGCCGCACCGCATGCAGTTCGTGCGCCGTGTTTCGGCGGTCAATTACGTGAACGACTCGAAGGCTACCAACGTTGCCGCAGCGATTGCATCGATCCGTTCCGTCGACGGCATGCTCGTGCTGATAGCGGGTGGCGTGGGCAAGGGCGCGAACTTCAGCGACCTCGCCGAGCCCCTCGAGAACAAGCTGCGTGCTGCGGTCCTGATCGGCCGCGACGCCGAAGCCATTGAGGCGTCGCTCGACACGATCATGCCTACCTACTTTGCACGCGACATGGACGACGCGGTGCAGCAGGCCGCGGTGTTCGCGGAGGCCGACGATACGGTGCTGCTCGCGCCGGCATGCGCGAGCTTCGACCAGTTCGACAACTACGCCGCGCGGGGGGACGCGTTCTGCAAGGCTGTGGAGGCGCTGAGGCCATGACAGCCAGGGTCGTTACAACGCCATTCCCGGCACGCCTGCGCACCTCGTTGCAGCTAGACCCGGTACTGCTCGGCCTTCTGCTGACGCTGCTGCTCGGTGGCTTCGTCGTGCTTGCGTCCGCATCGATCTCGGTATCCGACAATCTCACGGGCGAGGCTTTCCATTACGTTGAGCGGCAGTTGCTCGCCGCGGTAATCGGTACCGCGGTGGGCGTCGCTTGCCTGTATGTCCCGATGCAGCTGTGGCGCACCGCCGGGCCACTGATGTTGCTCGTGGGCCTGGGGTTGCTGTTTCTCGTACTGTTGCCGGGCGTCGGCTACGAGGTGAACGGTGCCCGCCGCTGGATCCGTTTCGGCGTGCTCAACCTGCAGGTCTCGGAACCAGCGCGCCTGTGCTTCATCATCTACCTGGCGGGCTACCTCGTGCGCCAGAACAAGGACCTGCGCGAACGCTTCAGCGGGTTCCTGAAACCCATGATCGTGCTGAGCATCGCCTGCGCCGCGTTGCTCGCCGAACCTGATTTCGGCGCAGCCATCGTGCTGCTCGCGACCGCGATGGCCATGCTTTTCGTCGCCGGCGCACGCGTTCGCGACTTCCTGATCTTCTTTGCTGCCGGTAGCGTCGCGATGGCGTTTCTCGCGGTGACGTCACCTTACCGCCTGCAGCGACTCACCGGTTTTCTCGACCCATGGTCGGATCCGTACGATTCCGGATTCCAGCTCACGCAGTCGCTCATCGCCATCGGCCGCGGCGAGTGGTTCGGTGTCGGCCTCGGCAACGGCGTGCAGAAACTCTTCTACCTGCCCGAAGCACACACGGACTTCGTTTTCGCAGTCTTTGCGGAGGAATTCGGACTGGCCGGTTCCTGCATTCTGATCGCCCTGTTCGCGGCACTTTTATGGCGCATCTTCCGGCTCGGCATTCGTGCCTTCGAATCGGATCGCAGCTTCGAGGCCTACCTGGCCATCGGCATCGGAACCTGGCTCGGCCTGCAGGCTTTCATCAATCTCGGCGTGAACATGGGAATCCTGCCGACGAAAGGGCTGACATTGCCGTTGATCAGCTATGGCCGCTCGAGCCTAATCGTCACGATGATGGCTCTCGGGATGCTGCTTCGTATCCATCACGAACTCACCATCGACGCATCACAGCCGAATCGCAGGCGGCAAAGCGAGCCGGATGCCGCACGGAGCCGGCGCAAATGACCGGCCGACCGATACTCGTGATGGCAGGAGGTACCGGTGGCCACGTCTATCCGGCGCTCGCGGTCGCGCGCGCGCTGCAACAGCACTCGCGCGACGTCGTCTGGCTCGGCACGCACCGCGGCCTGGAATCGCGAATCGTGCCCGCCGCCGGCATCAGCATGGAGTGGGTCAGCATACGCGGCCTGCGCCGCAAGGGCGCGCTGGCGCTCTTGGTCGCGCCGATCCAGCTCGCCTGGGCCCTGATCCAGTCGCTCGCCGTCATCATCCGACGCCGCCCGGCCGCCGTTCTCGGCATGGGCGGCTTCGTCAGCGGGCCGGGCGGCGTTGCCGCCTGGCTGACCCGCCGACCGCTCGTGATTCACGAGCAGAACGCCGCTGCGGGACTGACCAATCGTCTTCTGGCGCGTCTTGCCCGGGTTNNACCGTGGGCAACCCGGTCCGCGAGGACATCGCCGCCATAGCCGCGCCCGATGTTCGTTACACGGAGCGGGAAGGTCCACTGCGGCTGCTCGTGCTCGGCGGCAGCCAGGGTGCCCTTGCGCTGAACCGGGCGGTACCGGCGGCGTTGGCGCGGCTGCCGGCGGAGATGCGGCCGGTCGTGCGGCACCAGTGTGGTTCGGCCACCATCGAGCGCGCGCGAGAGGCGTACGCGGCAGCCGGGCTCGACGCCGAACTGGTGCCTTTTATCGAGGACATGGCGTCCGCCTATGCATGGGCCGACCTCGCGGTGTGTCGTGCGGGCGCGCTGACAGTCGCCGAGCTCTGCGCCGTCGGGCTGCCCGCCGTATTCGTGCCGTACCCGTCGGCCGTCGACGACCACCAGACCGCCAACGCGATGCCAATGGTGCAGGCGGGGGCGGCAGCGATCATCCAGGAAGCCGCCATGAATGCGGCCTCGCTCGCCGAAGTATTGAAACGCTGGTTGACTTCACGCGCGGACCTGCTCGAGCGTGCCGGGCGGGCGCGTGAACTGGCGCAGCCACAGGCCCTGCAGCGCATTACCGAACTGTGCCTGCAGCTGGCGGGAGACCCGGCATGATCAACCGAATGCGTCGCATCCACCGCGTCCACTTCGTCGGTATCGGCGGTTCCGGAATGTCTGGAATAGCCGAGGTGATGCTGAACCTCGGCTACGACGTGCAGGGTTCGGATCTGAAGCCGAACAACCAGACCAGGCGCCTCGAGAAGCAGGGCGCTACCGTATTCATCGGCCACGCTGAAGAAAACATTCGCGATGCTGACGCGGTTGTCGTCTCCAGCGCGGTCGATGAAACCAATCCCGAGGTTGCCGCGGCACGCGACCAGCTGATGCCGGTGGTTCCAAGAGCCGAGATGCTTGCCGAACTCATGCGGTTCCGCTATTCGATCGCGGTCGCCGGCACCCACGGCAAGACGACGACCACGAGCCTCGTCGCCAGCGTCCTCGCGGAGGGCGGCCTCGACCCGACCTTCGTTATTGGCGGCCGCCTCAAGAGTGCCGACTCGAACGCCCGCCTGGGACAGGGCGAATACCTGGTCGCCGAGGCCGACGAGAGCGACGCCTCGTTCGTGCACCTGAAGCCGATGCTCGCGATCGTCACCAATATCGATGCCGATCACATGTCGACCTACGACGGCGATATCGGCAAGTTGCGTTCGAGTTTCGTCGAATTCCTGCACAACCTGCCCTTCTACGGGCTCGCCGTGGTGTGCGTCGATGATCCCGGCGTTCGCAGGATCATGGGCAGCATCGGTCGTGCGGTGGTGACTTACGGCCTCGATGAGAGCGCGGACCTGCGCGCCGAGAACATCGAGTTCGACGCCGGCAGGACGCGCTTCGACGTTGTCAGGGGCGGCGACAGGCCGGCGTTGCGAATCACGCTGCGGTTGCCGGGCCTGCACAACGTGCGCAATGCGCTAGCGGCTATCGCGGTAGCCGAGGAGCTGCAGGTTTCCGCTGAGGCGGTCGTCAGGGCGCTCGAGAATTTCGAGGGCATCGACCGGCGATTCCAGAGCCTCGGCGAGGTGAAGACCGCAGCCGGCGCGATCATGCTCATCGACGACTATGGCCACCACCCGACCGAGGTTGCCGCAACGCTGGCGGCCGCAAGAACGGGTTGGCCGCAACGGCGTATCGTGCTGGTGTTCCAGCCGCACCGGTATACACGTACCCGCGACCTCCTCGATGACTTTGCGCAGGTATTGTCCGAGTCGGACGTGCTGGTGTTGCTGGATGTCTATGCTGCCGGCGAGGCACCGATCGCCGGCGCGGACGGGCGCGCGATCGCGCGTGCGGTGCGTTCCCGCGGTGCCGTGGAGCCCGTGTTCGTCGAGTCGCTCGAGGACCTGCAGCCGGTCCTCGCCGATATCCTCGAGGACGGGGACCTGGTGCTGACGATGGGCGCCGGCGATATCGGCGCCTATGCCACGAAACTGCCGCAGCTGCTGGGCGCCGAACCGAACCTCAAGGTGCACCGGTGATGGCGGCACTCGACAAGATGCGCGCACGGGGCGAACTGAGGCACGACGAGCCGATGAGCCGCCATACCTCGTGGCGCGCCGGCGGCACCGCCGATCTCTTTTTCATTCCTTCCAGCGTCGAGGACCTGCAGGCTTTTCTGCGCGACCTCGACGCCGCGACACCTATTTTCTGGCTGGGCGTCGGCAGCAATCTGCTCGTTCGGGACGGAGGTATTCGTGGCGTGGTCGTATCGGCGACCGGCATCCTGAAGGGCCTCGAGCGCATCGATACCTACCTCGTGCGTGCCGGCAGCGGTGTCCCCTGCACGCAGCTTGCGCGCCAGTGCATCCGCTGGGGTCTCGGGCCGTCGGAGTTCTTCGCGGGCATCCCGGGCACGGTCGGCGGCGCGCTGACGATGAACGCGGGCGCTCACGGCGGCGAGACCTGGGAGCGCGTGGAATCCGTGCGCACGATCGACCGGGCGGGCGAGATACACCTGCGTTCCCCCGCTGAGTACTCGGTGGGCTACCGCAGCGTCAAGGGCCCGTCGAACGAATGGTTCCTCGAAGCGACATTTCGTTTCGAGCCGGGCGTAACGGCGAGCATGGAGGCGATGAGGGCGATGCTCGAGCGCCGCAAGGCGACGCAGCCGCTGGGGCTGCCCAGCTGCGGTTCCGTATTCCGTAATCCGCCGGGCGATCACGCGGCACGCCTGATCGAGGCTGCCGGGCTCAAGGGTTATCGAATCGGCGGCGCCGAGGTCTCGCCGAAACACGCGAATTTCATTATCAATACCGGCCAGGCGACCGCGACGGACATCGAGGAACTGATCGAGCACGTCCGGCACACGGTCATCGAGCAGCACGGTGTCGAACTGCAGCACGAAGTCCGCATCGTCGGCGAGGTGGCACGATGAGCGAGCGCCTGTGCATCACCGAGCAGCGCCGGGTCGTCAGTAATGCCGTTGAATTCGGCCGTGTCGCCGTGCTGTATGGCGGTAAGTCTGCCGAACGCGAGGTGTCTCTCGACACTGGCAACGCCGTGCTGGGCGCCTTGCTGGCGCGCGGTGTCGATGCGATTGGTTGGGATCCGGCCGAGCAATCGCTGAGCGATCTGGCCGCGGCTGGCTTCGACCGTGCGTGGATCGCACTGCACGGCCCCGGTGGCGAGGACGGCGCGATCCAGGGCGCGCTGCAGTGGCTGGGACTGCCATATACGGGCAGCGGCGTCATGGCGTCCGCGCTTGCCATGGACAAGGTTCGTTCGAAGCGGGTGTTTGATGCGGCCGGGATACCCACACCCGAGTATGCCGTCGTGCGCGACCGCTCGAACGCGCTGCGCGCCGCGGAAGCTTTCGGTTTTCCACTCATTTTGAAGCCGTCGTGCCAGGGGTCGAGCGTCGGCATGACCAAGGTATTCGACCCCGACGACCTGAATGCCGCGGTGGACCTGGCCCTCAAGTTCGACGCCGTTGCGATCGTGGAACGTTGTGTCGTCGGCGATGAGTACACGGTAGCGGTGTTACAGGGCGAGGCCCTGCCCTCGATACGCATCGAGACACCGCGCGCCTTTTATGACTACCGGGCCAAGTACGAATCCGACCGCACGCGTTATCACTGCCCGGGCACCGCAAACGCCGAGGCCGAGCAGGACTACGCGTCCCTGGCTCTCGCGGCATTCGCCGAACTGGGTTGCTCTGGCTGGGGGCGCGTGGACTTCATGGCCGGCGATGATGGCCGGCCGCTGGTCCTCGAGGTCAACACGGTACCCGGGATGACCAGCCACAGTCTCGTCCCGATGGCGGCGAAGACCTCAGGCATCGATTTCCAGGAGCTGTGCTGGCGGATCCTCGAAACCAGTATTGCAGACAACGAAGTTCACGACCACGTCAAAGGAGTGGCTCATGGCGCGTAAGCAGGCACGCCGCCGCAAGCAGAAGAAGGCGAGGAACTTCCGGATGCCATCGATTTCGGTCGCACGTATTGTGACGCCGGCAGTTGCCGTCATGATCGTCGTCGCGACCTACCATGTAAGCGGCAAGCTGCTCGACCGGCCCATCGAATCGATAGCGGTCAGCGGTCCGTTCCAGCGAGTGACGGCGCTGCAGATCGAAGAAGCGATCAGCGACGAACTCGACGCCGGCTTTTTCGGCGCCGATGTCGGCCGCATGCAGCAGAAGATACAGGCGCTCGCTTGGATCGACGGTGCTACCGTCGCGCGCCGCTGGCCGAATCGCATCGCTATCGCGGTTAGCGAGCAGGTGCCCGCGGCCATCTGGGGCGAGAGCGGCCTGCTCAACGTGCGCGGCGAGCTCTTTGTTACCGACGCGCGCCATATCCCGGCGGAGTTGCCGCGCCTGAGCGGTCCGGACGACCGATCCGACGACGTCGCCCGCCGTTACCTTGCCGTAAGGGACGAGCTGATTCCGCTGGGCCTCGATATACGGCGGGTGCATCTCGACGCCCGTGGAGCATGGGACATGGCGCTCACGAACGGTGTCGATATCCGGCTGGGGCGTCGCAGCGTGGACGAGCGCACGGGCCTGTTTCTCGACGTGGTCGCCAACATCATCACCGGCCGGGCTGCGGATATCGACTACGTCGACATGCGTTACAGCAACGGCTTCACGATCGGCTGGAACGACGGTGCCGAAACGCCGGTGAACGAGCCACAGGACGAAGATCCGGCCATGCTGGCATCGAGGGGTGCGCCGTAGTCATGCAGAAGCGCGGTGACAAGAACCTGATCGTCGGTCTCGATATCGGCACATCGAAAGTCGTCGCGATCGTCGGCGAGGTGAACGACGACGGCCAGATCGAGGTCGTCGGGATCGGCTCGCATCCATCTCGCGGTCTGAAGAAGGGTGTCGTCGTAAATATTGAATCCACAGTGCACTCGATCCAGCGCGCTGTCGAGGAAGCCGAATTGATGGCAGGATGTGACATCCACTCCGTTTACACGGGAATTGCCGGCAGCCACGTGCGCAGCCTCAACTCGCACGGCATCGTGGCGATCCGCGACAAGGAGGTGTCGCCCGGGGACGTCGATCGGGTCATCGATGCGGCGCAGGCGGTCGCGATACCCGCGGACCAGAAGATACTGCACATC